>JACLAC010005606.1_pt1 | contig 17568 bp, 11 predicted proteins | sample 8027881 | NCBI WGS metagenome assembly JACLAC01 (sample SAMN15725517, study PRJNA655200) | protist metagenome | isolation source: fluorescence activated cell sorting (FACS) single amplified genomes of... | place: Spain: Blaines Bay Microbial Observatory, Mediterranean Sea | collected 2016-01-19
CACCGAATTCGGTGCCGATGCCTACGACGCGCGCAGAGGACGTGAAGACGACATATCTCAAGCGGGTTATTTACTGGCACAGTGGCAAGAGATCTATCAACAGTCTTACGGCAAAGGTAAAACCGGTGTAGCTATTGGCGGTTTCATTTTCCAATGGGCCGATGGTTGGTGGAAATTTCGGCAGGAAGAAAACCTCGACGTCCATGACACCAATGCTAGTTGGGCTACCGGGGCTTATACCCATGACTTTGTCGATGGCGCCAACAATATGAACGAGGAGTGGTGGGGTATTGCCGCTAGAAACTGGCCTGACGTAACGGGCTTCTCCACAGTGACTCCGCGTACCGCATATTATGTCCTCAAAGAAGCTCTACAACTTGATCCATATGGATCAGCAACAACGGTTGCAGCAATAGTCGCTCACTTCGACCGCATCGGCGTATCAGACTACGCTCATCATTATTCTACCGGTCGTGTCCTAGCTCAGTTTGATAAATTTAGTTCTGTATACCTGAGCAACGTACGTATGCAGTTGGCCACAAGCATTAGCAACGGCAACCAACAAACAGAACGTACTAAGGCAAAAAAACTAGGACATACTGAGTCGTTCTGGACCGACTTCGCAATCGATAATCAGGCCGGGCTACGCGGCAGCTTATCACTACACGGGGTTGGGGCGGTAGCTCAGAATCGACTCGATAATATTTTCTACGAAAATCGGGCTCTCGAAAACATCGCGTTGACGGCAGGAGCAGTACCGTCGCGGCAAGTCCGAGCAATACGCGATCGCTTTGCCGTATATAATGCCGAATTCACCATTGAACAACCGCAATTTGATCTTCAGGGATTTTTCCGTACTGGCCATTTCCACTGGGCCTATGAAGGCGACTTCTTCGGCTTCTACCCGGAAGCCTACTACGGTACGAATATAGACACCTATAACGGCCAAGCACCCAACGGCTTTGAAATCACCGGCAAAGGGCGCTGGGACGGACTCAAGATGGCCATTGGTCCGGAGCTTTGGTGGGGCGCGAATGCCGCCGTACTAGCCAAATATTACAAGACCAAGGGCCATTGGACATACGCCTTGCTGCATCACGAAGACCTTGTCGAAGCGACAGGAGCACAGACCAGTTTTGCCGTACCTGAGCCGCTCAATCGACGCTCGTCGATATATGTATCCTATAATGCCAATCCACTAAGCTATGAAGTTGGTGCTATCTTTTCGGGATCAACCAAAATTGGCGACCATTTTAATCGAGTAGAAAAGACGCATGGGCGCGGTTATCTGGACTCAGGCTATAATGTAATCGACGACGAAGTTCGTTGGAGCGATACATTTGGGGGACGGGCCCGCGTCATCTACGAAGGCAGGACCTTACGTTGGTACGGGCAGGGTAGTCTACACGGCATTGTCGCCGACGGTGGCTACAACGCCGCCACCGTACTGACCGGTTGGTCTATAAAGGAAAGTGGCCGAGGTAATCACTGGGCCGTGTCGTCCGGTGCTTCGTACCGCCATGGCCTCTTAGAAATCGCGCCGCAAGTATTATATCAACAACCACTTGTCCCAGCAAATCCCAAAATTGACGACTATTATAGTGATGCTACCGATCTATACTACCCTGCTGTACGGCCACGTAATGTTCTAGATGATCCATTCTTAGTAAGAGATAACCGCGAAACCTTAGCACTAGAGCTGCTCTTGGTCTACGATCCAACACCAGGTACCTGGTTCCACACCTGGGATCGGATTATCCGTGAGGATGCACCATTCGTCGCTGCACTTGATATATGGTACCGACATCAACCAGAGATCCGCGACGCCAACACATTTACTCTAGCCAACGGCACCGTAGCCCCCTTTGGAGCAGCTCCAGCAGCCCAAGACGAATGGGAAGTCAAACTCCACACCGTCCATAATCTAGACCACGATTTTCGCCTGGTAACTAGTATATTTGGTGGCGAAGGGGAAGCACGTGGTGACGACACCCGGCTAATCGCGCGCTATGGAGGTGACGTTCGCATCTGGTGGCAAACACTATTCATCCAAACACGGCTCCATATTGATGACTGGGGGCCGTACGATTTTCACCGTGATTTTAACCTAACCTATCCACTACAATGCTATGCCGACCTGTCCTATGGTTTAACAGCAGCTGCACTGGAAACCACAGGCACACGCTTTGGCATCCGTGCCCAATGGCGTATGCTGGATAAACATTCTCCTGAATTTATAGTTGATCCCAACGACACCCATAAACGCGGTGTCGAATTTGAGATTGGCACCTACATTAACATCGGCCTGTGAGGGCTCAATAATGAAAAATATTAGCACCTTAGTTGCTCTGCTGATAGTGCTGACGTTTAACGCCTGCTCCAATTCAGGCGAACTCGTCTACGGCAGTACATTCTCTGACGCTCCGTTGACCGTATTTGACAACAACGAGGGCATTCATCCTAGTAAGTCCGTACTGAATGATCCCAACAATCTATTTGCCAGAGCCTCCTCAGGGGCGCTAACCAAATGGAACATTCAAAGCAGCGGCAAGCGGGTCGCAGCATTCTACAGTTGGGCAACCTGGTTAGCCCATGAGCCAACCGGTGAGCACCAGTATTATGTTGCACTGAATCTGGCTGGGATCTGGTCAAATGGAGAAGCTAGACAAGAAGATCTACCCAGAGTGCGGCAAATGGCTATCGATGCGTACCAATCAGTTCTTGATAATTTCCTAGACGCCGCAACATATGATATTACCGGAACCTTCTCTTTCGAACTACTTACTCCTGCATTCAATGCCATCCTCGAACTCGGTGGCACACCTACAGGAGGATGGGTCCTAGTGCAGGGACCTGATGGCAATCCAAAGGCGGTTAGACCATGAAAATATGGGCAGTACTAGTATTCCTAACGCTGGCATCCTGTCGCTCAGATGTTTCCAACTCCGCGTACGAAGATCAAGAACCATTAGACCTGGGTACTACTCCAGGAATCGATAGTCCAAGTGCTACTGTTGGTCCAGATCCCTGGGTAGAGGGTGAATCCCGTCTGAGTGTCGGTATGTTTTACGAGGGCGACAATTCTCAGTTAATCGAAGTAAACGGCATTACTACCCATCTGTACATTTACGAAAACACATTGGCCTTAGAAAGCGACGAAGTCCATGTTGAAGGGCTATCCTCTTATCGCATTACCCATAACGGTGGTCCCTGGTGGGGTATGGGCGTGCACTGGGATACCCCCCTGGACCTAAGCCGTTGGGCAACCCTATATGTCAGTTTCCAATCGACCACATTCACCAATATAGAGATCGGCATGAACGGCACTAATGACGATCGGTATATAGTCAATGCCACTACTTACGGATATACCAACGATGGAGCATGGCACCACCTAGCGATACCCCTAAGCGACTTCACCAGTAAGGGGCTAGATCTAACCGCCGTAAGCGCCCCATTGTCCATCGGAGGAGCGGCAGCAAATAAAGGTGATTTTGCCCTGATCGATAATCTATATTTCACTGACGAGATCGTCGCTGGGCCCAATTTGCAAACAGGAGACGTGCGGCTCAGCATCGGTGTCTTTTATGAAGGTGATAGCTCGGAATTAATCGAGATTAATAACGCTACTACTCATCTATTCATCTACGATAACACGTTAGTGTTAGCCGAAGATTCGGAGCATATTGAAAGCACTATTTCAGATCGTATCACTCACAATGGCGGCAGTTGGTGGGGTCTGGGCGTACATTGGAATAATGCCCGTGACCTAACCGTCTGGACCACGCTCCATATCAGCTTCCAGTCAAGTGACACAGCCTTTGCGGATATCGACATTGGTATGAATGGGGCAAATGATGACCGCCATATTGTAAAAGCCAGTACCTATGGCTATAGTAATGACGGTACATGGCACACGCTAGCTATTCCAACGGCTGACTTTATTGCCGCCGGTCTTGATTTAACAACTGTGACTTCACCGCTATCTCTGGGAGGTGGCAGCGGTTTAAATACCGAAATATTGTTGATCGATAATGTGTATTTAAGCCACGATTAGCAAACAAGTGACCTCCATTCGTCCACAAGCAAGAATTTTCTACATGCGCTTGCCCAAGCTAAAACCCATCATCTATTTAGCCTGGGCAATTATGGTTTCATGCAGCAACAATAACAACAGTACCACTCCTACTGAAGTAGCGCCGTACAAGCTGGTCTGGGCCGATGAGTTTAACGGTCCAACCGGTCAACTTCCCGATAGTAGCAACTGGCAATTCGATCGTGGTGGCCACGGCTGGGGTAACAATCAGCAAGAGTACAACACCAAGCGGCGAGAAAATGCCTCCCTAGATGGGAAAGGTAATTTAGCCATCACGGCTCGCGCTGAGCGTTTTGAGAGTAATGACTATACATCGGCACGCATCAAAACTCAAAATCTATTCAAACAAAGTTACGGACGTTTTGAAGCCCGAATTTCTCTACCCAAAGGTCAGGGCATCTGGTCCGCCTTCTGGCTTCTGGGAGATAATTTTGACCAAGTGGGTTGGCCTGCTTGTGGCGAAATCGACATTATGGAGTATCGCGGCCAACACCCGGCAGTAACCATCGGCACGATCCATGGCCCAGGATATTCTGGTAGTAACGGTATTGGCACAGCAGCTGCAATTGGCGGCGGATTAGCAGGAATATTTCACCTTTTTGCTATTGAATGGGAACCCGAATACATTCGCTGGTTCGTCGACGACTTCAATTACCACACGGTTGTTCCCGCTGATCTGCCTAGCGGGACACGCTGGGTCTATAACCACCCCTTCTTCATTATTCTCAATGTCGCTGTCGGGGGTTGGTTCCCTGGCAATCCAGACGCAACAACCGTCTTTCCTCAAACCATGCTAGTCGATTATGTACGCGTCTACACAAAGTCTGAAGAGTAAGCACAGCAGAACATCTTTCGGCTGCTGTCGTAACAAATAACTAATTTGATATTAATCGGGACTGGTGTGAGTAAAGGCGTCAGGCGAAGCAGCTAAGACGGCGCGTCTATAGGTTGCTGGCAGATGCTGCTCATCTAAGAGATCACCATTTTTCAGAAATTCGTAGATTTCGCCGTAATGTTTGGTTTCCGTAGGATCGGTCCGACGCATAATATGCCAAGGATGCAATTCACTTGGACTGGTAAGCCCCATCGCACCCAAAAATTCACTGGTAGATTTAATCATTTCGGCATGGTAGTTAGCAACTCGCTGGCTTTTATCGGAGACCACTAAGCCGGCTACTAATTCGGGTCGTTGCGTGGTGACCCCCACAGGACAGTGATTAGAATTACATTTGAGTGCCTGAATACACCCTAGAGCCATCATCATCCCTCTGCCCAGATTACAAGCATCAGCCCCCAAGGCTAAATGTTTGACCAAGTGGAAAGCAGAGGTAATTTTCCCACTAGATATAATTTTTATTTGATCACGTAGTCCATACCCTTTCAGAGTATTATGGACAAAAATAAGACTTTCGGTTAACGGCGCCCCCAAACAATTGGTAAATTCTAAGGGCGCCGCACCGGTACCCCCTTCTCCACCATCTACCGTAATAAAGTCTGGCGTAATACCGGTCTTGACCATCGCTTTAGCAATGGCAATAAATTCTCGGCGCTTACCGACACAAAGCTTGAAACCGATAGGTTTATGATCCGAGAGGTCACGCAATTTAGCAATAAATTCTAATAGCTCAATAGGTGTCTTAAAAGCCGAATGGGCCGGTGGTGAAAGCACATCTTGGCCTAAAGGTACGTCGCGAATTTCAGCAATTTCAGGCGTAAGTTTAGCCGCCGGCAAAATACCACCATGCCCCGGCTTGGCGCCTTGAGAAATTTTAATTTCTACCATCTTTACGTTTGGTGTAGAAACACGTTTTCTGAAATTTTCAGGAGAAAAATCACCTTCTTCGGTACGACAACCAAAATAGGCAGTGCCGATTTGCCAAATCAGATCGCCACCGCTTTCAAGATGATATGGGCTAATCCCACCTTCTCCTGTATTATGAGCAAAGTTACCTATTTTGGCACCCAGGTTAAAAGCTTGGATAGCATTTTTACTTAGCGAACCATAGCTCATCGCCGAAATATTTACTAGGCTAGCTAAATAAGGCTGCCGGCAATCCGGTCCGCCAATGCTAATACGTAGATCCTTAGGGTCAAGATGTATAGGCTGAAGTGAATGGTTGACCCACTCATAGCCGGTTTCATACACATTATACTTGGTACCAAAAGGAACGGTATCGAGCTCTTTTTTAGCACGTTGATAGATGATTGAACGTTGCTCACGACTAAAGGGTACACCATTCGTATCAGATTCAATAAAATATTGAGAGATTTCCGGGCGAATAGCTTCAAAGATAAAACGAAAATGTCCTGCAATAGGAAAGTTACGCAAAATAGCGTGGCTTTTCTGAAGCATATCGTATAATCCGATCAGGATAATCGGACCGATAATAACAAGAGACCAAGCTATTGGAGGGAAAAGAGTAGAGACGCCGGCAATAAGAAGGAGGATCAGTACAGAACAAACAAGGAAAGCACGTCTCATAGGAATTCTCACATATTATTATTTTTAAATACGTAGTAACATCTCACTAAGTGGTGGCAATATAGATTAAATTAAAGATGTGTCAAGCATAGTAAAGTCTTTAGTTTAATGAGTAAAATCGTCAATATTTTGCAGCCTTCAAAACACATCCCCCTGAGCATGAGCCAACTTCAAGCGCAGCGCAATGCCCACAAAGGATAATCGGTACGATGACATCATCAAAGAATCGCTATCGAAAGCAACAACACTGCAGTACCGTATCTTAGCAAGTATGGACAGAAAATGCTAATCCTCTAGGGGCAACCGGTAAAGAGTATCTTCACGCTTTACCAGCGGCAAAGTCCAGAGCACAACGCTAGTGATCAAACGAAGTCAATATTGATGGGAGATTGAGCAGATTTAAATATAATTGTGGATAATAACGCGATATTATCCACAATTATGCATGTAAAAACACCCCAATGACTCCAAACCCTAAAACTAACAGTACCATTGGCAACCTTATCGTAGTCAAGGCAAAAAAACCAATAATAACCAGGGCCATTTCTAATGGTGTGAAAACGGCACTGATAAATACGGGCTGATATAGTGCCGCAAGTAATAAACCAACAACAGCTGCATTAATTCCCCAAGCGGCACCAGCTACTTGAGGCTGAGCCGCAAGTGTTTCCCAGGCACCTTGCAAACTTAGCACCAACAGAAAACCAGGTAAAAATATACCTATAGTAGCTATGAATGCACCTAATAACGGCTTGTATCCTAATAAGTCTGCACCCAGAAAAGCAGCTAATGAAAACATCGGACCAGGTACCGCCTGGGCAGCAGCGTAACCCAATAGAAAACGATCTGTAGATATCCCTTCTCCAAGCGTTTGTTGCAATAAAGGCAAAACAACATGCCCACCACCAAAAACTAGACTCCCAGATTGATAAAAAGTAGAAAAGAGCTCCAACCTTGGTACTATTATCGCAAGTATCGGCAAGCCCAAAAAGAGGACAAAAAAGCATATTAATGGCAGTACTTTAAAATGTTTTTTTGTCTCCTGCTTATCTATGATTGGTTTTCCGTAAAATACACCAACAAAAGCTGCTAGCACCAAAACACCGATCTGCATCCATAGACTGGGCAGCCCCAACAACATAGCAGCGCTAAGCACCGCAATACCAACGGACAATCTTTCCTTGCAAAAAGCGTTGAACATAGTCAGCGTTGCAGCCGCAACCACAACTACAGCTAATAATTTAAGACCATGTACAATACCGAAAAATAAAGTACTAGAGCCCTGTCCGGTATCGGCAATGGCCAGTCCATAAAGCAAGAAAAAGGAAGGCAAAGTAAAACCAATAAACGCTGCCACCCCACCCCAAAGCCCAGCCCGACGTAGCCCAAGAGCAAAACCGATTTGGCTTGATCCAGGCCCCGGTAAAAACTGGCTTAGCGAGATTAGCCTTGCATAGGATTCTACATCGATCCATTTAAGTTTTTCAACAAAAGTTTTTTGAAAATAACCAATATGTGCAGCAGGCCCCCCAAAACTAATGCAACCCAATGCTAAAAAACGCCAAAAAACCTCCCAAGTTCTACGCATAAATTTGTTCTAACCTACCTATTCAGTTATCCACTATGTAGCCAACACAGAACATTAATCGCCGTCATCGATATAACGTGTAGATATTATTACGTTCAATAAGGGTGAGTTCTCTATCAAGCTCTCTCCGTACTTTGATAACGACCATAAAGGGTAAAAAAACTTATTGACCTTACTATTAGAAGGTATTTTCATACACAACTTCATCGAGTGGAAGTTGTCCTGGCTTTGGCCAAGGATCTTTGGTGCCTTTGCCAATTGCTACCATCGGCCCCATAACATAACCTTCCGGCAAATTGATTAATTTTGCTACTGCTTCAATATCATACCCAATCATAGGACACGATTGATAGCCTAAATCTTGGGCTACAAGCATTAACGTTTGCATTGCCATGCCTATGGATCGTTGCGCTTCATCACGCTGAAAATATTCACGTCCCTGGTGGAATGGTCCTATTGCTTTAACTACCTGATGTGAAATTTCTTCTGAGGCATTCTGCCAGTATCTTTCTGGACTCTTTTGCCATGCTTTTATATCTGCGGTAAAAAGTACAAGGAGTGAGGCATCTGTGGTTTGTGGCTGGGCACAAAAATTTTCTCGTATTTTTTTGCGTAATTCCGGATCACGTAGTATAACAAAGCGCCAATGTTGAATATTAAAACTAGTCGGCGCCTGAATAGTCGCTTCTAATAATTTTCGTTCTTCAGCATCAGAAAGCATATGATCCTTATCGAATCTCTTTACTGAACGTCTTCTATATACTGCTTCTATTATATTCATACTATCCTGTTTCTCAAATCTGTTGGTTATCTATTTGCTATACTAGTAATCATGCGGCAAAAACACAGGAGGTCTCAACAGGCGCTCTACCTTTTGCTGCAGAACTCTTTATTTTGAAAATTTGCCCCTCGATACACTTTTGCGGTACTGTTAAGATAAACCAGCGAAACTAAAAAGCCATCCATCTTATTTACCGAGTCTACAAAAGCAGCATTATCACCTTGGCCATAGTTAAAAAAATCGTGAGTAGCTCCTACATAGCTTACTAGTTCACAACGATTGCTTACAATACGCATTTTTTCGCCAAATAGCTTTGCTGTATGATAAGGTATAATCGTATCGTTCGTACCATGAAAAATAATAGCCAGTGCCGTATCTGCCGTCACCTTGTGATATTGACCAAGCCTTCAAAAACACCTATACGTCTATATGCTATATGTTTATAGATAATCATATCGTCAAGGACAAAGTAGAATGAAATTTGAAGATAAAAAAGCACATCAGGTAAAAAGCGGCCTGGAGCCTCTGTCCAGTACTATACCAGACGCGTCAAATGCCGGCCTCAGTCCGTCACAGCAATCTATCTCTCACTACCCTCTGGAGCAGCACCTAGCAGAATATAAACGTCAAGGATTTACCATCTTCCGTGGCTTCCTTCCGCCTGAACGTGTGCAGGAAATCCGCGCCATTTGTGACCCACTATTTGACGAACTAATGCAATTAGAACACCACCGCAACAATCCGCTGGCACGTGACACAATCGGCGGCCATGACGGGTGGCAGGAAGGGCGGCAGACCGCATTGGGTACGATGCTGATGGATGCCACCGTATTTAACCCGAGCGGCTTATTGCTCGATTTTACGGAAATGCTAATGGGCCCATCAGTACAACACGACAGCCTCCAGGTAGCAGGCTATCCCAGCGTGCCACTCGCGTACCGCGGCATTGGCTACGGCTGGCACCACGACGGCTTCAACACCGCCGGTACCACCACCAAGAAAGGGCCGAAGGCCTATACGTATCCGCTCGCCTGTAATTGCTTGACTTATTTACAAGACATGACCTTAGAACGCGGCCCGTTCCGCTGTGTGCCAGGCAGTCATCTGGACTTCAGTATGCAAGTCCCTCTGCCTAGCCCCGACAACCCAGCGGAACACTGGTCCGTACCGGGTGAAATTTGTGTGGATGGCCGCGCCGGAGATCTAGTAGTAACCCACTGTGACCTGCTGCATGGATCAACACATAACACCGCCGCTGGAGAATACCGCTACTTCATCTCTGAGTATGTCCAGCAAGCAGGATTGCCGCATCGCGATAATATGGACGATGCGGCGTGGGCACACTGGCTGGCGGCAGCAAGACAGCAAGAGGATAAGCGCATACTGCGATTTTTCGGCGAAGGCAAGGACGCTTACCAAGCGGCATTAGAAGAGTCTTGGCGCCAACAGTCAGCACGGTCGTCCAGTACCGCTTAACTATCCATTCGACGCAAAAAATCTCGATTCATAAACTTGTATTTGAGCGTCGAATCTACTTAGCCAATTCCAAGGGAAAATCACATGAAAGAACATCTGCTCACAGCAAAGCAAATGGCGCAATTTATCGCTTCCGGCTACCTGCGTATCGATGCTATAGTACCCAAAGATCTGTGCGCAGCATGTCTTGAAGAAATGCAGCAACACCGCGGCTACCTAGCCGTCGGTACCCCTTTCGAGACAACCTGGCCTAAGGACACGGCACTGGGCCAAGCCTTTCGCCTACCGCAAGTCAAGGGCTTGATTCACTCGTTGGTCGGACCCGACCCGCTTTATGATCACCACGGTCCCCATTTAACACGAGGCGGCGAGACTAAGGGACCCGACATGCACCAGGACTCGGTCATCGATTTCCGCGACAATTACTTCGATATCCAGCTGTCATTTTTTCCGACCGAGACCCCTAATGAAATGGGTGGTACCTTCCTAGTGCCAGGCACCCAATTCCGCAACGTGCGCACATCCGAAATCGGTATTTACCAACATATGCGCGGCAAGATCTGGGCCACCTGCCCGGCTGGCACCATCTATGTCTGGAATACCCGTGTCTGGCACGGAGCCCGCTCCAACCACACCAATCGCGACCGCTACATGTACAAGCTCCGCCTCAACCCAACCCAACCGCAGGTACGCTGCTTCGATACCAGCGACTTGGATGATCCAGCCATCGACGATATGCTCAATATCCATCATGGCTGGGAAGGCAACGAGCACCGCTATGAGTTGATGCAGCGAATACAGTTGTGGCGCTTTGTCTCAGGACAGCCCGACTACGATATCGGCGAGCGCTTCCTGCGTCGTATTGAATACAATCCGCAACTAGCGCTTGCCTGATTGCAGCGTAGTCAATCTAGAACAAGTATTGACCAACTTCCTTAAAAAAACTTTTATTAGGCCTACACTGGAACGTACACAACCTTTAGACCCGGATTAAAACAGGGCGTTGTTATGAACCGTGAACACGGCAAGCAAATGAAAAACCTGTTGCCCAACGCCAGCTTTGAGTTGGATTTTGGGCAAGCCACACACGATTGGATCGAGTATAACCCGGGCGAAGGAGCAGCGGATAACTGGAATGACTTTCTCCATGCGCTAACCCTCAAACTAGCCATCACCAATCAGGTACCCAAAGTTAAACCGGCCATTCGAACCGTGGCCGACGCCACCGACGGCAGCCGGGTAGCAGTCTTACCCCTTACCAAGGGACAACCTGCCCACCTAATTTCTCCGGTAGTGCCCATGCGGGGCGGACAAGCCTATACTCTTTCGGCCTACGTCCGTAGTACCGTACCTGGGGCCAATCTCCATCTGAGCCTCTGGAACCGCCCAATGGATTGGCACGAAACGCCAGACGCGCGCAGTAAGCCCCTAGCGCTCAGCACTACTTGGCAACGCTATGAATTCACCTTCAACATCGCCTCGTACATGGATTGCGGTGCTGTTGACATTGTTGTGTCGGCGGACACCGACGCGGAAGTCTTTGTGGATGCGGTGCAGTTGGAAGAAGGACCAAGGGCAAACGCCTTTTGCACCCGCTACCCGCTGGAAGCAAGACTAACGGCCCACAAGCACTTTAGCGGTATGCTACACCTGCTTGGCGATCCATTGGAACTAGATCTAGTATGTTATGCCAGCGAGCCGTTGTGCCCTCAGGGCGAGCTAAAGCTGAGCATCGAAACCTTGGCTGGCAAAGTAGTTCGCACCGAGTCCATCCATAGTCCCACTACAGCAGGACTATCCACCCAAAAATTGGCATTTGAATTTCCTTTAGTTGGCGACTTTCGCATCCATCTTACCACGTCAACAGGTAAACCCATTGACGTTTCTAGCTACGGCTACATGTTCACCGTACATCCGGTTATGCACTGCGGTTTCGGCTATGAAACACCTGAACCTGCAGCGAACGACTTTCAAGGAATCCTGTACTCGCGCGAAGGCCACATTCACTCATTGCCAGCCGAACGTACCAGACTGCCGCACTATGCTAGCGAAGGATCTTGGAACTTCACGATTACCGATGCCAATATGATTTACCTCATGGCGGCACCTACAACGACGGACCGCACCGCTGTGCTTATGTGTACCGCCGACGGCGGCCGTACCTGGGATACCGTACACGTCACCCGCCCAGTGCAGAATGTCCTGCCTGATGGGAGCTTCCTGACAACGTACGGAGCTTCCGGAAAATCTTGGCCGACCGACGATAATCGCCTATGGCTTTATCGTTCAACCGACCAAGGGCAAAGCTGGGACAGACTAGGAGGTCCAGGTCCCTTACCCAGCGAACCTCAAGCCGGCCCCATCACACCGTTGCGTGACGGAACATTGATCTGGCCGATTGGCATCGCTATCCCAGAAACGATCCACGTCACCTATGCTTTTCGCTCTACCGATGGCGGCTGTACCTGGTCGGATGCTCACCCAATCTGTCCCACCGGTGAACCTTCGGTGATCGAACTAGCATCGGGACGTTTATTGGCCGTTATCCGCAATAATCTACCGCCACGCGCCGAGGCCTGGCCGGTCTTTCTGGACAACCGCTACCAGGATGCATGGCGGCTATGGGCCATGCAGTATGGGGCCTTTGACCCACGCCAGAAAACCGATCGTTCACATGATTTGCATTGGCATGACACCGTCCACTTAAACCCTAGTATTCTGGGTTCAGTTCAAAAAAATGTCCTACTGGCCGACTCCGACGATGGCGGCTTAACCTGGACCAATATCCGCTCTGGAAGCAACCGGCTTGGAGAAATGCATGGTTCTGCCGTAGAATTACCCGACGGTCGAATTGTGCTTATACATGTACATCGCGTCCCCTGGCTGCACGGCGGTGAGCGTGCCAGAGTTAGCCGCGACGGCGGCAATAGCTGGGATGCAGAAACCTATTATCTGAGCACGGTGTTGACGTACCCGGAGTATTCTACTAACTGCGTCCTGCCACCGGAACTGGCCGATGGCCAACCCGGCATGATTCTCACCGTACTAGGCGATCGGCCCAACGCCGTACATCTTGACCGTTCTGGCCTTATGCAGGCGGTACGCTGGCGACCACTGGCATAACCACACTAGGCTCCCTTGAGTGCTATACACGCATTCATAATCTAAACTGGCAGACAGGGCCGGTGGCAATCCCCTAGCCCCGGGTAACGATGCTGCTTAAGGATACCTTATGCATGATCTCGTAATACGCCATGGAACGGTGATCGATGGGACAGGACACCGTCGCAGACTTGCTGACATTGCCGTTGATGGCAGCCTTATCAGCGCTATCGGCCATGATATCGAAGCTGGACGACACGAGATCGATGCAGGTAAAATGATAGTGACACCTGGATTCGTCGATATCCACACCCACTACGATGGCCAAGCTACCTGGGATTCGCAGCTTGCCCCCTCTTCCTTGCACGGCGTAACGACAGTAGTCATCGGCAACTGTGGAGTAGGTTTCGCGCCCGTGCAGCCAGGCACCAGTGATTTTCTGATTAATTTAATGGAAGGCATTGAGGATATTCCTGGTACCGTTCTAGCCGCAGGAGTGCAGTTCAACTGGGAATCTTTTGCAGAATATCTAAGCGCGCTTGAAGCCGTGCCACATACAATCGACATCGGCACCCAGGTGCCTCACACCGCCCTACGCTTTTACGTTATGGGCAAACGCGGAGCCATACACGATGCAGTACCCACGACAAGTGAGATTGAGCACATGGGCAAGCTCTTGGAGGACGCTCTGAACGCTGGTGCACTTGGCTTTACAACATCGCGTACAACAAAACACCGAGCCAAAGATGGCCGCCTAGTACCGAGTCTATCGGCTCGCGAACCGGAATTGGCTGGTCTAGCCTTGGCCATGAAACGAGCCGACCGCGGCGTCCTCGAAGTGAACTCTGACTTCGGTCCTGGTGAGTTTGAAGCGATGGAAGAGGCAGCAATAATTGCTGGACGTCCACTCTCCTGCCTGATCGTTCAAGTACGTCAACACCCGCGTTTATGGCGCCAAACGATGGACTGGATCCATACCATGCGAGCCAAGGGAATGGCAGCAACAGCCCAAGTAGCAAGTCGTGGAATAGGCATGCGGATATCAACATTATCGATCCAGAGCAGATCAACTTGTGCCCCCCCGAGGTAATTTACGATCTACCGACCGGCGGCAAACGCATTATGCAAAAGGCAATAGGCTATCGGCATACCTTCGTTGCAGGCGTCGAAACACTGCGTGATGATACACCAACCGGCGTTCTGCCTGGTCGCCTCATACGTTGAAGCTAAACTAATGAGGCGATCCGCAAGCAACCAAGAATGCCTTAGAGGGGATAAATACCACTTAGTAAAAATTCAATACCACGGACCGATACCACACCAAACCCCTACTCAACGACAATCTGCTGCAATGCTTTATCGTCAAATTCGATGCCCAAGCCCGGGCTTTCTGGCACCATCGCCTTCCCGGCTCTAAACTCAAGCGGTTTCTTAAGCAATACATTGCCCCGTGAACCCCCAATATCCGTAGCGTTATGGATATTACCACCCTCCATAATTACAGCATTGGGCGTAGCCACAGCTAAATGTATAGAAGCAGCCACATAGGGCGGCAAACCAGAACTGACATGTGGTGACCAAAGCAAGCCAAAGGCATCAGCCATATCGGCAATCCGTTTACATTCGGTGATCCCACCAGCCCGACCCACATCCGGGTTAATTACATCGGCCCCCCGGGAGGCAAACAGATCGCGAAATTGAAAGCGATTCGACAAGGTCTCACCAACGCAAACTGCCGTATCAAGCGCCTCAGCCAACATCGGATAACTAGCCGTATCTTCCGGCATCAGCGCATCCTCAAACCAACCAACATTCCCTAACACATCCAGCTTCCGGCCCACACTAATGGCCTCGTGTAACTTAAAAGCCCCGAGGGAATCAATCAGCAGTTGGCCTTTGCTACCTACCGCTTCAGATATTTTAATGACTCGTTCAAAGTCTTCAGAGCCAATGCCTTTGGAAAATCCCATCTTCACCGCCGTAAAGCCCGCCTGCATCGCCGCCAACGCCTCTTGTGCACTGCCGGCACTACTATAGGTCGGTATGCTCTCGCGGTATTTTCCACCTAATAATTGATATAGCGGTACCCCGACAAATTTACCCAGAATATCCCATAGAGCAATGTCCACACCGGCAATGGATTCGGTAAAGAAACCGGTAGCATAACCTCTGAGCCGTTGGCTCGAATACATCTTTTCCCACAACGGACCAATATTCCGCGCATCCTGGCCAATAAGGATCGGTGCTAATAAATCCGTAATCACCTTAGCATGTACCGCCGGGGCAGCCGGGGCATGCGCTTCCCCCCAACCGCTCAGGCCCTGGTCGGTAGTAATCTTTACCAAGACCGTTTGACTATGACCTTTGAATCTGGAAGGGCTGGCATGATCTAGCCGTTTGCCAATTCCCACCCGCTGACTCATAAAGCCCATCGGTGGCATCTCAATAAATTCATTCGGCTGCAGTGTACTGATTGGCGTCCGCGTAATTACGGGTTCAACCTTGGTGATTTTCAATGCGCTAACACCACGTGAACTCTTTTCAATTTGTTCAATAGCAGACTGGTCAATCATTACATCTCCTGATATTAGCTTTTAATAGGTGATCAGTAGTCATCTTTTTAACCCCGTGGCCGTTACTTAATAGCCATTTTCCACGCCCTGAGCTGCCTGACAAAAGTAGGTCCGCCGCGGCTAAAAAGCTTCACACCCAACGCTTCAGGATGCGAAGGATAAAGCCGTTGCACCAAATAACGCTGGTCACCAGCAAAGACCTCCAGTACCGAATGATCGAGGAAGACCCGCAGTTTAACACTTTCCCCCTGCTGAAAATCGAATGGCGCTTCCTGGACTCTAGAATGGTGACGATATATCAAATCATCGCGCCGGCTCGTTTGTCGATAGTCAATTTGAATAGTCGACGGCTCAAACACAAAGGCAACAAGGGTTTCCTCAGAGCCGTCCGGAGCACAGCGTACTTTTAAACCAAACTCAGCGGCACCCCTGGGTTCCATCTCCACTTCAAGTTCCAGACAATCACCGCGCACCTCCGGCACCACTAAGTCGATATCGGCCTCAATAGCAATATCTTGGCGTTGCCGTACATCCTGGCGTAGAGCGTCCAGTTCTGGAACCGGTTCGTAACAGATAGTATTGCCATCCGCAGCCAACGAAATCACGACTGGCAAGCTTAAAACCCCGCTCCAACCGGACGCCTGACAAACACTCTGATTACGCCCTTCATTCAGATTGGCAAACAGAATACGGCGTCCTTGCTTATCAAGCATCGTCCTAGGCGCATGTAAATTGCCACCTGGCCAATTAATGCGGTCAAAACTTTCTGGAAAAAAACGTTCATCCTCATAGCGACCAAGATAATACCTACTACCATGCGGATCATGGTGGCAGTAGTGCAACAACATTCGCTTAGTCCCTAGCGTAAAAAAATCGGGACACGAGCAATCGTCATCCACGCTAGTCCAGCGGCGCTCCGACACATAGAAGCGATCCATATACTCCCAGGCGCCAAGATCACGCGAGCGAAACAAATACTGCGTATCCCCTCCCCCGGTGAGATCACGAGAGCCGGCCAGTGCATAGCACCATTCCCCTTCCTGCCACGCCGTCACATCATTGCTGTCTGGGTACAATCCGGTTCCCTGAACCGGATGGCGCAAGACCGGATCTGAAGGCTGAAATTGCCAGTCCATAAGATCACCTTCCGGATTGCTAGCAAAACAACTAGCGCCTCCCCCATCCGGGTGCGGAAAGACAATAGTTGGTGTCCCATTAAAGAGGAATATATTACCTGTCTGTCCACGGTCGATCGCGTTTGGGTGTCGATCCCAATGAACCAGATCGGTGGAAGAAATATGGGCCCAAGATTTGTACATATAGCCGTCCGGGCGGCGCGGAGGTCCGGATTCAGCCCATGAACTGTGGAGAAAAAACAGATGGTAGCGACCTTGCCGGAACATAGCCGCGCATGGATCCCACAGAAGCCCCTCTGAGGGCAAATAATGATAGGTTGGACGATCGTTGTCT
>JACLAC010003065.1_pt1 | contig 17555 bp, 11 predicted proteins | sample 8027881 | NCBI WGS metagenome assembly JACLAC01 (sample SAMN15725517, study PRJNA655200) | protist metagenome | isolation source: fluorescence activated cell sorting (FACS) single amplified genomes of... | place: Spain: Blaines Bay Microbial Observatory, Mediterranean Sea | collected 2016-01-19
AGGAGAAGCGCAAACTTTTCGTTGGATACCACCAGGGGAATTTATGATGGGTTCGCCGGAAGATGAGCCGGAACGACATGACGATGAAACGCAACACTACGTTACGTTAGCTAAAGGGTATTGGTTGGCGGATACTGCTTGTACTCAAAAGTTGTGGTTTGCGGTAATGGGTGACAATCCAAGTCACTTTAAACATGGAAAAGATGCAACCGAACGTCCAGTGGATAACGTGAGCTTGATAGATTGCAAAGGCATGATCGACAAATGCAATGAGGCTATATCAGGACTAGATCTACGTTTGCCTACAGAAGCTGAGTGGGAGTATGCATGCCGTGCGGGGACACAGACACCATTTTCCTTAGGTGGCAATATTACTACTGAGCAAGCAAATTTTAATGGAAACTATCCGTATCGTTGGGCCAAGAAGGAGAAGTACAGAGAGAGGACTTTGCCGGTTAAAAGCTTTACGGTCAATCCATGGGGCCTCTATCAAATGCATGGTAACGTATGGGAGTGGTGTCAAATCTGGTTTCCAGACGACTATGGTGCTGAATGGATCAATAATCTAGCTCGATTTGAATCTGGTGAAAGAGGAGTGTTGCGTGGTGGTGCTTGGGCCAGCCACTGCTGTGGGCTGCGCTCGGCCCATCGTCCTTGGATTGTATCAGGATACCGCGACATTGACGCTGGAGTGCGCTTCGCCCGAGGTTTACCCTCAAATCAGATCAATAAAACTGAACCAGCTTCTTCGGATATCGTCGTGGAGATATCTCAAAAAGGATTGAAGAGTGACGAAAAACCATTTGTGTTGAAACGTTTGTTTAGGAGGAATAAATGAATATACTAACCAAAATACCCAACCCCGGTTTCTTCACCCACTACAATATCATGCCAGAAGACTTCCCCGCCCCCTGGGCCAGCGCCTATGGCGATGACGAATTCGGGTATTGGATGGAACTGACTATAAAAGATGCGGTGCAACGCTTTCGCTGGATTCATCCTGGGGAGTTTTTAATGGGGTCGCCTTCGGATGAAGAAGACAGAATCGACGAGCGCGAAGCTCAACACCCTATAATTCTAACAAAAGGATACTGGTTGGCGGATACCTCGTGCACCCAGGCATTTTGGGAGGCAGTAATGGGAGAAAACCCTAGTTATTTTGATAAAACGTCAGAGGCTTCGAATTTGCCTGTCGAACAAATTAGCTGGGAGGACTGTCAACAAGTGATCAAGCGGTTAAATGGAGAAATAAAAGGTTTACAATTACGTTTGCCAAGTGAAGCAGAGTGGGAATACGCCTGCCGGGCAGGAAATGCTAGCCCTTTTTCTTTTGGGGAGAGTCTTGATAGTAGTCAAGCGAATTTTAATGGTGGTTATCCTTATAAAGCGGAGAAAGGCGAATTTAGGCAAAGAACAGTTGAGGTAAAAAGCTTTGAATCTAATGCTTGGGGTTTGTACCAAATGCATGGCAATGTATGGGAATGGTGTCTGGATTGGTATCGCGATGATTACGAGGCTGACGTGCTGAAAGACCCAGTAGGGCCTGGTTCTGGTAAGGATCGTGTGTTGCGTGGTGGTAGTTGGCGTATTGAGGGTTTATGGTTACGCTCCGCTTTCCGTGCTATGGATAAACTTGATGTTCGTGACAGCTACGTTGGTGTGCGTTTTGCGGGAGGTTAACTACCCCCAGGCTAGCCCCTTCTGGTGCCGTCGCGGAGCAGGCTCAGAAGGGGCGGGGTGTGGTATCAAACTTATATACCAAATAATCAAGCCCCTACTTAAACAAACCCCTTCAGCCCCTGCCACCCTGCAAGCCCGCGCCTGTCGTGTGCCCCTTCATTTTAGCACCGTGCTCAGGCTGTCAAGGGTAAATAAATGGCGGAAAGGGCGCCCGCCACCCTTGACAGCCTTGCGCGCGGTGCTAAACGAAGGTCCACACAACAGCCGCTAAAGGGGCCTAATTATGGACTATACCAACACCAAAAACAAAATCGAATTAAACGATTTCTTAAATGCCAAAATCAACAAAGCATTATCACTTTACGATGCCCAAATCGATATAAAAAATAACAGCAAAGAGTGGGATGAATCACAAGAGGAAATTCTAGCGTTATATGCCGAAATTGGTTGGTATATCGTAAGGGATAATATTGTTATGCCTTTTTAAGGGTATATTCGGGGAGGTAACGCCTTCCCTTTTTTATGACTCTTACCCTCTTGATCTCAATGGAACGATATACCAAGTGCATATAGTCCTTCGTTGATGTTTGAGTCCCGAGGGCATATATGGTCATGTTGGGATTCACCACGTAGAGGTATACAAATACAATATGACCCGACATTAATACCATTCAATCAAACATCGCAGTGGTACACCGTCCCAACCTACATCCTGCTTCGTAATGAATTATGCCTAGATGCGATACATCCTGATTTTGGTATAATTAACCCGTGATATAGCACCGCAAAGCACCGGCCAAACTAAGAGGGCCAAGAGCGTGGGGTTTGACGGCTTCAATTAGAACATTCCTCACAAAGCACCAATTCCCAGCCATGGAACACTAATACCAATTTATGTAAGGTTAACCCTTGGTTACGCTGCTGTAAAATCGTATCCTGCGAGTATTGGTTTAACTGTACTTTAGCTTTTTCTTGGGCTTTATTAATGGCTGCTTGTAAAGAGGACTCTGTGCTTTGCGAACGAGCGATGTGCTTGATTTCAATGAGATACACATTAGGTATTTCTGGGTATTTTGATAAATGAGGCTCTAATAAAATATCGCAATAGCCTTTGTTTAATTCCGCTTCGGAGTACGTGATAAAATAGTCATTAATATTTAAATAGGCTAACAAAAAACTTTGAATAGCCTTTTCTGCACTTAGATAGTCGCGCACAGAGGTCTGTTCTTGTACCATTTTGGCTAAAAAGGAAAACGTTGGCTGCCACTGCCCATCAAATGCCATGTTCTCTACCAGACTCGATAGTTGGTAAATGTCGACTTTAAATACATTATTATCCTCTAGGGCATCGCGTAAATAGCCATACATTAAAGTTTTGACAGTGAGGTTGGGGATCTTGAGCTGGGGCTTGCCTCTATACTGTGTTTTCGAATAAGTTAATAAACCAAAATAAAATAATAACGATATAAAGTTTTCTCGGGTGGAAATCTGTTTTAAAGGAAAACTTTCTACTATATGACTGTTAATGGCTTCTTTTTGGGTGATCTCTCGTAGTAAATCAAAGTTACCATTCAGAGATTTTTCGTTGCTTTGTTGGTTAACTAACAGCAAGTGCCGCAATTTGTTATAGTCGATTTTGACATTTTGGTCGATCATTTGCTCGGGTATGTCTTTATCCCGTAATACATTTTTAACATAGTGCAGCACCATGTCGGTATTGTAAACACTTGTGTGTGCTTTACTTGCAAAGCGATAGTGATTGTACCAGACACGCATAATGGCAATATGCTCATTCACTTTGCCTACTAATTGACCTGTCGACTTATAGTAATTTAACAGTGTGTAAACTTCGTCTTCTGTAAACCCTACAATTTCCTGAAATACGGGCGATAAACTTATATTATCGCCAATGTTAAACCCGCTGGTCACATCGTCCATGGTTACGGGTGATACGCCGGTGATAAATAAACGAGCGACGGGTGCATCGTCTTTTCCTGTGGCGGCTTTAAGCTTGTTAAAAAAACGGCGATAGAAACCTGTACCATGGGTCATTTCCCGATAGGCGTGTGACCCTATCGAAGACAGAATGGTATTGGCAAAGTTATCATACTCATCAATGAGTATATAGAGCTTGATGTCATGTAACCTGGCGTGACTAAATACTACAGCAAGCTTATTGCTCAACGAGGTTTGCTCATGCACCTCGTCTATAACCGGCTGAGGGAAGTAGGCGCTATACTTTTCCAAAAAGCGATGTACTACAATTTTACCTTCCAGGTTGAAGCTCTCTTCGACTTGCTCTGCATTTGTGTCTATATCGGAAAAATCGAACGACAGTATCAGATAGGCATTACGTTCGCTGGTTGGGTTCTGACCAATCCAAGTGTCCTGAAAAGACGACTCGAAGGACTCCTTTTTGGCTACATCGTAATAGCGCTCTAGTAAAGAGATCCATAGAGACTTGCCCATGCGGCGAGGGCGAATCAAAAAGGGGTAAAGCGATTGTTCCAATTGCGGGATAAAGCGTGTTTTATCCACAAAGTAGAAACCGTCCGTTTTTAACCGGATGTAGCTTGAGGCGCCGTATGGAATCTTCTTGAAGGGGGCGGTGGATATCTCGCTACTGTTGTCCGGCTGTGAGGTCATGGTTTATATCCAATGAATGCTGTGTTGTCTAGAGGTCTATTCTAAGCGATTTGCTGTCTGTTCGCTATGTCACTGATATGGCGTTATTGTGTCGGCTGAGCTTTGATTCAATGACTTGCGGTGCGAACTGCTATTATATTGTGGCTTCTGATAGTTTTTGGCTATAATTTCGATGGTGGCATCCTTGGCTTATGGCTGTCTGTAAATTGAACAGGTTCTTTTGAGCTAAGAGCACCACCCTTGTAGAATCGACGTGATGGTCTGATGGAGTCAAGTGCCCGAAACGAAGAAGAAGGCCTATAGCTTTATAGGCGGAATTGCCCGCAATGTGTGCTTTGTAGCCAGATTAAGCCATCATCAATACCCTATACAGAGCACTTAAATATTTTTTACTTTTTTTATTGATATAATACACAATGAAAACTGATATTACGTGGCGCGCTAAATCATGAAGTACCCGATAGGTATACAAACCTTCCCTGAAATCATCCAAGAAGATTACGTTTACATAGATAAGACGGCGTTAATCCACCAACTGGTGACTCAGGGGAAGTGGTACTTTCTATCCCGCCCCAGACGTTTTGGGAAGTCTTTACTCATTTCTACGCTAGAGACATTGTTTCAAGGCGAGAAGGTACTGTTTGAGGGGCTGAACATCTGTGACACCGATTATGCTTTTGATGAGCACCCAGTGGTCAAGTTGGAATTCACCAAAGCCGAGATTAATGACGCAGAGGGCTTTAGGGCATATATTTCAGAGTATGCCAAAGAATTAGCAAGAGAACACCAGCTAACCTTGAGCTCCGACCGCTTCGAAAGGCAGTTTGACCAAGTGGTAAGTCAACTTCACCGGCAGACAGGGAAAAAGGTCGTTCTGTTAGTGGATGAGTACGACAAACCCATCCTTAATACGCTAGAGACAACCGAGCTAGACGACATAAGACGTGTCATGAATGCTTTTTATGCAATGGTTAAAGCACTCGATGAACATTTGAAATTTGCTTTTATTACTGGGGTATCTAAATTCTCAACGGTTAGTGCTTTCCCATCTAAAGAAAGTTCTGGGATGAACAATCCACGTGATATTAGTAATGATGCACGATACGATACGCTTTGTGGTTATACGAAAGGCGAGCTATTAAAGTACTTTTCTGACCCCATTGCCGAATTGGCGGAGCAAGATCAAAAAACCATTGAACAAATGGAAGATAAAATTGCCCATTGGTACAATGGTTATCGTTTTTGTAAGGCGGGCAAAGGGGTTTATAATCCCCATTCCATATTGTCACTATTCGATACAAAAGAGTTCCTTAATTATTGGTTCCAAACGGCTACCCCCACATTTTTGATTAATCGTTTGAAAGCAGGTGATCTTGATTTGTCGAAAGTGGACGGCCAGAAGGTGGGGGAAGGTGTTTTTAATGCCGTTGAACCAGAAAAGATGGGTATTGTACCGATGCTTTTACAAACAGGTTATCTGACGATTAAAGATTATCAAAGGCGGCGGTATCAACTGGGTTTTCCTAATGTTGAAGTGGAACGCTCTTTTTACGATTCACTTTTGACGGACTATTCTGCTGTGGATGCTGGCACGGCACAAAATTGTATCATGGATTTGGCGGATGCATTCGAGGTTAATCAGCTTGACGAGTGTTTCACCCTATTACAATGTTTTTTTGCGGGTGTTCCTTATTCTATCACCGTAAAACATGAGAAGTACTATCAATCGTTATTTTTTGTTATTTTTAGTTTGTTAGGGTTTGAGATCGATGCAGAGGTTCAGACGAATATTGGACGCATTGATTGTGTGGTGTATACTCAAAACTGTATTTATGTTATAGAATTTAAGCTTGATGGGACTAAAGAAGATGCGTTACAGCAAATTAAAGATCGGCAATATGCTCAAAAATATGTGACTTCTGGTAGAGAGGTTGTGCTGGTGGGGGTGGCTTTTGACCATGAGCAGAGGAATATTGTGGATTGGGTTGAGGAGGCTTTGGAATCTTAGATGTTAGCCTTTTTATAACGATACACCAAGATCCCCCCCCTTCAAATCCAGCAGGAATAAGGAGTCCATCCCCTCATCGGTCTAAATGAAAATAAGCCGATTTAGTTTCCAAACGAGCATCGTCCACATGTTTACCCACGGTAAAGTGGTATAGGCTCTGCCATTCGCTGCCCTTTAGCCCCAGTATTTTATGCATCTCATCATCAAAGAAGCAGCCAATACCCGTGGCTCGTAAATCGTGAGCCTCGGCTTCCAGATACAGTACTTGACCCACCAGCCCGGTTTCCCAGAAGAGTCGAGGATACATAGAGGGGGTTTCCAGTAAAACAGGGTCAAAGTGAGCCAGCATACCCAGCGAGTAGGCGCTATCACCGGCAATGGCTTGTGTGCAACTAATCAATTGCGCTTTAGACCTGAAGTCGCCGGATTGAAGACGGTATAAAGGTAGGCCTTCCTCGACGGGGGAATGGCACTTACTTAAGAGCTAACCCCAGTGTTTACGGGGCTTCCAGAGGAGCCACGGAGAGAGCATATATCGTGCATTCTAATATAACTCTATTTTTGTAGTCTCATCTGAAATTCCCCCAAAATACTGTATGTATCTATTAGCCTAAACCTTTCAATAGTGTGAGGCTTAACTCCCTTACGCACTCACATTTTAGGATGTCCGTATTTTTTCACATGCTCTCTTGCAACATCTCTGGTAGTATTGAGTTTCCAAAAAGATTTCGGCCTTCGTTTTATCATTCTCGGTTCGATTCTCCCTGGACGATTACCTACTCGTTTCTGTGCTATCAGAATAAACAATGAGTTAATGGAGGCATCCTCCATTAACTTATCTTTAATGCACCACGCCAACCACAGTTGTACCGTATGTTTAAAACTAAGTTTTCGGGGAAGTGTATCAGCCAGTAATGCGCTTTGAGCCATCAACAATCGGATAAGGTTGTAAGCGAGCATGTAAATCCATACCTCCTTTTCTATCATTTCAGGTGTTTTGCAACTAAGTTCGTCCATACCCATAGTGGTTTTAATATTTCGCAAATCAAGCTCGACATGCCATCTATCTTTGTAAAGCATTTTTATATCTTTTTTTGAGACTTCTTTCGGCGAAAGAAATGTTGTGATGTAACGCTTGTGACCTATTTTTATTTCACGAATCGTCACCGTATCAGCAACCAAATCATATTCTTCTTTGGTCATACCGAGCGGTAGGTTTTTGGATTTTTTAAGTACTATCTTGTGATCTCTCGGACCAAGCTTGAGGCCTGATCGAAAGTCTGATTTACGTGAAGCCAACTGTTCAAAAACCACGTCAACACCTTGTTCAATAAATGCAGCCAAAACGACATAAGTACCCAAAAGAGCGTCGCCGACGACGGCCTCTCCAGGTTTAAATGTATTAACTAAGCCTCTGAGCAAACTCGTTTCCCCTGTACTTTTACCGCGATAAGGCGCGATCGCGGTATTTATTACAGCCCCGCTAGCAAGGGACATGATACTCATCATACGACAAACTGGAAATCCCGCACCTTTTTTCTGCGAGCAAGATTGAGGATAGGCTTCTTGATTGGCGACGGTATCCGGCATCGTGAGGGTAGTGCCATCTGCCAAATATACAGATTTACCTTTCCACAACCATGGGGGGGGAAGCTCCCTCTCGATAAGTCGGCCTGTTTGACTTGCCAGCTCAATGATCATCGGTAGGAGCAAACGTTTTCTTGCTTTAGTATAAGCACCTGTATGTGTACTGACAGGAGGTTCTCCTTCGGCTATTTTTTTGATAGCAAAATCATCCACCGCTCTCTGGCAAGATCTATCTTCGCTTATTGCTTGAGTTAAAAACATCGACAAGGTTTGGGTCGGGCAGTAGAGCCGTTTCTTACTGTTAGGTGGTAATGAATCCTCTATGATTGATGTTAAATCAGTCTCTGTAAGTAAACGAACAAAGCTATCACTCCCGCAATCGGCTACACATTTTTTAAATTTTTCTTGCTTTTTGATCTGTTTTTTGTTATTAATTTGCATGAAGGCAGGTCCATGGTGATGATTGTTTTGTTTGGTCACAAACAGTTTATCATCGGGCCTGTCTTTTCTATATGAATATCAGTGGCTTATGCTCAGTAAATGTTAATATTCGTGAATACCTGGGTTTCAAAGGAACCGAATAGAAAGTATTTGTCGTGTTACTTAAAATAGATTCTCAATTTCTGTAGCTTTCTTTGCCAGAATATTTATCTCTTCAACTTGGAAAAAATGGAATTATTCATCGTTTAAGCTGCCATTTATTCTATTACGGAGCAAGATTTAGGTTGCGGGTGAGCGGTTACCGAAACGCTAGGCCACACGAATCCCAACGTGACGATGTACAATCTCGCGACCAAAACCTCAACGAAGAGCAATATGCACCTGACATTTTCGGCCTTATTCATCGTTTCGGCCACCTCAACCATCATAGCCAAACATAAGGTTTCGCAAAATCAGAGGGTATTCTATGTGCAGCGGACAACCGCTTGTCCTGTAGGGACAATGTAATTTAGACGGTGATTTCAATCACTGGTGTAAGGGGTGTTGCTCTCATTCTCGCGATTCTTATCAAAGTGGTGGCACGAGGGCTTGTTGTGTCATGTTGGGATTCGTTTCCCTCATGCCAACCTACGTCCTGCTTCGTAAGGCAGCCTGTGGCCGAAACGATGAATAAGGTCCGCAAGAAACTATTGACAATTTCACTTGTTATTGATTGCTAGGCCTTAATGGCGCCGGAAGCCCCGTAAACACTGGGGTTAGCTCTTAAGTAAGTGCCATTCCCTCGACGGGGTGCCAGTCAAAACTCGAATACGTAAGACCTTTCAACGAGTCAAAATGCTTGGCATTTCGCACCAACATATACAGGCCAGACTCTAGGCCCTCCACCGCATGAACAAATATAGCAAGATGAACCTGAGCCTCATAAGGAAATACATCAAAAGGACAGCCCTTTCCCGGTAGGGTAAGCGCTAAGGTCTGGGCGAACGTGGCGAGGTCTGTTCGGCTGGCTTGTGGGTCATAGTTTTGTGCACTCCGCCTTTTTCTGATAATGGCTTCAGCGGTGAACGAGGAGGTGAGTGCTTCATGAGAGGTATCCGGATAGTGTATAGCTTCGAGAGAAACGGGGCCGCTTGTCTGGCTGGCTTCGTGCACAGCGTCGATAATTTTCCAGTCCGTATGTTCAAGACTAAGACGATTGGGGGAGTGTTTATAGTTAAGCACTGTTTGGGCGTTAAACCATTGCGATATTTCTATTGGGTCATGGTCATGGGGGCTATCTTAGCCTGAGATCGGAATTCGTGCTACCTCTTGATTCATAGCTGGGAGTTGGTGCTTTGTGAAGAGGTTCTGGATGATAGTATTGAAACCTAAGTTATATTGACGACACTTACCCAGACACTCATGCTTCAAGCACGAGCGTCCAGGTAACACTCAGTGATCATGAGATCCGTGAGTTGTGAATGAGATTCATAATGCTCTCCTATGTGTTCTCTTGTACTTAAAGGTTAAAAGTTAAAGATTAAAACCAAGCCTTAAAACCAATCACAAGTTGGGTGTCGGAGGCATCATCGTTAAAATCCGCCGTATTACCATAGAGCGTCGTCTTGTTAATCCCAATATAAGGCGCAAACTCTCTAGTGACTTCATAACGTAAACGCAAACCCGTCTCTATATCCGAAAGGCCAGAACCCGTGCCCCGTTCAATATCGTTTTGCCCAAAAAAGTTGACTTCCACCTCTGGAGTCAGTATCCATTTTTGTGTCAACAATAACTCATATTCCGCCTCTAAACGAAGCGCCGTATCTCCTTGCTCGGTAAAAAACAGCGAGGTATCCACTTCAAAAAAATATGGTGCCAAGCCTTGTAAAGCCACCACGCCCCACGTTTGGGTAGGGGTGGGCTTAAAGTCTTTTTTAAACCCTACCTGCACATCCCAATTGGGAGCTACGGCCTGGCTGTACAAGGCCTGCAATTCGGCGTCTTCGATTTTACCATCTTCAAACTCGCCTTCCGTTTTTAGCGTGATTTTTTTTAGGTCATACCCAAACCAAGCTTGCCCAGACCAAGCACCGGTTTTATTTTCTTGCGAATCCGCCTCGAATTGGTCGAGCATGTATTTCGACAATAGCGGGTCATCGTTGACGGCGGCTTGTGCGAAAGTGGTGGTTATTAATAATGCAATCAATGTAGCTAATGTAATGTTTTTCATAACAGTTCTCCAGATCCTTTTTCCTTAACTCACGACTACTTTTCTGAACATGCCAGGCATATGATACATAAGGTGACAATGGTAAGCCCACTCGCCTATGGCATCGGCGGTCACCAGATAACTGATTTTCGACCCTGGTTGAACGATGATGGTATGCTTTCTGGGGATGTACTGAGCATCGCCGGTTTCTAACTCACTCCACATACCGTGCAAATGCATGGGGTGTGTCATCATGGTATCGTTAACCAGAGTAATCCGTACCCGTTCGCCATGCTTCAAACGTAATGGTTCGGCATCCGCAAATTTAACGCCATTCATCGACCACATATAGCGGCTCATATTCCCGGTAAGATGCAGTTGAATTTCCCGGCTGGGTTCACGTTGGTCTAAACCTGAAGTTAATCCAAAAATATCCCCATAATTAAGCACCTTACGGCCATACTTTTGTTGGTGATCCCGCAAACCAATGCCAGGGTCACGCAATCCATTGGCCGGTTGGGAGGCTCGCATATCCACATGTGGGCCGAATTCTTTACGGGAATGCTTAATCTCACTGTTGCTGCCAAAGCCTGCTTTGCCTAAGCCTACAGCAGCCATATTAGCCATATCATGCCCGCTGTGATCCATTTTCATTTCGCCATGATTCATTTTTCCATGATCCATACCCGACATATTCATACCCATATCACTATGCCCAAGGTTGGCAGGAGGGTCCATAGCCGGAATTTCCGCTTGTAAACGGGGATCGGAAGTAAGGTTACCCACCGCATAGCCACTTCTATCCATACCTTGTGCAAAAATGCAGTAAGCTTGATCACCCTCGGGTTCGACAATTACATCATAAGTCTCCGCCACCCCAATACGAAACTCATCCACGGTCACCGGTTGAATATTCTGGCCGTCGGTGGCCACCACGGTCATTTTTAAACCGGGAATACGCACATCAAAAATCGTCATGGCACCGCTGTTAATAAAACGTAAACGCACCTTTTGCCCTTTTTGGAACAACCCTTGCCAGCCTTGTTCTGGGGTATTCCCATTCATTAAATAGGTGTAGGTATAGGCGGTCACATCGGAAAGGTCTCGGTCACTCATTCTAGCGCGGTTCCACATGCCTCGGTCGCTCCAGGTTTTACGGACGCCTTTCTTTTTAATGTCGGAAAACAGGTCTATCACGGTGCGTTCACGGCGGTTGTAATAATCCGATTGCTTTTTCAGCTTTGCGTAAATGGCCTCGGGGGATTCGTCCGACCAATCGGACAGCATCACTACATGGTCGGCATCGTAGGCTACAGGGTCGGCTTCTTTAGGTTCAATAACAATAGCGCCGTACATACCGGTTTGTTCTTGAAACCCGGAATGGCTGTGATACCAGTAAGTACCGCTTTGCACTAGGTCGAATTGGTATTCAAAGGTTTCACCGGGGGGAATTCCGTCAAAGCTTATGCCGGGTACGCCATCCATTTTGTAGGGTAGAATCAGGCCGTGCCAGTGAATCGAGCTTTTATGGGCTAGATTATTGGTCACGCGGATAGTGACTTTCTCGCCTTCCTTCCATCGTAATACGGGGCCGGGTAAGCTGTTGTTAACTACGGTGGCCAGCTTTTGTTGGCCAGTGAAGTTCACCGCTTTATAGTCAATACTTAAATTAAATACCTTTCCGGTTAATTGCGTTAAATTATTATTAACGGCTTTGGCTAAAGCGGCCTGTGGGAAAGGTAAAGTAGTGGCCAGCAGCGCGCTGGAAGCACCGAATACAAATTGTCTTCTGGTTAATGCGTTTAAAGTGGTCATAATATCTCCATCCATGCGCTTGTTCCAAACGGGGTAAAACCGTTAGGCAGCGCAAAAACTAAATTAGGTAAAAAATTCGAGTGTTGTAAGAATGATTTAAATTTAGTGGTGTATAGGAGGGCGATATAATGAAGCGGGGTGAAACGAGACAAGCGCACTGTTTAACGGAACACGGACTTGTTGTGTCGTCATGGTTAAGTTGACTAAAGGGTGGCCAAGCTCCAATACCGGTGAAGTACCGCAATCGGTGGGGCAAGCACAGTCGTGCTCGCAATGCTTGGCGTTGCTATCCATGCCGATGCCCGTATCTATCGTATCAGCCATTTGCATATGCTCCGAGCAGGGCGGCGCACTTTCTTGAAAAACATCACTATAGGCCGATACTTGGTTGGCCAAGGCCAATAGCAAGCATAAGACTAGCGCTGTGGTTTTTCGTGCGTTCTGGAACACGGGGTTCTCCAAATGAAAAGAATCAATAGGGGTAAATACTATATAAAGTGTTAGCAATGGGCATGCCAAGTTTTAAAGGGTATGTGAAGGCCCGTGTTGAGTGGGGTAGAAGGGGAGGCTTAAGCAATATTCTAGGCTATAAGTAAACTATAAACGCGCTATAAGCGTTCTATAAGTGTTCTATAAGCGCTCTATAAGGTTTAAAACCATTTAGTATTATAGAACGCTCATTCTCGCGTATTATTAATACAGTATCTCCGTTTAGAAATAGAATAACAGGGTGAGGTGTGAAATGAAGCGTGGTGTTTTTTATTTTTCACTAGTTCTTCTACTGGGCTGCTCATTGCTTTTAACGGCTTGTGGTGGTGGGAGTAGCGCTGCCCCAACCCCGACTTTGGTTCCGGATAGATCCACCCCAGTCCCCCAGAGCCCAACCCCCATTACTACACCAACATCAACCATGGCTCCAACGTCAACGCCAACGACTGCACCAACTATTACACCAATATCAACATCAACACCAACGGCCACTCCAATACCTACGCCAACCCCCACACCGGAAGAGGTGGTATTGTTGGGCAGTGTCACTAATTTTCCCGATACCGGTACGACCAAACGGAAAAGTGCGTTGCAAGCGCCTGCGAATGGCGATACTAGCTTTGAGCAAAGTGACATGGTACCCACTGCTGCGTTGGTCTCTATTTTTGCATTAACGGATATCCACTTTGATGTGCCTATTGCTACGGTGTCTGCCGATGCTAATGGCCTATATACTTTTCATACGCAGGATATTAAAGAGTATCTCATCGCGCAAATGTTGGTAGTGGCCGATGCGGCCGATGACGAAATGGCACTGGCCTTTCAAACCCTAGGTCAATTACAAGTTAGGGCCATGATCGTTAAAGAAGATGAGAACGGGCAGAAAAAAACCATCGCTATGCAAACCATCGCTAATGCTGGCGATGTGGATGACGCTGGTCAACCTATCCCGGTGATGGTGGACCCTATTGTTCACCGGGTGGTTAAAGTGATTATGGGGCACATTCGCGATGTTATAGAATCTCTACGTGAGGTGGGTTTGTCTGACACGGCAGTGAGTACTTTAGCGGAAAGTACTATTATTGCTTTGGTGGAGGACATTACCCTGGTAGTAGCACAAGCCGCCGATAGCATTATCGAAATCCCGCAGGGGCAAACGGCGCAAGAGCTTATCGCACAACAAGAAGCCGAATTGGAAGTGGTATTAACAGAGCAAGAAATCCGTCAATTGGAAAATGTGATTGAGGGGACTACCAACGATCAAGCCCAAGCGATTGCCGAGTTGGAACAGGGGATTATCAACGCCGATGAGGTGATTGATGATGAAAATGGTACATTGGAGGCAAGCTTGGAGGGGGAATCTCGAGATTTAGTGGCGGCGTTTGAGGAGGAGCTTAATAGCAGTATCTCTAATGAAGTGACAGCGACTATTGATGACGCTACCGAACAGGGTACCTTGGCGGAGGTGTTCGAGTTGGAGGATGGACAGTCTGTCGATGAAGCGTTGGCGGAATTTATGTCTGAATTCTTGCCAGAACCCACGCCAGAGCCCACGCCAGAGCCCACACCAGATCCCACACCAGATCCTAGGATTGAGAGAGCATTCTCCGACAATACATTTGGGCTAGTGGTGGGCCAGTCCGTTTGTCTTGATGAGTCTCCTGCGAACGGAATATCCTTATTGGCTACGACGAGCTGCGATGCTACCAACACCCTATTTACCTTTGATGCTTTAACCACAGAAGGTAACACTGGTTTAGGTACTCTTATTATGGGGAATGAGATCACGGGCGCAGGGTCCGTAGTTGATAACAGTGGGGTTCTATGGGACGGGGAGGCTTTTTTCGAAGTCAGTGTTCCAGGGGATATACGTATTGTGCATGCCAGTGGTTTTATCACAGAGTTTAAGGTACGTTTAGTCGATACCAACCGTATAGCGGGGACTTGGGTTTTAAGTAGAAGCAGTAGAAACCTAGCGATGCCACAAGATATTAACAACGATGGCATCGACGATATTTCGGGTGAATTAAACGATGAGATCTGGACTTTCCATTTAACTAATAGTGTGACGAGTATAAGAGAATTAGGAACCGAAGGTTTTGTTAATGTACCCGCCAACATGGATGGTACCTATACCATTGATGTAGGTAATACCACACGGCCGGAATTATATTCCATTATGGGCTTTGGGGACGAGTACTATCGTGTACTGGTGAGGCTTTTAAGAGATGGTACCTATCGTATAAGTTGGTCGAACCTAGAAAATGAGGGTAACGTTATCACGTTGGATGTACCCGTCGCAGGTGAATCCCTGTTTTTCGATGCCGCTTCGGGCACCTTAAATGCGAATGAGCTGGGTAAGGCCATCGTGGATTTTTCATTCACCGAAGACAGTATTCATGTGGCAATACCGCAGGGTATTGCCACCGCCGAACTGGATTATCAATTGGATGACTGGAGCGCCCCCGAAGCCACATCATTACATTTGGTCTTGTCACGTAATGCCTCTACCTACGCGGCGTACAGGGTGTATTACCGTAATCTTGTTGACGATCAACAAGGGTATGTTTTTTGGATAGAAGACTATGGTACGAATATTCTAGTGCATGTTCAGCAAAGACCCGCCGATTTTGATGAGGACGGCGTCGGAGATAGACAAGATAACTGTGTAGCCTCGTACAACCCCTCTCAACACGATAGCGATGGTGATGGATTGGGGAATGCCTGTGAAAGAGAAGTGCCTGATATCAGTGGTTTTTACCTCGCACAATTTGATTATACGGATGCTAGTGGCATCTACAATGAAACCCTAGGTATCTGCGAAGCGGCAAAGGATAGAGCTATTGTTATGGAAATGACACCATTTGCAAGTGGGTTCCTAATCCATACGCAAAGCGATGAAGGTTTCGTGTTTTCTGCTATTGACAACAGCAGTTTTTATATCCGATATGAAGCCGGTAGATATAATGCTATCAATATCGGTAGCTATGACCATAATGATGATAGCTTCAGTATTAGAGTGGTGGGGCCGGGATGTGGTGAAGAAAGTATATTGACCGGCGAACACTTTGACCCAGCTGTTAACGAGTTAGCCGCATTAGAAACAGGGCTTAGTGTATTTAACACCCGTATGTTAGGCCCAGATAGGCACGAATTTGCCTATAGTGTACTGTCAGCTAGTGGGCTCGAGCAACAATTTATAGCAATTACTAATGAGGGATCAATACAATGGATAGAGCAAGAACCTGCATTAGACGACCGTGATTATTTGTATTTAACCTCCACCGGCCTAGTGCCTATAAGCGATAGAAGCACTGTAACAAACTATGTGTCTGCCGGTGAAACCGCCATTGTTCAAAACGTTTTTGACAGCGTGCCATCGGACGTGCAATCGTTCATGTTCGATGTAGAGCAGGTCGATATCGAAGGCGTCCCCATTACCTCCTTACTGGACGAAACCTATCACCCAGGGTTAGCCCCCAATACCGTATTTTCCCCTGGGGCAACACTTTTTATGGGGCGATCAACAAGAACAAATGAAGCGTACCGCCTCGATTGTATGGCATTGGATCTTCCTTATTTAACCTGTGACAACACCATTTTTACCGCCGACCAAATCCTCGCCACCACCTTGGACGAGGTGGTGAACACGGTGTCACAGTGGGATAGTGGGCAAGCACAAGCGGGAATGGAGATCGCCAAGGGGGACGATTATGGCGGTACTTTTGTAGTAGAGGCATTTTTTGTGTCGGACGACGGGACTACCACTGGCACGAACTTATCCGTAAGGTTTATCAAACAGTATACTTATGTCGGTGAGATTTTAATGTTTAGCGGGCCTTTTAGTGGGTCTTTGTTTTTTGGTGAAGCCCAAGCCTTGGTCTCCGCAGTAGGGGCTGCACCTGTCATAGAGTTTTCGATACCCGATTATATTTTAGAAGTCGGTAATTTTGCTGAAGAACAAGCACAAGTGTTTGTGTTTGTAGATACTACGACAGAAACGGACTTTGGGCCATTGGTACGTCAAGGCCGAAAGTATACCGAAGGCTCGCAGTTTAATACATTTTATTTTGATGCTATAGCCACAGAAGACATATTGCTAAACTTTGAGGTTTCTGCGCCAACGCCAAATTAGGGTGAGATGGTAAAAAAGCAATAAACTCTATTGTTTTTTTAAATGCCCCAATATTATTTTTGGATAAGGAAATTTTTTAATAGCTACCTAATTAATATTGCAGATTTTTTAAAACCACCCGTTATTCTTGTAAGAGGTTAATAGTTACTAAGATTATGGCGGTAGATCTCTGGTTGTCCCCGGTATTAACTATCTCTTTGAAAAACAAAAGAAAAAATATTCATTAATAGAGTTTCTTATATTCAAGCCAACTCGTTATAATAGAAATCGATCATAACTTCACCCGCTATAATTATTAATTGTCATCACGCGATAATCTGTCCATTACTTTACTCTAAGAAACGATATTCCTAAGGTCTTCGCGTTTGAAATTAAATGCTATATATGGGGCACGACATGAAACACATTGCTGTTTTATTTCTCTCGAATGCAATATCCAAAACCGCTTTTGTATTACTTATTATCACGGCCTTACTGTTAACGGCCTGTGGTGGTGGTGGCGGAGGAGGGGGCGGCCCCAGCGGCGGTAACCCAACCGCGACCCCAATACCGTCGACCCCAACGCC
>JACLAC010006128.1_pt1 | contig 17549 bp, 25 predicted proteins | sample 8027881 | NCBI WGS metagenome assembly JACLAC01 (sample SAMN15725517, study PRJNA655200) | protist metagenome | isolation source: fluorescence activated cell sorting (FACS) single amplified genomes of... | place: Spain: Blaines Bay Microbial Observatory, Mediterranean Sea | collected 2016-01-19
TCAAATGTTCCAAAGAATCCTCTTGGGCCACAGCTACCGACACCATATTTACGAATTCCATCTTTTGCAGCACTTCGAAGATCTTCGTGATTTAAGAAAGATAAAAAATTGAAACTTCCGAAATTCAAACATTTCTTCCCATTTAATGTAATCTCAAGGCCAGGGCTTCCTTCGACAGTTAGAATCCGCTCTGTTTCTAAGTCTTCATTATCATAATCTGGTGTGAGGGGTTCTGGCTTCCAATCGTCTAAACGAATAAAATAACTACAGTTTGTCATGTGAATGTCTTACCGATCAACTGCTGACGTTCTTTTTCGGACAAATTGGAATTCGCCGTCTTTGGCCTTTTTGGACGGGTGGTAAATAACTGATAAACAGCGAAAACAAGGCCAATTTCGATTATTATATGGTAATATCCTGGCCCGAACCACTCTTCACACAAAATCAGTAGCGATTTCAACATCTTAAATATAAAAGATTGAATTCAATCGAATTATAAGTGAATTATTTAGGTAGCATAATCATAAATTGAACAATCCCGTGCTTGAAAAAAATTAAATGTAACAGTTTAAATCGAAATCTTATTTTTTATATCCATCAATTGTAGCTTGGATGAGTTCAAGAATTGGGCGAGGATTTTCAAATGCTTGTTTCAGCTGTTCTTGATCAATCAGCTGATTGGCTGTGACTCCGACGATGACTCCACAACTGAACTTGGCCAGATTTTTCAACATTTTGTACAAGGATCTGAATTTGGAATCGTAAAATTATTTGTAACGAACGAATTCTATTATTATAAATACTATAGAAGTGATTCAGGGTTGCCCGGACTAAATTTAAAACGTCGAGTTTAAAGGTCTTTGCCGACAGTCCGGGCAACTCTGGTGATTGATTGCTCTGCAATACAGAAAATGGAAGAGGCTTGGGTTTTAAGGCACAGAGTCTGGTTCACAAAAGAAGTGACCTGGGATAATTTACATTTTAGAGTTTACATATGATACATATGTTTACATATGTAATGGTCTAAATGTAACGTAGTTGTAGGCAAATAAAGCTGAGAAGAACGAATAACGTAATACAGACTTAAGAAGTATCAATGTATCACTTAAAAAAGAGAATGAAGTACTAAAAAATGCATTGATTCGAATTAACTAGAATCTGAAGCAGCTTGAGGTTGACTTAAAGAATCACTAGGTGGCGCTGTTGTCTCACTATCACCATCGTGCTCTTCGTCATTATTATTATTTGTATTTTCCTTTATAATATTTGTCAAATACAATTTCAAGTTTTCAATGGGTTTGTCGATTTCTTCGTCTCCGGAGAATTTTAAATCATTGACAAGTTCACGTAAGTTTGGCTTCAATGGTATTTTCATTTTTCATAATCCATTTAGAGTGGGTCATTTTTCGCTGACCCGCTTTGATTTAACGACTAAAATGAAAATACCTTCCTCGGTCTCTAAATCTTCTTCAATATCTTCAATCAGCTCCCGTAAATTAGACAGCTCAGAATTTCTGCGGGCTCTCAATCTGTCTTCATCAGTATCATCTAAATTCTAGATTAGATCCGTAGAGTCACCAAGTCCATACCTGGAGATCGTTGAAGACGTTCAAGTGAATTTCTTAAAACAAAAAGTGATGTCGAGGTATCTTCAGCAGATCGTCTCCTATTGGCTAGTTTTTCTTTTCGCATAATTTCGGCATCAATTAATGAACTGAGAACTGATTTCGTTTGATAATGCATAAATCCGGTCATATCAATGGCCGTATAACCAGAATTATTTTTGCATTCAAAGTCTGCTCCAGCGCTCACCAAGTAACTCATTACCTAAAAAACATTCTAATGGTTTGGGGTTGGGTTGGAGCCTTTACCTTATGATGACAATTTTTCGTGGCCATATGTAGGGGAGTATTTCCATAAATATCTTTGGCGTTGATATTGCTTCCATTTTGATGTAGCAGTTTAACAACTTCATAATGACCTTGTTTTGCTCCAATCCAAAGCGGCGTTGTAAAGTCCTTTGATCCCACCGCATCTATTATTTTCAAAAAATCAAAATTCTTGATCAATGAAACAATAAACCGAGTAGTTTCAAGGGATCCATAGTACGCTGACCACTTTTTCAGTTGAAATAAGTATTATGATTATGGTCCATATTATATGATTCATACTCGATGAAAGCTTTTCTTATATTCAACTTAACCCAAAGACACGTTTTCCCATCGCCATCTGGTGGTTGTAAGGTTTTTTCAATTTTGTTTTCCCGTCTGAGCGAAGTGATAAGTGAAGTGAGTTCTCTCCAGTTCTGTTCATTTGCCAGTTTTGATAATTTCCGGCGCATCATTTCAGTTTCATCCTTTCTGGTGTTGTCCATTTTTTCTTTGATCAACCCACGTGTTCGATATTTTGAAACATCCCAAATGCTCTCATTGCTAAATTACTTTCATCACATTTTGTATCTACGGTCGAAAACTTACTTGATGTTTCTAGCATGAACATTAGCCCCCTTTTCAAAAAGTAAATTGAGTATGTCTTCATGGCCATAGCTCGCCGCTAGATGAAGGAGCGAGTCCCGATTGTCCCCAATAATTTCTCCGGCATTTGCACCACATTCAAATAGATAACCGAGAATTTCAGCATTTCCATGTTTGATGGTTTCCGCTAAAAAACCTCAGTGTTAAACATCCATGAGAAGTGCTTTAAATTACCTGTTGGAGAAATGTTTTGATATGCTTGAGCATTGGCACGAACTGATTTTAATCTTTTTGCTGTCAAAGTACAATTATGAAGACAAACATAATACCAAACGGATTTTCGATTTTCATCGATTACATTTGGAGAAATTTTTGCTCGAATAAATCCTCGACAAATTGCGAAATCCTAGAAATTCGTATTACGGATTCCAGTTGAAATAATAGGGTTGTAGACAAACCTTTTTTGATGAGGACATCAAAATCGCTCTTTTTTGCTCGTTGTTTGCCAACATTTCTTTATAAACTTCTATTAGTCTTGTGAATTCACCCCTGTAATTGGATTATTTTTGCTCTTGAATCCTGGTAAGCGCATTTTGTATCAATTAACCATTATATAATCCGTTTCCTGCATTTTAAGGAAGTTAAACTATCACCATCCTTGTTATGAACATCAGATCGTGCTCCTTTACCGAGCAAATATGAGATAATCTCGATATGTTTATTTTTCGCAGCATGTAGAATTGCTGTGTTTCCATCCAAATCGACAACATCTAGAACAGCACCCTCATCGCACAACAATTGTACCTTAATATTTGCTTGATGAATATGCATTTACTGGCCTTAGGTCAAATAATATGAATCATGTATGTTTACTCGCCTACGACCAATAAAAAATATTTTAAATATATTTCTCACGAAAAGATCAAATCGGAAAATAATGAAATTCGAGGAACTTAGAAAAACTCAGCCTGCTGGTAGGGGACAGACTCTGATGATAAGAGATCCGGTTTCGGGAAAACCGATAATTTTTGGTGGTTTGGGACAGGGATTTAAAGAATTCAAAGATGTTTGGTCATTTGATTTTAATCAGTTGGAATGGTCAAAAATAACCGAATTCGATAAACCGGTTTGGTTTCATTCAGGATTTAGGACGAGTTCAAGAGTCATTGTTTGAACTGAGCCAGTTAATTAATCCGTCTAAAGTAACTAAAATCGGGTCAAAAGTCAGCCAGAAATTTTACTATAACTTTAAAAAACTCATGAAAGTAACGACAGTACTGCGCTGATCAGCATGGAAACAGAGCAAGATAAAAGTATTTATGAATTTCATGATTCCAAGGTAAAACTAATTAATTTTTTTATTAAACTTTGTTTTCAACTTTCACTAGTTTGAGAAGAAAATTCCTACTGATGAATTTGTTGTAACATCAGCATTTACACCGGCTTATAATATGGGGCATTGGAGTCATATCATTTATGGAGCAAATGACCAAGTGTTTTATTCCAGCGCAAAAACACGAAAAAACAAAGATATCAAAAATATGAAATGGCGAAATAATACTTGGGTCGATACCAATTTCAATTTCGAGATTGAAAAACGTCAAAAACACCTAGGTATCGTTCCAACATAACTTTCATCACTCCCGTATCATACGGGCCGTATGAGGACTTTTTCGAAAATGGTCGGTAACTTTATAAAGTCAAGGGCAATTATTTATATTTATTTACAAATGAATTGCGAAAAATCAAGCGAGTGAATTTGGAAACTGGTTCACTCGATGAAATTGGGCTTGATTATGAACGAAAAGAGAAGACCGATGAGAAGCAACCGAAACGAGAAGGGTTTGGCCTTGCAGAAAATCCACAAAATGGCAAAATTATAATTTCCGGTGGTTATGATATCTCAGGCAATTGTTTTGAATTGTACCAGTGTTACATTTGACTAGGAAAAAAGCGAATTACTATCAAGTGACTTGTTGAAAACAAGAATAAGACTCTAACAAATATACGAGTATGATTTTTGAAGTTGATTTAGAAGCGAAAAAGTTGAAACAGCTCGGTCAACTTCCTTACGCACGAAGCGAACATAGTTGCATGATCGATCCAACCGGTTCAAAAATGGTCATTTTTGGTGGCTTTCATGATGGGGGTAAATATTCCACCACACTTATCTGTTCATTTTAGTTGAATAAAAACTTACAATGTCAATGTGTCCATTTCGAGCAGCTTCCATGAGCGAGGTTGTTGAACTTTCGCCACCAGATTGATTCAGTTTTGGTTTATGATTCAGTAAAAGAGAAACCATTCCACTGCGACCGTAATGACACGAAGCCCATAAGAGGGTCCGTCCGTAATCATCTGATTCTCGAATCAAGCTTTCTTGTTCGGCTGTCCTCGGTTTAAGCATTTTGGGCCAAAAAATCGATCATAAGTCAACGTTTTCAGCGATGTATTTTTGCTTAACCGAACCTATAAGAGAAGCAAATCCACAAAAGTCATCCTCTTTAATCAGTTCTTGAATGTCCGATACTCGGGAGGAATCATTTCCCATTTTTCATCTTAACTCAATATCATGACCGTTGTGCATTAGCATATTTTATTCAAATACAATTAGATACAAACAGATTAAAATTAAATAGAATCATAGAATTTTTTTCTTGAGGGTTTTGTTTCTTTTAAAGATTAACTTTCTTCATCTACTTCGGATAATAACTGATTCATATCCTTATAACCGACAACATTTATCGGACCAGGAGCTTGGTACATGAACTTTGTTTGTTTTCCAGTTGCAAAAAGAATTGAACCATCTTCACTTCTAATTTCTCCACTAGCAAAACTAAGTGTCTTCCCTCCTTGCTCCACTTTACCAATCAATTTGACTCTTGGATGTTTTTCTGGATCGATTCCTTTTAGATATGAGACGGATAAATCAGTGGTTACGCCGGGAGTCCCATCGCGATTAAAGAAACAGCACCATGTCGTGATTGAGTCTATCAAAGTCGCTGTGACTCCTCCATGCATCATTCCCATTGGATTAACTTCATTTTCAGCATCGATTTTATAAAGCGTTTCAACATAACCTTTATAAATATAGCGTCAATTTATCTGACTAAAGGCTCAAATTAAAAACTGACCAGGCTCAACTTTCAGCACTTTCGAATTAGCCAAAATTCTGTTTTCAACTGATTGAATTGGCAACATTCCCATTCCCTGGCGCAGAATTTTGTCAGCTGCCTTAGTCAATCTACTCATTCTAAATCGAGTTTTATAATTTTCATCGTGATTTATGGTTTAATATTGTCAACTTTAAGGTTTTCATCGTCTAAATTCACATTTTTCAGTGGCTGCCTCGATCCAGGATGCATAAATTTAGTTTGTCTTCCGACTGCAAATAAAGTTTCTTCATCGTGCGAGTATATTTTCGAAATAATATGACACATTTTGTCATTTATAAATTCCATTTCACTGATAATTGTCAATTCGTTTTCAGTTTTCGTATCGATTGGCTCAAAATTAGTTATTGATAAATCCATTGTGACTCCAGCAATTTTCTGTCTTGTAAATATCGCAACAGTTGTTGTCGAAGAGTCAACCAGTGATGCAATCATTCCCGCGTGAACGGTTGAACCAAATCCGATGTCTTCTGGTTGAATTTTATATTTTTGTTTTATAAAACCTGGTTTTACTTCGACACTCGTTATATTTTGAGAAATGTGACCTTCATAACCGGTCTTCCATTTGGCTTTTTGAAGCGCCCGAAGAACATTTTTTGGATATTTCATTCTAAAAAGTAAATATTTGTTTGTTTCTTGTGAATTCAACGGTATTTGATAGGCAATACATAGTCCTTTAAACAAAATAATTTGCTAAACGGGACATTTTATCCTGAGGCACTTTTCCACCGCGACCTCTACCGCGTCCTCTACCACCGCGACCTCTCTTTGATCTTGTCGCTTGTTTAACATTCTTTGCTTTCGTTGCTCTTTTCACTGACACTAATTTTGAAAATATATCATCACAGAAGATGCAGCCAGAATGTTTCGAAGCACCATTCAAAGCTTTTGGTTCTTTTCCTGATAAAAATTCACATTCGAGTAATTTCGTGCCGCATTCTTCACACTCATCATCAAGAACTTCGACTTTGTGAGCACCTAGAATTCAATTTTAGGCTTGGTTTCTGGGCATTATTTTTTACTTACCGTCAAAAATTTTAACCACCACTTGACAAGATGTATTATTGCAAGACAACCTCCATTTTGGTTTTGAACTTGGATCGAGTACGAGTACACCAGTTTCACATTCAGAACATTGCGTAACCCCGGTTTTACGAAGTGATTGGGAACAAGAGGGATGAAGACATTGGGAGCATGATGCTGGATTTGGCATTCCTTCAAATGGTGGATTATTGTAACAATATGGGCAAAGCGGATATCCGGTTGAAGATTTTCCTCCGGACGAGACCACAATCAGCTCAAAATCATCCAATGGGCATTTTTTCTCTTGATATAATTTAATTTGTAAATTATTTGGCAATGAATAACTATCAGAGCAAGTCGGACAGTATAATCTCACTGGTTTCGAGTCAATCAATTTCATAAAACGGCGACATTTTCCACATTTTGAAAACGGTTTTCCAGTTGCTGATAATGGAGAAAATTTGGCCTCCATTAAATTGTCCATCATTTTAATATTCGAAACGAAATAATGAAATTTCTTCTCAATAATTTTCAAAACATAATCCGTGACGTCACGATAATCTGCTTTACCATTGGCAATTAAATTCAGCTGTTTTTCAATGTTTGCTCTCATTTGGGGTTGAACCAGCTGTGGATCAATTTTATTGTAACCATGGACGAGAACGATTCCAAGTTCGGTTGGTTCCAATCGACGTCCAGATATAAGCGTAACATAATTTCGTTGAATAATATTATTTATATGAACGGGTATACTTGCATCAGTACCAATTCCATGCTTTTCCATCAATGTAATCAAATCAGACTCACTCAAATAGTCTGGTGGACCTGTCAGCTTTTCTTCCAATTTAACTTCTTCGATATCAAGTGTCAGTCCTTTCGATAAATCATCTGGAATAGTCGATTGGCCAGAATTATTGATAGGAAGTGCAATTGTGAAACCGCGACGAATTTCACGATTGGAACTGAATGAAAAATCTTCTCCTCCCAAGTTCACTGTGACTTCAGTCTGTTCGTATTTATAATCTTTCATCAATGACGCCAAGAAATGATTCACAACATAATCATAAACACGATATGCTTCGCCGCCAACTTCAGATTCAGTTGCGATTCGTTGTGGCGTAATAGGTGGATGGTCGCCTTTATCATCTCCTTTTCTCGGATTGCAACCGGACGATAATAATTCTTGGGCAGCTTCGCCATAAGCTTTTGTATTCTTGAATAAATGAATAACTGGTTCGAATATGAAGTTTGTCGGGTATTGATTCGTCTCTGTACGCGGATAAGATATAAAACCTAAAAATTCGGATTCATCATTTTCTATCAGCCTTGATTTTCGGGAACAGGTACTGACCTTGAGTATAGAGACGTTCTGCGACGCTCATGGCTTGGGCTGGACCGATACCCAATTTTGCACTACAAACTCGAAGTAGCTCAACCGTATTTAATGCTTGCGGTCGAGTTTTCGATTTCTCTTTTTTGGAAATTGAATTGATTGTTGCACCTGAAATTCAAAAAATACAGAAGCTCTTCAATTTTAGAAATAAAACTACCTTTGCCCTTCTTGACACGGTTGAAGAATAAATTCGCAACTCCATTATCAAATATACGACCTCGCGACCACTCAGTTGCGATCGATCCAAATTTTGTTTTTACTGAGAGCGCTATTCTCCAATATTTTTCAGGTTTGAATGAAGAGATTTGATCATGTCTCGAAACACAAAATCCTAATGTCGGTGTTTGACATGGTCCGTATGATATACACGAAGAATCCAAATCGCCGTACTGGCCCTATTTACTTGAAGTTAGTTGTGCTACATTTATAAAAGAATGTTTACCTGAAAAAACTTGGTTTGAAATCTCGTAAAGGCACATCCGACACGAAGATCAATTTCCTGACGGGCATCAACTGATAGGGATTCGAGTTTATTTGGATATCCTAAATGATTTTTGAATTAAGGGTGTTGGGTTTGGTGACTTTACCTAGGTTGTTCATCGCAGCTTTGATATCCTTGTCAGTAATTGCAGAAAAGTGAGCACGTCTGATATTTTTATTTGGAATATTTTTGCAACATTGAATAACTTCATAGCAAATATTTTCACCTTCTCTATCACAATCCAACCAAAGGACCAATTCAGATGCATCACGTGATTCGTTTTTAAGATGAGCAGCTATTCTCATTTTAGGATTGGCTTCGTCTTTTTTAGTTCCGGCTGAAAATAATTCCGCAGGATCAGTCTTTTCCCAATTATTAAACTTGTCTTCAAAATCAATGCTAAAAACATGGCCGCAAACCGATGTGACTCGAAAATTCGCATTTCGTCCCATATATTGACCAGAATATTCGTGAATTTTACAAGCACTTTGACCAGGTTTTCAAATTATTTTCGTAACCATAATTATTTCTATGAAGTATAATTCAAATAAGGCCTAGGAACTGCAGTGGTAACAGTGATGAAAGCTATTTTTGCTGCGGAAGTTTCGACTTATGAAATGCATGCTAGATGGTATCTCGAGTTTTAAATTTTATTAGCTACGCTACCCTTAAAATCTCCCAAAATAATCAAGTCCCGGGCCCAGATTTTCCACTTTTTGTGCTCATTCGTCCATTTGAAAGAATATGCGCTATCGACTGTGCCAGTGAAGGCTTCTCCGCCACCATTAACACTGTCACCATTTTTTAATATACAACTTCTAAATTTTTATGGTTTTTATTAATTTTGTTCGTTGATTTTTTTTTCATTCTGGCGCTAATATAGTTAATATGAACAAAATATGAATGGGATCCTCCGATTTTCGCGAGTTTACCGGTTGTTTGAAAATATGAACAGCATAAACCGGTTTCCGGTTATTTATAAATAAGTTGTCGGCAATTACTTTGAAGTTGGTAAATATCAAAGAAAAGCCGACAGAAGGCACCAGAATAATTTTCGAATTGAACTACGAGAGGGTTGAACTTTTTGTTACGTGATGGAACAGTCCGTAACAGCACCATAAAGCGGATTTGAGGCGGCCACTAGGTGGTGCTCCTGAGTCAGTTTCAGGCAGAGGTAGAAGTGCGTTGGTTTATGTGCCTAAGAAATGTCAAATACTGGTTTAAATCGGTCAGAAAAGGTGTTGTGAATTGCAAGACCTTCCTTGCAGTCACATGACATCGGCACGTGATCTCATTGGTTGATCAAGTTGCGTAGGATTGAATCAGGAAAAGGGACTAATGTTGGGAGAAACTAGCCGAATCTGAGAAAAAAAGATCATCGGCCGAATTTGGATTATTTAAGATATCGAGATTATTAAGTATATCATCAGAATTTTCGTAGGCGGAGAAACTTGATGACGGGGGTTGTGAAGTCATCACATTTTGCGTGGGTTGTACAGGCTGGTGATTAGTCAGGGGATCAAAAGAAGGCGTTAGTACATCATTGATATCACGTTCAGTCAAGGTATCAAGCCCATCATCAATCGTAAAGAATTGCTGATTTGTCCCATGGATTTGCGTGGGCGTATGCTGCTGCTGTTGTGGAGGCTGATGTTGTCGAAACATTTGACGACCAGAATTTTGGACCAATAAAATCTGTTGTTGGGGACTTTTTTAATTATGAAGAATTTTTCAATCAATATGTCAATGAAATTCGAATTCGTCAAACCATAAATATTATTTGAAATTTTTCATAATATCCTTTCAACAATATTCTGTCCTTGTTGTTGATGTGGATTATGTTGTTGAATACGAATAATGTTGGGCTGCGGCGGACGATGTTGACCATATTCGTTTTGTTGCCCTCCGACATTATAGTTGCCATGCTGTTGGAAACTCATATTTTGAATATTATTTTTAATATTACGTTGACGAACCATATCAGCTGATGTATTATTCGAATACATATTCCCTGGCTGTTGACGAACTTTTGACTGTTGATAATTGGTTTTACTATTTATCGCTATATTTAGGGTGTTTCACGTGAAAAAATGAATTTCCGTAAAGATTAAAAAAGTCTCCGGTAATATTAACCGGTAATGTCGAGAAAAATAATTATGTAACAGTTCCTATTTGATGTGGCATATTATTGATATCAGTTGGATATTGAGGAAGAAGTGGACTCATTGGAGGATTTGGAGACACTGGATTTTGTGAAGCTGGTGACGGTACAGGTGATTGCTGCGATGGATTCCTTTGACGCATAGGAAAATTTGAAATAAAATTACCTGTAAAAATCGAATTATTATGGTATTTTAAAAACATTTTCTTACTTTGGTTGAGTGGACTTTGGCTGAGTGGGCTGAGGGGCGAGTTCAGACTAGCTCGACGTCGGACGTCTGATTGATTGGAGCCTGTTGAAGAGTTTGATTGCGGGTGATAAGAACTGCGTCGAAATGTCCTGGGAATAACGGCATCTTTGACTACCAATGGCGTTGGACCCAATTGTCGTGGCCTTTTAGGCTGTACCAAATTAGGCGTCGACTCCTGGACAGTTTTATTATTTGAACGGAACTGAATATTCTTACCGAGGGTGAATAAGAAGGTTCTGGGTTAGACAATAATTGCCTAGTCAACTGCATATCTGATTTTCCGAGTCCATTTTTCATTCTTGATCCACCTGGAACATTCTAAAAAAGGTTGTTATAGTTTCGGTCCAGTTTTTCGGTTTGGGCTTGGTACACACCTGTTCCAATTCTCGTTTCCGTTTCAAATCTTTCTTTCTTTTCTCCTGATTCTGTTTTTCTGTTCGGTTAAACCAAATTGCAAAATCTTTAATTTCTTTTCGTTTCTTATTATCCAAATCGCCATCTTCGTCTTCATTATTTTTCGTCATTTCCTGAAAATCAATTTTATAAATTGATACGGGGCGCAATGAAAAATTGAAAAAATAGTTATGGTCGCGGGATGGGAAAAATGATTCATTGACCAAAATAAGGCAATAAAATGTGGTAAGGGGTTAGAGTAACACTCATACTAACTTAAAAGATTCGAACTTTCGATTTTCAAAAATAATCTGACCCCCCAAAATAAATAAAAAACTACAGAATGTAGAGTTGCTCTAATGTTACGGATTGTGATTCTGAATAAAATTATGGTTCTCCTCACGTGTAATTTATAGTAATAATTTAACAATGCGAAATTTGACTCAACTAGAGGTCTCTTTACTATACCTGGACCTTACCCTATCAGTGTTTCTCTCACTCTAAACGAAAATACAGTACATTTAAATTTATCAAATGATCAAGTTTATCAAGTTTCAGTAACAGACCTTTGTTTTATCGTAAATCTGAACATTTTTCGCGATTTTAGCGTTTCGTGTCTCTAGATATCATTAACTTTACTTCTGTACAAAAAACTCGATATGGTAAAACGTCGAATTAATTTTGATAAATCGAAATCTTTAATAACCACCTCGATGAAATTTTTTTCTTATCAGAGATTTTGCCATTAGATAAGTATTGGGTCTTGCGAGATTAATTAGGTCTTCGCTCAATGTAAAATAGTAGTAGAATAACGAAATATGATTTTTGATATTTTGTAATATTACATACATTTACATACAAACTATCCAGTAAAGCATATTTTTAGACCTAATTGGGGGCTACTGCATTAAACATAGCGGTAATAGGTTCAATTCAAGTGATCATCCGACTGTAAATTCATTCTGCATTTGCGTATACTGTATATCTGCATGCAAACGTGCAAATATTTTACATTAGATTTTACAACTTAATTTTCCCATTTATATAGCATATAATATGCTGCAAATTATATAAATTATATAACTTCCATAATCATCTAACGCATTTACATGCATTCCAGCCTATGATTTACAGACTAGCAATATCGGTTAGCCAATGACTAGTGACAGGATATTCGATTTTTTGAATTTCAATCTCGCAGGTATCCAAGGAATGACGCTTATCTCAATTTATTTATCATCTCGTACTTCGATCAATCAAAAATGGGAAACGTCTTTCTAGTGTAGTATTAAAACTAGGGGCAGATTATTCATAGTCGAACATGGCACAACGATACTCTATAGACTATAGAAAATATAAGATTTAATGCTTAGCTGAGTATGCACTTAAATACTCTGTACACATCATTTAAGTAAAACTGTTTAAATCGCTCCTCCATACGCTTCAAAATACCGCAATCAACCTACACAAAGCAAAAATAGAAATACCTCATTCGGTATTTTTAAATATTTTCTTACCGGTTGATCATTTCTCTTTGGATTACTATTTGTATCAAGATTAGTAGTTGATAATCTTAGTAAATGTTCTGGTGGTTTCTTTTCTCCGAGTCCAGTTTCTCTTGGACCGGTGATAAAATCTTCTTCTTTCGCTCGATTTTCGGTTCTCTCAGTTCCGAACGAGTTACTCCGCGTCTACAATATCAAAAATCACTCCGAGGCCGTAATTGACGGAGGGTTTAAGCTTACCAAAATTGAGTAATTTCGTGAATTACTTGGTTCGTTTTTATTTTGAAGTTCTTGGCGAATAAAGTTAAAACTTGATTTGGCATCGCCCAGGCCAGTATCACGTGGTCCACCGAGAAAATCTTCCTCGCTCGGATGCTGTGGGGTCCGGTTTACCTCGGTCTGAATAGAATTTGATCAATTTCGAAGTCAACAAATGAGACCCATTTTATACCAAACCCCGAACCAAACCTTTTTATATTTCATCAGACTACTCAGCAACTTAGTGCTAGGCTAAAAACAGTTAGTAAACGATCCATAAAATAAACACCATATCATTTAGTCTACCTATAATGATAAAAAAGCCACCTACAATTATAGTCGTGCGCATTCAAGAAATACCTACTCTGTATGTGATACTCTATCGACGATAAATTATCGTGCACACCCTATTTGGTATCTAAGCGTGCAAAAATGTGATCTACAGTAACTCACCCCGATATTGCTTTTATCTGACTGAAGCATTGATTTGAGAAGAGGAGAGTCTTGGTCCTGTCTGGCACTGCTTGACCTTGACCGGTCACGATTAAAGGTCACACTTTTAGGAAATGCAATTCGTTTTGGCTGCTCCAAACTCTTTGATCTTCCGTAATCCTGTTGTCCCGTCGTAGAACTCGTTGTAGAACTTGAATTTCGTGACGAACTTTTGGTATTCAAAAACTTAAAAAAATATTTATGATCTCATAAAAATGAAATTGTTTTGTGTAAAAAGAAAAAAACGAATTCCGACAAGTTAAAAAGTAAACATTTATTTTACTTAAAATATTTGAAATGATCACTTTCTCGGGCTTTAAATGCTTGCGAATGTATCTAAGTGATTCATTGATGCGTTCAGTAAGTCTATTTTTATGTAGATTTCCCTTCCTAACCCTGCCTCAAGTTACGGGCAACTGAATTACGATTCGTAATTTACGAACATAGTGTGGGTGGGAGACATATACTATTGGAAGTTACAAAAGGTACTAAATCCAAAATAATATTTATAGACAGGCCCTGTCAAAGTAATATTTTCATGAATGTACGACGTACATGTACCTGTTCATTTGAATATTGATGAAGATGTGGAGAAGTAAGAAGTTTTGCAATTAATGGTGTTGAAGTTGGCTTCTCCTGGCTTCCAGACCGACGATTTACACTACCTCGCTTTGCTTTTAGATTTTCATGCTTTTGGCGCATTATAGCCGGATCTGCCAGTGAGCCCAAATGCTGTTTCAGATGAACCAATTTTTGTTTCTTAATAAAAATGATTTATCTAACGAGTTCTTATCTAACGGATTTCCTACAGATAAGTCGCCAGAATCAATTATTAAAATATGAACTCTAGGTTTTAAGAATTAGTAAAAGTGTCTATTTTATGTTAGCATGTCTATTTTTTGGAATGCGTGGGATTTTTCAAACTGCTAACGATTACGATTTCAATACACTCGAGGGGTCAATATTGGTCACGTGGGGGTGATTATATGGCTCATATATAGGGCATATATAACCGTAACATATTTTTAGTATTTGAACTTACATTTTTCATATAGCGATGTGATAGGTCAAATATTTCTGATGGAATTGATATTTGATGAAGAAATTCTAGCCAAAGTTGAATATTTTTATCTTCTTTTTTTAATCGACTTCCATCTTTGACATGCTCTATATATAGGGGTGGAAATACTTCAATTGATTTACATGGCGGAGGCTTGAAGCTACCTTGCCTCATCGTGCCTCAACCCGCTCGTTAACATTTTCGGGTCAATCGCTGCTTTATTTCAAGATTTTTAAAATAAAAAGTTGAGGACTACCATAGGAAGTCCGATTTTTCTCGGTTTTACTGGTTTCGAAGTTGCCGATTGACCAATCAGCATTCAGGATAAGGCCACGTAGCCTTAGCTCTTGAACCTCGGATTTCCAAAAATTTTATTTTCGGCCATAATATGGTATTTTAAAGCTAGATTTGTATTAGATCCATTTTATTGATATTCAGGGATGAAAATCATTGCCCATTTTCGACCAAAACTTCGATGTTCTAGAATTTAGAATTTTATCGACCTAATACTGGTCGGTCAGCTGATCGTGCTGATATGATTCTGATTTAGTTCTATTCGATTTGCCATAGCCTGAATAGTTAATTCGGCTAGTTTCAGCCCTCCAGCATTTATAATCATGAAAATACATCTATAACAGATGAAGTATTTCCACCCCTATCTATATACTATCAGAGTTACAGTAATAACAGAAATCACTTTAGAGACACAATTGATAGTATAAATGAACTTTTCCTTTTTGAGCTTGACTACCTTTTGAATAAGAAAGATATTTCACAATCGTATTATTTTCCTTTTTCGTATCAACCAACATTTCTTTTATTTTTGCTCTTGTCTCAATCTTCAATTCCAATCGGTTCAAATCCTCATCATCAAAATCTTTTTGAAATACTTCCCTAAAATATTTAACCGTAGTACAATGTAATAATTTTTAGAAAAAAAGTACCTTAGGATAGTTAGAAATGATTTTGGTGAATGTTCGGATCCTTTTCCCCATTTTTCGACTTCGACCGAGCTATTTTGCATTTTATGGGCATTAACTTTTGAAACTTCTCGATGTACTTCTCCATCTTCTTGACGTAACCTGTCCCACATTCTATTCATTCTTGAAGTGCTTTCGGTTGAATGTGATCCGACGATTTCGTAAAAGATTGGAACCTTGAACAGCTCTAAGAATGACTTGTAACGATCAAACTGCTCGTCATTTTTCTTCGGCGAGGCTTTACATGGAATATTCTAGAGTGTTCTTATATTCTCAGGAATTCATGGGAGATTCACACAGATAATTATTTGAAAATGTTAGGGATTCCACTATCCTGATAAACTATCAACAAACGTCATTTCTTTCACCCAACATCGCTTTATGATTGGGTCAATTACGAACAATTCCCAAAAAGAGGCAAAATGAACCTTCTCGACCCTTTCCTCGTGTTCTTTTCCTTGATCATTATAATCCCAAAACGTTATTTTGAAATCTGTCTCAGAATTTGGAACATACGAACTGACACAAACTTGTACCCATTCATTTCGAAGACATAAAATTGAACATGAAGATGATGTCTTGAGCTTTTCAAGGTTTTTTATACGCACACATATTTCACACAGCGCCATGCTAATTACATACGTACGAAACCGGCCTTATTCTGGAACATAGTAAAATAACTATTCATTGTACAATATTTGTGTTTTTCTTTTGGAGTCTGTGGGGTTGGTTTGATTCTTTTATAAGATACAAAAATACTTTTTATACTTATCTGGCCCAAATCGAATTTCTAGCGCGAATTCGTTTTGAATCGACCGAAAATGTCTGTATCTTTCCTAAATTTTATACGATGATTCAGATAATTATTATTGTTTCTGGTCGTATTAACTTCTTTCAGAAATTGGCGAACGTTATCAGAATTTTCTGCGTGCAACAATTCATAAATAGTTTCAATTCCATCGTCAAGTGAATAATCAATAAACTTGTCCATTTCACCTAAAATAAAACTCGATACAAGAGACGGGTATGATTTTGTTACGTACCATAAACATTTTGTATGTGACCATCGGGAGTGACAGTAAACAAAATACCGTCAACCTTGAGAAGGATTTCTGATAAATATCCTAAGCAAGAATCATCAGTTTCATACTTCATTTGATCAGGTGATTTGTGAAATATCATATCTGACTGGTCCCTGTCTTCGGAGTGCCATCCCCTCGATTCTATCACACGCTGTACAAACAAGTACAGGTCTCTTATATCATCCGCTGAAATATAACCGGTAACTAAATGTTACATTTAGAAGAACGAACTTCAAAAGTTTATTCAACAGTGTCTATTCAAATTAGAACAAATCGACCCGTTAAAAAATTCGAAGATGAGTCATCGTTGCGGTTAACCAAACGTTAGTTTTTTTGGTTAGGCCATCAGACGTCCCGAAAATTTCAATAATTCACTGCTAAATAAAACTTTGAAAAATCTTTTTTTTTGTGAAAAATTCCAAAGCCCTCTTGTATTTTAAACATTCAAGAAAATTAATGAAGTTTTTCATATGACAATTAGGAAATAGGCGTGTTCTAGATATGTACTTACGTGCATTGAGCTCCATATCAGTTTGGGGCGGTCCTTAATATCTTATATAAATCATAATTTTTCTCTATTTTTTTATTTTACTTCTCATGTTATTCACTCCGCGCTTCTCTCATTCGACAAAAACATTTTTTCTTTTATTTACTCGAGTCAACAAAAGGGGTGGGAGTGGAAATATTCAAAATTTAGATTTAGAGAAGTTCAAACCTTTTTACTTTCTTCATTACGCTGAAACAAATCTCTCGTCGTCTCTGATTTGATGACTCATTAATAGGGGTGACTCACGTATATTCAATTCCCAGAGAGGACGCGAGAG
>JACLAC010012580.1_pt1 | contig 17547 bp, 9 predicted proteins | sample 8027881 | NCBI WGS metagenome assembly JACLAC01 (sample SAMN15725517, study PRJNA655200) | protist metagenome | isolation source: fluorescence activated cell sorting (FACS) single amplified genomes of... | place: Spain: Blaines Bay Microbial Observatory, Mediterranean Sea | collected 2016-01-19
AGGACGTGCCGATACACGCGCCAGCCATGGTAATCGAGTTCCGAGTGGAGCTGTGTCTAACTGGGCTTTTGCGCTTCCCACGAATGACCCAGAGGACCCGGCTGCCGACGCAAAACCGTGATCTGATGAACCCGATAACACCACGTCCGATAGGATGCCAAGTGGAAATTCTTGAAAATTCTCACTCCGTCCTGACTGGGGCTGGAGCCACGAAAAGAGTCGTTGTTCGTTGAAAGGAGTTCAAAAACGGAGACAGCTGCCGCGCCACTTCGCCTCGCGCGACTCGGACGCAGGTCACCTCGAGTCAGCGCGCGCGACGCGATGAGCCACACGTGGCTCGTACGCCTCCCTCCGAGGCTCGATGACCGTTCGCGCGTCGACGATGCCGCCTCCACGGCCGGTCTTCGTGGCGGCGTCGTGGCGGAAAAGCCAATGTCCGCCCTCGGCGACAGCCGTTTGGACTGCGCGAGATTGGACCCCGAGGACCGGCGCCACGCGGTCGCGGTCGAGCGAGGGGGCGTCGTTCGCGCTATGCGCACGGGTGGATCCAAGGGAAGTGGCGTTGAGCGCTTTCAGCTCCACACCGAGGCCGAGGACGGCGAGCTCCAGCCCGTGCACCGCGCGTGGCGGCAGTTCGAGTTCATCCCCAAGCAGCAGGCGGGCGCGGTCCTCATTTCGCAGATGGGGTCGCCCAATCTCCTGTACTCCACCCTCCCCGCCGACGGCGGCGAGACGGGGAGCATGGTGTTCCTGTTCGGGTCGCACAACGCCGCCGTCTCCGCGTTCCAGGTCTCCCCGGACGGAACGACGGTGGTTTCCGGCGCCGAGGACGGCTCCCTCGCCGTGTGGCGCATCGCCGACGGCGAGAAGGTGGGCAGCATCAGCGCCGCGCACAGAGGCGGCGTGCGCGCGGTGGCAATCGCGAGTCCCACATGCGTGATGTCCGCGGGAAACGACGGCTCCGTGCGCGTATGGCAGGTGAGCGACGACCCGCGCCTGCGCATGTTGCACAGGATGACCCCGGGAGACGCACTCGCGCCCCTCACCTCCATCGCGACGTGGAGCGCGCCGGCGAATCGAACGAGGCAGCTCCTCGCCGCGGGTTCGGCGGACGGCGTGGTGTACACGTGGACCGCGGACGCGTCTGGAAACTCCACGGATTTCGGTTGGCGCGCCGCTTCGGTGCTGCATCAGATGGCAGGGATGGAAGTGTCGCACCTGTCGTTCCGTGGCGACGGGGCGTCGCTTCTCGCAGGCTCGGGGGAGTCCCACCACGCGGGGCGCGGGGAAGCGCGCTTGTTCGAAACCGAGCACTGGACTTCGATCGCGAGCGCGTCATACACAAGCGGCGTCGTGGGATGCGAATACAGCGCGTCTACCGTAACCGTCGATTTGGCTATGGTGTGCAGCTCCGCGGGTGCGCCTCGAATGTTCGAGGGGAGGTTGACGCCGTCTGTCACCGCGCTGCTTCGAGAGCAGGGTTTAGGCGCGGACATTCCCCCGCAACCGCTCGGCCACGGACCACTTCCGTCGGAGACGAACCAGGGCGGCTCGGGTATTCGATTCGTGAGCGACGTGGGCGAAGTGCAGGTGTCGGCGTCTGGTGTGGACGTGTCCGCAGCGGAACACGAACCGCGCGCCGCGCCGCCGCCGACGCCCTCTGCCAAGACGAAACCCACGGCCAGGGTGTTGAAGCCGACGGGCGTGTTGCGGCCGGCGTTTTCCCGCTCCGGGAAGTATCACCAGCCGCCGGATACCACTCCTTCTGAGCGTGCCACGCGAGTGGTGGCAAAGATGGCCGCGAAGGTGATGGCGAAAGCGCCCGAGATGGACGAACCAGAGGAGGAAGAGGAGGAGGACGATGAATTCGATCCCGACGACGCCCTCGGCGGCGTGCGCGGCGCCGAGACTGACTTGGCGAAGCCGTCTCTGATGTCGTCGAGGCCTCTGCTGCACCGAAACGCGCTCATCCCGTTCGCGGTGTTCGACAAAGACGCCGAGTTGCAGCATCATATGGCACCTCTGGGTGTGACTGGAAAAAAGGAGGCTGCGGCGGTCGCGGACACGCACGTGCGCGCGATGGCGGCGGCGAACATGGACCTTTCGCTGCCGCGGAACGGCAGGCGATTCGAAGGCTTGACTGCTATTCCCCAGGAACCGCCGAAATCTGCGAAGCGAATGGTGTCCAAGCAGCTCGACCCGCGATGGCTCGCCGTCCGCGATATCAAACCGCGCATGGAAGATATCTGGGTCGCAGCACGAAGAGAGCCGCAGGTTTGTAGCACGGAGGGATGGAACTCGGGCACGTTGTTAGTCCCGCCCAGCGAGGGCATCGAGTTCTGAGCCTCTTGAGCCTAAGTAGTCTAGTCTAAATATGATAATAACTATCGCTAATGTGCTTTAGTCTAACGCATCCGTTGCATCCATGAGCGCATGCAGTGCGTGTTCGTGCTTCTGTAAGCGTATGATTTCGTTTTCGAGCTGCGTGACACGTGCGCCGGACGCCCTCAAACGCCGCTTCAAGCGCTCGCTTTCCATCAGCGCTTTCGTAACCTCCGCCTGCGCGCCCTGCATCAAGAGTTCCGTCTCCTCCCGCAACTCTTCCTTGGCTGTTTCCACGTTTGCCGCTCGCCCATCTGCGTATTTGTGCAGCTCCGTAGTCAACCGTTCGACTTCTTCGCGTGATGCAGAGAGCTCTGCGTTGGAGGTTCTTAATTTTCCCTCTAGCGCCGTGCGTTCCAATTTCGCGTCACGCGCAGCTCTCTCCGCCTGCGATTTAATCTCAACGAGCTGCATGTGAAGCTCCTCCGACGACGCAGCGCTTACTTGTGCCTCGCCGGAGAGTTCTTCCAACTTCGAGACGGCATCCATCTCAAGCTTGTGGGTATCGCTTTGTAAGTCTGTAAGCTGAATACGAAGCTCCTGCGCTTCGTCGATCGCCTGGTCACGCGCAGTATTCGCCTTGATGACGATGTCTTCCTTGGCAGCTAGCTCACTTTCGAGCGAATCTCGCACCGCGCTGAGCGCGGCGACGTTAGCGCGCGCGATCGAGACTTCCTCCGCCAGCAGAGCGCTGTGGTTCCGAGCCAAATCATTTTCTGACTCGAGAAGGCGACTCGCGGCTGTCTCGTCAACGTGACGTTTGTTGAGGGCATTCGATTTTTCCGCTGCCTCGGCGACCAGCTTCAGCTGTTCCCTGAGCGTTTCGCACACGCCGAGAGTTTCAGCGTTGTCGCGCTGAAGTTCCTGAATCTCGGTAACCAGACCGTTGACTTCATCACGGTCGTAAGCCTGCTCCAGTTCAGCACAGCGCTCTTGGAAGCGTTTTAATTCAGACTCGAGAGAAATCTTCGACGCTTCAAGAAGTGAGGCTCGATCAGAAGCCGAAATCGCAAGGTTTGTCTGTTCCGCGAGAGCCTCCGCAAGCGTTTCCTTCTCGGCGGCAACAAGGTTCTGCTCCGACTCGAGAAGGCGTTCGAGTTCAACGCAACGCATCTTCAAAATAGCAACCTCTGCTTGTGCAGCGGCGGTCGTCGAAGCCATCTGAGTCGCACGATCTGTTGCCTCGGTCGCTCGTTTGATATGTGCTGTCATCACGATCTGGGTCTCGCTGGAAACGCCAGACAACGCATCATTAGATATCTTGTTGACGAGTTCCAACTCTTTGCGATTGGCTTCGAGACGAGATATCTCAGCGTCAGCCGCAATCTGTCTTTGGTTTGCCTCGAGCAAGGTCCTCTCCTTTTCTTCTAGACGCTTGCGAAGACCAGACAGTTCTTCACGGGCGTCGGATTCGTGAGCCTCGTACATCCCGTGAAACGTATCCAATTGCGCGCTCAATTCGTCATGTAAAGCCTTCTGCAAGACGTGCGCCTCCCTCACACTTTCCAGTTCCGATCGAAGGCTCGAGATCTCGATTTCCAAATCGCGAGAGTCTGGCGCCTTGGACAAAAGATCCCGTAAACGATCGATTTCCGTTGTGAACTCATGCCTGACTGCATCCACTCTATGTTCAGAGTCCTTCGCAGCGTTCTCTTCCACCTTGGCTAACACTTGTTTCACCTTGTCGATGTTGCCGATCGACGATTGACTCGCCGACTCCGCCGCAGCCGCAGCGCGCGTGGCCAACACGAGCTCCGCCGTCTTTCTCTCGACGGCGTCCGTCGCCGCCTTTTGAAAGTCGTCACGCATCACTTCAGCATCAGAATGGTGAGCCATCGTAATTTCTTCCAGCTTTTGCTCGACGAGAAGCATCGTCTCATGTTTGAAGGCGAGGAGCGCGCCTTCAGCGTTCGATGCTCGTTGGTCTGCGGCGGCGCACTTATATTCAAGTTGTGAAGCAGAAACAACGTGCGCCTCCAACCTTTTCCGAACGTTTCCGAGATCAATCGCAGAGTGCTCAGAAAGTCTCCTAGATTCAGCAAGTTCCATCTTAGTAGTCATAAGTTCCTGCTCAGCTTCCGTCAGCCTTACGGTGGCTGAGGAACTCCGGTCTTGAGCATCTTTAAGCTTGATAGTCGCCACCTGAAGCTGTGACTTCAACTCCGAAACGTTCCACTCTGCTTTCGCAGTTGCCGCGCGCGCCGTCTTCAAGCTCTCCTCACGCCGTACAAGCTTCGTCGTGAGTTGTTCGAGCTTCGTAGCATGATCAGCCTCGCGTTCTACTGTTGACATCTCAGAAGCTTCCAAGCGGAGCTTCAATTCAGTTAGCGAAGACTGCTGACTCTTGTGGGAATCTAAGGCATCCCTGAGAGCGCTGCGCAGCTCAGTAACTTCCGCCTTTATCGCCGAATCGAGACACTTGTCTTCCTCGTATTTCTGGATGAAAATTTTCAGCCTCTGAACCTCCGCTTCCGCTGTCATTTTCGACGCCTCAGCGTCTCCAGCCGCAAGTGACGCTGCAAGTATTTCTGAAGTCTTAGCTTCCAAAGTATGTTTCGCTTCCATGCGGAACGTGGAAAGCGCAGCCTCAACTTCTGCGACCCGCCCTTCCGCGACGGCAAGTTTGGACTCGGTTTCACTGACGAGACGCGCCCAAGTCTCGGCCGAACCCTCGCGATCGAGGCCAGCGGCGGTCAAACTAAGAGCAAGCTTAGCAGACGCGTCATGAGTTTCTTGGAGTTCGCGACGACATGTCGCGAGGACTTCCTTCAACTCGAATGTTTCTGACTCGCATGCTGCGACCCTCGCATCAGCTTCAGCCCTAGATGCCTCAACCTGCAATTTCAGCTCCTGTACTTGCTTCAACAAGCTGTCAACCTCGTCCTGCTTCGCTGAGGTCCGCGACAGTTCCTCTTGCACGCGCGTTTCAAGTATCGAAATTGACCACTCCATCTTAGCAGTATTGGCCAGGTACTCTTGCGCTCGTGATTCAGCGCTTGTTGCTTGGTCCTGGAAGCGCTTGAGCTGAAGCTCAAATTCACTTTCACGATGTGCGATGGTGGCATCCGTCGCTTCGAGTAAAAGTCGGAACTCTGTCTGCGTCGATTGCTGCCCAAGTTGAGCCTCTTGAGCCTCCTTAAGCGCTTCACGAAGCTCAACAACTTGCTTATGGAGGCTCTCGTCGACTGCGATGCCTTCATCCTTAGATATGGTAGCCTTGGAGGACTTGAGTTCTTCCTCCATCGCGGCCTTAGCTTCTTCAGCTTGACAGAGCGCATACGACGCGACAACGAGCTCCTCAGATTTAATCTTGAGCGTAGTGTTCGCCTCCTCTCTGAACGCCGAAAGCGCCCTTTCTGCTTTCAACGCACGTTCCTCAGCTTCACTGCGCATGGCTTCCACCTCATCAAGCTTTTGAGTCGAGGATGTAGACTCGGCCAGGAGTTGTTCGACTCGTCGCTTCGAGGAATCAGCAGCATCCGTCGACTGCCTCATAGAAAGTCGCGCATCTGCAAGTTCACCACGAAGAGTAGCGCACTCATGCTCAGTGGAAACCAACTTTGCGTCTGATGCCGCCTGCTTCGCGTTAAACACTTTCAACGCAGAGGCTCTGTCATCAGATGCCTTCGCGCGGGCTTCCGATAACATTGAGGTCAGCTTGTCGATCTCGGCCTGTTTGCTCGGAGCTTTCGACTCTTCGATTTGAAGTCGAGACTTCAACTCTGAAACGGTCCACTCTGCTTTCGCAGTTTCCGCGCGCGCTGCTTTCAAGCTCTCCTCAGATTTTGCAAGCTTCAAAGTGAGCTGTTCAAGCTTTGCCGCATATTCAGCATCTCGCTCCATGGTAGAGGTCTCCAAAGTTTCCAATGATATCCTTAGATCGGCCTCAACGAGTCTCGAGTTTCGCCTTGCAGCCTCTGATTCAGCGAGTAATTCACGCAGCTTCACCAGCTCAGACGATGGACTCTCGTCAACCTCCTTTGGCTGCTCGAGCAGAGACTCGTTGAGCCTCTGAATCTCAGCATCAGCAGCTCGCACCCGTGACTGAGCATCTGCACCCGCGCGAGACGCTTCGACGAGCTCATCCGTCTTCCGCTGCAAGGCTTCCCTCGCTTCTGCGCGAAACGCGGCGATCGAAGTCTCGAGCTCTCTCACCTGATGCCTCGTGTCTGACAAATTTGACTCAACTTCGGCGAACGAACGTGCAGCAACTTGAGCGTCGGACTGCATCTCAGCGACGCGAAGTTGTGAAGCCGCCAGCTCAGTTGTTAAACGCTTTGACTCGCGCAGCTCGCTTTCGACATTCTCCTCGGCAGATTTAATTCGCGCTTCGGAGTTGCTGAAAGCCTGCTCGGCTGCATCGACGAGCGCTTGCTTCTCTGCGCGCACTTCTTGTAACGACCGCATCAAAGACTGGATTTCCTTCCGCAAGGCTTCGGCATGTTCCTCCGCAGCTGCAACAATCTGCCCAGTTTTTTCTTCTAAGGACTCCGTGAGGTGCGATGCTGTGATATCATCCTCGATTACTTTCGAGATTGATTCACCCTGAGACACATCCAATTCAGACTTGAAACTCCCTATGCGAAGGGCTTGAGCTTCGGACGTGGCGCGCAACGCAGCAACCTCCGCTTCCTTCTCAGAAACTCTGCTTTCAGCAGAGGCGAGCTCTTCCATCAAGGACTCGACGCGTGCATCCGTGATTTCCAAAGAACTCGGACTTGGGTCAGATTCGACTTCACCCGCTGCCTGCAGTTTCTCATTTGCCTCCTCCAGAAGTACCTTCATAGCAGAGATGGAAGAGTCGCGCTCAACTTCGGCAGCGAGCCGCATTTTTTGTGCTTCCTCCTTGGCGAGGCTTGCCTCGAACTCAGCGCTTTTTGCCCTCTCCAGAGCGGCGCTTGCTCTGCTCTCCGCTTCAGATGCTTGACCACGAAGTTCCTCGATGTCATCTTCCTTTCCAGATGACTTCTCGAGATTATTAGCCTGCAGTTTCACTTCTAGAAGGTTCACCTTCGATCTTGACTCCTCCAAGAGTTCCTCGGTGTCCTCCAAACAAGAACGCAGCATGGACGCCTGCGCGTCTGCCATTTGTTTCCCCTGTAGAGCTTCCTCAAGTTCTGCCGATGCGCCTGCCTGCTCTGTTTTGACATCCTGCACAGACGTAGGCTTCGAGTCATCCAGAACGGTAATTGACATCGATACAACCTGCTGGCCCCTTGAAATGTAGAGCTCTGCCCTGAGCTCGTCTGCCTCAACGTTTCGAGTCTCGAGGTCTGCCTCCAACGTGGCTATGCGACGAATAAGCTGTTCACCCTTTTCAGCCGCGGCCACCAGTTTATTGCTCGCAGCATCCAGTTCTTTCCGAGTCGTCGAAACTTCCTCTTCAGCAAAGCCCCGGTATCGTATCTCGACTGCGAGGTTCTCTTTCAAAGCAGCGTTAGCATCCAACGCTGCCTTAAGTCGCGCATCCTCAACCTCGACCAGCTTAACCGGTTCGGCGCTCTTTTTCGTGGTGTCGAACAACCAAGCCTCGGCGGCAGTTGACATTGCAGCCTCAAGTTCAGCCTCGACCTCACGATGGCGCTCAACGTCACGCTGCAGGCGTTGAATCTCATCGTCGAGGGCGCTAGCCTTTTGTGAAGATATCCCAGAACGCGCGCTATTCGCTTCGGATGACGAGCGTAGCCTTAACCCTAAGTTCTCGCCTTTCATCAGCTCAGTGTTGGCGTTTTCCCCTGACGACAAGTTCGACGCGGGCGCGGCGAGCTCAGGTAGACCGACGATATCAGAGGGCATCTCCAGCTCGTTCTGTAGCATTGCGCTTATCATGTCGTTATATGCCCTCGCGGTCTGCAAATTTTCTGCGAAAGTGTCCATCTGTGCAGTAGGTCGAGGAGGGTAGGGGTCCTAGCGTTAGTTTTGTGAGGGAGCGAGGAATGCTGGGAAAGCACGAAGTGCCGAGTTTGTCGCGACGGGACGACCGGGGGCACAAACGCACCCGCACAGATATCGCGTGCGCCACATGAGAAGCGCGAAGACGCGACGTCGCGTGTCCGTGACCCATCCTACCTGCTTGTTCCCACGACGCGTGCCGTGGGAACCAAGCTCTGCCGACACCTTGTCGCGTTCCGAGACAAAGACGTGTGACCGTTGTTGGTTCCGACCCATCGCAAAACCGTCGACTCTTTTATGCTAAGCTACTGACACTGACTACTCATGATTTGGGTTGCGAGATAAAATCAAAATATAGGTAAAGCGCAAGAAGAAAGAAATGACAAATGTGTCGTGGGCGCGAGGAGTGACGAAAGACTAAAACTGCAAGCACGGGATGGAGCTGAGAAATGATAAGCGTGAATTCAGACAAAGCATAGCGCTCTGCAAGCTGCCTACTGGCTAGCTATCTGGCTGGCTTTACGATCAACCTCCTGATGATTGAGAAAGCTCCGAGAGCACGAGAGGAAGCAAAACCGAGTCAAAAATCTCAACGCTGTCTTGCACCAGACCCCGAACGCGCTTGCACGCGGCAAGACCAACCGAGACAGCCTCTTCAGGACGATCGAGAAATCGCCTGACGGTTGATAGAAGATCATGCTCAGAAGATACAGAAGTACAGAGTATTCCCCGAGCATTCAAAGCACTGACAAGTGATTCAAACGTACCGTGGTGAGGGCCAACGATAACGGCGGAACCTGCAACTGAGGGCTCAGCGATGTTATGGCCATTACCGCTAAACAGGGACCCCCCGATGAAAGCGGGCTTACCGTTCGCAACTGCGTAGAGCTCGGGCATCAGGCCGACGACGTCAATGACATAGATGTCCGTATCGTCAAGAGGGAGCTCGCCGCGAGATAGAAGCCTAACACGCAGACCGAGATCTGCGAGTTCACTCCTAATTCGCAAAGATCGAGCCGGATGGCGCGGTGCGATAACAGTGAGCAGATTAGAGAACTCTTCACGGAGCTTTGAATGAATTCGCGCGCAAGCGCATTCCTCATAATCGTGCGTGCTCGCAGCGAACCAAATGAATTTTCTGCGCCTGAGCAACATCATCACGTGACTTAGGTATGTTGAATCGAACCTGCTTGGTGGGTCGGAACTAGTGGTCGCAGAAACCACGGCTGTTATGAGCTTCAAGTCACAAGGCGATCCTAACATGCCTGAAGGGATGCCAAGCTGTTCGAAATAGCGACACTGCTCAATATCCTGCGAGGAGCAAAGAAGCATAACTTAGAAATGTACGGGAGCAGACGAATTTATGACTTGCTTCTACTTACTCTGGGTGATATAATCTGAAACTTGGACAACGTATCGTTCAACAATGCCTTCGCAACCGGCCACTGCCATCGTTTCGCCGATTTTGACGACATTCGCGCGCCAAAGAGAAATAGTCGAACGCCTGCGGTTGTATGATGAATGTAAGTTTTCATGCTTTCAAGGATTTCTTAGATGTTATCCGCCCTTACCTTTTCTGTGCGCTTCATCGATGAGAATCGGCCATAGCTCTGACTCTATGAACACCCCTGTGAGCGCAAAAGCCGAAATGATTCAATGAGTGAAGTATTGCGACATGAACGCTTTCTGTGAGCCTTTTCATTTCTAAAATTTCGCGTTGAAAGACATTCAAAATGATTCAGAACATGGCATTACGTACCTATATCTGGTTTCCAATGCGCAATGAATCTTTGCACAGCTCTACGCGTGTCGATGGGAACGCTCTGCATAAATAACGCATCATTCAGACGAATCGAGATGGGTTTTCATCGAAGGTCAGTTGATTGTATTCTAAAATAGAATACCTTTGCGTGCATGCTGCGCTATCTTGCGTACCTGACGTATAACTGAGCCTGGATATCTATAACGCCTCCATTCTTCAGCGGCAAGTGTTCCGCCAGTCACGAGTATATTGGTTTCAGGTGCCCGCTCCAGAATTTTACGTATCAGGGGCAGAGCTGCCGCCCCTTCCCCCACAGAAACTGCGTGTATCCACACCAATTTACCTGCGCATCAGTCGGGAATAGGCATGTTCAGTCGTTTCCACCCTCTTGCGTGTTTCATTCCTGCGTCTCTCACTCTCTTTCAAGCCGGAAGTCGTCGATGCGCACCTTCTGGACGAGGCTGGGCACTGTGGCCCCACCTTTGGTCAAGTGTTATCGCCAATTCTTTACCGAGAGCTCGTCGTGTTTGAAAATGCACTGCATATGGTCAAGACAGTAGGGATGTGAGTATGTAGAAGTTAGCGACGGTCGCGTCGCGGGTGCGTTGGGCAACTCCTTTTCATATGATGGAAGACCTGACCTACAGCAGGAGATGGCGTACTATGACGATTCCTGGGAACACTCACGTGCGATAATAGGCTCGGCAACTGTAGCACAGAGATGATAGATGGCCTTGATATATGGCAGCATGTCTTCGCGTCCAATGGCGGCACGCTTGAAGTAGTGTGAACTACGAGGGGCGAGTTGTTAAATCCTCTGAAGACTTTCAATCACACAGTTTTACCCGCGTTCGTTGAACTCCTTGCGGCGTGGCATCGACTGTGCTGTTGCGAGTATTAGTGCGACAGCATCGTTTGGTGTCCTGCAAGGCCTTGCAGATTAGAGTATGCCTCTCTGTGTGCGCCGCTGAGAGTATCGTTCTTTTTACCCAGGAGCTGCGAAGAGCTTTTCTGCCCGCGAAAGCTTTTCTTTTGATTTATTTTGGACGCAAGGCGCGGTTTTCCAAGAGGCGATTTGTGAGCAGCCGTCATGATACTCACTTCAGTCGTCGCCGACCTCCTCGGCCTGATCTCCGGGGGTTGAGATGAGGCTAAATATACTCAACTTACAGACGGGAGCCAGGGAACTTGACGATATCGCGGCCGATGATACGGTGGATAAGCTAAAGGCAAGGCTGTACGAGTCCAACTTGGTAGATCTTCTGCCCTCGGGCCAAAGACTCATCCACTCGGGGCGGACTCTCGCAAACGGAGACGAGCTCTTGTCCGCTGCGGGAGTCGCGGAAGGGGATGTCGTCGTAGTCGTCAAGCAGCGGGGTAAGGACGATTGGAAAGAGTGCGAATCTAGCCAGCCGGGTCCAGACGTCGCGCACATCAATAGAGTCATGGGAAAGGCCGGCGCTACGATGAGCGCGTCTTCGACTCCTTCGGGCGGCACTTCTGGGCTGAACGAGAACTTCGAGGGTTTGCGCGTCGGTGAAACAGCGCCAACGAGCGATGGGCAAAGCGGTGAAGCGTACGCCACAGTAGCGATGCGGGCAGGTCGGTTGGAAGGTATCACCCTTCCTGAACCTGATCCAGATGCGATGGCAACACTGCTGGATATGGGCTTTCCTGAGGCGCGCGCTAAAAAGGCGCTTCTCCTCCACCGCAATCACCCGGGAGCGGCGATGGAATGGCTTTTGGAAGTCGGAGATGGTCCAGAGGCGGACGCTGAGCTGACGGATGTTGAGATTCGGCAGGTGATGAGCACGATAGGAGCATCACCGACTGTGTTTCGTGCTCCGCGCGAGCCCGCAGGTGACCCTGATGAAGCTGATGTGCAACGCCTCGTCGAGATGGGTTTCCCTCGCGAGGAAGTGATGGCCGCGCTCAGGGCAACACACAACAACCACGACGCGGCGTGCGCCTGGCTTTTGGGTGAAAGGGGTAGTGGGAGAATGAGGGCAATGCAGGACATTGATGTTGGAGTGGGAGCACGTGGGAATCCCGAAAGCATGCAGATGCTTCTCGGCGACATCCTCAGCCATCCGACCATTCAGGAAGGAATGCGGTCCGAACGCGTCGTGCAGGCGTTCCAGTCGATGATCGAGGACCCTTCCTCAGCGCACGACTACATGAACGACCCAGAAGTGGGACCTATTTTACTCCGAGTGCATTCGATACTCGCACGTGTCGCTGATGGTCACGCGAACGGCGATGCGCCTGCGCGGACTGGGTGATGAGATGTGGCGTGTGTTGGATAGCTGGCAGAGACACCACCGTTTTAAAACTATTAGTTAGAGCTAGAACGAGCTGATCGCCGCCTCGTCAGTCGTTCTCGCCGTTGAGGTCCGCGGCGGTAAGTACTCCCCGAGCCTTCAATTCCTTCTGAGCTTTGTCCATCTCCCCACGAAGGGAAGCAGCATCATCCTCACAGGTGGGAAAGTGCGCTAAACTCCAACCTATCACGCACAAAGAGTAGCAGCCGAAAGACACGAGCGCCCAGAGAGGCAAAAGTTCAACTGCTTTCTGGTACTTCTCCGAGAGTCCGCTCTGCATCGCGTAAGCCTGTTCGGAATGGAAACGATGGTCAGCCACATGACATCAGGGAACACAGAGAGACACGCGAGGATAGAGAACGCTTCAGAAGATGCATCAGTCTAAGAGGAGACGTACCCAGACGGCAAGGAACGCCCCGACGATAGATCCTGCGAGGACACATTCAGTTGCGCGACAGGAAAGATGTCAGAAAAGATTATGGGAAGAGAGCGTTGTAAGGACAAAGGGACGTCTAGAACTGTACATACCGAGTTTCAAAAGCCTGGTGCCCATCTTCAAGCAAGCGTCTTCGCTCCTAAAGAGCGTTTGACGGCGAGATCCGCACCCAAGGATGGTCCGGGAAGGGAGACGCTCGACCAGGAAAACATTTATATATATCACTGGCGACGTTTCTGGAAAATACAAAATCGGGCAAATCTAAACACAAAAATATCGAGACCGTTAACTCAAGGATTGACGGTTTACTTTTTGTTTTCATTTTTGTTTTTGCACCTCCCCAAGGGCCTAAGACTTCATGTGACGTGTTAAATTACACGCAGACGCAGTCTTACAAAGATGCGATTGATGATTCTCATATATCATTTATTCTTTGGCATGTTCCAGACAAGCGTTACGCGACGCGTTAAAATATTCGTGTTGCTGATGATGGAACCTTTCGTAACTCCATAACCGACTGCGAGCGTGTCACGTGCCGTCGCGCACGTTTGCGTTCACCCCGTAATAACATCGTTTCGTTTATTTTTCATCGTCTACCCTTCGAAGCAAGGTGCGCATCAGCGACCTGTCCCAGCCCGCTCTCAATCAGGACATATACTTTCCTTGGAAGACACGTAAGATCTACGACACGTGAAAGTTCTTGTCGTTTATGCTTACCCCTGACTCCCAACCACGGCAGAGTCGACACGATCCCGAGATGAAGTCCACCCTCGCGACCGTCTTCTTCGGTTCCTTAGCTGTTGGCGCCCACGCCGGCGCCCTCAGCCTCACTGTTCTCTCAATGAACGACCATCACTCTCAGCTCGAAGCGGACGACTACGACCTGATCGTGTCTGACGCAGACACCAAAGCCATCACGGGCGAGGAGGTCAACGTCGAGGTTGGCGGCTTTCCCTTGACCGTTGGCGCCATGAAGGCCGTGCAGACCGCCGAAGAGGCCGCCTCCCGATCTGTGATTAAGCTTCACGCGGGAGACGCCCTCACCGGCGGATCGTATTACTCGTTATTCGACGGCGCCGCGGACGCAAAGATGATGGCGCACGCGTGCTTCCACGCCATGGCCATCGGCAACCATGAGTTCGACGACGGTGACGCGTCGTTGAACACGTTCATCACCAACATGAACGATGCGACCGTGTGCGCCGGTGGAACGAAAGTACTAAGCGCGAACGTCGTCGCCGGTTCTGACTCTCCGCTGAAGAACAATTACGCCAAGTCGCACACCTTCACCGTCGGAGGCGAACAGGTGGGCGTCGTCGGGGTCACCATCAAGAAAAAAACCGAGGAATCGTCCTTCCCCGACGCGGGCACCACTGTGTCAGAAGAGAAGGCCGCAGCGCAGGCAGAGATCGACGTGCTCGTCGCCGCTGGCGTCGATAAGATCATTCTTCTGACGCACGTGAACTACAACCTCGATAAGGAGTGGATGGCGACGCTCAAGCACGTCGACGTCGTGGTCGGCGGCGACGGGCACTCGCTCCTCGGCGAGGTGGCCGACCTGACCGGCATTTACGAGAGAGTGGAGGGAAAATTCCCCACCGAACTGACCAACGGCAGCGGGAACAAAGTGTGCGTCATTCAGTCGTGGTGGGGCGCCAGAACGTTCGGAAAGCTCCGAGTGGAGTTCGACGCCGACGGTCACGTCACAAGCTGCCTTGGAAAGCCCCAGTTTGCGTACGACTCGACGACGATTAAAAACGCCACGGGCGATGCATTCACCTCCGCGCAGAAAACCGCCATGGTCTCGTACCTCGACACGCTCGATAACTGGCACGAAACCACCGGTGACGCCGCCACCGATGCCGCGTTTCAGGTGTACAAGGACCAGGTGGACGTTCTTAAGGAGACGAAGCTGGCGGACGTGCCCGAGAACATCTGCTTCGAACGCATCCCCGGTCAAGGTCGATCTAAGGTCTGCGAAGTTGAGGCTTCGTACGAACACGGCGGCGCGGCGTGCCAACTCGTCGCCAAGGGTTTCCTGCACCGCACGAAGACAGCCGACATCGCCATTCAGAACGGCGGTGGATGCCGCGTTGACATCGAGAAGGGCGATTTCACGATCGACGACGGGTATACCATTCTTCCCTTCAGCAACACTATCGTTACGCTCGAGATGACCGGTGAGGATATCATCAAAGTCCTCGAGGACGCTCTCTCGATGTCGCACGACGGAGAAGACCCGTCCACGGGTGCGTACCCGTACGTCGCCGGCTTGCGTATGGACGTCGACATGTCCAAGGCGAAAGGGTCGCGCATCTCCAACGTGGAGATCAACGTGCGTCTTAAGGCCGCTACCTGGTCCGATATCGACGAGTCGGCGACGTACACTGTGGCCACGAACAACTACATCGCCGCTGGGAAGGACGGTTACGTGACGTTCGCAACGGATACCGTCTCCGCGACGTCGACGAACACGTACATGGAATACGCGCAGACCATGATCGATTACGCGGAAGAAATTGAGACGCTGGAAGCGCCGCCCGTGTCGGAGATGACCACGAAATCGTACATCGCTCCGGACGGAACGTACCACACGCCCAGCCTGGCGCCGGCGCCGCCGTCGTCTGGCGCCGAAGCCGTCGTCGGAAACGCCGTCGCCTTCGTCGCCCTCGTCGCCGCCGTCGCCGTCGCGGCGATGTGAGCGCGACGATCCGGTCGAAAATGTTTATCAGGTATTCACGCATCACATATTACCTGATACCTTCGTGGGAAGGAATTTAATTTCGCGCGCAGTGCGGCGTGCCTCATGCTCCACCACGAGCCGTTTCTCTCGGAGGCTTCCTGCGTCGGCGCCGGTGAGTCGAAAGACTCAACGCCAGTTTGTGCGCAGGAGAGAGCATTGTTTAGTATTCGGTAATAAAATATGTACATGTACCGTATATAGCTATGTAGAACGAGTGCTCTGCTCCTCTGTCCCCACATCGGAACTCACTGTCACCGGCACGCGGCAAGTGTCCGAAAGCATAACGTGAACCACTGGTGCCATAGGTCTGTCCCGCTTCCCTCGAAAACTCGACAAGCACAATGTCCCGACGCACGCGGGTGACTCGTGCGCTTCTGCTGTGCATCATCGTCGCTCTCGTGCTTCCTGTGGCGTGCGCGGGCGCGTCGCATCGGAGCGCGAGGCAAGGCGACGTGGCTTACTTCTCAAGCGGTGATTTCGATAGCAACGAACTCAATGAGCGTGAGCCCGGATCCGGGCAGACGCCTCTCATGGCTGCGTCGCTGGCAGGCCAGCATCTTGTCGTGAAGGCTCTCCTCGAGCTTGGAGCGGATCCGAATATCGGAGAGAAGGATGGCTATACCCCGCCCCACGGCGTCGCGTTTCAAGGACGACCGGAAGCGGCGGCTGTGTTGATTGAGCACGACATCCGAGTAGACGAGGCGCACGAAGACGGTTACACGCCTCTGCATCGAACAGTATGGGGAGGGCAAAGCAACCACATCGAAACGGCGAGAGTGCTGCTCGAAGAAGGTGACGTGGATCCGGACGCGCTCGACGCGAAAGGATTGTCCGCCGCACACGTCGCGGCGAAGAGAAAAAACGATGAGATGGTGAGGACTCTTCTCCGTTTAGGTGCCGACCCCAACCTACAGACGAAGACTGGCGATACGTTGTTACACGCCGCGGTCAACGCTCAGCGACCGAAAATGGTGGAAGCGGTCATCAGGGCCGGCGGAGACGCGTCTGTGACGAATGCGCACGGGCAAACGGCACGAGATTTGGCCGAGCGTTTGCCTTCAGAAGAAGTCAGGGCCCTGTTCGTTTCGCACGCAGAGGTGGGTGTCGAGAAGAAAGCCGCTGACGCGCCGGATGAGTTGTGATAGCACTGCCTCACATAAGTTATATGCACAAGAGAATCATGAGCCCACTTACAGCCGCGCTTTCCCGCGCCGCGCGATCAAGGATCACCGCCCTTCTTCGACAGCCCCACGCTCTCCCGCTTGAGCACAGTGAGCAACGTCTGAGAGCTCTCGAGAATCTTCAGGTACGCGGCTTCTGTCTCCTGGATGGTCTTATCGTAATCGTTCCTCGCGGCGACCTTTTATGAAGGGAGGGGATGATGGTAAGGTGAGCGTCGTGCCGCGACGCGCGCGTTTTTCCAACGTCCTCCCGATCGATCGAGCGCTTGTGAAAGGGAGTTTAATTTCTCGCGTGCGCACCTTGCGGGCGATGGAATCGTTCAGCGTGGTTAAACGCTTGGAGAGGACGGTCAGATCGCTCTGGACCTTGGACTTCTCGTCCTCCTCATCGGTGATCTGCTGGTTGATTTCCTCGCGCTTCTCGCGGAGGTCCTCGATGCCTGCGTTCGCGGTCGTAGGGACGCGGGGAAAGAAACGAGTGAGCGAGAGTTCGTGATTTTGTCGCGAGACCGACACGACGAAGCGGGGCGGAAGGCGACTTCGCGTAACCCACGCCCGGCGTCGTTCGCTGTCGTCACCATCGGGAAGGTGTGGCGAAGAGAATCAAGAGGTTTGACAACGCGGACGCGTCGCCCTCGAGCACGGAGGCTGGCGTCGTTCAAAAGAACATCGTTCGCGCTCTTTCGTAGCCCGTTGGAAAACAAATGACTCGTCTCGCGGTGCGTTCGCGGACGCCTCGCGCTATGTGTACGCACATTTTACCAGCTCGTCATTCTGGGACGCCATGGCTTGCCCTTGAGCGGCCATCTTGGCTGCCTTGTTTGCGTACG
>JACLAC010004930.1_pt1 | contig 17546 bp, 13 predicted proteins | sample 8027881 | NCBI WGS metagenome assembly JACLAC01 (sample SAMN15725517, study PRJNA655200) | protist metagenome | isolation source: fluorescence activated cell sorting (FACS) single amplified genomes of... | place: Spain: Blaines Bay Microbial Observatory, Mediterranean Sea | collected 2016-01-19
TATTTTAATTTTAATACTCAGAAACAAATCAATACGCTTTGCGTATTGATTTTGGATAACTTATTAAGTACGTAAATAGTATATTAAATTTTGTTAATAAGATAGGATAAAATAGCTGTCTAAAGATAGGGGTAATTAGTATAAATAAAGAATATGGTGATAGGAGGTAAAAAGGTCACTGTATGAAGCTTTTTTTTTCATATTATTTTAGTATGAAGCCTATGTCAAAAAAAAGGTCACTGTATGAAGCTTTTTTTTTCATATTGTTTTAGTATCAAACCTATGTTGACTCCAACATGCCAAGAGCATTTAAAGAACATTATTTTATTTCATTGATTACTATTGCCAAAAATATGGATATACTTTAAGTACAGATATACTCACGACACCTATATAATTGACATCATTGGGAATTTAATACGGTATTTTCTTGCTCTAACACTTTTTTTTATTTTGGATGCCCAAGGGACCAAGGGACTAGACAGTTTGGCAACCACTTCTCTTTTTATAGAAAAATTTGCTTCTGTCTAAAATCCCATTTCAGTGCAAAAAACTTTTGAAGGAGATAAAACTTTATTTGATTAAGCAAAACCCTTGGTATTCCTTAGCATAAGGATAGAAAATACATCTACAACTGGTACAACAAAAAAAGTATAATGCAATTATTATTATGTCACTCACGTAGGGCAACAGCAGGAACACTCACTAATCGCTGTGCAACTGTCGAGATACCCATTGTTGCGATTGGTCTGGATTTGTATTTTCCTTTCTTTGTTGGGCCAACTATAGTTTGACCATACTTGAAATATGTATCAGCTAATTTAACTTTTTCATCAGACATATTTGGCACAACTGGAAAGTCACGTTTAAAGTTTATATGGGGGTATATTCTTTCCACAGATTTTTCAACCTTCTGCATTACCCGTCGATAATTTCGAAACTTAGCCCGTTGCGATCCTGGTATTTCCCAGGATCTAAATTATTCAATTGATTTATACGGCACATTAGATTAAATTCTAATACGCACATACTCCAATGCTTAATATCTCCTTTTTGAAAGAAATGCTTCGCCATTTCTCTATACCGATGAAAGGTAATGCCATCCTTTCCGGTATTTTTTTCTCGCGTGCCATTTTTAATTGCAATGGTCTCCTCCCGGCTTATGCCTTTGATTATGGAGCCAATCGCTGCATCGTACTCCTCAGGGACACTACGCTTTTGCCATACAAAAAGTTTTTTAAATGCAGATCGGTAGATACCATAATATCCTTTGGAATAGCTGGTATTGTCAGCTTTTACCTTGGAAGCAAGGAAAACTTCAATTGGCTCATAGCCTAACGAGATAATTTTTTCAACATTAACTTCTGCAACATGTGCTCTTGCCAATGAAATTTTTTTATTTTTCACAATTTTAGCTGTTTTACGACTGGTGTTTAATACCCCAGGTCTGTTGTTTTTGCACCATTTAATAAATTACTTTTGCTTTGGCACGTAGTTATCCATGCTTCCTGATCCAATATCCCCATCTTGCCATCGCTGTAGCCGTGCAGCAACAACAGCTTCGTTTTCAATAACATTTATATTTGGTCTTCTTTTGCTTAGTACACCTGGCATTATAATAGAAAATAAGTAGTTACATTCACATTCACGATGCAAACATTTGAGGAGTATTACGGGACGCTATACATGCAGATGTGTTGTGATGCAGAAGAAGAAGAAGAAGAAGAAGATGATGATGATGATGATGACAACGACAATGATGATGATTATTATTAATGATGATGATTATTATTATATAAATTATTAATCCACATTTTGCAGTTATAGATTAAAAATAATTCTTTACTTACCGTTAATGCAAAAGAGAAATCATCGTTGTTGTTATGTCATCGTTGTTGTTATGTTGTGGTGCTTCAGGGGGTAAATCGTGGGAGATCTCCCTCGAGGTAATGCTGTGTCGTTGTAATAATGCAGAAACAAGAAATTACTGTCAAGAACTGACAGTAGCTAATGGTATTCCCATATTGGCGTTCTGCAGAACACGTATAGGGGAATACCATTAAAAACTGTCAAGAACTGCCAGTCGCTGTTTTTTCACCTGGTGTGTCCATGCTGGCATTTAAAGCCGATTTGTAGCAGTTTAAATGTGGGAACTAGTTAAGGTAATCATCATGGTTTTGGCTGTTGTTGCCTGCTGTGTACCTGCCACCAAAATCAATACGCTTTTCGTATTGATTTCCTAAAAATATTTTGATTTTATTTAATTGTATTTGCCTACTAAGCTCCATCTGGGGCCCGAAGATTCTTTGTTTCCACAATCGTAGCAAGTGGTGTGTTATGCTATTGGCGATCGAGATATTCGTCGTCTCAAGGCCATTGTAACACCTTATATGGGATTTGGCTTAATGCTATTTCCATGTAAAGAATAATTTAATTATAGGGTTTTTGCCAATGATATCGTAGTGCTAGCCAAATAAAATTTACGTATTGAAACAAATCAGTGTGAAATGCGTATTGATTTTCAAGTAAGTAAATATAGTAGTAAAATATCTGTCTTGACCTAGAAGTAGCAGAAAAATACCGTCGTTTAAGTAGAAAGCGTATTGGTTTGTCTTAGAATTACTATTTTATTCTCTTACTCTATTAATAAATATAATATGATGATGAGATGAAGACAATTATTATTTTAATTTTGTTTTTCCTCGTTCGTATGATTTGTTGGTTATTATGGTGTTTTGTTGTGGTGAATTTTGTTTGTTTTTTTTACTGTCTCCTCGTAGTGCTTGCTACTCTTACTCTATACTACGAGGACTCCTCCTCTATTAATTATTTTATATATATATTATTTCAATAATTATATTATTACTACACACTTCTTTCATTCTATTCTCATGCATTTTTTTAATTTTTTTATACCAATAAGTTAAAGTATTATTTTTTTTTATATAATAATATAATTAATAATAATAATAAATTGATTAAGAAGAAGAAGAAAAGAAAGAGAAGAGACGATGATCCAGCGCCCGAAGAACGCTGTGGAGTCTGAGGTACTCAACATTTGTACCTTGCTAGGGGAGCAAAAAAATTGTAATATCGCCCATGGAGACTGTTACCCTCAACGATGGCCACACCATTCCTATCCTAGGCTTTGGCACTGCCCGATTGTTTGGGGAGAAAGGAAAACTTGGTATGGTGACCGCACTGAAGAATGGCGTTCGACATTTGGACTGTGCAAAGGTGTATGGTAACGAAGTGCTTGTCGGAAAGGCGATCAAAGAATCGGGGGTGAACAGAAAAGAAATTTTTGTCACTTCGAAAATTTGGAACGATGATAAAAAGCCAGGTAACGTAGAAAAGGCTGTTCGTTTATCCCTTTCTAGGCTTGGGCTTGGCTATTTGGACCTGTATTTGTTGCACTGGCCTTTACAGTGGCGCAAAGGTACCTTTGGTTGTGAGGACAACACGTACAATGTTTTTGACACATGGAAAGAGATGGAACGTCTTGTGCAGCTTAAGTTGGTTAAATCAATAGGCGTATCAAATTTTTCAAAAAATGAGTTGCTCGCTTTATGCAAGAATGCAAGAATAAAACCCGTCGTAAATCAAATCGAATGCCACCCGCTTTTCCAACAGGAGAGTATGGTAAAATTATGCAAAGAAAACAATATATTAGTTACAGCTTGGTCTCCATTGGGTAAAATGCACTCTGCGATATACAAAAACAATCCAACATTAGATCTGCTAGCTTTGAAGCACAAATGTACGAAGACACAAATCGTCTTGGCATGGCATTTGAAACGCGGAATATCGCCTGTTCCACGAAGCTCGAGTCAATCACACATCTTGGACAACATCGCATCGACGAAAATTGCAGAGAAGCTTGTCGAGGCTGACATGGTAGCGATGAAAAGCATTGATAAAAATCAAAGACTAGTTTACGACTATGTTGGAATATTTGAAGACACGCCTTACTTTCCATACAAAGTAATTGGTTACTTCGTTTTGATATTTTTAAAATTATTTTGGTCCATAGTCCCAAATAGCCTTGATATGCCATATACACTTCTGAGATGGTTCAAGCCAAGCTTCTTAAAGCAGTAAAGAAAAGCTATGTCGACGCTAAAGCTAAATAAGATTCTGTGTCCAGCATGCAGGATGTGTGTAAATAGCGAATAGTGTGTAGATAATTTAAACTGAAACTTCCATAATTTAATACGATTCTCATTAATCATTAACTCGTACAATGCTTGTACATAAATAATGATATTGGACAATATAAAAAAGTTTAGTCATTGCATATCTCATCATATCGAAAAATGACACACATATCTTCATCTTAAGGTACCTTATTTGTATTGATGATACATATATAAAGTATTTTAAAGAAAATTATGACTCTCCTTCACAATATGATATATGATACAAGTATGATATTTTATCTTACTATTGATTCCGTTAATTGGAGAAGTCCATTTCTTAATTTTTTACCAAATCATCTCGTGTTGAATGTAAAGTACGGACCAAAATTCAAATTTTATGCAGCTCTGCCTGCAACTGCTCATGACGTTTTTCCTGTTTTATTAACTGCGTTTTCAAGAGGGCAATATGGTGCCGTTTTTGCTTTATTGTAGATACTGTCTGCGACTCTTCCATCAGCACCACTTTTAAATCGAAAAGTTGTTCATCTAAGTTTTCCAACTCTATTTTTAACTTTGACAGCTCACCTTGTACAATCTTTTCCTCTGCAACTATATCTGATATTTCCTTTTTCAATCTTCTTTGCTCGTTCTCTGTGCTCAATGTGTTTCTGATGTTTTCATGTATTGCTTGTATTTGTTCTGGTCTAGTCTTCGTGTAATATACAGATAGCTTTTTCGTCAGGTCATTGAGGCTCTCGAAAGTCTTAGTTTCCAAATTTTTGATTGCTTTTCTCATCGCGCAATTTTTCCTCCGTTGTTGATTTCGCAATTTTGTATAGTATTCAACATCCGATTGCAGCACTTCCACACAATGGCTCTTGTTGACTATATCGACGTTTTGAAGTTTCAGGTTTTCAACCTCAAAATTTTCTATTTTGCCAATGATAGCGTGGATTTCATTTGAAACTTTTGAAATGTTGACTTGGTTCAAGCATGATTTCTTCACTAACTGATCGTATTGCGTCTCTAACGCGCGTGCACTCATTCTTCAATTCGTAGCAAACGTGTATGTGTCCTGTCCGAGTATTCTTACGCAAAGTCCCTTCATGCCATGCCGCAGAGGACCCTTGCAATGTGCCAACCGTCCCGTCAATGTACAATTCCCGCCCATAATAATATTATTATTATCACATCATCTACTCTTACTGAATGTTACTTACCGCTTCAAGGCGCCAGAAAGAGACGGGCATGAAATCATGAATGAACACGAGATTGTCCTCAGAGACAAGCAGACAAACAAAGAGACCCATCACGTAGTTCTCAAGCCTCAAGGTCAGAAAGAAAATTTGCAAGGTTTAGAACGGCTAAAACATGTTCAACTTGGACCTGTTGTAGAAAAAAGGGAGTATACCATTGAAATACGGGGAAAGAATAAACTTGGGCACGGTCCATGGTCAAGGAAGCGTGCAGTACCACCTATTAGAGACTCGCCAAATATTGTTATTCTACATAAAATTAGCAACATTTCATCTAGAGGATTTACAGTCCACTTAACTTCTAACTTGGGTAAGAGTCATATGCCAATAATCGGATTCCAAGTTATTGTGAGCTATGATGGTATCTCCACACATGAACGTATCAACTTTTCTGTGGAACAAATTACTCAAGAAGCCCGACACGTACTTTGTGTAGAAGAAAAGGTAAAGCCGAATCAACATATGTATATAAGGGTGCGAGCTAGAAATAAGACAAGTTATAGCTACCGCTCTGACGAAATAAAAATCAAATCATTGGCTACGCAACTTCCATACTATCATGCAGATTTAAGTGATACTAGCAATGGGTACACTGCCGTTATATCGAAATCTCAGCTAGGCACAAGAACATTCACCGTACGATTTTCTTGGTTGAAACCTAAATTGTGTGGATCAAGATTAGTTAAACAGGAGTTAAAAGTAGCGGCTATTCCACTTGTCAAAGGTGAGGTTTCCAGTACCCCTATAATCATTGCATTGAAAGGCGATATTTTTTCTAGCAATTGTACAGTTGATGATTTTTTCCCTCGGACGCAGTACAAATGGAGTTTGCGTTGTCTCACTGCCGTCGGCTGGTCACAATGGACTCCATGGAATTTTTTCGAAACTCCAGAAATTAGTTCAACTCCAATCGTGTATTTCTTTTGGAAAGGTCCATGGATGCACCATCCAGGATGGTACGAAGGATATTTGGTAGGTGGCCACCCAAGAACGTCATCGTTTGCTGAAGTAAAACCCCTCGATTATCCCGATATTACGCAAAAGGTAGAATGGCATAAACTTAGAGTAACGCCGACCCCAGGAGATTTGAGTCGCACGATAAAACTTGGCAGTCCAAGTAAAGTGGTTTCAAGGAAAAGACTTTGCGACTTGAGTAGAGTATATGATTTTGATAAACATATTGACCACAATGATGATGAAATCGTAGACTCGTCAAGTGAAGAAGAGGAAGCAAATTACGAAGAAGAGGCAGATATTGTAGACCAAAAAGGTGATGGCTACGAAGATTACATGACAAAGTTCAGGGTTAACAACATCAAGAGGATTCATGTCATCAAGCCATCTGATTTAATCGACGAATTGACTGGAAATAAAAAGGAGGGTGGACAAAAGTTTTTACCCCAACCAAAAGGAAAGGATCCGTATACAAAGCGAAATGTATATGGTTTTCAAAAGCGCATGTCCAGCGTGAACAAAAATCTTATCGGCCGATATAAGTTGTAAAACGTTAAATGTCCAAGACATGATTTTTAAAGAATATAATGGTTTTACTCTGAAGTTTTCATTTTAGAGGTATTTGTTTCCGACGCTTCTCAATATTTTTTAGAATATATTTTTAGATCATCTTTTTCTCGCTCGCTAAAAAAAAACTGGTTTTTTATTATTACGCGCACAGGAGATATACTCCAACCAGCATCATGATGTTTCGCCATCGTTGGATGCCACACCGCCATTTTTACCTCCAGGACTGTATCCCAAAAAATGAACTAAAACGGGTCGTTCAACTGATTTCAGCTTATAAACAATGGTTTCATAACTGCATTCAAACACGCTCTCGCCATCAACTTTACTAATACAATCGCCGATATCGATCAACCCGCTCTGCTTTGCTGGGCCAAATGTCCCATCACTTCCTGGCTTAAAGTCAGCAACTACCGCTTCACTTGCACCACCATCTTTCTGAGAGCGCAATGTCAAGCCCAACGGGCCAGGTCCAAATATCATGCTAGTTTCTCGAATGTGCGTGTTTACAATACCAAGTAAATCGTACACTTCTTGTAGCTCTGCAACGCGGGGTACGACTACCAAACGGCGCAGGAAATTTTCTAATTGTTGCCTACGATTTTCAATAAAATCCGGATCTGTTTGGTCCTGGAATAATTTGAATCCTTTTGGTGGCGGTAATGGCAAGGCATTATGCAAGTGAGACCCTTTAAAGTACACTGCAATACTACTGTACAAAAAGTGGAAATCTGAAAAACGACGGTGCACCGCAACTTCCATCCCAGTCGATTTTATTTTTGTGTCTATCCGGTACCAAACAACCCCACTCCCAGTAATTTCAGCGCTAGGTATCCATATCTTTATGTCTTGGCCTTTCTCACTTGATGCTCGCGTTGAGGAGTCGTCTTTAATGGCCTTGCCATCAATAATACAAGCGTATCCGAAAGACGATGGAACAGGTCCCCAGTCGCCTCTTGTGACAGTCCATTTTACCACGCCACTATGACCTTGCACACTAAACTCCGGAAAGTTTTGATAAAACTGCTCGCTCCAGTTCCCTACCGTCAGATCAGTTACTTCGGACAACAATTCTTTCCCATCAAGCAAAACATCAAGCTCACCTGTCACAGTGTGGTGTTTGATTACAACTTTATGGTTCACACCGTCAGATGACTTAAATTGAAATTGCTTGGCCACAGACCCAGAAGTCGCCGAAACGAACGCCCACTCAGTGACCCCACCGCTGGAGTCAGGGATCAAGTGTTTCCCCAAAGCAGCCTTTGCCTTCGTGGGTGCAGTCGCCGTCTCCGTCGTCTCCAAGGCCTCTTTATTTTCTGCCGCATTCATCATCGTGCTAGTTTCTCTTCGAATGCCCTTGAGTATGTTGGCAAAATTCTTGTGCTGACGTAAGAACCCAGTGCGCTTGCCAGGTACAAGAAGATCCACAGCGAAGGCGAAAGCACGATGTTGTATCATAATCATCAAAAAAAAAAAATTCATCTCATCCTATTATTATGTATTATCATTATTATTTGTTATTCCTTTTTTTTTCCTCCTTTTCTTCATCTTCTCTCTTTTGAATAATAATATTTTTTTTCCGTATATAATTTTAATTGTACAGTACTACGAGGACACCATGGTAGTCTGCCATTGGATACAATATAATTAATTACATTAACTAGCTCTAGCAAGTCAAAGGACAACACTCTCAACAATCTCTCTTTAAAGGAGGAGAGCCAGGAGTAGTGGCATAAGTATGAACTCATCATGAAGTACAGGTATAATAGACGACTAATAAAGAACACCACCACAATCAAATAATAGAAGACTAATATCTTACCACTTACAGTACGAGTACACTGCGTACATTCGTACATCCATACATCTACGAACTCTACTATGGAGACCACATTTGCGCTTGAGGATACAGAGAGAGTAGTACAGCATTAGAATCTCCTACCAAAAATCGATCATTACTCCTTTTCTTTTACTTGTCTCATCATCGTCGTTGTTTTATTAAAGTGATATAATAGCAGAAGAAGACGAATACTAATAACAAGACCTTTTATATAAAAAAAATAACAATGATGAGTAGTGTATTTATAACAGAAGAATAATGAGTCTATTATTATTATTGTGGATGATGATGATGAATGATAATAATAAAAAAATAATAATATATGTTGTTGTCGTCAAGAAGAAGGGCTTTTGGTGTGAAGCTGCAGACCGCATTCAACCCGGCGGACTTCGCTATCTTGCCCGCGCTAAAAGATCAGACGTACGTCGACTGTTTTCGAAACCAAGCACTCACGTACGTGCGCTTTTGGTCGACATGAGCGAGGATCCCACGGGAGCATTGCAAGATTTAAGGCACTGCCGACCGATACCAATCAAGAAGAGCCTTATTATCGTCAACAACTTCGTAGTGAACACAACCAGGTTCTTGAACCGCTTTAGCAAAATAGTAGATGAAAAGCTGCTGAAAGTCTCGAACAAGATTTCCAGGTTGGAGACAACATTAAGTATATTAGAGGCAAAATTAGATTCAGTGCCGGACTTGGATGGCTCTAGCCAGGCGACCAGTGCACAAACCGGGGCGAGTAGTGGTAGTAGCGAAAACAACACCAATGCCACAGCTAATGCAGCAGCCGCTCCACCACAAGCGGCGACGGCCCCTGCGGTAGATCCGAATGCCATGAAAGTCAAGGACGACCCAGCATACGCCCGCTACTTCAAATTGATGAAACTGGGCATGCCAGTGGAGCAGATAAAGCTCAAGCTGAGTGCAGAAACCGACTTGGACCCAAACTTACTGGATACACCAGACGCAATTTCCCCTAGTGCTGGTGGTGGCGCAGCAGCTCAAAATCCACCAGCGGCAGATAGCAATGGCACAGGCGAAGAACCAGTGCTGGAATTGGAGAATGGAACTGCAGCTGCAGGTAAAACAGCTGCAGATGATGATAGTGCACCCAAGGTATTGACTGTCAAAGAGGATCCAGCATTCACCAAATATTTTAAAATGTTATCTTTAGGTCTTCCGCCCCCTGTAGTAAAGCACAAGATGACGATGGATGGTTTTGATGCATCAATAATTGACAATCCAAACGATCCTTCGCCGAACGCTGGCGGTCTGGTTGTGGCAGAGGAGGCATAATGTTTTAAATATCTAAACGGATAATTTTTCTGCTGTATTTGGAAAATTCTTTTAACTTATTCGTATATGATATATGATTTAATGAAAATTTATATTCTCTTACGAAGTAAGCCATCATACGAATATATACTTTAAATTTTGTGTCTACCCCTCATATCATGTGCTGTATCACAACTCACAACTTCTTTATTTGAAAAAATAAATCAATCACTTTTTTCCAAACTTTACTATATCACCATTATCACCCTCATTAATTTCACCATAAACAAGTATAGAGATACTCTCGCAGATAACGTATAAAACTTTAAATTAATTTAAAAGTTCCTCTTTGGACGCTTTCAACTTGCGCCGCTTCCATCTTCTACTCTGGGAAATACAGCTTCGCATATTATCGACGATCTTAAAAAAATCGAATTTATAATTGCTCCCCTTTGCCTTTAGATCCATAGAGGGCGCCAAATTTTGGCTTGCCATCGGCACCAAGACAAATGATACCTGCGAGTCACTATCGACATCAACATTTACGTTGAACATACCTCGGCCATTGCTTGGCGAAATTTCAACAATACAATTACCTCCAATAACTTTGTGCTTCATGCGATAATCTTTGCAACAGTTTGAAGTCACAAATACTGCTATTCGATCGTGAACGTATTTCTTTACATCTTTTACAGCTTGCCCGTTTAGATTCGCACGATTACTAATTTTGAATTTTACCTCAACTGCTTCATGTTCATTTAACCCTTCAAAAAAGCTCCATGCAATACCCCAACGGCATGTTCGGCCTTGTTTGAACGTTGTGTGTTTGACTGCAGTTACGGCATGTTGATGCGACAAAGATTCAAGAAGAGCCTTGATAGACTTTAGGTGATGCTTGAATCCAAGCAAAGTCGTGAACCAAACTACTTTGTCTTTATAAATCACACTTTCTTCCACCATTTTTCTTACGAAGCTTGCCTCGCCACCTTCCGTAACCATTTCTACAGGATGACCACCAAATGCGTCTTGTCTATTAAGATTCCACTCTTTTTTGCTTTTATAATACGGTGGATTGCACATGGTAAATGCAACTGGATTTTTGGACCCTAAATACGAGTATTCCTCAAATACTGGCTTAAACAAGTTCCTTCCGCTACCCTGGATCAGCTTAATCCTTTGCTTGTAGTCAGGGTTCCTCAAAACATTCTTACGTGCACACTCTAATGAGATGCTATCCATCTCTGTTGCATAGAAATGCCATTTTTTGTGCATTGAAGTTCCTAATAAAGGGTACACACAAGACGATCCTGTTCCAATGTCAATGCCATCAATTTTGTTTTCCAAAAAGTGACAGCTCGTAACTTTGACCTTTTTGGAAATGGCAAGTAAATCGTTTATCCATTTAATGTAGTTCAAACGACTCGGTACAGACGGAACAAGTCTTCCCGATGCAAGGTCTATAGAAATATTGAAATCGCGTTTTAGCAGAGACAAGTTAAATGCTTTCACAGCTTCATGGTTTTTCCAATCAATCGTTGTATAGAGTCCACCTCGAATTAGATAAGGATACACTCGACTACTTTTACTAAACAATTCAAAATCATAGCCGTTACAATATTGATTGTTTTGGGTCCTAGCTGCGTCCTCACGCGCTTTGCGTCTCTTTGCGTACGAAAGCATCTTTAATCTCTTCGCTTTTGGCTCATCTATCTTGCTTGTGTTATGCATGGTGCGACTTTCAATCCCCAACTTTCTTTTTAGTTCGTCCATGGCGTGCGCGACTTCGTTTGGTTATTCTCTCCACCGTATCATCATACTGGTGGTTGTTGGTTGAGTATTTTTGTCGGAGGAGAGACGATGATGATATAAATAAATGATAATAATAATAATAAATATAATAGCTCTATTTATATTATTATATTACTACTAAGAAAGAAAGAAGAAGAAGAGAGGAGTTATTATTAGAGTCAGAGTGAGTGGGAGGATGAGATTCTTCTGATAATAAATGAATAAAATATAATGAAGAGAAGAAAGAAAAAGGAGGAAAAAAGGGGGAAGAATGGTAATAATATACCTTTTTAATTATGAATAGAGTAAAAAAATCCTGTTGTTAACTACACATTATTAGTGTGTTTTGTCTATTTATCAAAGGTAGTAATAAAAATTTACATTCTCTTTTTTTCTTTTAATATCTCTTTTCACTCTCCTTTGGGTTTGCACGTATAAATGTAGATAGATTTTCCGATGAAGAATGCAATTGCAATTGTGCTACAAATCAAAGCAATCAAATAGAATACTTGGACAAAATTAAGTTCTGTGACAGGGGTGCCCCAATCCCCTCCAACCAGGATCGTGCCTGTGCTTGGATCACTGGACAAATCCATGCTTCTTATAGCATTTTTCAAGACGACTTTAAAGTTTCCGATCAGTATTTGTTTCTCTGGTGTCACTACAACACCATCGTTGCCCTCTGCTACATAATCTGAACCCTGCACCAATTCACTGTCTAAAATTGTAATTACAAGGTTCTGAGAATTGTCCCACTTGCCAACGTAATTGGTGCCTGGACTAAAACAATTTTGAGATGCGCATCCATAATCAATTCCTTGAATTTGACTGCTCCATTCGAATAGCTTATCTATCTGATCTCTTGTAGACACTGGCGGCATGTTTGTCTCCTTATCAAAGACTAAGCGCAACTCATCCTTATTTGTAAATCCAAGAAGTGGTGGATCTCCTGGATCAAATGCGCTGCCTCGAAGCAAAACTGGAGGGTCATGTTTTCCCCAATTTCCATTGACATAACGTATTGATGGTGGTACAGAAGATGAAGTTCTGTCATCAAAAGACACAGGACTATAGCAAGATTTGTTTGAAAAATCGTTTGAATAAATCATATAATTACTTTGAAGGCCAAGTACACCAATTCTTGTGGTTTTAAAAGCAATTCCACTTTTCGCTTTTATGAATGATCCTAGGGCCAAATTTTCGCAGAATATTGGATGAGAAATTGCTCAAATATATTATTGATGTTGTAACTTTTCCCGATATCATACGATATCGCAATGCACCATATTCTTTTGTTGTATTTATGGTATTAGATTCATTTAACGTGTGAATCCATGTATACTTGGCCTGAAATAGGACCATCTGCTCATTCGACTTAAAAAAAGTCCTATTTTTAATTAGTGATTCGTCTTCCAGACGTAACTGTATGGCAGTGTCATTATTGACAATCTCCAAGCTTTCAACTCGCAGTTTTTTTCCTGTGTACGATAAGATTTCGAAGGCACTGTGTGTAGAATTTTGCATTAAAGTATTTAAAAGGTTTTTCATGCTGTCGGTGTGGACAGAAAACCCCGATTTGAAGTAAATGGTAATGAGCTTAGGAGATTTTTCTTCCCATACAGTTTCCAAAATATGTGATGGAGTATCTACGGTATTGTGTGCGGATAAACGTGTCGTCATTGAAAGGTTGGTGGATATATTTCGTATTGGCACCTGGAATTCGCTGTTTGGTGAAAATTGTAGTGGTAAATATCCTAATTCAATACTTCCAACATACTCCACTTTGACAGTCTGATGAAACTGAATCGCTCGGTCAATAGTCAATTCCAGAAGTCTTCGATCGTCTAAGACATATTAACTGTGGAATTAGAGCCTTCGATCAGCGTATATGATGTACTCTCAAAAACAACATTGGGGTTGACAACAGTAGCCGTCAACAATCTTCGCCTTGATACTTCATCAACATTATGGTGTGGAGGATGTGCCTCCTTCTTCGTGTTCCTGAAGAATTTCCTCCCGCCGAAATGTGCGCCACGGCATGCAATAATTCCGACGTAGACAATCAGAAGCGACAATGAGGTGCACCTCATTGCCGGGCCTGTTGAATTATTTCACTTCCGCTTGAAACTTCGGCAAGACTTGCGTACACACAGATGCGTCTCTAACCCCTCATATGCATGAAAGTGATGCAGCAACAAAAAAACATCACATCAATCAACGACACAACGGCAGCAATGATATGTGTTGTTTGCTAGTGTTGTTGTACAAATGATATGAATATTTCGTCGTATTAATAATACTAATAAGACTTATCACAGCAGTTTTACGACTTTGGCTATTATTAGACTATATAATATTTGCTAGGCTAGTCTTCCTCTCGCTCCTCTCTCTCTCACACAAAAAAATCTCTTCTTTTTGGTTCAGATGATATTTCCAGTAAACAGTCAAAATCATATTGTAAATTAATGTATCCTCCTATCATCAACGCTTGTTTTTTGACTCGATCTAGATCTCTGGGAGGTTATTAGAGCATTAGAGCTAGTAAGCCATCATTCTCTTCTACTACGTTATATAAATAATAGTGCTAGCCCAGGGCTAGCCTATCCTCGTCGTAAATATATTTTATTATAATTTTTCAATTATGATGATGATGATCGATGATATAATAGTAATAATAATGGCCAATAATTTATTTTTTAGTAAGTAGTTAGTAGAAGAGATGATTTGATTGATGGTCAGGAGGGGACTTACTTTGGACGAACCGGTGCTATGTGACGCGTCGCCTAACGAAACTTTCACTTTGATACATATCCAGAATCGGTTCTGCCAACCTCACGACAACATTTTCGTAATTATCTTAAGAACATGATATATGCTGTTACTAGCAAAAGCTTCAAACAATTTTTGAAGAATGGTGTCGACGGGAAAATGTCTGCCAAAGAGTTTGCAACCGCCAACTTCGCGGCTGGATCATTTACAGCATAGTAAGAAGTAGCAAGGTAAGGTTTGTCGTGTTGGTCGGTGCTAGTATGATTGAATGCTACGAGCAACTTGGCTTGCCTATATCTTGCTGAAGCTGAAAATCCTTTATTGAAGGTGTTCGTTTGTTTATGGCCGAGAATGGTAGAGAGACTTCTTCACTTTTGCGTTATTCATCGGTAGCACGAAGTCCTTTGTATAAGTTAGTGTTGCAAAAGTTACAGGTATGTACACTGTAAAACTAGCAGTATTATGTTTTAGGGGATGCTACTTATGTCGCAACCTTGTTTATTACTCAATCAATAAGCATTAAATTAAACCTTCCTCTGCCAATTTTTCTTCAATTCGCTTAGGAATCGGAATGTTTTGTTTCTGCAACCACTCCCAATAAGTTTTTAGCTCTATGTCTAGGACTTCCTCCCGGATATAATCGATTAAATTTTGCAATGGAAACACGGCAAGATCTTCGCGCGTCATCAGCTGTTCTAGAATGCTAAAAAATAAATCAGGAGTAAGATCGTTGCCGTCCTCCACAATACTATGTAATGCGAAAAGTAACTTTTTCTCTTGAAGTGTAAGATGTGACCCATTCATACCCTTTGTTTTCATCGTTACTTTTTGGAACCATTTGCCATTTTCTAGATTATGTGCAGCCTGTTCCAACCGAATCACTTCGTCCCCAAGTCTCATCATTGCCATGTCATTAGTAAACGTACGTCTCCTTGTAGTGTCACTGTCGTCGCCTTTAAATGCAAAAAATCGCCTTCGCGACACATCCGGTCTCGTGTAATCCATTTCCTTGATAGTCAACTCCAAATTTTCAAACATTTCGTTTTGTTTCCGTACCGTATCTCGATTTGTTTGCAACAAATTGTAGGCTGGGTTCAACGTTTTTCCTGGCCTCAGAATACCCTGGAAAATTGGATCCTCTGTTTTGGTGGTTCCTACTCCAACAATTTCGTCATCCGTGGATGTATTGTTTGTGTCGCCATTACGTTTCTGTCGATCCTTTGTTCTCAATTTCTCTATCAAGATTTCACGATCACTTAAGACTTTCGGGTCTGGAATTTCCTTGTTAATATCAAATGATCTCCCTGATGAATTACGTCCCCCCATCAGAGCACTTTGCTCCCAAAAATCTTCGCCATTGCATGCATCGACAGCTGCATGCAACGTCTGCTCCGTGTTTGGCATACCTTTGGAGACGTATCCTACGTATGTCGGCACATGCCCTTTCGGAAACAGATCAAAATTGTTTGGATTACTCTTGGGCTTTTTTGCCTGTCCAATTCTATTGGCTTTCATGTTGTTCCTAACAATTATCTTTTCTCGCGTCTGTAGCGCCCAGTTTGATGCATCTAGCGCATTTATTAACTTGTCGTGCAATGGATGCTGCGGGTCACATGCAAATAAATTAGAAGCAAAATTTACGTTCTCGCTACTTTCCGCATCTACGCTCTTCTCAGTCTCGTTTTGTGGCGCAACTGTTGTATTCTTCAGTTCAACATCCTGGTCTGCATATTGCTCGATGCACTTGTCGATGTCCACTTCTTCATTTTCATCAATTTCTGAGAAGGCTTTTTCTGGTTTTGGTATTTTAGGTAGGTCAAAGGCACTGCTGTGTGTAAGCATGCTATGTAATTCTTTCTTGTAATTATGCACCTCCTCTTTAAAATGCTGTAATGCATAATGCTTATTGTTGTTATTGGTATTGGCACCGCCCGCCAAAGTCATTCCGAGAACATTCTGGTTAATTTTTGAATTTTTTGCGTCTCTCCCAAGTAGTGCAGAAAGCTTTTCAAATTCAGCCTCCATTATGGCTTCTAGTCTTTGAATTTCCTTGTTTTCGGCCTTCACAAATACTTTGTTTAGTACCTTTGGAAGCGGGACTTTCGTTTTCGCCGATTTTAAATGACGCTTTGCCCAATCAATGGCAGAAGCACCTGAGCCAGAATCAGCATTTTTTTGTCCACGGCGATTCAATCCTTGTTGCTGCGCTTCTCGTTCAGCTATACTACTGCCATGAATCGCTCGTTTTATTGGTGGGTGCGGTACAAACCCTAAACTACGCCCTAACTTTGTTTGCACTTTGCGGTCCTCAGAAGCTAAAATAGCCTGGCGTAAAGACGAGTAACCAAGTTTACTCTTAATTGTCTGTTTACTTCCGCCTCGAGCGCGAACAAAGTCCCGCGATAAGTCTTCCAAATCGCTTCCTTTGACACCTTCAAACAAAACAAAATCTTCGTCCACAGACTCCTGCCCCACCTGCCCCTTTCTAGACTCCCTAGCTGCAACTTCGTTGGATTCATCTCTTATAGTCCAGTCACTTCCATTTTTTACTTGAGATGCAGATGTACCATATCTTCTTGAACGCTTTTTTTTTCGGGCTCTTTGACGGGACAGCTGTAATTCCATTAAAGTATCTAAATTTCCCAAGGGTATATAGGGATGTAGCAGGGATGAATTGATTCCTTTCCGAGTTCTATTATCTCTGTGCTTTACAATTTTCCTGGGACAAGCCTTGTCACTTTCTCCTTTGTGTGCTGCATAATATGGCTCGTTTACAATAGACTTATGTATGTTATACGGCATGGCTTCAAATTCTAAGTCGGGATCTTTAAGTCTGCCGTATCAAAAAAAACAACTCTGTGGTGTGTGTAATTTTCTAGTTTGTCCGGCGTATCCCAACACTAAAATGTTTGCCACTCAAATGTTGTGTGTTGTTGGTGGGGACAAAATAATATA
>JACLAC010019052.1_pt1 | contig 17546 bp, 9 predicted proteins | sample 8027881 | NCBI WGS metagenome assembly JACLAC01 (sample SAMN15725517, study PRJNA655200) | protist metagenome | isolation source: fluorescence activated cell sorting (FACS) single amplified genomes of... | place: Spain: Blaines Bay Microbial Observatory, Mediterranean Sea | collected 2016-01-19
GCAGTCGAGCGCAAAAAATTTTCATTGAAGAGGTTGTTGAAGCAACTGGTGGGTACTGCGGTTCAAGATCAGAAGCATGGCCAAGAGGTTCAATCGAAGGAGTCAGGCGGTGGTGATGCAAGTGCCATGGCGCCAGCAAAACTTCCAGGCGACTCATCATCGAAAAAGACGCATAGTGGTGGTGTTGCCGCTGCCGAAGTACTGGGAAACGAGGATGAGAGTATGGTTGCAGCGCGCATATTGAGTGACTTGTACGGTGATGGAGGAGCTGGCCCTCACGCCGAGGCAACGCGTGATCGGTGCAAGCGCACCGGGGCTGCGGTCGAGAAATTCTGGGAGACGCTACGGGGACTGAAGCAGCAGGCGCTGCAACTGCGGTTTCTCGCGGAAGGCACATCGGGCACACAGTCTGTTTCACATAACCCGTGTCCGCTCTCGGTACAAACACAGCGGGTGTTTGATTTCTTCGGCACCGTGGAGGCAGACCTAGAGACGTACCGGGCCGTGATGAAGGAGATCGTGAAGTGCACCATTTTAGGCGGGGCGCAGGATATGCACCCATACAACGCCCGCATTGGTGGTGGTGGTGGCACGGCTGGGCCACGGGCTACGAAGAAAAGCAACATGGCAGCAGCTGTTGCGAGTACGTCGCTGGGTGTGCTGCAAGGCCTGTATTACGACACCCTTTTCGTGCAGGCGGACCCTTTGCTTGTGCGTGTGCTTGTCACGGGCGATGTTGGCCCTAATCGCAGCAGCAGCAGTGTAAGCATGGGAGCGCCCCAGGAGAAGAAGCATGGGAGGCGGATTGAAAGTATGCGGTCTCTGGATAAGCTATACTCCTGGATGGGGGCCAGCACGCTGGACCATATGTTCGCGCATCATATGACTGTGTCCATCGTACGCACTCTGATGGGCATTGGAGTACTAAAGACTGGCACGCACAATGTTCCCACCGCGGAAAAAACCGCGGCTATTCTTGAGACGATAAGACAGCGATGCCTGGGTTTGTTGAAGCTGTTCGTGGAGGAGTTGCCCACACGGTCGTTTCCGTTCTCGAAACATGTGTCGTCTTACTTGAAAAGCGAGAAAAGTGCAAACGGCGAAGCTGTCGAGTACGGATTGATCGGTCAGCACGTTCTGCTGGATGTCTCGCAGACTGGCGATCTCGACGCGTTGAAAATCTTGCTAGGGTTGCCATGGGGCTCGAATGATGAGGCAGCATGCTCGACTCGCGGCATGAGACGGCGTGGACAAGTGATTCGATACAACGCGCATGACATTGGGGCGGTTCTGCTCGAGCGCTACGCTGGTGCCATGGCACCATCGTCCAGCCAATCAGATCGCAGTCACCGCGCGACGCCCTCTTCCTCGATGAAGCCACGGGGCCAGTCTTCGAGATTTCCGCGCAAACGTCGTCAAAAGAGAAACAGTGTGAAAAATCGATCCTCCACGACAACGTTCGATTTTCACATGCGAAGTGGTGCGAATCCCGACGAAGAGCCTATAAACCAGATGACGGCGACGACGGTGGTTGGATACTTCGTCCAGAATGCGCCGAGGGAGCATCTAGCGGCTTTTTTACGAAGCGAGCTGGTCGATTGGCGGCGAGTTCAGCGCGGTCAGAAGAGACGCTGTGAAGACGGCGTGTGCCACAACAACGGCGAGGAGGATGAGCATGCTAGGCCGCTTGATCTTGAGTGGAAAAATATGAAGCAGGCGTTCCAAATCGGGCAAGCGCTGTTTGCGAGTTACTCGCTTCGACATCCACTCGCTAATGCTGAAAAGAACCCCGTGAAGCAATTTCAGCTGAAACTGAGGGACCGGCAGAAGAGCCCTTCGGGCAGCGGCGTAGTCCCAGTGGAGAAAGGTACGTCGGCTTGCCATCAAGTAGTGCATCTAGGAGATCCGGAGCAAGACGCGAGGATGTGCTCTGAAACCGTTGCTCCAGCCCTAGAAATCCTCGATCATCCACTACCAGAAAACACTCACATACCGAAAAACGTGGACAAGTACGTACATCCTTTGCGTAATTTCATGCGGGCGCTTTTGCAACGTGAAGGGGAGTTCGACCTGCTCGGCGGCACGGCAGCGCCGGTTGCCAGCGGAGAGGGTGACACTAGTAGCGCTGCTGAGGAGGGCAATGCCGTGCGCGCAGCGGTGTCCGAAACGCGGTTTTGTTTAAAAAAGCTGCTGGATAGCACGTCCGATTTTGGGCTCTTGTTCGAGCTGACGAGGGTCATGGAGCACTACTTCATGAAAGCTGAGGATCTGAGCTCAACTGCAGACGATCTGTACCTGAACGTTTGGCCGAAGCTGTTTGTTGGGGGCGAGGAGGGAGAGGGCGCGGATGACGTCGCTGGAGGGGCACAAGAAGCAGAGGGCGGAGAACAGAAAACCGAAAAAAAAGCATCGCCGGCACACCAGCAGCAGCAGCAGCCAGCAATGCCGTCCTCCGCATCTCTAGCAGCGATGCGCATGAAAGAGCAAAAGCTACGTGCTGCAGCGGACAGGGCCCAAGGCGTTTTTCGGCAGAAAGTACTTGATGTACCTCAGGTACATCAGCGTGATGAAGATGTTCCTGAAGGGGCACGTGCGGTGATGACATTGACGCCAGAGCTATTGTCAGCTAGCGCGCATGATGATGATGCAGCAACGACCAACTTGCGAGCAGAACACAGCATGGCTGCCGCGGATGACGGAGAAGATGACAATGACAACTTCGATATTGTCCAACCAGCAGGCGCAACTGCCCGCCGCCTAGATAACGTTGCCCATGATGGTGCGGAAGGCAGTGCGCCAGCAGCATCCTTTCATGCCACTCAGGAGTTTTGCATCTCTAGGCGGAAGGGTGGCGCGGGTGCAGGCAACGTGGCGTCAGTGACTGCCTGGTCGCTAGTGGATCTAAGAGACAGTTACAAGGAGGTCCTAAACATTGCGCGGGTCGTTAGCAAAGCGAGTATCAGGGCCCGACATCTAGCCGCTGTGCCGGACGATGCCGACGGGGGTGCCGACGGAGCTGGTTCTTTGCGCGAACAAAACGCAGAAAAACTGACCCAGTTTCTCTTGAAACAAGATACGCGGTTAGCTGGGATCGAGAGAGAGTTGCAAACGCTGAAAAGTGAGAAAGAGTTGCTGTCGGAGCGAGAAGAGCTTCGTAGCCGCGGGTTCTCGACGCGAATGTTGCGGCGCCCAGATCTGCTTAAAATGTCGGAGGAGAGTGACGGCGGGCATTTGCCTGCCTTCAGTACTACGACCGCCGAGGCAGTGATCACCATCACAGCGGATGACACATTGGGGTCAGGATTCGAGCACTTAGCTGAGGGTGAGAATTTTTCTTCTGGGGGCACGCAGAAGATGCTGCGACATGTAGAAGACGGCCTCATGTTCCTTACTTCCCCGGAGCATTCGAAGCGGAAGGAGACGCTGCTAGATCGTATGCTTCGAACCCAGGAAGACGCGATCGATAAGTTCAGACACGGCACGGTTTACGCTGTGCACACGTTGAGGGAGGACAGACTTCCACAGCCAGCAACAGACCACCACCGGCAAACCGTGATGGCGATGGCGACAATTCTGAGTCGTGAGCTCTTTCGGCGCATTCGGGTGCAAATCAAAAAGGGAACAATAAAACGCTGGACGCAGGGCATTGCCCAGCGCATTCGTAAGGAGATTTCCGTGTTGGGATTCGAAGAGGATGGCAGCTTGAGTAAGCGACAGCGGCGAAGTAATCGAGGGTCCAGAGGGGGGTCCAACAGCGGGACATCTTCTTCGCATGCAACGAGAGCAGCTTCTCAAAAGGAGTCGGATATGAGTGATAACGAAAACATCGAACATGTGGACACAGACCGTGCCATTTTTTGTGCGCAGATTTTTCATCTCTTGTGTAAAGTGGTGAATGATAAGTTCTGCCGCATGACGCGACTGTGGTATGAGGTTGACGACGACGCAGATGGTACTTCCTCTTCCATAGCATGGGTTTCGTTCGCGTTACGCGTGCAGATGATGGGAAAGTCTCACGCCGAGTGGATGAAGGGGCCGAAAAACGAGGCTACCGCCTTGACGAGTAACACGACGGGCGCAAGTATCGGGTATCATCAGATCGTTGCGAAATTTCTGCGCAAGATGCACGTCGATAATGCGATCCTCCATTTGCGGTCATTGCCTCTTGCCGCCATTCATCGGACTGCGGTATCATCTGGGGAAATCGGTTTGCCCTGGGTGAGGACTGGAATTCGCTGTCTCGACGTGTTTGTGCGAGCATATGAGGCGGGATTTTGGGATATGAAAAAAGGCCGCTCAGCGATACTGCCCCTCCCCAGCAACTCTTGGGACGAGGACGACGATATCTGGGACGCGAGCTTCATAGACGAAGTAGATACATCATATGCATTAACGCGCAGAGCGAAGAACAAAACGCCGAAGCTGGGTCTCCACCACTTGACGTATTGGGATGACATGCGATCGCAAGATACGATGTTCAACAGGTTAGCATGGAAGGGCCATCTTGCAGGCCATGGTTCCCCCCTCGCTGAGACTGCCGCCAAGGCTCCTGTCGAAGATGCCGGGCTTGCAGCTGATGGAGTTGTTGAGCATGTTCAGCGCAAGCCCGTGAAGAACGTGAGCAGACAAGTGGTCGAAGACGTTGCGCATGCGCGCGCCTTGCGTGACGGCCTAGTGGAGGTGATGAATGGGGACGATCTAAGAAAACGAAAGGAAATGCTCGAGGTGCAGAGTGGAAGGTCTATACTGGGCAAGAAATTATCTTCTAGCACCGCAGCAGCGACGAAAAACTCCACGAAACACTTCCAGCAGCTGATGCACATTCAGGAGTTGAATTACAGGTCACGGATGCAGCGTGACACCTACCAACACGGGCTGAACTGGCGCACCTATATCATCGGGCTCCATCAGTTGTTTTCTGAATACCACGAAATACTGCGCCTAAGGAAAGTGCAAGAAGGAGAAGAAGGTGACAACGTCTTCGACCAAGCAGCTTTCGCTGCTGTCACTGACGCTGAGCAGAAAGCGCGGTTGCAAGAGATGATGCTGAGATGTGCGCAGGAGAAGATGATGCTTAGCATGAACGAGGAGATGCGAAATCACATTGTAGCGACGATCGGGCCAATCGCGGAGAAGGTGCATGAGTTGCTTGATTTCGAGCGAAGCGCAGTGAATATTCCTGTGTCCGCGGGCGGAGATATCATGGGCAAAGGCATTGTATCGGGCATTGTCGGTGGTAGTGGCAGTGGCACTATGCTCTACGGATGGGATTTGTTTCGGCATGCAAACGGTCTGGCGCCAGTAGTTCCGCTTAAGCCATGGCCCGATACGGGAGCAGCTGGTGATTCTGCGCCGACTCCAGCAGCTGCGCCGTCTCCAGCGACGCTACTCTTAGATGAAGACACCGTTTTGCAAGCTGCGTGGCGCGGACTACATGGACCTTTGAGTGACATGGTTCTAGGTCTGAGACGCACCCTGAAGCGGCTCGTTCCCGCGATGAAACGGCGTGATGCGAAAGACATGCAGATGGCGACGCGATATCTGGAGGGGGTGACAGCTTCGGGAACATTGTACAGACGCGCAACACTCTGGGAAAAAGGTATCCAAGGAGAAATCGTGCCGCATGGTGTTGTCACCAACGTCGATCAGATCAAGTTCAAAGCAACGCTAGAGTGGCTACCGTCGGTATTCAGTGGAATTTGGATTGTCGAAAATATTTTAGACAATCATTTTTGAAAGCATACGTGCGATCATTCAACACACTGAGAAAACCGTGAGCATGTCCGACGATGCATGCCAGGGAGCGCACTGCAAGTAGTACAGTGCGCTAGATTCGCAGGCGTTGCGACATCTATTTCGCTCACACGTGTTCTGTAAACATACACAGTGTGTCAAGACATTTGTCAAAACAGTGTCAACGAAGCACTGCTCTGGAAATTGGACTGATCATTAACTTCATTGGAGCAGCCACAAACATAATGCACGCTTGTCGAGTTGTCTTTCTTCAAAACTGACAGGCATTCAAAGCCGGTCTAGCGGGTGAATTTGGCACGTCAGAATTGACGCGACAGCAAAGGGAGGGAAAAGTGCAGTTGTGTGCTGACAAGAAGACGAAGCATCTGTTTGGCGCTGAATATTCTAGTGCAAAAGCTTCTTCGAATGGTGGTTTTACCGTCGGAGAAGATGCTTCGTCTTCTGCTACAGGAGGATCTGTTGGTCCAGCAGCGTCTGCTCCAGCGAGTCCTCAGAAAGTCCAGCAGGAGCGTAACTCCAACGTAAGCACCGCTTCGAGTACACGGGCTTCACGGCGCGCAGCGGCACGCAAGCAGCGAAGGAAGAGTAAAAAAGGAAAAAAGAAAGGCCGCCGCTCTTAAGATCCCCATCCGACAAAGCATGATTTATAATATGAAGCCTGCCTCTCAAGTTAACGATGACACTGCAGTGTCGTGCATTGAACATTCATATTTCGATTTCTATCCGAAGTTTTGGCATGCCACTCAAACTTGACAGACAAAAGTGGCCTTTCGCCAAGCATCGTGACCTTAAGATTCTCTTTTTTGAAAATTGTGCGCCTGTGGGCACATCGCACTCCAACATGAAACAATGCCGTCTTTCTTTCTCCACGGCCAATCGAACTATTTTAATTGCTTTCTCTAAGGGCGTTAGACAATTGATTTCTCTACGGACGATGTTTTCTCTTCCACTCATCGGTTTCTCTACGGACGTTGTAAACGCACGCAGCACCTACTCACTTTGTTCCAAATGTACGTCGACTGGCTCGTGCATAAGTCGCAGCAGAAAGTCCGCAGGTCAGTTGAGTCAGGGGCTCTAGGTCGATTACAGTAATAGTGTTGGACTCTTGGACTGGTCGTCTTCTTCGGCGGGCATGCGGTGCGGCCTTGTCTTCGTCACTCAGTCAGTGGTCGTCGCATTGATACGTACACGACATACAGTCTCGAGGTTTCTGCGTCCCTGCGGTACAACGTCAGGCACGAGCCACGATGCTTTGGTACGGATTGGAGAAATGTCTTGGGAGAATTCAATCATTCTGAGGGCGCGCCCCGCGACTTGTCAATCTTGCAGCTGAAATAGTTCAGATCTTACAGCCGAAAAAACGAATTTCATGCGAAGACCATGCCAGATCAATGCGTATGGCAGCATCACAGGGGTTCTTGCGAAGCAGAAGCTGTGACACAGACACCCGGTGTTCTGAATCAAATCCATTGTAGAGCATTGTTGAGCATCTTGGTTTCGGATCAGTTCTAACTCCTATGTTCCTTGAATCGCGACACACAGCAACGGGAAAGACTGACAAGTTCTCACCGTGATTCACACATCATCGGAATAATTTCCTCCGCAAGCCAAGGTTGCGTCGACGTGAAACCGTAATAGTAGCATCCATCAACCGGACGCGCGCGCGGATGGGTCGCACCAGATTGAGGAGAGGTTAGTAAATTGGCGTAGTGCATTATCACAGTGTCCTACAACCAGTGTCGCAGTGATGGCGGCTGCGCAAGCCATCGGCGGAGCTCCGGAGAGCACGATGATCATAAGCACCGTGCGCGAGTTCATTCTCTCGACCCGAACTACGTACCCTCTGTTGCTCATGTTCGGGTATTTCTAATAGTCTGAACACGAGCCTGCTCGCGACTGTTCCTTAATACTTACAGCCGAGCGCATTGGATTTAGTTACACGCCTTGGGAACTTTTCACGTTATTAATAGTGGCACAAAGTCGCTACTAGTTGTTCGTTGCAATTTTATTTCCATGGAAACTGTTCCGCTCGGGGTGTCCAACACTACATCACCGCCGTGTCACTTGTAGACAGCACTGCCTTGGCGAAGTTCTCGCCCGCGGGGGGGGTGCTCGGAAGAGAGCGCGAGGTGTGGGCCTGCTTATGATCGGCTGTGCCCTACGCCTGGAGAGGATGGTATAATGCAAATGAAAACCGTACCACCTGCGTATATCAGGTATCAAGCCACGGGCTTGCTGCGGTTTCGAGCGGATACGGCACCTCCCCACAACGGTGGAGTGCGCCAGACGAATTTCGCGGGGCTAGTCACGTTGTTTTTCTTGAGCTTCTGCGTCTACGTTTATCCGTGTACGATTCTCTGCGACGTTCTGTTCCTCGGCGTGCCGCCAAAGATCTTCTCCAGTCTGCACGCAATCACGATGTGGGCGGCACTGTTCGTTGTGTACGCGTTGGAGCAAGATCTGGTATAGTAGAGCAACGAGAGCTCTTGTATAATAGTGCCACGGTGATTGCAAGCGAAGCCCGTTGGCCATCGTAGCTCGCGCGCAGCGCGAGCATTTTTCGAATATGGGTGGGCAGACTTCTGACTCGGGCGACCCGGCCCACCCCGACTACTCCGCTCGCTGGGTATGTTCAAGACTACCGACCTGGGAATATCGATTTTCGCCTCTTCGGATGGCGGAGAATCCAGAATCCCCGCGCGCTTCGAACAATCTCGTAGCACGCGCGAGCTCTATCGGGCACGGGCCACACCCACAGCATGCTCACTCCGGTGGTATCTACGTGGGTGCAAAAGTTATCCCAGCGCATTTTTTCATCGACACATTAGAACCTGGACTTTGGTATTAGTGCTCTAACAGTTGGGCCCCGGCTTGTGTTGTTTCGACGTAACGACGTTGTGCAAACACTAGAGAGTAAATTTGCAACACACATGGCTCGGGCGCCGATCAAATCGAGAGCTTCGTGACGCTCTCGACGCTCTTCCCTGCGCGACTTGTGCATGCGATAGAAAAACAAATATTAAAAAAAGAACATCGTTGATAAGCGGGGTCGTTCGGCGCGCCCGATGTTCTGACGCTGCTCATACCAAGAATCATACGTCCTAGACCCTTCACCTACCAAAATTCATCCTGCTCAGCATGTTTCATAATTTTTTACGACCACCTAGTCTTCCATATCCGGTACCAACTTCTATCAGTTTACAGCACGTATGGCAACTCGTCAGTCAGTGCAGAGCACTAGTCTGGTCACAGCGTTGGAAGTTTCATCAGCATCGATGCGCTTCATATTCAAGGATTTGTCGAACAAGAGGTTCAAATTATTTAGGTACCTCTGCCCCCGTCTCTGGCGAAGGGCAGCTTTCTCCGAGCTGTAGCGCGGAAGCTGGTGGGAATTCTGGAGCTCCCGTGGGTCGCACTGCCGATGTGTACTTTGTGGATAGTAGACGCGTTGCGCGCGAGCTTGCTGAGATTGGAATGGGCTGATGCGTTGGGGCGTCGCGACGACCGGCAGCAAGTACAGCAGAAACAAGCGCGGTGCATCTTTCTGGTCCTGGCATGGCTGGCCGCGCCGGGCGCGCTGAGGCAAGCGTTCTTCAACAAGTCCTTCCTCCCGCCGGCGACTTCGAGTGCAGTACTCTTACACCTTCCACACTTCATTCCTGTATGTGTTTGTGAGCACTTGCGGAGTCTGATGAAGTCATACCAGGGTGGCTGAGTAGCAGGGGATCGAATATTATGGGATATTTCGCAGATCGGGCTCAGTCACCAGCTGGACATTATGCGCTGGACGTACTGTATTCTGAGTGAAAATTTCCGATGTCTGACAACCGTGCGGCAGCGTACGATACGATGAAGAAGAGTGATACCATGAATCCGGTAAAAAAACGACCGTACGCGCGCCGCGCGTAAATGAATTTTCATATGCCAACGCAACGTGTACGAAAAATCATTTACGTTCCGATGAACGGTGAAATTCATTAATGAAAAGCAGACGTGTACGGAAAATCTGTATGAAAATACCGTATACGGAAATTCATTTACGACGCAACCGTGTGTGATTGCTCCATTTACGAAAAACCGTATAGGAAAAAACGTACAACATGCCCCGTATACGAAATCGTATACGAAACTCCCATACATAAAAACCCGTATACGAAAAGCCCGTATACGAAAATTCCGTGTACGATTTTCGCGAATACAAAACGGACGACCAGAACGAACGCCGCCGTAAATATTTTTTCATTTACAAAAAACGCGTTCTAAAAGCGTATACGCCTTATCATATACACAAATTTTCGTATATGAATTGGCTTTTCACCGCGTCTCTGACCGGTTTAAATCGTATACGAAATTTTTTCCTATGACCGTGTACGACGTTTTTCTGTAGGGCGCATGCTCTCTTATCTGAGGACTGCAACGACACGGACGCGACCGGATGCTTTCTATCGTTCGCTACGCTCTGCAAAATGTAGTATGCGTAAAAGTCACTATCGCGTCTGGCGACAAGAATGAACCGCTTCACCACGCACTTCTTCCGACCTGTTGTTTTCCGAAGAAATCAATGCGTCGCTCCGACTGCTTAAGCCACAATGCCCCGCGACCTCCGGGGAGACGTACTACGAACGCGCCCCGGCAGGAATAGATGCTCGCGCAATCGCGACGCCCTCCAAAGTGATCCTTCTGAACTTAGCGGGCGACCATCGTCCATGCTGGTGCGATTGTCCAGTTTGCGAGTCTGTTGTAAGTGCAACCGGATGCATGCGTGACATCGCGCGTCTCGTCATTGATCGGGCGTCCAGATACGCAGGGCCAGATGGCCAAATCAGATGTACTCTGAAAGTGAAGTGAAGAAAAATCCCCCAACGTTTCTGTCCGCGTTTCCTTTTGATCATGACGGAAAACTACGTGACAGCATCAAAAAAAACCCAAGTCGAGGAATCGTAAAATGAACAAGGTGGAAGGAGCGCGGGGGAATGAACCCCCGCGCGGAGTCTCCTTGCACTTGCTACTATTCGGAGGCCAACAACTGTGTCCCAATAGCATGTGTCCTTGCTCAGACACACTCAGCCAGTCACGATGCGAACTGGATAAATTGCCATACCAACAAAATGTTAGGACTCACTTTGCAAAGAAATACCATGGACGCCCGCAAGCACTCTACGACTTTTTGTTGCCGGAAATTCCGCTTTGCGACGGAAATTCCGTCTTCGGCGACGTTATTCCATGGCCCAAGGACGCTCTCGGAAATCTCCAACGCGCGACGCATGAAGTCCTCCTCAGTTGTTGGAGAAGCAGACGATGATGGCCCGTCGCGCGACTTGCCACCACCACGCTTGCTTGACGAATGGGCACTTGACACGTCGTCGCTTTTCTCTCCTCTCTCCAGGAGTTGTCCTCCGAAGTAATTATCGCGCGGCACGTAAGTCATCGCATTTTCGTGGAAACGGCACAGCAAGTACTGGGCGCCACCGGAACTGCGTTCGCCACGAGCTGCGGCGGCACTTTGAGACGCTGAGCTTCTGTGGACGATGCAGGAATCGAGAACGGGGTGATGCGTTCTCAACTCACCCATCCGATTCTGCTCCTCAAGCACGTAATAGTATCCATTATGTACCCAACCGTTCGTCGCTGTGCTCTCGGGGGATACCAAAACTGGACCTTCTTCCGCGGTCGCGGACGAGACGGGGGTCATGTTTCCACCGTCATCGACCTCTCCTGGAGAACCAACAACCGCCTTCGACGCATCCACACTTCTTCCGAAGAAAGTCGCCGCTGCTGCTGCGCCCCACACGAGGGCAGACAGAAGCAAAGAAATACCCATCTTTTTTGCAAAATGTGTTACGCACACCGACAGATGATCTGATGATCACGTGTCGCAATATTCAAAACTGTTCGAGTCAATGTAGATACTAATTGCTCGCGGACAACGAGTGAGAAGACTACTCTTGGCGTGAGAGGAAGAGGACACTGGGGCGTGGAATCAATATCTTTACGACGTGAAAGTCTAGAGGATACAGATCATACGATGCTCCTCGAGAAAATGTCCGCAGCAAAAGGCGCCCAAGATGCCCACAACTACAAGATCGCACTTATTGTGAAGGGTGTTGGAGAGAGGGAATCTAGAACGTTAGTCGTGGCGCAGAATACTACTGAGTCGCTTCACGCTTTTTTTCATTCAGAAGGTATGCGCTCCGGAAAAACTACGAAAATTTCTGGAAAACGTTTGATCTCTTTCTTTGAGAAATGCGTATGCGATCACTTGGGAAAATTTGTTCTGCTCGACAGACTAAGAGAAGGATCGATATCATACATTTCGCAGCATCTCTAAGAAAATTCCGATTCATTGCCAAAACTTTTGCAGAGATCCTCGATGACACCGATGGATCATTATTTGCGGTCTGTGACACTCCATCAATATTCAACTTCGATACGCTCGCCATGACCCATAGCAAGTCCAGACTGCACATCGCATTTGATTCAAGTTTCAACTCTCCGTCAAGACAGACAGGGGATTTGCTTACGGGTAACGCCGTCAAGACAGACCGCGAACCCTGACAATCATCGTTACCTTGACCGCCCCAAACAAATGATAGTGTGACGATGATTGCATGCATGAGTTGCATGCGTTGCCCGACGAGTCCCTTAGGCAAACACAAGGTTGAATGAAACCAACGAAAGCAAACGGAGCTGCGATTCCGAAGTTCTTCAAAAACAATCAAAATGAAACAACGCGCCTCTTTTTTAACGCCACAGACAACGGCTTATCGTGACCAGTGAAACGAGAACATAAACGAGTCCGTACGTGCGAGTCAACGTCCAGAAAATTCACGGGGGCTGACGTAGTACTCGCTCGAGCCCAGAAGAAATGCTGTGCCGCTAACACCCGAAGCTAGGGCCACGTATGGCAGCATGTTTATTGTTTACCAGCATCAACATTGAGTACACGACGAAAGGCGATCGAAGCAATGGACAAAGTCGGGGCGTCTTCATGCACCGTATGCCACACGGGATATATACAGTGAAACAGTGTGGCCGCATTCACAACATCTTATGCCGTTGTATTCAATGATTCATGGTTTTCCAGCATAGGCAGAAGGCAATCGGCACCAGACGGCTACATGCCGGGCGTTACGAAGGCAATGGTTCTCGACATGCGTGACTGTTGCATGTTGCAGATGCGTTGCTCCGCGCCTCTTACATTTTCCCACCATCGGCGTCAACGCCCTCCGTTGCGGTATCACTGGCGTCAGTGCTCGCAGGATTCTCGGCAACGGTCTCTCGTTTCGTGTGCTCCCCATATAACCTGGAATAACGATGCTTTGTCTCCGCTAAGAAATAGGTCATCGTAAGACTCATGCACAGTCCATCGCGGACCACATATTTCCGAAAGGGTTCGGAAAAGGATACGAAAGTCATCCGCTGTGCGATTGTTGGAAGCAACACCCCTTGCATGCTGGAAATAGTAACAAAAGAAAATTCACAGAAGCTTTGAATACATCCGGACGATCGGCTTCACGAAGCAAAGGTTATCCGCAACATCGACGTAGTGATGAATACACCTGTTGATTCACAAACTAGACTCGTGCAACGCCACCGGGTCGATACTCGCGTTTGAAGCTGCTTTTTGATCTTTTTCGAATCACCGAGGGTACAGAGATCGTTCACTGAAAGTTCCACAGAGATCGAAAAAGCTTGCACATAATCTCATTCCTCAGACATGTCTTCTTCAACCTCCCCAGCGATCTAGAAATCTCGCGCCTCTACAACCCCAATACAAATTGCAAGCCTGTACCAGGTATTCACCATGTAGTGCTTCATGTCAAGTCGCCATCGGGGCTCTGTGTCGCCGCTCTTGGAGCAAACGCCTGCGGAGTTTTCGTATCAGCTCACTCATCTGCTGCCTCGGACAACTGTCGTCGATTTATTATCCGAGCAATCTATCAACAGTATCAACTAGCTAGCACTGCACTGACCATGAATCGGCGATACGTGACGCGTCCGGGTGATGGAAGCTACATTGAATAACTTCACCACCGAGCTATGCAGAAATCGCAGGAAAAAATTACTGAAAGCCACGATGATGCCGACGAGGTAGACCAAGGAGCCCAGGAAAAACTTCTTGCAGGTTGCTTTCTGCGGCTTCTGGTCAAACTCTCGGAACTTCGCCCACTATTTTTTCATAGTTTGCAGACTCACTCACTCGATGCTTCGACGCGCACACGATGATGTAGACACTGCTCTGCCCGTCTGCTCCGGACATTTTCTTCACACTGCACTACGACGACTGCAATGAAAAACGCCCGACGGTCACGTGGGCTTTCGCCATGGGCCATGGGCCTTGGCTAGCTGCCGAAGTTGCACGTTTTTTTTCACGACGCTACAGAATATTGCAATACCCAAAACGCTGTCAACGGCGCCGCTGAGACGACAAACATGGAGGATGTGAGCCCGGTAGCAACCCCGATGAAGGGGTACGCGACAATGGCATACATCCATCTCCTACATAAGTCTGCGGTTGCTTTCCCCGTCGCGTCGTCGATGCAAAACATCTTGTAGCCAGCGCGCGAGTAGTCCTCTTTGAACAGCCACGCTGTTGATTTTTTTTTGAGACGATTTTGTTCTTGCTACTGGACCTGACGCAATTTCCGCCATGGACAACTACATCGGAGCTTTCTTGCCTGAGTCACGTCTGATCATCACTGATGTTGATTTTCTTGTCACTACAACGTTGAGTTCTTGGGACGCGGCGGCACCTGCAATCGTGGTCGCATATCATAATTCACAATGCTCTGCCTGTCTGCCAAAGGATTAAGGAACATCGCAAAAATCACAGTGAGCGCACCTGGGTTGCATTTACAAGCGTGCAAACCAAAATCAAGAAAAAATACGTTGCTGCTGCGGCATGAACAGAGCACTATACCTAATGAGTAGAAATGCGGCATCTGCCAGATGGCTTGCAAGCAGAAGAAGTAGAGCGCATGCGGCGCCCAACTATAGTCTGGGAGCGACGCGAGATAGGTAGCGGTCTGCGAAAGCACGTTCACGTCTGCTCCGTAGGACACTGGCATACCCACCGCAAAACCGATTAGCACGGGCAACGCTCCAGCCTTTCAGATTTGCGTGATCCTCGATGGCAGGAATATCCTATGCCGTGACAAGTCAGCGCCGTAGTGTGTTATGCCGTGAAAACGGTGAACGCTGTTGTGTACAATAAGAACCGCAATTTTCTTATCTGCATGCACTGTCATCGAATTACTCACTAGCACACCGCCCTCGAACGCATTACATTCACGAGAAGTGTGCTTCTGACAGAACAACCGGTTTCTGAGTGCTTTGGGATGACGATGGCCCAAGAATCAACGAAAGTACCACGGCGCCCACGTGCGTGTTCCACGGAGTTATTCGTTTCAACGGCGTGTAAGCAAAGATGTAGGTCGCGTGCGTCGTCAACGCTACTAGTCCCGCCATCGGATTCGTCCCAGTACCTGGGCACGGAGAGGAAGTGAGCAAGGAAGTCCGCTCGAAGAATTCTAGCGAGATAGAATTGTGTTAAACCGCTTGCCATGAAGTATACCATGTACTATCATCGCTTCGCTTGCGTTGTGCCAATATCAGAACTCGGGCGCTCGCATGTGGGTTAAAAGTCTCGGTAAAATCATGAACTATTGAACTTCCAATAGAAAAAGACGCGTTTGCCACGTCTGCGACATTGGATCTCTGACGCGTACTCAAAACGAAGAATCCACTGGATAGCGCAGCTGTCGAGAAATGCCGCGCCTGAGTCTCCGTGATGCGCCCGGTCACTAGTGGTCTGGCTTCGGTCCGTTTCATCAATCTGTCATGGTCCACCTCCTTCAACTGGTTTGCCTGATAGATGATTTGTGTGTATTTTCGATCAAGGACACGAAAACTGACAAACTGTAGTAGAGCAATTGGTAGCTTTTAATGCGTTAGTAAGAAGAAAAAATCTACACTAGTGCTGATGCGCAACACACACGATTTGACAATAACTCCACAGACTACGTCGCGCTTGCGGTGTAGCTTTCGCATGGCTGTAAAACAAATGGCAAGACGCTCGACAGGGAATGTGAGTGTCTGTGGACGTCCTTCACGTACGGCTGACGGCGGAGAAGAACAACGTGCCAACGAGCAAGCCAAAGCGGCGAGTTGGGACGAATCTAACCAATCCAAGACACCTCTGAATGATCGCGCCCAACAGAGAAGATCACTCTTTGTCAATTCGAAGCTTCTATGCTCGACAAACTAAACTTGACCTTTCATCTCACCCTGAAGCGCTATAACTTTAAAGACTCTTTCACCCTAACTTGAATAAAACGCAATATAAATTTGCGGAAAAAAAAGAGTGCAGTATGACTCTTTGAACAAAAGTGTGCAATATGACTATACGACTCTTTGGAGAAAATGTGCTGAATGCAGTATAACTCTTTGAAAAAAGCATGCAGTATGACTCTGCGAAAGTGACAGCGTGTAGGCGCGACTGGAAAACGAGCATTCAAAATGTGGGCAGCACACGCTCATGCATTCACACCAGACCGAGAAGCTATGAATGCAGTGCATGGGCGATGAACATCGGCGATACCGTCTGACTTGCGGCAGAGCAAAGCCACGTGCCCACGAGTAGCGCGCTAAGCTGGGTGCACGACAGCTCTGGTGCCGCAATCATGTACCCCGGCACCGCGGATAGACACACCCAGATCGTCAATTTACCTGCAGATGAAATTTTGCACATGCAATACATGCCAGCTCGCATTTTTTTTGCGCATTTGATGACGCATTCAGTGCATGAGAACCGCACTTACCGGTCTCTGCCGCGTGGCTCATACATCGAGGCCCCTCGCGGCAGCGTTGTTCTGCTACTTAGCTAGCCTATTTGACATTACTCAGTAGTCATGGCAAGTACAGAGTAGCAGCACCGCTTTATGCAAGTGCAATACTCTTATACTCCTCAGTAACGTACCTTTGGTCAGATCCCAGACGGTTTTGGCGAGTCCAACTTGCTTCTTCGGCGATTGCGCGAGGGCGGGAAAGTTCGGCTTCTCTTCATTTACTTTGGTAGTGCCATGCCCAGTCGGGAGCTGCGTCGAAATCCCGGTTCTCTGCGGGAAAGCACCAGCTTTCTGCGGCAAAGATCCAACATTCTTGATCCCGCCCTCATCGTGTCTCACGTGAGTCTCCGCCGCTGTGCTGAAGTGCATTGCATGTTGCTGCGCGTTCTGCGATTCGATGAACTGCGTCGTCGGCATGAACGACGGCATTCGGCTGGCATAAGCCAATATACGATGCTGCTGCTGTAATTTCCCATCACCGAAGCCGTCCCTCCACGGCCGATGGTGATACCTGAAGTGCGAAGACTGGGCTAGGCTGTCGAAAGGAGCGAGTTTTACAACATTCTTCGCTGCTCTTTGTTCGCAGTCGGTGCCCCGCCATGGCCCGCTATTTGCCATGCCCGCCGATGGCACAACGCTGAATACCGAAGGAGGCACCTGCAGGCCGAGCGCTGAGCTCCGAAGCCACATGCGGTTAGGCCTTGCATCATGAACACAAGATGTTCGACGGGCACATGCTGATGAGCCGAAGCAACTGCTGCTGCTACTCGAAGAAGAAGGCGCCCATCCTCTCAGTGTTGTAATCGTGCCGACTGCTCCAGGAGCGTCGGAGCCAAGGGGCACCTCCAAGCCCCCAGGGCATGCGACCACACGCGACGCGCTCTTTCGCAACAGTGTGTTGGCGCACTTCATGCTGCTCGTCGCGGTTGTGGCCTGCAGGTGCGA
>JACLAC010021063.1_pt1 | contig 17545 bp, 10 predicted proteins | sample 8027881 | NCBI WGS metagenome assembly JACLAC01 (sample SAMN15725517, study PRJNA655200) | protist metagenome | isolation source: fluorescence activated cell sorting (FACS) single amplified genomes of... | place: Spain: Blaines Bay Microbial Observatory, Mediterranean Sea | collected 2016-01-19
TTAGGCAGGTTATCACTCGTTTATTATAAATAGCACTATTCCTATATACATCGGTATTTATATATACGAATTGTTGTAGTGTATAGTATAGACGACTATAATTGAATTGGAGGCGGCGGCCGGCAGTTATTTTTTCTCGAATAATTGAAATAACATCGAATTAGTAAAGGAATATTTATTATTTTAATTTAATAAATTAATAATAGAGGGAGTGTGCATTATTTATTTTTTATTTTAGTAATTTCCTTCTTCTTTTTTTGTTTTTTTGAAACAGAAATAAGAAGGGTCGGGTCATTTGTTTATTCTCATGCGATCACTGAGAAGGATTGTGTAATCTTTTTGATCTACGAGTTAATTATCACAATAAAACTTTGTTACGATCACAAGCGTGATTCTACTACGTAAACGGTTTGTATTGTTGTGCCGGGAGTGGTTTGCCTGTTGTTTGTTTCATTCCCTAACACCCTTCTAGTGCTCCTCACACCCTCGTAGTGCTACGGCGTACCTTCCTTCCTTTTCTTGCTCTGCTTGAACGGTGTCCCAAATTCTTCGGAGGTTTGTTGTTGTTGTTCCTTTTAGGTTTATTTTTGCCCCGTGTTTGACTTGGTCGAAATGTCCGATACGTTTTTGACTGAGCTGGACCATACGAATGGCCGCTCCAAGAGGCTGTTTAATCTGAACGGGAAGGGTGAGACCAAGATGGATCCCACTGAAAATGCGGGGAAGGGGATAGTAAATGACATCATGATGATTCTGGATATGGACAAGGTTCTGGAGCTGCAGGACGAGTTTCAAAAGGCTGAAAATGGCTTAACCCTGTACGAGTTCGTCTACGTAATGCTGCGCTTTCTAAAAAAGTCGCAGAGACACGAAAACATAGACGACGACAGCAAGCGCGTAATAGAAAATATTTCAAAAATGAGCGAGACCACCAAAGTAAGTGCGCTGGCGGAGCTGTTCGCCCAGATCGATATCAACGGGGACGGGACGATGGAGTGGGAAGAGTTCACGTCCTACATTGTAGAGTCTGGCTTAACGGACAAGTCCGACGGCCCCGGCGGGATATCACAGTACAAATCGAAGCAGTGGGAAGATTTCTCAAAGCACAGGCAGAGCATAGAGCGGATGTATTTCTTCCCAAAGGACCCAAAGCGGTCGTCGGGGACCATAGGGGTCGTCGAGGGCAGCAGCCCTGTGCTGAAAATCTACAATTCCGAGTGCAGCTTAATGCACCAGCTGAAAGCCCCGCACGGGCACGTTTTATGCGCCACGCACGTCCAGAAACTGAAGCAGTACGTGCTGACCTCCAGCGACCTGAGCATTTCGTTTCACGATGACACCTCGCACAGGCTGCACAAAAGCTTCCACTCCCCCGTCTCTCAAATGTGCATGGCTTGGGACAGTCCCACCAACACCCTGTACTCGTCCGGCATCAGCGGGGCGATTTACGCGTGGGACTGCGAGAAAATGGAGGAAAAGTACCACATGGGGGGGACGGGCCGCGACGGCCGTTTGATGAGGGACTCGCACAAGGACATGGTCCTCGGGCTAAGCACGCTGAACAATTTGGAGACGCTGGCGTCCGCTTCGATGGACAAAACCATACGGCTTTGGGACTGCAGCACGGGGCGCCACCGCCGCACGCTGGAAGGGCACGAGAAGGGGGTCCGTTCCCTGGCCTACAACGAAGACTACCGCTTCCTCATCTCCGGCGGCTTTGATTACGATGCGCTCGTCTGGAACCCGTACGTCGAGAGGCTGATTTTGCGCTTGCACGGGCACACGGCACCACTGTGCGGGGTCGAAGTAATCCCGGACACGCCACAGATAATTACCGCCGACGTCAGCGGGGTGGTGAAGGTCTGGGACATTCGCACGTTTGCGTGCGTCCAAACGTTTTCAAAGGAAGACGAGGGAGCCATTGCAAAGATTTCGTCGGTTTTGACCCTTCCGAAAAAACAGAGAATTGTCACTGGTGGGAAAAAAATGCACGTGTTCGACTACCAAAAGCTTGAAAACCCAGAACTAAGCAGCGACTCTCCCGTCCTGATCGCCCGGTACAACAAGACCCTTATGTCCTTTATAACGGCGACGTCCGAGAACGTCCATGTGTGGGACGCCAAAGGAAAGCTCACCCGAACGTTCAGAAACGTCAGCAATAAAGGCGTTACGACATTGTGCCTTGACGACAGGGAACGAAAGTTTATCGTCGGGGACTTTGTGGGAAACGTCAAAGTGTACGACTACATCAGTGGGGTGCACATGAAGAGCTGTTCCTACAAAGAGTTCGGGCAAAAGGCGCACCTGGGCGCGGTCAGCAAAGTCCTCTACGTCCACAAGTACAAGTGCTTCATCACCGCATCGTGGGATCGTGCAATATCCATTCACGACGAGAATGAGGCAGACGGGGGGGTGATGTTGCGTAGAATTGATGGTGCGCACGGAGCGGACATTACTGCCCTGGACTACAGCAGCCACCTTTCGATGATGGCGTCCGGAGATTTGGACGGCGGGATCAAGTTCTGGGACTACGAGTTCGTTCGAAACGAAGGTACCTGCAAAGGGGTCCATACGGGGGGTATTCGGGACGTCTGTTTCATTGGAACCTACCCAATAGTGGCGGCAGCGGACTCGGCGGGCATCGTATGCTTGTGGGGCACGACGGGGGCGCACAAAGGCAGGTGCCTGCTTCGGACGAGGAACTTATCCCGGGATTCGCAAGTCATGCCGAAGGGGGTCACCAAACTTCGGGTCGACGTTAAGTGGTCGGACCCGGTAAAGAAGCTGTCCACAGAAGACCTGCTGTACCAAGAAATGAAAGTGTCCGTGCGCAGAAAAGTAATGTCAAAAAGCAAGCACTTGCGGGAACTCTTTCGCCAAATCGGTGGCGATGGCGATGGCAAGATCGATCTGGACGAGTTCAAATCCGCCATGCTAAACTTTGGGGTTGGCATCGGGCAGAAGGCGCAGCTGGAGCGTTTGTTTTACGAAATTGATGACGACCACAGCGGCCAAATCACGTACGGAGAGTTTAGTGAAGGCTTGTCCCATTTGACGCAGAACGACAGCGATGGCGATGATGTGGCGGAGGACGGCACCGATGGAAGGTACGTGATTTCGGCAAAAATGTACACAGGGGACGAAGAAGGGACGTTAAAAATTTGGGATTTGCTGCCGGTGCTGCGCATCTTGGAATCGGAGCACTCTATCTACCCAGTGCGAAGGGCGAAGAAGTGCGAGAATCCAAAACGGAGCCTTCGGTTCGATGCTCGCAACCAGGATGAAATCAATGATTCCGTGCGTGGAAAAAAGGCGGGCAGACGGTCCCGGGCAAACAGCGTCGACAAGTCTCGGTCCAACAGCATTAGCAGCGACCGGGGAAATAACGAAAAGAAGGCGTTGGACGCCTTCGACGAAATGTTCCACAGGGCCCGGGCTGGCGGTAAAAAGCAGAGCGGAGATGTGGCCGCCCCAAAGGCCTTGCTGTCAAATTCAAAAGTGGAGTTGGCCGTTGTGCACGCTTGGAACGCCCACTACAACGACAGTGTGATCGATTTGCAAATAGTTCCACATCCAAAGTCTATCATATCGTCGGGGAACGATCGTCTAGTGCACATCTGGTCCGAGAGCGGTGACTTGCAAGGGACATTGCAGCAGGGGTTCGTTGACAGCAGCCGTTGGAAATTTCAAGTAGACGTAGAAGAGTACACGAGTCGTCAAAATGATGAAGCGAACAAAATCATTCAAACGATCAACGACATGGTTGAGGACGAGGAACGGAAGCGGTGGGAGGGGGGAGAGTTTCAAAACCCTATATTTTCTCACGACATAAAGTCTAACTCGAGCATCGACGTGCCAAAGTTACATTTTGGCGGGGGCTTTGACGCCGTGAACCTGCACATTGAAGACATTAGTGAAACCAGCGAGCGCCTTATTTCGGAGCTGTCCAATTTGAGTGTGCGGGAACGCGAGAGGCGCGTGGGGGGGATCGCAGACAAGGTCAGGAGAACTCCAAGGCTTCACCCAATTGACCCGAAGCACGCGGGACGGGGGTACTCCATAACCCCGTACGGAAGGCAAGTAAGAAGCAGAGGATTGCGCAAATTCAAGAAGAAGTAAAAATAGGTCTGGCATCTGGCATTCCCTAAATTTTAAGATTTTTGTGAAAAAAGATTTTGTGAAAACGTTTTTTAAACTTCGTGAAGATATTTAATTAAAAGTATTTATATCAACAGAGAGATGTAAGAATTGCCTCTTTACTTCTCCGAAGGGAACAGTCGTTTAAATTACTGTAGGGCATTGAATTTTTTATTTATTAATACGCGCAGATCATAAATGGAGTATCATACATCTGAGAATGAAAAAAACATCTTTAGAGAATGATGGTCAATACTAAGTGACAAGGGTATCTCGATTAGTAAGACCAAAAGAGCAAAGATAGATTTCAGTTTCGCAGCACATTAATTTTAATTACTTAAATAACAGCCAATTTTCTTGTTTTTATTATACGCGCATACTATATAATTTGTTTTTTTATTATACGCGCGTGTAAGAAGTAAAAAAGCAAAAGAAAAATTAACCCTGGATGGTTTAAACGTCAAATTAACCTTGAGTGGTGCGATTCAGAGGCTTTCGCCGTGCATGTTCATGTGAATGTGGTGGTATTTTTTCTTCTTTATGTGCTCATAGTGCGCCCGGTGCTCGTCTTCGCACTCTTTGCAGTGCCCATGTTCAAAGTTACCGTGGACGACGTCGCCATCCGCATAAGTGAGGACCCCGTGCCCATGGGGTTGACCATTTTTCCAGGGGCCTTTCCAGATTCTGCCGTCGGTCCACTCCACGGTGCCATGACCAGTGAACACTTGCCACGAGTACACCAGCTCCCACTTCCCAGTCACTTTGTGGCCATCCGGATACACCATGGAGCCCGTTCCGTGCATTTTGTGGTGAAAGAATCCGCCGGTGTACGTTCGCTCATCATCAAAGTGGTGGCAAGTGCCCTCCTGCCCCTCTTTGGTGTGCCACCTGCCGTCTAAAAATGGCCCCTTGTCTGCAAAGAGGGAAGCATAAAAGTGTAGGATGAGAAGGAAAATGTCGTGTCAGAGTCAATCGCATGTTTAGGTATAAGAATAGTTGTTCGGGGAGCAGAAGTTTATTTACTTACACCATCCCCAATCGTAATGCACGGTCCCTTCCCACTCTCCTTTCTTGTTGAAAGGGGCGGGGGGTGATCCAAAATACTGGTGCACATATTTTTCTCTCTCTTCCGGCGTCTTCGCGAGCTTTCGAGCTCGTTGCCTTTCTAGCAGTTCCAAGTGGTCCGTAGCCCCATGCCTTACTGTATCCGAGTTCCCCCTGGAAGGGTAAGAGGACCTTTTCCGTTTTGCTAAAGTCAGGGACACGGCGCCGAGCAGCAGGGCAATAATGAACAGGAAGCTTGTCGTCTTCATCCTGGTCGAAAGAAGAAAAAAATGCACGTTAGTTCTAAACGAAATTCCTATGCAATGAATCGAACCGGGTAAAGTGCTGGATGTATATATATATCGTCCATTTAATCGGCTGAAACATCATCAATTAACTTTATAGACTATGATGACGTTCAATTGTTACTTGAGTTGTCTGTCTTTTCGTGTGTGATAATAATAATAAGTTAACTCACTCATCTTATTATTATTCTTCGTCGTCTAAAAGATAATAAGAGTATAACATTAAACCGTAAATACCAAAAAACAAAAAAAACAACAATTCAAAATCATCAATCAATCTTCAATCTTCCCCTTCTTTCTTATCTTCTTTCTTTTCATTATTTTTTAATAGTCGTCTAAAATATAAATAACATATGTACAGCTGATGAGAGGAGGAATTAATATACGAGGACGTAGTAGGAGGAGGTGCTAAGGAGGTAAGCAGGAAGAACATAAAACTAGTATCAAAAATAGTAGTCGTCGTACTACTATTACATTACAATACGTATGACTGAGGTACTCAAAGTTTCAAAACAACAATTATTTAAAATCCATTTCTCAAGTGTTTAGGGGTGTAGAAGCATATGTGGTATTTACGTATTTAGAGTATTAGATTTCCTTCACTTTTTAAAAATAAACGTTTTTAAGCTTTGAATTGGACAAGAATCGACCGTGTAAGGCCCGGCTTCAATAAACAGGTTTTTTGTTGCCAGCAAGCTCCCCTGTTGCGCACGTACACCGTAGCGCGGCAGTTTTTGTTGTAGGTTTTCGCCATGGGTGGAAGAGCAAAGAAATGGAACAATCTCACGGGCCACCAACGTTGGATTTTGAAAAAACGGAAATGGACGCTCAAGAGACTAAAGTACGAGTACCGAACAAAGGTAGAGCCTGCGCTTCATCAGGTTGTCAAATTCACCCGCGCTAACAAGAAAATTGTGGCCGTTTCAATTTTTTTAGCGTCCGTTACGATTCTGTACCGCACACTTTTCTCGGGCGTCAGTGCGTACGAGGAGGACTCGCCCACGGTGTTCGATTTGAAGCGCACAAACGACGTCGTGGTGTTCGAGGGCCACGACCTAAACGGTGAGCAGCGTGTTTTGCAGCCAGGGGTGCACTGGACAGGCATTTACTGCAACAAAGGGACCAGCGGGGGGTCGTCAAACTTCCGGTCGTGGCAGACTCGGTCTCCCAGCAACAAATGGGTTGAGGAGCATTACCCACAGCAGGGTCGTATTGACTGGGACGACCCGGTATCATTCTGTCCGCAGTCCCTGTATGTCCCTGACGGCTACGTCGTTGAATTTCTCGGGTCCAACGGGATCCAGAGGGGAACTTGCCAAACCCCAATGCGGCGGCACGCCACCATTTACCATACTAAAAAGTACAACCCACGGAGGCACGTTCGACCTTTCATAAGTCAGCATGTCCGGAACACTGCATGCCACCTGCTCGTCGTTCGCAAGTTGAACGAAATCTTGACCTTTTATGAGTTCAAACGGCACAAGGGGCGGTCGTTCTCTGTCGATCAAACCTACCAAAATTTTCCCTTGGTGCTGTGGACCGGGCTGCACTGTGGCTCCGACTCGTTGACGACTAACGCGTATGTACAAAACATTCTTCCCTTGACGAACGAAACGAGTCGTCCCACGAGGGTGGATTTTTCAAAGCCGATAGGCTTTCTCCCCCGTGGGGTGGACCTAAAGGAGCCGGGCTTCGCCGTGTACGTGGTGTACTTGAAGGAGCACGGCGGCTGTAGTGAGATGTCGCTGCCGCGGTGGTACTTTAAGGGTCCCCTTGCGAAGATCCCGAACGCCGGCAGCACGGACAAGTCGGAATGGGACAATCTTGCGCAGTCGACTGATTTAGCACACCTTGTCGTGATTACGAAGCAGTAATAGGGGGGGGGCTGGAATTCGTAATTTGTACATAATATATTTGGGGGGACAAAAATTGTATTGTCATAAAGAACATAGTTTAGAAAAGGAAATAGTTATTTTGTTTTTAAAGCATGTATAGTACAGCAGTGTTGTGCCGCTCCTTCCTTTGTAAATTCGTATTTAGTACGAACGCGCTAGGAAACTACAGAATTCATTAGAAACACTAGGGAAAGGGAACCGGTGGCTGTTTCCGAAAAAAAATCCAGGCCCCCGCGAGCGAGGCGAACGTTTACTCCTCCTCGTCTTGCCCAAAAAGGTCAAACGGGTTTTTCTTAAAATCTTCCGTGAGTGCTGGGTAGATCAAAAATGCTCCGACCGCGCCTAGAGCAACCGGCCATCTTTTCAATGATCTTGCAAACCGCAACCCTTTCCGTGCATTGTGAATATCAACCTTAGATAGAGGCCAAGTGGAAACCTCTGGCGTTGGCGTTGGTCCTGGCATGTTTACGTAAGTTCAGAATAAATACAATCAGAAAATTATGTGCGTGCGCTATGTGTGTGTATGTCCGTGTCCCTTCGCACTTTTCCTTCACAATTTCTAATCAAATGATTCTTTCTTTGTTCTAATACAACGTAAACGATAAACAAGTTTTACTCCAAAGTAAGTAAAGTAAAATGCAACTTGACTTTTTTTTTTACGGTTATTTTATTTCTTCACTACTGGTAATAATAAGACCACCATAGGAATAGTTTCTCAACCACCGTGGTGGTGGATGGTATTATTGCTTTTTTAAATTTTATTTTTTATTTGTTTTTTATGTATTAAAATACCAAGGGCTATTTCCTCTTCTTTCACAGGAGACAGGAGACTCACAACAACAGAACACAGCAAACCAGAACCATTAATTCGATTTGATTATTTTAATTTACATATTTACCTATTAATAATATCTATAGATATAATAATGGCATCAACAAGTACACTTCTTAATATTATTATTAATACTTCATATAGACAGACTATTAATCGTATATATGAGTATACGGTATAATACTAGTAAAGAGGCAAAAAATAAATTAATTTTTTTCTTCAGCAGCACTTCAATTCCATCGTGTTATCGTGTTGTTGTTAGAGGTTCGCCTTGAGCTCCGGTGGAGTGGACAGTACATGATCATTGAAAAGAAACCAGGCGGTAACAAAGAGTGGACCCATTGAGGCGAGAACCCCAAAGGTTGCTGGGATAAATTTTAATACCTTCACTGGCTCTTGGTTCTGGATTCTACTCACAGCAAGATTGAGTACATCTGCCAGTTCCCGTTTTCGAAGAATGTCCAAGTTCAATGCCGGGTTTAACACTTGGCTTTTTGTGATCATTCCAGAGATATCACTCCGCACATCATTTTCTTTCGCGTACAGGTAGTTTGCGACCAACTTTGAAGAATAGTTCAGCATTGCGCCATAAAAGACTATGAAGGCGAATGTCAAAAGTGCAATTTGCGTGAGCCATAAGGTTGTAATCTGGAGCCCTTCGTACGCGCCTTTACTATATTCCATTTTTTCCTTTTGCACTGACTTAAAAACAAAAACCATTATTGTTACAACAACAAGCTGCTGGGCAAAGAATAATGCAGATCTGGTCTTGTACTGCCGCCCCAGTTTCCGCAGCAACGATCTCAAACGACTAAACGCGACAACGTCTTCTATGCTGTTCAATTGCAACAGAGGGGGCACAGTTAAGATTTCATTCATAACACGTTCACCCTTTGGAAGAAAAGACCTGGACCGCGGTTTCACAAGTTTGTCCAATAGGTCCATCGCCTGTGCCCTCCTTGCATACATGCAAATAACTGTCGTTGTGTTTTTAACGAACAGACGCAGATATATTGCACGAAGGTACACGCTCACAATGAAAAAGATCCATTCGCTGGGGTACAATGATCCGTATGCTTTGAACATGACGTCGTTAATGGAGTGTACTGTGGGAAGGGGAATATATGGTTCGCCTTTTGAAAATTTGAGTCTAACAACATGAGAAAGCACGGTCCAATCGAACAGGTCGACTACACAAACAATCCACCCAAACCATGACTGGGGGGTAATCGCACGCCCCCACTTCCAACATAACCTAAAATTGTTGGGGCGGCTGCGGTGTTCCACGGACGCCAACAACAGCGCCCCTGGCAATCGTTTGTCGTCCATCTGCAATTCGGGGGCGACAGTTTCCATGGCACGCTTCGATGTATTCAGAACGGCCAAGTTGCTGTAAGGCAGAGCGGGCACGACGGGAACGATAATAGAAACTATTTTCAACCATCTATGGAATACGGAGGCATCGTTCGTGTCCTTCCGCCTGTTGCCCGAATTCGTATATTTAGCTTTGATATTTTTCCAACGAGCCCTTGCATTCTCAACCCGTGACGAACCATCCGTTTCCGTGTGGCCATACACGACCCTCCGTAAATCTTTCCAGCGAGATCTGGCGCGAACATCATCCCCTTTTGAACAGTAAGACGATGAGTAATCGAACTTGAAGCGCTCCGCTGTGATGGGCACGCCAGCAATGATTGCCATGGTACCTTTGAAGAGTGTTCTTGAGAACGTCACGAAGCTCTATCAACTCTTTCGTTTCTTTCCCCGCCATTTTTGCTTCACGAACAACAGTACTGTTGTTGTTAAACAGATTCAGACTAAATTGAATAGCTTCAAACACAAGCGGTTCTAGCAAGCGGACGGCCATTAACCTGAAAATATCATCGCCCATCCGCAGCGCCAGTACTTTACGGTATGCCTCGGTCCATTCCTTATTGAACATACAAACTTCCACAGTCTCTTGGGACGAGAAAACACTGTTAAAAAATGAAGTTTTTTCTGGGTAACGTAAAGATTTGGAAACTTCGTTCTGCAACTCCAAATAGCCAGACATGGGACGCCGTTCACGTTCGATAACACCGACAAGTTCTTTTTGCATCTGTTGATCGTGTATCCTGTTGCTTATTTTTTTAAGCAAGAATTCAAAATACATACGAGCTAGTTTTTTTTCGTTATTGCCAGATTTTGTGTGTCGTGAGTCGGCCATTTCTGCAAAAGTGTCCAGCCGATCCATAAATATATCGAACGATTCGGTGACTAAACCAGGCAATTCTGTATTCATATCTGGGCGATCGGGCACGGAAGGTGCACTTGGGGTCATGACGTCGGCGTCCTGTTCCTCGGGCTTCGCCTCTACAGAGGGTTTGCCTCGAACTTCGTTTGCAGTCGAATCCCCTTGGATGACATCGTCTATGGCTCCATTAAGTCGCCTCATCCATGCGCTTCGGGCACGCCTTGGATGCTCTGGCATTAGCTGCCTGAAATAGGAAGAGATCGCTCCAATTTCAACACCTCTAACCCTGAGTTCATCAAGTCCTTGCTGTTCAATTCCATCAAGATTCGATGATTCTCCTCCATAAACAAACATTTCTCTGTAACGTAATATGTTACTCCGAAACTCTTCCCGGTCTACATTTGGATCATAATCGAGATTACCCAAAACCTGGCCAGCACAGAAATCTTCCCCGGTGCTTTTCATCTCAGTTTCTTTTGTGTACGGAATCGGTTCGTTTTCATCAAAATTGTATGAAAATGCCTTTGCTGTTATTTCGTCACATTTATCCAGTATTTCGTTCCGAAGCAGTTTCTCAAAATCGGCTCTTGCGTCTGCGGACGGGTGCAACTGGTTGACCAAGTATTCAAGCTCTTTTGCAACTGCTCTCATATTCGTTTCACCAGCCAGCCGTGACAAGAAGTCTTCGTTTTCTTTTGCTTTTGCTATTTTAACGTCCAGTCTTCGTATGATTGCTGGTAGTTCACTCGAAACTTTTTCAATCAGCGTTTCCGACAAAACGCGACGTAACAATGGAACCCCCAAGCGCACGTTTGGATCTTTAGTAAAACCAGAACTATCAATCCACTCTTTTTCGCGCTCAATAACAGTGTCGAAGTCCACGTTGTCCTTTTGCTCTTCGTTTGTTCTGCAACGAATCCCAATCCTGCCAAGGCCAAGGGGCAATGTTTCGTTTTTTAACATTCGTAGCAGACCAGCAGCATTCGTTGCATTCTTTGAGCACAAGTCAATCTTGGTGACGATACCAAGTGAGCGATCCCCCGAAGCATCAGCCCTGTAGGCTTCCCGTAAGGCTAAGGAAGTCGCCGGGTCTGCAGTTGCGCTGTTTACGACGGCAAGTATATTTTGCGGGTCATTCAAGTATCCCAAATTCATCCTTTGGATTTGCTCCGGCAAATCTGAGGCCTGGTGCCTTTCCGGGGCCATAATGAACCCTGGCAAATCGATTAGTATGGTGTCAAATACGTGCGAACCGAAGATTGTCAACTCGATAGGCGAATTGGAAATGTCTCCTTCTGTGACGCTGTTCTCCGCTTCGATGCGTTCCCTTACATCTTTCAAATCATGCATTTTTTCACCGTCCCGAAATTGAGCGTATAAGGGACCGTGGGGGATGTTTATTAGCGTCAAAAGCAGGGGACGACGTGTTGCCATTGCTTGATCCTTGACACTTATGTCAGCCCCTATGATGGACTCCACGACGGACGTCTTCCCAACACTTTGGTCCCCTACCATAACAACTCGCGGAAAACGAAAGGAGTGGCCAAGTAGTTGTTGCACGCGGTGCAGTACCCTCAGGGTATTGTCCGCATCGAAGGTGGCCGCTGCAGCTGCCGCCGAGAATTTTTTCGAGCAAAAAGAGGGGGATTGGGCAAACAACGCATTTTTTGTCAAAGGTTTCTCAAGAAACAAAGTTGGGTGTCTTCTGCGAACGGCGCCATTGAAAATCACGGAAGGAAACTTCTTTAACATAGTGTCGATTAGGAACTGCAAGATTACAAGAAACGTAAGAAGCAGCTGAATCAAAAGAAATTTAAAATTGGTTGTTGTTGGTGTTGTGCTTTGTTCTCGTTCCACTTCCTAAGATTGTGCAATTACGAACTTACGATGTATGGAAATGGAACTAATTTTCCAAAAGAAAAGGCATGAAAAGAACAACTAAGAAGAAACACGTTTGTGTTGATGTCCTCGGAGCCTAATATTTTTTACTGGATCTAACTACAACACCAAGTCACCAGGACTGAGGAGTATGGCACCTGTACCTATTATACAGGTACCTAGTACCTAGTAGTAAAAATGTGTGATGGAATTCTTAATAGATTTAATTCGAATTTCTACCAGCATTATGTACGAGGAGTTAGGGTTAGGGTAGACGACTACGTACCTGTATTACGAAGTAGTACGAGGATCCACCATAAAAAAAAGGAGGGAGGAAAAAAAAAAAGATCGTAAAAAAGATCGTATTACTACTGTATCATACAGTAATATACGTATATAAATAGCACTGCGTATTTAAAAATTTTAATGCTTGCTGTAGTTTTAAATGGACCTTTATTATGGTACGTTACCAACGAAGGCTTTTGATGAGGAAGTTGAATGAAGGTCACACCGACGACTACGAGGTAATACAATAAGAGGAAGACTTTTTGCACGACGCATAATAGAGTTATGAATAGGGTAATCATTAAATAATATAATCTAGCTGCAAAAAAAGTTTTAAACGACGTTACGACTCTGACTTGGTTCGTTCTCATAACTCCTCTTTTCTCTCTAGAAGCGTTTCTTCCGTCTCTTGCTTTGCTTTTATTCTCATAAGCGTTTCAGAAAGCCGACGAGCTTTATCTAGCAAGGTTTGAGACGAATCAACACTTTTTTGAACAATGTAGGCCGCTTTGGCAACTGGCATCCCCCCCACAGTGTCAGTAAATCCCACCATCCCATCGTCATCCATCAAGTTCAGAGCAGTGTTGCTTCTCTGCCTGTTCTTGTGGTACTTCTCCGTGTCGTCGTCGGGATCCAATTTCCCATACAAGCGTTCCAGTTCATGCTCTAACATGGCCAGCTCTCGCAATGATTGGAGTGCGCGAAGCCTGGCAATTTCTCCGGACCCATCCCGGTGTCTGGCCATTTTCACCAGGAACAAATATATAGTAGATTCAGACGATTCGTTCAGCGATGACGATGCTTTAGATTTGCTCGATTCTTCGGAGGAAGAGCCATTAGACTTAGAGGAAAGCGCATCAGAGGGCGAGGAGGAAGTTGTGCAGAAAGCCCCCTCTCGCAGAAAGAGCAAAACGAACGTTGCAAAAAAGGAAGAGGTGCCGGTTGGTCGGAAAAAGCGGGAATCGCAAAAGGTAAAAGACCGGAAGAAAGCAGAGAAGGAAAAGAAGAAAGAGGACAAGGCCAGGAAGACAATGTTCAACAAAATGGTTGAGGGCGATCAGACAAAGCCGCACGTCCCTCCAAGCGCTAGCATAATTAAAAGTGTTCGCCCCCCGATAAAGAATCCAAGGCTCATCAAAGGCTACAAAGAAACCGCGTACGAACGGGACATGCGAGTGCAGGCATTGGGGAAACTGAAATCACAAAACATGTACGACGACGACATTTCTTTGACAGAAGATCAAAAGAGGCTGTTGTACCTTATCTCCCTCTACAGCTATGCTGCAAAAACCGAAGAGGAGCGGGAGCGGTGCATCCGAAAGTCCGCGTTGATGGTTCTGCTGTTCGAAGGGATTGTGATGCATGTGTTCGATTATGACTACGCGCCCGCCAGTGTGGTGGTGGGAAACCCGCCGCGGAGGATTTTTCTCAACGTATCCCAGGAAGCCAAAGACGACATTGACGACCTAATGGAGTGTGCTTTGATAAAGGCAGTGAGGCTGAGCAGTAAATTTGGTTGCACAGATGTCGCGTACCAGCTTGCCCCAAGGGGCGTGGACGTGCTGGCAGACTTTAGCAAGTCGACCATAACGGCGGTAAATGCTCTTGCCCACGACCCAAACGCAAGGGACTATTTGCTCGAAGTAGAGTGGGATGAGATGGAGGGGTTGTTTTCTTTGACGAGTGGGGCTGGGTATACTAGAAGAAGTGGTGTGACGGACGCCGAGGACGTTTCGTACGTGAGTAGCGCGTACATTCCGCAGTGTTTGCGAATTGACAAGTACGCGCCCGAGCCGCACAGTTACGCCGATCAGGCGGAGGACGCAGCCAACGGGTGTGCTTCGATCAAGGACGAGCTGTCGGAGCTGATGCATTTGGAAAATGTTCACATGCTGATGGCGGAATGGATCCCGTTTGGGGCCAACGAGATGGCTGGGTTGAACGCAAGGCTCGGAAGCGACGACAAAGTTCAGGGGGGAAACTTTACAGCCCAGCTGGACGATGGAAAATGCGCTACGCAGTGCGCGGTAGACGCAGGCTTAACCTCTGTTCGGGTGCTCGATCACCTGAACAACAGGCATGTGAATTGCGAGGCGTCAATTGATTACCCCGAAAGTGCGGGAATAACGCAGATAGAAAATTTTGGGCTGTCTATAAATTCCAGTGGTCGAGTAATCTGTGGCTTGCAAATAGAGAGCATAATGGACCGTGTAAAAGACGAGATGGCGATCGATTTGTTGGCGCGCCTGATGGTAGACATTCAGATGGACTCGTCGTCTCTCCTGGATTCATTGCTGTCCCCCTACCAGCGCTCTGTGCTGGACGTTGTGTACAGAGGGCATGTTATGCAGCGCCCGAAGTTTTCCATTCTCCTGGCAGACAGCATCAACCCCAAAATGCTGGCGGAGAAGTACATGGATGGAGAAGACCACGAGAACGAGCTTCGACAAATTTTAGGGGCAACTTCCGACGCGTACGACCTGGAAGACGACTTTTTGCTGATCCTTGGCGAAACAGGTATTCTGTTGGTTGGGGCTTCCGTGCGCGAACACGAAGAAATCTTGATCGCGTTTCTGTTTCTGCAGTCAATGAACATGTTTATTGGCGGACTGTTTGAAAGGCTGTTTGAGTTGAATGATGGTTTGACCAACGTGCACAGAATCTTGGACGTCTACGAGCGTGACCCGAACAAAAGCAGCTCGCTTCAGGTGCAGGAGATTCGAAACGGGTTGAGCGGGGCGTCCCACGTAGCGATTCGGTTGCATGAGGCCTTGGAGTGCATGGCAAACGGTTTGAAAAAAATTAAGATGCCAGACATGGAATCGAACACGTCGAAGGCGGCCTTGAAGCTTTTCGACTTGTTAAACGTGCAAATGCTCTTTGAAGACGTTAAGGACCGAGTGGAGGATTTGGACCGGAACGTAGATGGAGCGCAGCGGAATTTGCGGGCACTGAGAGAAATGAGTGCGGTGGTCCGGGATAGTCTGCTCGTCCGCTTAAACGACCAGATTATGATCACCACGAAGCGCGTAGATCGTCTTTACAAAAGTGCCGAAAGGACGTCCACCAGCATGAACATAATCCAGTACATCTGTGCAGGGATGCTGGCGTTCGCTACCCTCGATCGCCTGAATTTGGACGGTGCGTCCTGGGCAGCCGGCTTAAACGACCAAGTCTGGTGGGGGCCCGTTGTTCTTGCTGCCTCTCTGATAGGGTGGATGCTCGCGAGCCGCTGGGTCATCAAAACGTACAAATGGCAGCAGACCGCAAATTTGGGCGGAATTAACGTCCGCATGGGTTGCAATATCCCAATAAGCATAAAATCCTTGAAGTTCTGGCTGAAAGACAAGGACATAATCGAGGAAGTCGAGGAATTCGATCGGCGTGGAGACATAATGACGCTGAAATGGCAGGAGCGTCACACTGCAGTGGGGATGAAAAAATGGCTTGGTTCGCCCCCATCCATATCCCTTCGGTTTGACCAAAAGGCAGGCATTTTGCTGAACATTACCATGCATTCCCCCGAGGCGTTTCGAAACTGGAGGAGAGGCGGCGATATGATGACGTCTGAGCTTTTGCGACAAACTTTGATGGCCGATTTGGACACCATGTCCGTCATTCTTCATGATCGATTGGGGAAGAAATGAGGGAAGGGAGAGCGTGTGGAGAGAGGAGCGAGTGTATTTTTAAAAAACCAAAAATGTGTATTTTTAAATATTAAGAAGTACGACGTTAATTTTAGTAATCGTACTAGATATGTATTAAAAATTATTATGCACATTGCTCAAAGATTGCACCTAGAACCTAGAACGCGAATTTATACACACTCTGCTTCCTCCGTCGGCACAGCCGTCACCGCCACGACATCAATCCCGGCCATGCTCCCCGGCATCGGTGCGGATAAATCAGGGTTCGCAGAGGCCTCGCCCGAGGGCTCTACGGCCTGGCCAGGAACTGGGTATTCAATGAGGGACTTCATTTCTCCATCTGTAAACCCCAAAAACCTGGTCAGCGAGGGAAGCATGAACGCCCCTGGCATACTCGCGACTTTTTGAATCCACGTGTGTATCGCTGATCGTCGCTTTTCTAACTCTTCCAGTCCCTGTGATTGAACCCATTTTGGGATCCGCCACGGCAAGGATGGGATGGCGCTGTAGAGCGCCGCCCTTGGCCTGTAGAACGCGTACGCGTCAGAGGAAATTTCCAAAAAATTATTGAATCGGTGAGTGGACGTCTTCGTTCCTATAACCTCGTGCCTTAAATACAACTTCGCTTCTACCGTAAAAACGCCACGTTTGTACTTTTGGCTCGTCGATCCGCCCACGTACTCCGCAGCAATAACACTCGCCTGAAGCTGCAAGTTGGTGCTGGAGGCACGTTCGTGCGCGTGGGGTATACGGGCCCCGGCGTAGTACAGGTTGTAAGAATACTGAGACATCGAGTTGAATAGGGTTACACCCCCAATACTGTACGTCGGACTTTCGTTGACAACTTCTAATTTAATCTCTTTTCCATCCACCGTGGCGGAAAAGACCGTTTTGTTCTTCTCCGTGCTGCTTTCAGCGTTTGAGGAGCCCGCAGGCGTAGGCGCCTGCTTCTTGAAAACGTCATCCTTGTCGTCCAAAATCACTATAATACCCACCAAGTCGTGGTACACCCTAACTATATGCCCCCCAAAATGCCAAAACACCAACCAGTGCGATTCTGAACCAGCCGAACTCCGCAAGGCAGAATTTTCCATGCGCTGTAGGCCGTTTTGAACCGAATCAAGGGACGCTCCAACCGACTGCTCGTTTCCCATGGTAATTGGTAATTAGCCCGGACGGAAGAGAAATATAAAAAATCGTCGTCTCTATAAAAATGCAAACGGTAATCAACTCGCGTCGCACAACTATTTCCCCAATTTCAACCTTATACCAGTTCATAAAATGAAGAA
>JACLAC010025934.1_pt1 | contig 17542 bp, 8 predicted proteins | sample 8027881 | NCBI WGS metagenome assembly JACLAC01 (sample SAMN15725517, study PRJNA655200) | protist metagenome | isolation source: fluorescence activated cell sorting (FACS) single amplified genomes of... | place: Spain: Blaines Bay Microbial Observatory, Mediterranean Sea | collected 2016-01-19
CCCTCTCGCCCATTGTGGTAAAAGTCACCCATAGAATGGTGGCCCTCAGGTGGTCGCAGCCTGCATGTGATGTGGGTTCTGAACCTGTTGCGTATGAAATTGAAATGTCCCATGGCGCTGCAAGCGACGACTACGAAGTCATTGCTGAGACGCGGGGAAATGTGCTGGCATACACGCATCACGGGCTTGAATCTGGAAGCGCTTATCGCTTCCGCATTCGTGGCGTTGCGCGCTCGGAAGGTGGAGGATATTATAGCGCGCCTGTTCTCGTTGAAACATCTCCGTCGCCTGAAAATGTCTGGAGGGACGTGTATCCTGCGCTGCGCACGTCCCTTCGGCAACGCGGAATTGACCGCAAAGCCCAAGACGATCCTTCAAAGGTATTTGAGGGCAAGCCAAAAGACGGCTGGTACGATTTTCCGTCGCCACGGAGTGGACAAACGGCTGCTTGGTTATCCGGTCACGTGTATGTATTTGGGGGCATGCGGGCAGGCCGAAGCTGCGACGATGGACTTCATGCAAAGTGCACAAATCCTGCGATGGGGGATTCGTGCATTGTCGACTGGGGCACGGGTAACGAATTATGGAGGTTCGATACGGAAACGCACGTGTGGGATGTGATGGAGTCCGAAGGAGCGATACCCGCGGCAAGGATGAAGCACACTGCCGTTGCGTTCGGGAGGCGCATGTACATTTTTGCTGGCATGGATAGCATCCCCGTAGACAGCACATGGTCCGCTGCAGGCAACGCATCTACTGTATACGGCGATTTTTGGGAAATGGATCCAGGGATTTTGGTAGACTTTTCGTCCACAACGTCCGGTCCTATGAATATATCTCAGGGGCAGCATACGTTTTCGCGTATCGACGTCGATCCGGCATTCCAGCCCCACAATGACGAGATGTGCGTAGAGGACGTCGAAGTTGAAGTGCATGTACAGCACTCATGCGCCAAAGAGCTCGTCGTATCGCTCATGGGGCCAGGCGATAGACTTGGTAGCGACACCGATATGCGCGTTGAAACCGTGCTATTTAGCCGGCAGGATTCTGTGGGCATAGGGACGTGCGGCGAGGGACTTCATGGCACAAGATTTGATGATCACGCAGATGTGGCTATATACGAGTGCTGCCACGCACCATTTGTGGGCCGTTTCCGCCCATGGGAATCAATGCGGAAATACCACGGCCACGAGGTAAAGGGAACGTGGACGCTCAAACTTTACGACGCTGTCGATAATGAGAATGAGGGCAGTCTCGTGAGCTGGAAACTTCACTTTAAACTCTTGCCCTGCGAACCTAAAGTAAGGTGGAGACAATTGCCGTCGGGTCCGCCAGCAAGGCACAGCCACACCGCTGCCGTTGTTGATGGTGCGATGTTTGTCCACGGGGGATATGACTTCCAATATTTGCAAGATATGTGGAGATTCGACTTTGGTGGTGAGGCGTGGACGCAGCTCAGCTCGGTCCCGCATGAGCCATCGCGTCTAAGCGGCGTTTCCTCGCTAATGACGCCTTGGGGTATCCTTCGTTTTGGTGGTTACGATGTGTCGCGGTCGTCTTTCGATCGAAAGGTTAGGTTATACGACGTCGTCGAAAAAACCACGCGGGTGCTCACCACGAGCGGGCAAGAGGGTTTGCCAAAACTTCCTACGCATCGGTCCATGGACAATGATATGCCGCGAATCCACGATCCAATCCCTGCACCTCGCAACTGGCACTCGGCTATCGTGTACGACAGCGCGACGGTAAAGTCGGGTCGGCACAGCACTGTAAAAGTTAATTTTCACGACTCAATACGCATCACGAATTCGTCAGATACTGTAAAAATGGTCATTTTCGCTGGTTATGACTCAAAATCGTATAGAAATGATATGTGGGAGCTCTCGCTTGTAAAACTGATCGAAGACGATGTCGATTCGTCCACAGGACGGAGCCGCGCTGCGGAACGCATCGTCGACCACTGCGCGTGGCGTTTTCGGGGCGCAGCAAACAATGATTGGATAAAGAGGTGCACCCCGAGCGGCAATACTTCTCCTTGCGGAGTGGATACCATACTCATTCGTCAATGGTGTGAGCAAATGTATGATTTATAAATAAAAATACTGTATTGTAGTTTTTTGCTCGTTCGTTTTTTACATATTTACTAAATAAATATATTTCTAAAAGTGCAGGGTCCAATAAACGTGATCGCATTGGCATATGCAGCAGGCTATATTTTTGTACCCGGTGCGGCATTTGGGGTAGCATAGCAGTCCCCAGCTGTCTTCATTGCTGCGGCAATTCGACGTGGAACATGACGAGCATCCCGAGCATCCGGAGCAGCCTCTCCATGAACACCCTGTGCACCCCGAACATCCTGTGCACGGCGACCGCCCCACCCCCCGACCATAATGCGCTTCTAAAAAATGGCATCTGTTGACAGTAGGTTTGCGTGTTGGTGTCCGCGTTGGGGAGGGAGTTGTAGGAAAGCCCGTTGGATAGCCAGTTGGATAACAAGTTGGTTTTTTTGTTGGCGAGCTCGTCGGGTACTTCGTAGGATGATTCGTAGGATATGATGTAGGGCTGTGCGTCGGCGAAGACGTTGGCTGCCTTGTGGGGATTTTCGTTGGACTCGAAGTAGGCGAAGAGGTTGGGTATACTGAGGGCATGTGCGTTGGGTATCCTGTAGGTGATTTAGTCGTCGGTCGTTTTGTCGGAGATGATGTAGGATATTTCGATGGTGCGTTCGTGGGGAACGTTGTTGGGCTTCTCGTGGGTGACTTTGTAGGTATCCAGTCCGGAAAACAATTTTCGATCTCTGACAATACATCTAAACGTTGAAACGGCGTCATTTCTCTCGTAAGAGAGGCTGTGATGCGCTTCCCTTCTTCGGGATGCTTATGCGCAAGGCTGCAATACCCACCGTCTGATACGCTCTTTGACGTCACGCAGCTTGAACCCGCCTGAAGGAAGCCGTCTTCTTCACACTTTTCAGAATTTAGAAAAAAAACGTTTCGTGCAGTAGCTTCCTTCGTACAGGCAATAGCTTTCTGAGCCCACTCTACGCCATCGGGGGAGAGAAGGTCCTTTATTGATACAAGTGCTGAGCACATCTTAAAACCGAAAGCATCTCGCGTATTGAGCATTACAGGTTCGTTTGGGTTTGCATCGCCGCATGAGAGCGCTCGCGTGCACGAAGACCACCATGAACAGACTGTTGGGTCGTTTAAACTTTTTGACACGGGAAAGTAACACTCATCTTGAGCCGATGGTGTGCGCTCGCATTTTTCACCGAGGTGTCCGTAGTTACATTTACATTTCCACGACTTGAAATCGTACGTCCCGTGGCCAGAACAGTCAAACGACGCGCGGGATATGGGAAGCGCGCAGATGATAAGGAAAAGTACTTGCGTCTGCATCCTTGAAAAAAAAACGTACTCCAAAAAGCAAACGATATGCAAAAAAAAAGAAGAACTTGTTTACTTTTGAGATAGATTCAGTGCGAAAATGTATTCATTAGTTTATAAAAAGATTCTTGCGTGCGTGCTGCGCTCTTTCTTTGTTGATTATTTTTTCTTCGAGTTACCATGTACGAGTTTTTTCGTACCATATTTACAATAGTAAGAATGTGCGGCGGAGGTTGCTTCTGAGAGGGGGGACCTCAGAAACATATCCGTTTAATATAACGTTATATACGTTTTCCGTTTCACATTCTTTTTTTTATATTTTTTTAATGTTTTAATTTGTACAGTGTACTCGTACAGTGTAGTATATTTTTTATTTTATTTTTAAAAAATAATAATAATAAATAAATAACGCACACCATTGCCCCTTTTCTTCCTTACACCCCTACTGCAAACCTGTATTGATAAATCAGTCAATTCGTTTCTTTCTGTCCAAACATGTGCTACTGAACGATATGAAACATGACTTTTCGATGCGCACATTCAAAATAACTGCACGCAAGGAAAAAAAATGCAACTTACAAGTGCTGACAAAGTAGGTTGGAAGGCGTGTGCATTTCTCTTTGATGAAGCGCTCAATAAGTGCAGCAATGATCCGGAGCACTTTTTACTACTCGCCTTACAACACTGCGTTGAGCGCTTTCCTTGCAAACGAGAGGGAAGCTTGGCTTTGTGGGCATCTGAGCTGGTCCCTCTAGCACACAACTTCTCGACGGAAAAAAGAAAAATAAATCAAAAGAAAAAGAAGAAAAAGAAGAAGAAGGGGAGCAGAAGAGGGGTTGAGTTCGCTCTATACGAGACGAAAAAGCCCCAAAAACCTGATCCTATCTTAAAGACTATTTTGGGGCCGTCTTATCTCCTCAGAAAAAGGCAACTGATTAATGCAAGCTTTGTGCCTAACGACGTGCCGATCGTTAAGCCACCCACCATAAACGCAACTGCGGATGATATTGTCGTGAAGAGAAAAATAGCAAATTCTATGGAAAACAGCGAAGAGTCCAAAATAAAAGCTGTAAATAGTGAGGCATTCGGGAAAGAACTAATTGTCATGATGAACGCGTTGACACCTCAAGATGTGATCTCGCAAGCGAGGAGAATTGCAGTGACTGCGATTCGCGGTGCTATCCGGTCGGCAGTGTACCTCAAAAAAAACAATAAGCTATGGACCGTTTACGATACCTCGAGCGAATTTGAGATAGATTGCGATATTGGACTGCTTGGTTTGGTCGCTAGAACAGGAGAAATGGTCAACTTTGATGCCGAAGAGGCGAAGGCGTCCGAGCATTACGATGCTGCCATAGACGGAGAAAAGGCTGTCCTCATACTGCCTATACCGGACCAGTCTCAACCCGACGTCAAAATCGGAATTCTTCACATTGTTGCAAATTCAAAAATGACGCTCGAGAGAGCATCCATTATATCAGAAGCTGTATCGAGGTGCATGTATCACATGGGCAGCGTCCAGGCGCTTATCAAGTCAGCAAAGAAATTCCAAACCATAATGCAGGATCTGGACGTGGATAGGAGCATTGCGAACGTCGTAAAGTTTACTCGCGCCATGGTAAAATGCGACCGAGCAACGCTATGGCTCGTCGATCATGGCAGCAACAAACTCGTCACCAAATCAGCGACGGGAGTCGATTCGATCAAAATTGAACTGAACCAAAAGTCAATTGCTGGACGCGTCGCCACCACCGGACTCGCACTAAATGTTCGAGATGTTTACAACCACACTTTCTTCAACAGATCCATCGATGAGAGTACGGGATACAGGACAAAATCAGTGGCGTGCGTGCCTGTAAATGATACAGAGGGCAAGGTACTTGCAGTGCTGCAAGCGATTAATAAAGTGGGACGAGGTTCATTTGACCATCTAGACATGTATCAGCTCAAGCACCTCGCAACAACGGCAGGAGTTGTTCTGCGCAACGCTCTCATCTTCAAAGCGGCAGTCACTTCCAAAAAGCGCGTGAATGCGCTCCTCGATATCGCCAGACTGCTCACGCGAGAACATAGACTTACACACCTGATCCGTATTATGATGACTGAGTGCCGTAAACTACTTCACGTTGATAAGTGCACAGTGTTTTTACTTGACGCGCAGCGAGGGGAGCTTTGGTCCAAAGTATCAGAAGAGGAAAAGGAAATTCGATTCAATGCTACCATCGGCGTTGCGGGACACGTGGTGCAAACGGGTGAAATCTTGAACGTGCCCGATGCTTACAAGTGCGCATACTTTAATCCTGCTGTAGACCGCAAGTTTCACTACAAGACAAACACGATTCTGTGCTGCCCTATCAAAGATTCAAAGGGCGACATCGTTGGCTGCGTGCAGGCTATCAATAAGCTCTCTGGAAAATTTGATAAGGACGATGAGCATGTTCTCGAAGCGTTTTCTTCTCAAGCAGCAATATCAATCATGAACAGCCGCAACCACAAAAAGCTTCAAGAGCTCACAAGCTACTTTACGAGCCATTCGACCAACATAAACTACCTGCAATTTTCTCTTACGTCTGATGGATCCATATCCTACGTGTCTGACGATACAGAGGCGCTTCTTGGCGTAACCCGTGAGGATTTACTAAATGAACACTATTCCGCGCTTTTGGGTGAGGATTACGAGGTAAATGACGTACTAAGGCAGCATTTGGAGCGTGCGTTGAGTCGTCGGCGTGCACGCAAGAGTACGACGACATTTGTGAGCAAAAGTCAAAAACATAAGCGTGGGTCGCGCATCTATTCAAGGCCGATGCCAAGCATGATCTCAAACTACGAATACAAGTATGCACCTCCCGGAGAGAAGATGCGCGAGTTTACGGTAAACGTAGCAATGATTCCTAAACTCGGTACAATTGCCGACAGCGGAAAGTACGCTGGGGCGGATGGTGTTATTGCGACCATCCAAAGCGTTGAGCTGATATTCTTCAACATTGTAGCAAAAAAGCAGCCACTCGTTGCGGTTCAAGCCCCCTTCAACGCCCAAGGAAAGCCCGACCTCTTCATTGCAGAGCGAATGCAGCGCGATACAGTAAAAGGGCTGACAGAAGCGGCAAATACGGAAACGCAGAGTGTCTTTGTTCTTCTGGTGAGGTATCTATGTGAGGCAGACCTCCAAAAGAAAATTCAAACGCACGTGTTCTCGGTAATTCTTAGCCACGGTGGGACAATCACGAATATAGGTGATGGTTTTGTGGAGGCTGTGTGGGGGGTGCCTATTGCGGCGGAGGACGACGCCGACGACGCTATCAAGTGCGCGGAAGATCTTAGAGAGTATATTGAGGTAACAAAGTCGGAGGGCGAGACGGGAAACGATGAGCATCATCACCTGTACAAGGATCTGATGATCGCATGTGGCATTGCAAAGGGAACTGCCGAGGTGCACTCGACGGAAACGCATCTAACGCACGCGTACGCTCTCACAGGCGACGCAAAGTCTATTGCAAACCTTCTTGCCGTGGCGGCTCTAAATTATTCTGTGGGTATCGTTCTCGATCAGAAAGCGTACTCCTTTTTATCTTCAAAGGGTGATGCAGTTGGGAAACAACAATACGTATATCGTAAGTTAGAAAGTGGGCTCTACAGAACATCTCCAGAAGCAGCTGCGAGAAAAGTCGAGGCCTTGAAAGCTCACGAGACGCGGATGAGACGACAGAGCTCATCTTTAAAGAGAGCGCTGCTGAAGGCGGAAGATCCAAGTGCAGTGTCGTCTATGGCAGATATTCAAGACGATATTCGCAATCGCGAGAGAGATGAGATCCTGAAAAATAGCCTTGCTCTGTACCAGATCGTTTCGTCGGCTGACAACGCCTTCGATGTAGAGATCTGCCGCGCTCTTCCTGAGTACAATCAAGGCATCTCGCTCTACGAAAACCAAGAGTGGGAAAAAGCCATTGTCCAGCTTGAGAAGTTTCTTTCTCTCGTCGATGACGATACGCCTGCGCGGATGCTCGCAGAGCGGTGCGGGGCACTTGAGAACAGTAAAATCGAATTTGAAGCTTCTTGGAGCGGCAACTGGGGCTTGACAGAAGAAGATCAGGGTGTTGTTTTGAGGGCCTTTCAGGTTGCTCATGACCGCGGCATCCACCGTAGTAGTACCAGCCAGTCGTTTTCTCCCAAGAGAATGAGCAGCGTGGGCATCGACGATGTGTTTGCAATGGAAGGAGAGCGGTATCTGTTTTGAGAGTGAACGCGATTAAATTTACAACTATATATACACGAGCAGTTTTTTATCATAAAATTATTTATACCTTATACAGCAGGCGATTGGGTACTCGTATGCAAATTGACGTATGCACCGCCTGCCCTCACCCCTGTTATTGCACAAACTTTAGAGTCGATGTAGCGGAAAAACCGTTCGCCGTACGCGTTTGCATTCACTGCGCTTACTTCTTTTGTGGAATACTTGAGCGTTTTGATTCTGGACTCTATTCCTTTGGCTACATCGAAAAGCTGCAGTATATCAATGATGCTGAGGAAATACAGTCGTTTGTCGAAGGATGGTGTCCTCCCCTCGATTCCTCCGCCATCGCGCTCGAACCGAGTTCTTGTCTGAGCAAAGCTTTCTGTACCCTTGGCGGCATCGTCATGTTCCAAAGCAATGCCAAGAAGAAGGCTATAGTCCATAATCCCAAAACACTTCAGGAAATCTACGTCAATCTTTATTTGCGCCATAAGATCCGCGCGGTCTGCAGGATCGAGGTATATTTTTGTTTTGAAATTGAGATCTTTCAACACGGAGGCAGTTTTTGCTTCCTCTGGTCCGCAAAACCGATTTTTCGTTGATCCTTTCAAATCATACTTCTCGCTCAGAGTAACGTTATAAGAATAAAATGCATTATTCATGACAATGAGCACTATCCAATCGGCGCTCTTTTCAAATTTAATCTTGTAAAGGCCGTAGAAGCGCGAGAGGAGAGTGTCAGGGTTGGTGGATAGGTGAGAAAAATAATTTTTGAGCACACCGCGCTTTCCGTGAAAGAAAAAATCTTTTTCGCTTTCTTTCACAGTTTTCATCACATATTTTTTATCGCCTGACGAAAAAAAGAGCATTCCAGACTTCCCATCTCCTGTTCCTCCTCCTTTGAGTTGCGCCATCGAGGAGGCGAAATCCTCATCTTTTATTCCGTAAAGTTCTCGCAACTTTTTGAAAATTCTAGGTGCATAGCTGCGGAAAGAAAAATGTAATCCGTTGTGCTCGAGTGTGTATTTTGTTTTCTCTTTCAAGAGTGCTTCTGTATCTGATTCGCCCTCGCTGGCTGACTCGGCTGCAACTGCAGTCGAAATAGCATATGCTATTGCCTTATTTTGATCATCAGATGATACTGCCGCCTTCTTCTTTTTCTTCTTCTTTACTGGTATTATTCTCTTGCGTAATCCCGTGAGCGCAAGCGACATCCGACTTGGGTTGGCACTGGCAGAGACGTCGACGTTGATGCTTTCAGGATCGATTGATGCATTCTCTGAGAAGCTTTCTCCTAAAATCATTATCTTTTCTTTGAGAGATGACCTTTGTAGACGCTGCTGAAAGTATTCAATCACATCAATTAGGGCAGCTGCCCACGATTCTCTCTTTTCCTCGGACGGTGCCACAAGATCAACGGCAAAGTCAGTAGCATACATCGACATGCAGCGCGATTCAACGACCCAGGGACCTTGGGCAACGACACCGTCGTCCTGTGACAAAAATGCGAGCGAGTGAAAGCCAGGGGATGTATGCCCACGCTTTATAGCAACAATATTTTCCAACATAATTTTTGTAACGGTTCCTCCGATGAGCTGAATAGACCTTCTATCGGGAGTTAGCATAACCATAACCTTTTCGCTCTCAGCAGAACCTTTCCTATACCTCAAAAATTCTTCGCCGTTTGTCAATATTTTCACGTGAGCCTCGCGTAGCTCTGTTTCTATTTCTTCGCAATATTGTTCATCGATTACCATCGCCCACTCGGTTCGGCTGGTCGGCGTCGAACTTGTGAGTTTGATGTACTTTTGTGAACCAACTACTGTGAAAAGGTGAGCGTCGTCGGGATCTATTCTAATAGTACAATCATTTGTAAGCGTCAATTCACCCTTTTTTGTCCCTCCTAACGCTTTGGGCTCTGTCCAATATTCAAGAGTCCGCTCTTGTTTAGATTCATACAAGATAAACCACCTCCACTTCCAGTTTTTCCGCAAGTGGCCCTGTTTTTTCAACCAACCGCTCTTCACTAGCAACATATTATTAACACTGCGTTTATAAGATTGGAAAAGACGATTCCCCAACAGCTTCAGCAGACAATCCAAGAAGAGGAAAACAATCGTTTTACGATTTCATGTGCGTATGTATTTAACGTTTAATGAAGGGAAATGGAGCAAGAATTATCAAAGCAACATATTCTAAATTATTTTTTATTAAATATTTATTTATTATTTACCTTATTATTATTTATATTTCTCAATTGCCGTTGAATAACAAGTGTATAATATATAAATAGACTAAGGTATGCACTCGTATGTTTTTAAGAATGTTATCATTTTATATACCTCGAGGTAAGGTAATAACATGACATATTTTTTTTAAATTTTCAAGTTATGCTTTTTGTACAACAAGAATGTTATTTATAATTATTAAAGGTAACATACCTGACGCATCGTGCTCCAGATATTAATTGGACATTCTAGTGCTTTTCACGAAAAAACTACGTTTGTGCTGTAAAAAAAGATTGCTGAAACGATCAATTTTATCTCTCAGTGCAATAATTTCCCTCTTTGCACGTTTGTTCGTCTAAACTATAATATATTGTTACGAAATGCCTGCACCGCTCTATTGAAATATACTTTAATAGCCTGATTTTCTCTAATCTCTAATTCGCGCATCAAAAAAATTGAGCGAACGGTAAATTTCGAATACAGAAGGCACCAGCATGGAACATCAGCAAAAAGTTGCGTCTGCTCCATCGGTTGTCCGCCAAAAGGCAAACCACTACATTCACCTTTTATATACACGCAAACAATACGATGAGTGCTGCCGAGTGATAGAGCAGCAGCTCGTTGAGTCGAAAGGTTTATCTGAATACCCAATATTTGTAAAGGCGCTCATAAAACGGCAGAGAGGCGAGATAAAGCAATCACTCGAGCTCTTTCAAGCTGCAACGTGCCTCAACCCTCAAAATGTTTCAAATCTAAAGCAAGTTGGCCGTTCTCTTTTTTTACTCGGCAAACACGAGGCTGCTATCGGAGTATACGACGACGCGCTTGGTCTCGGCATCGACGATTGGGAAATATGGCATAACCGGGGGCTATGCTATAAGCTTCTTAAAGATTACGATGAAGCCGAGGATTCATTTCGCAACGCGAATGCCATCCAGCGGCATTCAGCAACATTCCTGGAGCTTGCAGATATCTACGTGGCGCAGAAGAGCTACGATGAGGCCATCGACGTGTTTACGGAGGCGCTAGAGTTCACACCAGATAATCCCGAGCTGCTGTTTCGCGTCGGCATCACGCATCTTGCTGCGGGAAATTCATTCAAAGCGTTCGAGTGCCTTGGCAACGCACTCACACACAACCCGAAATTGAGCGAAGCGATCCTCGCCGCGGGATCGATGCTGCAGGAAAAAGACGACGTCGACGTGGCTCTCATTAAGTACCGAGTTGCTGCTATACAGCGTCCAAACTCGCCCGAGCTATGGAGCAACATAGGAATGGCGTTCTTTTCGAAGAGGAGGTTTGTGGCGGCAATTGCCTGTCTGAAGCGCGCACTATATTTTGGCCCATGCGAGTGGCGCGTATCTTTCAATCTCGGAGTCGTGCATCTTCATACCGGGCAATACGCATCTGCTTTTCACTACTTTTCGGTTGCCATCAATATGAATCCGAACTTTGCCGCATCGTACGCGAACCTTGCGATCGCGCTCACGCGATTAGACGACGTAGAAAATGCGTTTCAGGCGTTTGAGAGGGCCATTGCTCTTGATCCTAAGGATCACCTTGCGCGAATAAACTACGCAATCGCTCTCGCGAACGAGTCGGAAACTTCCCGCGCGCGCGAGCAGTGGCAGGAGTTCGAGAGAGTGTTCAGTGAGCTTGACGACGACGTCAAGCAGTCGGATCCAGACGTCATGCGAATGCGGAAAGCCCTCCAAGAGAAACTCACGTGATAAAATTTAAAAAATAATAAATAATACAACATATTTTTAATAACAATAACTTTGTAAAATACATATCATTTTATATGATTTTTTTCTGCATTGGTGAAGTACATAAGTATCTTTATATTTATGGAAGCGGAATGATGATCCCGCCTTCATTCTGCTTTTACTCGTAACTTTCTAAAAAATAACTGAAACATCTGCAACATCACTTGGACGAGTCCTCCAAACGTACGCACACACCATGCTACTCGCAGTTGGTTTATTTGAAATGGCGAGTTTAGAGTGCCTTCAACTTCATACAACTGGTGTTGTGCCCCTAGTTCGCGTCGGGAGCGCCCTTCATGAGCTCAAGCCGCATATAAAGGCACTCATGGGCTCATCTCGCCCAGAGTTATTTGCGAAAGTATCGTGTGATACGATCAGGGCATGTTTGCACAAGACGGGCAAGATTTGTGTGGTGTGCTTATGTTGGTCACACGATCGACCTTCTGAAACAGCTCCCGCTGTGACTCGTGCACTGGCAGTCATTTCCGCTGTGTGTGAAGGGCACAAAGTATCGGCAAAGCACTTAGAAAGAAGGGCTGTCGAAGTTTATTTCGCTCTTGAGCGAATATGCTGCAGCGAGCACGGCGTCGACGTCGTGGGCTCAAAGTTGCACGACATTGACTATACGAGAGACACTACGATGCGCCCTTCGTCATCAGCACATCTGAAAGATGGATCCAACAACAATTTCGTCGATAGGTACTGGGATCCCGAATTTTCGTCTATAAATGACGGAACTCATGGATGGGACATTGAGATGAAGTCGCTGACGAGAGCAGCGCGCATTGACGATGCAGTGCTTCAATTTTGCGAAGGTTTTGATGGGAACGTTGATGCGGTATTTCCTAGCCAGGGGAAGGGGAAACGAGGGAAGAAAAGTGCAGCTGGTCATGCTGAGCGCGTACAGTTGTCGCTTGCGGAAGCGTGGAAAGACTTTGGGGGGGCTTTTCTCTCTAATGCAAGCATAAAGCGATTGGGGAAATCGCCGCCCGCTCCTCCCTCTCCAAGCGCGTCTTCCGCTGATCCAGCTTCTCCTGTGGGCGCGAAGCCCGCAGGGGAGTGGGACCCATTTGCATCTGAAATGAGGTCCTCCGGCTCGAAGCTCGTCGTGTATCTTCAAGAAGATATCAAGGTTGCCCAGGATAAAGTAGTGTCGGCGCAGGGGAAAGTGCACGCGCTTTGCGTCGCTGCTGATTCTTCCAAGAAACGCGTGCTGCTCACATTTCTTCCCGATGAGCGCTGTTCGTTGCAAAAGTGGTGCGACGTTAAAGCGAACCCTGCAATCTCCACAGTAGCGTTGTTGGAAGAAGCGGCGTCCTTGGGATTTCTGCAGACATCGTCTTCGACAGCTGTATTCTTCGACTGTTCTGTGCTGCCCGCCCCAGAAAATAAGGGGACCCGCGGCGCGGTTCCTGTGTTTGCGTACAAATTAGACCACACTTTGATATCACCAAAGGTACCTCTTTTGATCACACAAAAGATCAAGGTTGATAAAACAGAAAATGGCGCTCTCTTGCATGTTATCATCAGAGCGAATAATGCATCGGAGAGTGCCCCTCTTGCAAATGTGAGCATCGTCATAAGCCTGAGGTCGTTATTAGTTTCGGGTGCGCAAGTGAGGCGGTCGCGCTCGCAGCCATCTGGTGCGATGATTAAAGATAGTTTTGCGTGGAAGTTGTCCGCTTTTGCAGCGGGGTCCGCGCGCACGCTGCAGGCGAGGTTTGAGATCGTTGGGTTGGATTATGAACATGAAGCAACGCGTTTGCCCATTCAAGCCAAGTATCTCGTCTCGCGCGCTGCCTCTGGAGCCCGCGTCCTTGGAAAAGTGAACGCGGGTGATGAGGCCTCGACCTGCAACGCGCGAACCCAATTCACTGTTGCATTCTGATTTGATTCCAAATTATTTCTTAGTTATTTAGTTTATTATTTACAAAATATAAAATTCTTCATTATCATTTTCGTCCTCGTCCTCGTCCACGCCCCCGCCGCTTCCCGCGACCCCTGCCACGACCTCCCAACGCAAGCGCCCGTTTTGATGCTTTTGCATTTCCGGTGATGCTTCTCGAAGATGGCTTCTTCCACTTTTGGATGCCATACTGCCTCATTTGTACATCCAGCATTCTACCCTGCAATTTTTGCCTGTTTGCTTCTTTTTCCCTTTCCGCATCAAACTCTGCCCTCTCCTCCGGTGTCATAAGCTGGAGTCGCTCCTGCTCTTTTCGCGCTTTTTCTTTCTCTTCTTCCTCTTTCTTTTTCTTCATTTGCGCAAAAAATTCAGCATTCCGCGCCTCCTTTGTATCGCCTTGCACCTTTACACCAAGAGATTCTCCCGTTACCACGCCTACATCATCCGTACTTTGCACTGTGTCCTTGCTACTACCAGTTGATTCCGATGACCCGACGGCCTCAACACCTTCGTATTTCTTTTTCAAACTTTTGAGCAACGCATCTTCCCTTCCCTTGAAGCGCTCCAGGACGCCGTCAAGTGCCTTTATCATCTCGGGGTTGTACTTTTCGTACATTGATTTTATTTGTTCCTCTACGCTAGATGGCGACGTAGGTATCGGTGGGGGTGTTGGAAGGGCCGGTGGGGATGATGGAGGCAGAGGTGGGGGCGCCGACTTGGGGGCTTGTGGTTTAAACGTCGCCCTTACAATCCCCTCCCTGGCATCGCTCACTTCGTCCTCATCATGCATCGATTTCTCCATTGTAGCCGCGCTGTGGCTACGCCGTACTCGCCCAGGCATGCGGCGAAACGGCTGCGCAGGGCGATTCATAACATTCCGCGATGATGCTGCCCTTATATCCGCTTTCGAAGCCATTCCAATTTGTTTCTGCTGCCTCAACGGATTGCTAAATGACGACTCCCATTCCTGAGGCGGCGGCGGGGGCGTGCCACAAATTTCTCCCACGAGGTCCTCTGTCTCGGAACATAATTTAATCGTTGTTTTCAGGGCACTTATCCATAGCATTGTATCTTGGAGGGTATCAGCGGAAAAGTATTTGATGGGCTTCCCTGCGGCGTTTACAAGGCAGAATTTATTTGGGTGTTTTGTACTCTTCGTCTGCGGCAGCTTCAGCTCGCAAGCCTTTAGTACAATCACTTCGCGCTTCTTGGTTGCCTTTCCTCCCTCTCGCAAGGACCGTGTACTTTGCTCAAGCGCTTCCCTGTCTTTATATATTGCGAGTGCAAGACCTTCAATGACCACCCAGTTTTTATTCCAACGATAGCCCGATTTGACGGATAAATAACCCCATGTCATCATCACGTTTTGCGTGAGCGGACGAATATTTGGCACGGGCAGCTTGCCCTCGTATGCGGCCCATTCAACAGATTCATCTGCTGAAGAGGTGCACTCGCTTTCTGCTCCGTAAAGTGCATCGGGTGACCTTCCGAGGACGAAACCAGGACTCTCTGCCACAATTTCTCTCGATATTGTGTATCCAGCACCGCTGTAGTAGATGCCGACTCCATTGTGCTCCTGCTGAGGCATTCTCACATAAATCCCATTGCACGCGTGCGTACCGCATCCTGACACAGCTAAATAATGCGGCTCTTTGTGGCCCATAAGTTGAGCTCGAAGCTGAAGTTCCTGGAACGAAGCTGTCACATTTTGCGGCGTCGTATCGTAGGAGTCGAGTTGCATTGACTTGGGTCTTGACATTTTTTTGTGTTTGCGTTTCAATTAATAGAAAAGTGAAGGAAAAGAAAGAACTCCAAACGAGAGATTTGTGTTTTGTGTGGCGTGGCGCATTTCCTAACGTGGGAGTTCTGTTGATATTTATGTTATCGGGGACTTTTTTTATTTTTTTCGTATATTATACATTACCTTACCGACACGGAGGGAGTGAGTGGAAGAAGACGATCGCCATCTTTACTCACTTGATATTTGATGATATATTATATTGCGCTGTAATAAATAATATGCTCGTACGCTCGTACGATGCAAAAAAAGATCTTCTCAAGATTTGGAGTAGTCGTTACATATTATAGGTGTTTATTAATATCGTTAATATTCGTTACACACCAATCCCCGGAATAACTTTGTCCGTTATTATTTCATCCAAGAATCTACAATATGATGTGGAATATATAAATTATATCAGCATAATTTACGTGAGTGCATTGACGCGCACATTCATGATTTCCCGATACAAAATATCTGCGTGGATAAAAACAAGGCTCTAGGATTTTTCTTTTTAACCAAAATAACTTACTTATTTGGTCTTGCGCAAATTTGTTTGGACACGAAACGCTGTCGTCAAATAATTACAGAGATGAATACCAAACTGCAAGCTGCGCTCAATGTCGATGACTCGAGAGTGGAGGAGAGCGTTGACTCCCCGTCGCGATCGAAACTTCAGGCGGCTCTCAATATCGAGGCAAATGATGTCCCAGCGACATTAAGTCCGACAAAAGATCTTTCTGCTATGTTTGGTGGTGTCGACGCAGGAAGTCGAAACAAAAAGAAGAAGAAAAAGAAGAAGAAGAGACAAAAGTTTGTCGTCACGGGATTCTCGCAAGATGGAATGCCAGTAATATCAAAAGCCCCAAAGCGGGGCAAGAATTCGCCAAACGTGATTCCCACAGGTCCAGAAACACCTGTAAATATACCAGGATCGACGCAGAATTTTCTCACAAGTGCCCCGTCGGAAGCCGTTTCTCCTAATCCCAACTTTTCCGAAGCTCCGAAAAGCACGCCTACTATCGTTGCCAAGCCGACTGTGTCCGGAGATGGCGATGTTGATGATCTGTTGCTTAAGCTCTCCAGCACATTTGGTGATGGTTCTGGAAAATACACTTACGCGCAAGTTCGCTCAATCGCGAGCGCCTACCATATGGCAAAACGGCCCTCCAAGTCATCTGAGTCAAAAATGTCTTGGCTCTTTGTTCTCGCCCTGATGGTGGTCGTGGCACTTTCGGTGCTTGGGTCTACGTATCTTGCGGAGTGGGCGATCGAAGATGGTGATGATGCCTCTTTGCAAGCAGTCGATTCTCCGAAATCTTTGCAAACGTTGAATGAGGTTGGTCCTGTTTTAACGTCTCCCGGAGGATCAGAGGTCTCAGTAAAACTGACGCAAGCGCATCTCCTGAATAAGATGAGCGATATTTTGCTCGTACCGGCCGAAATGGTCAGTCAAATGACTTCCATTCAATTCTACGCAATGTCTACCTCGTACGGATTGCCTGTGGCAATGTCAGCTAACGTGCAAGGGTTTGCACACGTATCACCCGACGAGGTCGTCGTGTTTCTATCAATCGGGCAGCTTTCCATCGTTCGCGATGCTTTAAGCAGTGAGACCGACATCAGTTTTAAAGATGCCTCTGGGCATACATTTCGCGTTCTAGACTCTGATGAGAATCTTCGCGTCGTTGAAGAAGACAATCAATCGCAATTTGGTTGTCCTGCGGGAACAACTTCAGGTGGCAGCGTAGTTGAGTATGCGTCTGACTGTAAATGCGGCAAAGGCCAGAAAGGAAATGCTATCACGGGATGTTCAGGGCGTATGCTCGAAGAAGTTCAAAACCGTACCACAAATCCTGGGGTGTACAGCGTGCTCTGGAGTGATAAGTACGGATGTATTGAAGGTGATGCAAAGCAAAACATGCTGAAGACGTACTCTTCTGTTGGACTTTCAAAATGCAAAGAGTATTGCGATGCAAATTTGGAATGCGTAGCAATCGTAAAGACAAGGTACGCGTGCAAACTTATGTCCGCAGATTCCGTGTGCACGCCTCGTGACAAAGAAGGATGGGGATCGCTGTATATTCGATCCGAAACTGCCATGCCAACTATGACACCTACGTCAAATCCGACAACCTTCAATCCCACTGAGAATCCGACTGAAAATCCCACTGAGAATCCTACTGAGAATCCCACTGAGAATCCTACTTAAAATCCCACTGAGAATCCCACTGAG
>JACLAC010022748.1_pt1 | contig 17539 bp, 15 predicted proteins | sample 8027881 | NCBI WGS metagenome assembly JACLAC01 (sample SAMN15725517, study PRJNA655200) | protist metagenome | isolation source: fluorescence activated cell sorting (FACS) single amplified genomes of... | place: Spain: Blaines Bay Microbial Observatory, Mediterranean Sea | collected 2016-01-19
AGATGGCAAAGCATCTGAAGACCATCCCCGAAGGTAATGGGACAATGCTTGATAATACGATGATCGTCTACACATCGTGCGCCGGAGGCCAACACCACGACGGTCAGAAAGACTGGCCCTTCATCCTGGTCGGTGGAATGAGCAACCGCCTCAAATCAGGCCGCTACATTCAGTATCCGAGTTACCAGAACGCCGGCCATCGCACTATCGCCAACCTCTACTTGAGCCTGATGCAGAGTGCCGGTCTTTCAACACCAGATAGCTTCGGTCAGCTCGACGCTCAGTTGAAGGATCTGGAACTGCGTGGCCCACTAACCGAGCTGATGGTCTGATTTCTGGACAGCGGTCAATCTGGCGGTCCGCTACTACAACGCTGCGACGTCTGGTCAGCGATACGCCTGGCTTTGATCCGACCGCTTCGTTGCTTGCTGGAAGAAGTAGCGGACGCCGCGACCGCTGATGGTTACTTTGCGGACGAGTTCCTCGGCGATAAGTTTTACCGCCGTTGCGTGAGCTACTTCAGTGAGGGCGTGTTCGGTTTTTTCGAGGATGCGTCGAGTCAGGCGTTCGAGTTGCCGTTCGTTGTGAGCGCGAGTTGAAAGCAGCTTCTCTACGAATGCTAAGTCCTGAGCGGCGCCGGCTGCGCAGTATCGGCCGGTGACGCGGCTTTCGGCGACCATACCTGCAAGAAGAATCATCACATCTTCTTCCAGCCGATCGTTTGATTTCCTGCTACGGCCTTTCTGAATTTTGCAGATTCCCAGCCGACTGCCGCCGGTCTGCAAGCGTGCGGGCGAAATCGTGACTTTCTCAATCGAACGTCCCAGTGAAACGGCCATCACCGCATGTCCAGCTTCGTGCCAGGCCGTTGCTGCCAAAGCGAAGTTTTGGGACTGATCGTTGGGTGCGTCTTCGTTTGACGCGTCAGTGCAAGTGCTCATTTATCGAAACCGCTCGAATTACACGGATCATCACGCGTGACGGCTTGAACGATCTCGGGGCGCTTACCGGAAGCGACCATTTCCGGAGTCCAGCCGTGTTTAGTCTTCTGACGCCAGATGAGTGGATCAGCTCCGTGTTTTGTCAATGAGTCGACGATCAGTAAAAAGGTGCGACAGGCCGTGCATTGCAGTTTCTCCATTCTCGTCTTTCGTGATGACATTATCGCCGAGTTTACCCAGGAAGTCGATCGTTTCCTGGACTTCTGGTTCCGTGCCAGCCTCTTCAACGACAGATCGCCTTTCGCATTCTTACCTCGAATTGGCTTCAACACCCACCTTAAAGCGTGTAGTGGAGTCAATCTGTACCGTTGCCCTTTCGGACCCGCGCCTTCCTGATGACCTGTCCTCCTTAACCGCGACCAGTTCCAGAGTGGTAAACTCTGGTATCGGTTCCAACGAAGGAGGCAACTCATGCCACGCAAGCGATTCCATACCGAAGAGATCATCCAGAAGCTTCGTGAAGCGGATGTATATCTTTCATCCATATAGTACTTACCAACGCAAAATCACCGATTTTGTGGACCGTTGCACTCACTATGGGCAGCAAACAATTGATCGCCGTTTTGCTGCTGGCATTTACCGTGGGCTTTGTGCCTGAAACTCTGTTTCCAGGCTCAATCACCGATTGAACACCCAAAATCTCCAGAATATTTAAATCATCAGCATCACCGTGGTGCTGATGATTTTTTTGTAAGCCAAAGACGCGGCGACGCTGCGCCGGATCAGCCCTCTGATGAAAATCGCTGCTTTTTAATTTTCTCTGTCGCGAATTGTCGCGCATGGTGATCTGAGTGGAGGCAAGCCCAGGCTTCCTTGAATCTTACGTCGCATCCACGCAGACTTATGTTCCGATTTTCGATGGCGCGGTTCTTAGACGCCTTGAATAGACAGCACAGGATTTGCGATGGGATTTGCACTTGGATTTGTGGAAGTCATCATCGTCCTTCTTGTCGTGGGCGGGATCGCCGCCGCGTTTCGCGGCAGACGCGGCGGAGGCAGCAGCATGGGAGCTTCAACTCCCCAGGTGGCTGCCGGAGTGACGCTTAACTGCCCCAGCTGCGGTAAAGAAACCGAGGCCTCACGCCAGGTGTGCTCGCACTGCCACATCGAGCTTTAGTTCGCGCACCTCGGAACGGATCAAAGAAAAAGAGCAGACGAGGGACTAGTAAACCGTGCCAGCTCAGGTTCAAACGGGCAGGGCGATATCGGCTAAAGCCGCATCCAACCGAAACAAAGAGCCGGATGACGATAACCTGTCAGCCGGTGATCCCTTTTATCACCATATGAACGATCAAATTGACTCGTGAATTCACATCTGCAGTGCAACGTAGGTGATTTCAGCTCAGGTTCGGACAAAAGGGGCGTCGCCTCTATCGTCCTGCACCATCACGAGTCAGGTGTGTGGCGATGGTGAAGGGGGCAAGGGGCTTCAAGGCGTCAGAAATCGGCCGCACAACAGAACTGGATTGACCATCTGATCCTGTTCCACGTGGGGGACATCACTGCGGATGAACTGCTGAAGCGTGTGGATCGTACTGAGCTCCGGATTCAAACGGCCCAGTTGTGCGAAGCGCGTTTCTTTATCGCCGAGCATCACCTGCGTTGTGGCCAGCAGCAACAAGCTGCGACCGGTTATCAGCAGGCACTGGCCACTGGCCGGAAAAATCTCTCAGCCTTCCGTGGTGCCAGCTACGCCCTGCGTAAATTTCAGTAATCTGTCCCGGTCTGACAGACCGGTGCCGACACCTCGATGAGACTCATCCTGTCGGGTATCTGCACATCCTGACTCCTGCTCGGCCGATGCGATCTGCTGGCACACTCCTGCGACGACAGGCTTTCGCCCGGTCCCCTTACAGCATGATCCCCGCCTGAGACTTCAGCGCAATCCCGCACTGACGGTAAGGTTTTCCTTCAAAACCCAGTCGACAGGACGGAGCGTTCGCTGCCGACTTGCGAGGTCTACGCTGGTATCGACAAGTGGTGTCGGCGACCTGCCGTTCAGCGCACTGAATACGTCAGCATAGACCTCCACATTTCGATTTTGCTTTGCCATGCACTCATCGCGCAGAAAATGGCTGAACTGCAGAAGCATATCGGGCCGTCCCGACATTTTTCTGACCTGTCGATCGGTCAGATAATCTTCCGGAAACACGATCTGCGTATCCCCGGTCCGTTTGTCGATGAGTCTGAATTGCGCATCGGAGTCCTTGGTCCGCAATTTCATATGCCAGGCAAAGCGATGCCCTTCTTCTGTCCAGTTGGGATCACCCGGATAAAGAAAATGGCGTAGTGGGAACAGCAACTGAAACACGATGAACACAACCAGAATTCGTAAGGGAACAGACGGTTGAGGAACAGGACCGGCCACATGGACAGTCCGTAGAGAGAATTCAACAACCGGCCGGAACCGGGCAGTACACCGCTGTATCCAGTCGGGTGGCAGAAACACGGGAGCAGTCAACACCATGAACCAGGGGAAAATTCCAATGCTGAACAGAGTCATGTTGAGCATGTGGAAAGCAATCAGCCAGATAAACCCGAAGACGCGCGTCCTGGGGATCAGCAGGAGCGGCACAATCAGCAGATCAAACAGCAATCCACCGTAGCTGAAAGCGTAGACGACCCATTCTTCGCTGAAATACACACCCACGAGCGGAAAGTCAGTCCGTTCCGCGAGCCAGGTCCGCATGGGCTCGCCGTGCAGCCAGTCAGCATTCAGTTTTGCAATTCCACCGTAAACGTAAGGAACGGACAACTGGAATCGCAGTAGCCACAGATTCCACACCGGTATCGTCCGCATCTTCAATTCGGGTCTTCGCCAGACATCGAGAGAAAAACTCCGGTGAGCAGGCAGGCAGGCCATTAACAGACTGATCAGACAGATCAGGTAAAAGTGATTCAAATAGTTGGTCTGATCCAGTAGAAAGACATAGGTAAAACCCAGACAGAAGAGCATGGAGGTCATGCGATACAGCAATCCCAGCATGATGTAGACAGCCAGCAGGCCGAGGATTGCAAAATGCAGATCCATTCCGAAGCCCGGCCATGGACTAACCCACTCGAACCCGATGTATTTGAAAAAGAACACCGGTTCGACATAGTACTGGTCAATCCATCCATGTTCGAAAAAGCGGCAGACTTCCCAGAACAGGGCTGCGCCAAACACAACACGAATATAAACCAGTGGAGCAATGTCGACCGACGCGCTCAGTCGTCTTCTGATTGCAGAAATTCGACTGCCTGCGGCGTCCCCACCTCGATCAGGCGACTCGGACACAGAGCCCGAACTACTGGACAATGCGGACGATTCCACTGCCATTCCCAATCTTTCGGAATGCTTCGATCAAAGCCTGGAAATCTCCATCTCCCACGTGGTGATAACTTCCACCAGTTAGCTCTGCGGCCTCACGGACGTGCTGCTGATCAGCTCCGCTGCCGAGCGTGACCGAGTGAATCTCAATATTTTTTGAAAGCGCAACCTGAGCATAGTGCTGTATGGAATTGGTTGGTGTTGTTCCCGGGGCCTCTGAGCGGTTGGCCTGACCGTCGGTCATCAGGACCATCACTTTCGCAACACTTTCCGGTGACAGTGAACGGCGATTGGCGTCAAACTCATCGATGGCCACACGCATTCCACCGGCAATATTGGTCCAGGGAGCATACATTCCCGGCGACAGTTGAGGGATCCTGTCGAGGACAGGTGCATGGTTCAGTCTCATCACACGTTCGAGATGGCCAGTCTCATTTCCACCCTGAGGGTAGCTGTAAACCACCAGTCCCAGGCGATCGGTCGTCAGCAGTTCATCCGCCAGAGCGTAGGCAGCCGCCTTGGTGTAGGTCATTCGATTGTTCTGACCCATGGAACCGGAACAATCCAGGACCAGGATGATATCACGAGGATCATCTTCGCCGGTTTTGGCAATTGACTCGGCCGTTAAATCGACATCATCGAACCCCAGAACGGTTCCAAAGAAAAGAGGCACCGGATTACCTTCCGCCTGGGAGCGTCGCGTAACAACGCGGACAGCATTCGGTTTTTCGCCGCCCTGTATCACTGAAAAAGCACCTGCCGTTGTACTCCATCTTCCCAGAATAATATCCGCATCAACAAGCACATTTCCGTGCGCAGGCTGATTCCGTTCTGCAAATTCCCGTGCCCAGAGCCGCGCCTGAGCTTCGCGACCTTCTTCATCATTATTCGTATTTGCGAGCACAGCCACCCCAGCCATCGCTGCAGAATCCGCTGCATTCTGCAATTGCGATTTCACCATCGAGATGAAACCCAGGTCCACAGAGAAAGCAGCAAACGCCATGATCGGGATCAGCAGGACGGCGCACAACACCGCCATTGATCCACGTCTTGCTTTGCTGCCGGCATACGCCGGATACAACTCTGTTTGCCTGCAGGCCATCGGCAGAATTCTCTCAAGGGACCAGGCTGATCACAACAACTAGTCGTCGTCGTCGTCGTCGGAACCACCATCATCATCATCGTCTGAACTCGACTTCTTCTTCTTACTCTTCTTGTTCTTCTTACCGCCGCTTTTCTTGTTCTTCTTCGACGGCGGATCATTTTTCTTCGACGGTGGATCACCTACATCCCCGTTGTCATCTCCGGCATCTCTGACAGCCGGCATGATGCAGACGCCAGCCAGGCTCTTGTTTCCCATAAATCTGGGAGACGGCAACCACGCCACTTCGGAGTGCGGGACCGTAATCGTGACTGATACAGCATCCAGATGCTCGGCTAATCGCGGTGGCGACGGCGACACTGCAATCTGGTATCCCGCCAGTCCGGCTTTTTCGAGCGCCTGATTCACAACACTTTTAACATCGTTTGTCGTCGCCCCCTGCATTGATGCGACACGACAACCCGCGCGGGCAGCCTCTTCAAGAATGTGCTTGACCATGACGGCCCGGCCCATCTCAAGACCGCCAAAAATCAACAGTAAAAACACCGGCAGCACCAGGGCGAATTCCACCAGGGCCGCACCTTTGCGCTCACCTTTCCACGCGGAAAGCCAGTTCATCAGTTGTTGGCGAGTTCTCACAATGTGATTTCCTGCTTTTTGATGAGGCCTGAGCTTCACCCGGTGGAGCACAGGTCTGTCGCTTTATGATCTGAGTCCCAAAGTCAACAGACTTCCGCAATAACGCCCCGTATCTTAATACATAGGTCACAAATTCCGGCCTTGACCGCGAATTCGAAAGCCGAATGAGCATGTCAGTTCAGCTTCCCAGTACAAAATCGTAATAACGTGACTCTCTGGCATTGTTTACTGCCCCGTATCCACACCTGCCCCGTATCCACACCTTCCCCGGAGTACACGACGGGGCAGATGCAGTCCACAGGTACAGCCAGCGCAGACTGCAGGGCAGGCCTGAATGCAGCCACAACTTCGGTTCGTCCGGAGTTCAGTCAGGCAACAATGTCATGAATGACCGAGCCACGATTGTTAGTCAGGCTCTGCTCACGACCGTCATGGAAGAATGTCAGGTTGTCATGATCCAACCCTGCAAGATGCAGAATTGTCGCATGCAGGTCATGCATACTGACCGAATTTTCGACCGGCCTGTAACCAAACTCGTCAGTCTTTCCGTAGGTAAACCCGGGACGGGCGCCACCGCCAGCCAGCCACATGGTGAAGCCAAACGGGTTGTGGTCACGCCCATCACGATCCTGAGACGTCGGTGTGCGTCCGAACTCGCCTCCCCAGACCACCAGTGTCGAATCCAGCAGGCCACGCTGCTGCAGATCCGCCAGCAGCCCCGCAATCGGCTTATCCGTTTCAGAGCAGCGCTGACGATGATCTTCAGCCAGGTTTGCATGATGATCCCAGTTAGCTTTCCAGCCACCATGATAGATCTGAATAAATCGCACACCGTCCTCAACCATCCGCCGCGCCATCAGCAACTGATGTCCAAATGCCCGGCACTCAGGATCATCCAGCCCATACAGACTTTGAGTCAGCCGGCTCTCCTGCGAAACATCAACCACGCGTCCGGCTGAAGACTGCATCCGGAATGCTGTTTCAAAACTTTCAATGCGAGCCTGCAACTGGGGCTCGGCCGGGTGCTGTGCAGAATGCCTTCCATTCAATTGCCTGAGCAGATTCAACTGAGCTGCCTGCGCTGACCGGGACAGTTCAGCCGGTCTCTTCAGGTACAGGATCGGATGTGCCGAAGGTCGAAACATCACACCCTGATTCTCACCAGGCAAAAAACCTGTATCCCACAGGTTGGCTCCTCCTTCGGGTGCGCTCCGTGGATCATGCATCACAACAAAACCTGGCAGATCTCTGCTGGAGCGTCCCAGGCCATATGTCATCCAGGAGCCAACACAGGGAGCTCCGACCCGTATGACTCCGGAATTCACCATATAACACGCGGGAACATGATTCTGAGCATCCGAACGACAGGCCTTCAGAAACGTCAGTTTGTCTACGTGGCGTGCAAGGTGTGGATAGACTTCCGAGACCGTCGCTCCGCTCTCGCCATGTTTCCTGAACCTGTACGGAGACTGCATCACTGGGCCTGGATGCGGAAACAGTGTTTCAATTTTGCCTGGAAATGACTTTCCATCCCATTTCTTCAGGTCGGGCTTATGATCGAACAGGTCGATGCCTGATGGCCCTCCATTCATAAACAGCCAGATCACAGACTTCGTCTGCCCCGCTCCACTTTTCCCTGTGGAATCTCCGGCGCGGCTGTGCTGCTCTTCCTGCAGCAGCGAAGCCAGTGCCAGCAGACCACATCCTCCGCCTGTACGAGAGAGAAACTCGCGCCGAGTTGGCATTAACACACTTCGCTGCCGGGTCGCAGAACCACGTTGCATCATCGTAATCACTCCTTAATCAACGTAGAGAAATTCGTTGGTAAGAAACATCACGTGACAGAAGTCGGCCAGCTTCTGCATTTTTGGAACGGCATTGTCTGCATCGTCTATTTCCTGAAGGAACTCAACGCCCGTAACCAGTTCTTCTCGATCCGGTTTCCGGCTGAACGCGATGACATACACCCGTTCGATGAATTCCCGGATGTCCATTTCAGCCACAGTAATCGCCCCCACCTCTGCAACTGCACGTTCAGCCATGCGGCGGGCCTGTCGTCGCAGTAATTCCGAATGCCACAACGCCAGAGCCTGTGTCGGCACTGTTGTAATTTTGCGTTTTCCGCAGGAAAAACTTCCGGCTGGAGCATCAAACAGCTGCATAATCGGTACAGGAATCGTGCGTTTGAGCATGACATAAATGCCGCGTCGCCACAGAGTCGATCGATCCTCATCAGTCCGAATCGGCCAGGTCTCTTCCGCCTCTTTCTGTGTGTTGAAAACTGCTTCCCGGCAAATCGGAGGCTGGATGCCCGGACCATACATCACCACAGGCAGATTGCCTCCGGCCAGATGCAGCGTATCCCACATCATCTCCGCAGTAATCCTCCGCGGACGGCGTCTGCTGAGAAATCGATTCTCCGGATCGATTCGCAAGCTGTCCGGATCGGCACCCGCGTCCAGTCGATATGTGGCACTGGTGACGATTAACCGATGGATGTGTTTCAGGCTCCAGTTGTTGTCCATAAGCTCGCATGCCAGCCACTCCAGCAGCAATGGATGAGACGGCAGCTCCCCCTGCTGGCCAAAATCATTTGTCGTACGCACCAGTCCCTGCCCGAAATGCTGCTGCCACAATCGATTCACAATCACACGAGCCAGAAGTGGTCCAGGGCCACGCTGGGTATCCGTCATCCATCGAGCCAGCGCCCGGCGCGGAACACTTGCTGAATCTTCCGCAGGCGATTCATCCCACGCTTCCCAGGCGCCGTTCTCCCAGACTGGAACTCCACTGGTCACCGCCGTAACAAATCCGGACTCCACTTCTCCGTCCCTGCGTCTGAGGTCGCCGCCAATCAATATCGGCGTCTGGGTTGCAGCTCCTCCTGACAGAGTCAGTCCCATGGGTGGACGGGGAGGCAGATTTGCTTCAAGGCCCTCAATCTCATCCAGTAACTGCGCAAATCGCGTTTCATCCTGCGGAAGCGCGTCTATCTCATCGTCTATCTGATCATCCATGATCAGGAGACAACGCTCGCACAAAGAAATAAGTCGTTCCTGCTCCATGTTGTCTGGATCAATCGGTTGACGGAGCAGATCTTTTTCTTCCTCCGTAAAACCTTCCAGTTCCTGAATATTATTTTCTTTGATCCATGCCGTTCGAATCTGTTTGACTTCTTCCAGCCGTTTATTCACTGGATCCGCCAGAATACGATAATCCTGCCCGCCATCTGGAATCAGGTAGCTGTGAGTCCGTCGAGTATTGATGAACACGGCAATCAGGCCGTAGTAGTCACGCGTGGGAATGGGATCGTGTTTATGGTCATGGCACCGGGCACAGCCGACACTCAGACCAAGCATCGAACTGGTCATCGTTGAGACCATGTCATCCAACTCGGTAAACCGTTCTGCTTCCTGAGGAAAAAACGTGTTATACGGGGCAGCAGTAAAAAAACCGGTGGCTGCAACTGCCAGCGGGTTGTCCGGTTCGATCAAATCTCCAGCAATCTGCCAGCGAATGAATCGGTCAAACGACAGGTCCTGGTTCATAGCCCAGATCACAAAATCGCGATACGGATAAGCGTGAGGACGCAGTTCGTCCTCTTCATAGCCATTGCTGTCAGCGTATCTGGCAAGGTCCAGCCACATCCGTGCCCAGTGTTCTCCGAATCCCGGATTCGAGAGCAGGCGACTGACAAGTCGCTCATACGCCATTGCCCTGTCATCGGCCGCATATCCCATGACCTCTTCCGGCGGTGGAGCGTGTCCGACCAGACCGTACCACAGCCGGCGACAGAGAACCTGACGTTCAGCTTCCTGATTCGGTTCGAGCCCGAGCCGCTCAAGTTGTGCAGCGATGAAGCGATCGATCGGATTACGCAGCCATGTGGTCGACTGTACGTGTGGCGGCGTCGGGCGATTCAACGGCTGAAAAGACCAGAACTGTGCTTTTTCGTGCGCCACGGCATGTGTGGCACCGACATCCGTCACGGCACGGCGGAGCGGACCTTCTGACGGAGGATGGACATCTGAAATGACACGTGTCCACTTGAGACGCTCCTGGAGCGTTTCCTGGTCAGCCTTCAGGTGTTTTTGCCGGCGATTCTCATTCTCCTGATCTTCACGTTCCTGTTTTTCCTGCGCATTTCTGCGCTGGATTGTCGAATACTGGACGACGACTGCATCTTCACAGAATTCGTGAAATCCAGCTTCCGAATTCCACCCAAATCCGCCATAGACCAGTACGCCGCACAGCGTCAGACAAATCAGGCTCGTCCAACGGACGTGGATCGCAGACCAGTTTCTGAATACATGTCTGAAAACAGCCATTAATACTTCCAGCCCGTCGTGGCAATTGTCGGAGCGTCAGGGACTCGTTGCCTCTCCGTCGGCAATCCTGCCTGTCCGGTCTCGATATGCACTCCGTCACATGTCGTCCTGAATTGTCGCCCTCCTGAAGCTAGTACGAGGAGCCTGGCGGCGAAGTTTTTCCTGTTAAACTGCACCCTGAACATTCGAAATCGCGGCACACCATCCATCAAAACACGTAAAATCGTTACTTCCAAATTCCGTCAAAGATTCCGCGTTCCGGACTCAGTAACATGCGGTTCTGCATCCCGTACAGGGTGTCGCAGGCAGGTCGCCTCAACGCAAAACGGGCGTCCGCATCAATCGGACGCCCGTTCGCATGGCGCAGGAAATACGTTCCGCAGAATGGACTATTTCCTGCTCTTCTTTTTGACCTCGAAACCCTTATCGAAAGCTTTGTCTGCAAATGCTACAGCGAGCTGGGCATCCCCTTATTAACCTGGACGCTTTGCCCTTGCAGTTATCACAGCAGAAAGCGACGGAGACACCGCCGATCCTGACGGACTTCGACGGATCTGCCTTACGACCGGCAATCGGACACTTGACCTGTTTTGCCTGCGCCGTCTGGAACAGCTGGTGATTGGCTTTAGTGGCAAATGGTGTGGAATCTTTCTCAAATTTTCCTTTGCAGTTATTACAGCAGACGTAAGCACTCGCTCCGCGGTATTTCACTGCAACAGCTTTGGCAAGATCGATTTCCTTACCAGCGACAACACACTTGACCTGGGTCACTTTTTTTCTTTTTCATCAGCAACCGTGTCTGCGACAGCAACCGTGGCCGTGCCAGCACCTGCCGCAGGACACGATGTCGACGTGTTTCGTATCAGACGATCTACCGCTGGAGGGAGACCTGCAAATACCGTAGCCATTTCCGATCGTTCCTGCGTCATGGTCGCTATCGAAAACGGCGAGGCATGTACGGAAGGGCTGATCACACCGATAGTCACTTTCCCTTGCCACAGAGCGCAAAAAAACTAACTGCGCCAGCGACAGCATAACCCGTCTTCCAGAGCAGTTCTCTGTTGCCCTGGAGTTCGCCACTCGCGACAAAGCCGTAGGCGCAGAATAGCGTCACGAGCAAACATCCGCCGCTACTCCCCCAACGTACCACTACTTCTGCTTTCATTCATGCAGTCAACATGAACTTCAGCGGCACAACGCCGTCGTTCACCGATAAATGGATGGATCGAATATATATACGTCACTATTGCTGCGCGAAGGTCGACTGGTGCGTCAAGGTCGACCTGACGCAGCACTAGAATCATGCTGAGCCACGGGACCGACTCACTGCAGTACTTCAAGCAGATTGCTGTACTGATCTGTCCAGACAATTCGACTTGAAGTGTACTCTTCGTTTGGTGTCACATACTGAGTGATAGCGTCGTCATTGATGAACTCATCGTTGCACGTCAACAGCAGCCACTGCGAAGATCCCTTGGCGATCGTCTCATCGTAATCTGTTTCCACGCACAAAACATTCATACCATACCGTTCCGCAGCTCCAGCCACGACCGGGAACAGATCGAGGTAGCGATTGCTGATGTGAACCGCAATCACTCCGTTGGATTTCAAATGTTGCTGGTAGAGTGCAAAAGCATTCACGGTCAGAAGGTGCATTGGGATTGCGTCACCGCTGAAGGCGTCCAGCACCATGACATCAAATTCCTGAACCGGCTGCCGCTCCAGGGAAATGCGAGCGTCGCCGAGCGTGATCGTCGTCGCGCCCTTGCAGTTCTTCAGATAGTAAAAGTTTTCCCGAGCAACCTTCACTATGTCCCGGTTAATTTCGTAGAAGTGATACGAGTCTCGCTCACTTGCGTAGGCGGCCAGTGTGCCGACTCCAAGTCCAACCACTCCGACCTTGATCGATTTCTGCTCCGACAAATGAGCCAGGGTGATGCCGACGCCACTTTCACGGTCATAGTAAGTCGTCGGTTCGTTTTGGAGCTTCCTGCTCAAATATTGAAAGCCGTGCTGAGTACGACCGTGGTACAACGCCATTCCAAGGCTGTCAGGCGTACCCTCATCGCAAAGATCGACCTGTAGTACACCATAGAAATTGCGGTATTGAACGAGAGTATCTTCGTTTCCTGTCTCAAAAGACGATGATTCGATCAACCACAGAACAGGAAGCACAGTTCCAAGTGATATGGTACATACGGCACGTTTCCAGTTTTTCCATCGTTCGCTGCCGTCCGTCACTACCAGCCAGACGGCCAGTAGAAAACCGATGACAAGTGTCAACTCAGTCTCAATGAAGGACGAGAAAAGCCACGGGCACACCAGAGTCACAAACAGCCCGCCAACAGCGCCTCCGGTCGCCATTGCAAGATAAAAAGATGTCAGCTGACTGGCTGGTGGCTTTCTGCTTACAAGGCTTCCATGACAGAGCATGCAAACCAGAAACAGCGATGACAGATATAAAACCGTATCGATGACAATGTCATCCTCGAAATCGTCAAGTGTGACTCCAACGCCTTCCAGGACACTGTCGAAAACTGCCAGATGATCGCTGCGAAAGAATGCCGTTGCCGTAATAGCGATTGCAGCCGCGATCGCCCACCATCGTGGTGCAAACCATTGTGGCCGATCGAAGCTGATGATGAACGTCAACAGGTAGATGCTCAGGGGGAAAACCCACAGCATTGGCGACACAGTCATTTCCTGGCTAATGTGGTTTGTCACGGAAAGCAGAGTAAGTGAACCAAAGGCAGAGAATCCCATCCAGATCAGCCATTGTGATGCCGCCGAACTCTGCCGTGGCTGGCTCAGCGCTGTGCTGCCACTGGGTTGACTGAGAGTCGAGATTGTGGCTTCGGCATCTTCCAGTGTGGTAAGTGAATCGTCCGGAGAGCGAATCTCCCATGAACCGGGTTTGTCTGATTGGTGTTGGCCTCGTACGCTCTTCCAGATACGGCTTGTCAAGCCACCACACAATACTGCAAATATAACGAAACCTGTTGACCACAGACTCCCCTGGGTAGTAGTTGGCAACATTGGCTCGACAACGAATGGGTAGCTTATCAGTGCGGTCAGCGAGCCAGCGTTCGACAATGCATAGAGCCGATACGGTGTGCGCCCAAGGCACATCTGTGCGAACCATGATTGCAATAGCGGCGCCGTGGCCGACAACAGAAAATACGGCAGTCCGACATTTGCCAGCAGCAGCAGCAGAATACGTTGCGTTGGGTTAGATCCGTCGATCGGTTTCCAGATGTCGTGTGGTGTAATTGGAAGTAACAGCAGAGTCGCGGAAACCAGAATAAGATGAACGACGGCTTGTTGCCGCATTGAAAGAAGTCGATTCAAAGCGAACGCGTAACCGTAGCCTGCCAGAAGGACCAACTGAAAGAACAGGAGGCATGTCGTCCATACGGATGCACCCCCGCCAAACCATGGCAGGATCATCTTGCTGACAATCGGCTGAACCTGAAACACAAGAAACGCCGACAGCAAGACGGTGAAAGCACACAGTACATGAAAGTTGTCAGCTGCTGGTTCGATTCTGTTTGATTGGCCCGAACGAGATTCAACCAGAACATGGTTGTCGATGTTGTCGGCCGGGGCGGTGAGTACCATGGTGTCCACGTGATTGAATGCAAAAGAAACGATGCGTTAGAAGATGCGGAGTTCTTCGAACCGCTGGGCGCGATGACGGGACCCATCCCTTGTCAACGGATCGGTGATTTAGGAACCGCCCCGTTGGTCTTTGCTGTCATATACATCTAAAAGTGACTGCGGATGCGTGGCCTGTTGTGGCATCAGAAGTGAAAATGCGAAGAAAATGTCTTTTGTGATGAGCGAACTTGCGACAAGGATTGCAGCGATTCGTCGGGTCCTGCCATCTGGCGGTTCCTGCCATCTGTAGACGCCGGGCGGAAAACGTAGCGTCGGGCGGTATGTGGCCGACGGATGAAAGGCGGTGCGACCAGCTGATCACCTGCAGAAGACATCTCAGAATTTCCAAAATCCTCTGAATTGGCTTGTCGCGAGGGACAAGGGTGTCCACCGACATGGATCAGTGGATTGAGAATCGTCGTCACGTTCTGAATGGCGGACTGGGCAAGCGTGCTGCGTGTGTCGAGTACGGCATTCACCAGGACACGCTGACGAAGATTCTGACTCACAGCGAGGCAGACTGCTCTGATTCATTTGGTACATTTTCTCGCGGGTTCTCGTCGCCGAACAGATTAAACGGCGAGTGCTGCGGGCCATCAAACAGACGCGTGTCCATTTCACGCTGCGAGCGGTTCTGCGAGTCATCGGATTGAGTAACGGACGACTCCATACCTGGACCAGAGATGAATGTGGTCTCGATGACGCGGACTCCGGCCCGCAGACATCGCCACAGCAACTGATGCCTGCCGAGGTCAGCTCGATTCGTGAGCTGGTGGCTGCCGATGTTGTCGCCGGGCGCGTGCAGCCACATGGTGACAACACCCCAAAGCACTGAGTCAGCTTTTTCCGTGTCGCCGAAACAGCGTTGCAGCAAGATGGCGTTGTCCGCATCATCACCGCATCAGGATTCCTCAGTGAGGCCGGCTTTACTTTCTCTCCAGTCTCTATTCCGCCTCGTGCCGGCGAGAATACTTACCATTACATTACCGGCGCATGGTATCATTGGCATCGCAGCTGGTAGCCAGCCAGAATGTAACGCCTAACCAATCGGTGAACCGGAACCGCTGATCACGCAGGTTTTGAAATCGTACTATTTTGGGAGCGGCCCCGTTACCACCGTCGTTATACAGTCAACCCAGCGGCGACTGTTCCTATGAGGAGACTGTTCCTATGAGGAGACTGTTCTTTCTCGCGCTATTGTGCGTCGCAGTTGCCCTGCTCACATGGGCTTTTTCCACGCGAGGCAAGGAAGGCATCCTCTTCTTCTTTTTGGGCATGGCTATTCTCCTTTGCACTCTTGTTGTCGGTGGGTTGCGGCTTGTCCGCGCGACGCTCTCCAATCGTGATGCACAGCCTACGAACATCTCTGCGATTCTTGGCAGTCTAGTTGGCTTGTTCCTTGGATGTTTTATCGGCGTGAGACTCGAATTTGGCCGCGTGATGATTTCCATCTTCAATCCCGATTTGCCTGAGCGAGACTTTGGTACATTATTTGGGGCCATTGGCGGCGGTCTACTTGGTGCTTTCTTTCTCGGATTACTGAGTGGCATACTGCAGATTTCAATTGTCCGATCAGAGAAAGCTGTGTCAGTTGAAGATTCCAAGGATTCACGTTCGCGCGGAAGCAGTGCATAACAAAACGGTGAACGCGGAGTTGCGGCCGCTGCTGAATTTAAATTCCATGCCGCTGGCCGCAACGGGAGCATGCCGGAGCGACGGCCTGGGCTTTCGTGTGATACACAATTGTGAAGTAGCCCCCCCACAGCTCTATACATTCTCATCGCGACAACGTTCGCTGGTTCTGCTTCTGCCGCAACGGTGACTGGTTCAACTTCATTTAACGGCAAGGATGTCGCCTATGAACTCACCGGAGATTAGTTATCTGTCACCAGCTCCGCAAAAAATGGTCTGTGTACTGTGGAAGCCGTCGTAGACGGAACGAAACACCGGATAACTGTCAATGCAAGTCAATTGAGATGGGATAAAGAGAAGGTCGCGCTGAACGGGTTCACAAAAACAGACATTACCATCGACAGAAACACAGTCACGATTGCAGTTGATGGAAAAATCGTAATCCCGAAGAAAAAAACGTCGATCAGCAATTCACAGAGTGACACGCACTGACCTGCCCCCTGAATGGCACCACTCTTTAAGTCGTCGTCTGTTTGCTGTGCCTGGTCGTGTTTCGTTGCCATGCTGGTGATGTAGCGATCAGGGATCACCAGCGAACATCGAACACCGTCAGAAATCACAGTCAGCTTTTCCTGGCGTGAGTTCGAGCCGCGTGAGGAGTACCCATCCCGTTTGATTCAGCTGCCGCCAGGGGTTGTTGCTTCCTCAATGAGTCCGCAGTCCAAACGTGTCTGAGTTCACACTTTGAATGTCTTCGAATCATTGAAGCTCACTCACACCCTCCCTTGAAACGTAGTCGCTCACGGATAATTCTGTGCGCAGTCGGTTTAACTGCCCCGCACGCGTGACCACCAGTTTGCCAGCACGCGTGGTCGCCACTCAGCACGAAACGCGTTCGGGAGGATTGAATGAGATTTACGTCACTGGTCGTCGCGACCTTATGTTTCATCCTTCAACCATGTGGTCTTTGCGCTTCTGGTCTTGCGTCACTCGCTCCAGGCACGAATGACATTCGGATTGTTCATGACGGCGAGTCACGACGACTGCTTATCACGACCCCTGCAACATTTGTTCCGAAGCGATCCTATCCTGTGCTGTTCTGTTTCCACGGTGCTGGAGGCAAAGCTGACGGTCCAGGTCAAAGGTGGAGTCCTCACGCAGATAAGCGTGGCCTGATTGTTATCAGTGCGGAGGCGGTGCAACCTCTTGCAAAGTGGAACTTTATGAACAGGTTCCACGCTGTGGACCACAATGATGTCGACTTTGTGACAGATGTAACGAAGACCCTGATTGCGCTCAGCATCGCTGAACCTCAAGCCATCTACGCGACCGGGCATTCCAGTGGAGGACTTTTCTGTTATCGACTTGCGAGAGAAACCGCTCTCTTTGCTGCGTTGTCTCCGATGAGCTGCGGCATGGCAAAGGGGGCTCATGATCCAGACAAAAACACCAGGCCGGTTTCGATCATGCAGGTCATTGGCGACCAGGATAAGAGCTTCAACGGGTCAACCAATCCGAAAGTGACAATGTACTCCGCAACGAAACGTATCGACATCTGGCGAACGTTTAATCAATGCGGCTCCGGACCCGAGGTTGTAAATCACGGGAAAGAAGTCGTGATTCGTACATACGCTAATCGAGCCGGAACTGAAGTGGCTTTCTGCAAAGTGAAGGGGCAGGGGCATTTCATCAGGCGTGACCTCCGGGACAAGGTGGACTCCCTGGCTTTAGACTTCCTGATGAAGCACAAACGAAAATGAATTCCTGTGTCCCTGTTCGCGGAGTGGATTCTTCATCCACAGAAGAACACAACGCGGGAATCCAACTGGCTTCTCCGTGACCGACGGTGCACTTGACCACCCCCCAGACT
>JACLAC010001442.1_pt1 | contig 17535 bp, 12 predicted proteins | sample 8027881 | NCBI WGS metagenome assembly JACLAC01 (sample SAMN15725517, study PRJNA655200) | protist metagenome | isolation source: fluorescence activated cell sorting (FACS) single amplified genomes of... | place: Spain: Blaines Bay Microbial Observatory, Mediterranean Sea | collected 2016-01-19
GTCTGGATGAGAAAGATTCGATGAACAGATTTGTTTTTCTGGTGGGTTTAGTGGCGTGTACGTGCATTCCCGCAACCGCTTCGGATCTTGATGACGCACGTTTGCTTTACCAATCAGGAAAGTACGCCGAAGCAGAGGAGTTTGCTGCGAAACAGGTGGAAGCGGGAATTTGGAACGAACGTTGGCCACGCTTGTTGATCGAATGCCAAATGGTACAGGGCAAGTACGCTGAGGCTACCAAAACGTATGAAGATGCGATCAGGAGGTACCCGACCAGTTTGACGCTTCGGATGCAGGGTCTACAGGCTTTCCGTGATGGGGGACAACCGCAGCAGGCCACTGACGCTAAGAATCAGATCATGCTGCTGTTGCAATCGTCTCCATCGCGGTATGCGAGTCGCGATAATCTCGTCGCTGCAGGACGTTTCTTTGCAATGCGAGGTGAGGATGCTCGCAAGATATTGGAAGCATTTTATGATCGGGTCCGGGACGCAGACCCAGAGCATGTTGAAGCCTACATCGCGACGGCTGAGCTTGCACTCGAGAAAGGTGATTACAAGGTCGCCGCTGAAACCCTTGCTGCCGCGCAGCGGGTTGAAGAGGCTGACCCACGCATTCCCTATTTGTTGGCTCGGGCGTGGGAGTCGAGCGATCCAGAGAAAGCGAGCGAAGCGATCACGGCCGCAATCGGCATGAATCCCCAGCATGTGCCAAGTCTGGTTTATCAGGCAGATGCTGCGATCGATCGCGAGTTGTATTCCAAAGCTGAGGAATTGCTTCGACGTGTTTTGTCGATCAATGTGCACCAACAAGAGGCATGGGCTCTGCTGGCTGTGCTCGCAAATTTGAAGGGGCAATTCGAACGCGAAGCTTTGTTGCGTGCAGCAGGGCTCAGCACCTGGGCCGACAATCCCGCTGTGGACCATTTGATCGGAAAAAAACTATCCCAAAAGTACCGCTTTGAAGAGGGTGCGGAGCACCAGAGAAAAGCCCTCGAACTTGATCCGAAGTATGTCGCGGCGCGGTTTCAGTTGGCCCAGGATTTACTGCGTCTCGGGAATGAAGATGTGGGGTGGGAGGTCGCAAGACTGGCCGCTGAACAGGACGAGTACAATGTGGTGGCCAGTAACCTGCTGACTCTGCGGGAGCGTATCAAGGGATTCACTGTGCTTGAGTCCGATGGAATTGAGGTTCGAATGGATTCGATGGAAGCGTCGATTTATGGACCTGCCGTCCTCGATTTGCTCACGGAAGCCAAGCGAGTCCTGTGTGAGAAGTATGATGTGACACCTCGTGAGCCGGTCGTCGTCGAAATCTTTCCGGAACAGAAAGATTTTGCGATTCGCACGTTTGGTCTGCCGGGTGGAGCGGGGTTTCTGGGCGTCTGTTTTGGAAGAGTGATCACCGCTAACAGTCCCGCGTCGCAGGGCGAGAGGCCGTCGAATTGGCAAAGCGTTTTATGGCATGAGTTCTGCCATGTTGTGACCCTGGAAAAAACCAGGAATCGAATGCCAAGGTGGCTAAGCGAAGGTATTTCTGTTTACGAAGAGAGGCAACGAAGTGGTGCTTGGGGTGAGTCCATGTCACCCGTTTACCGTGAGATGTTGCTGGATGATTCATTAACCCCCGTCACGCAGTTAAGCAGCGCCTTTCTAAATCCGCCGACCCCAATTCATCTTCAGTTCGCGTATTATCAGTCCTCACTCGTCATTGAGTTCCTGATTCAGAAACACGGATTGGATGCCATTAAGGGAATTTTGAATGACCTGGGAAACGGGCTTATTATCAATGATGCTATGGCCCGGAACACTGGATCTCTTCAGAAGCTGGATGCCGAGTTCTTGCAGTTTGCTCGCAAGCATGCTTCCGAGTTTGGGGCAAAAGCAGATTGGTCTCGGAAGGGCCTCCCCGAGGAGCCACGCCTGAAAGATTGGGAAGCTTGGCTCCAAGAGCATCCAGATAGCTATTGGGGACTTCGAGCGACTGCCGAAGCGTATTTCGTTGCCGAGCAGTTCGAAAAGGCAAAGCTAGGGCTGGAAAGACTGAGGGATTTGAAAACCTTGACTGGAGATCGCGGTGGGCCTCTTGAACTGTTGGCCCAGGTATATCGAAAGCTTGGGGATGCCAAGGCTGAACGCATCGTTTTGGAAGAGACAGTCGCCAATTCAAGTGATGCTTTGCCCGCGCTGCGACGATTGATCGACCTGGCACGAGAGGATGGACAGTGGGATTCTGTTCAAGAATACGCAGCAAACGTGATCGCCATTAATCCGATGTTGCCTGAGGGACAAACTGCATTAGCCGAAGCAGCTGAGCAGCAGGAGGGGTTTCCTGAGGCCGTACGGGCCTTGCAAGCCCTCGCTCGTATGGATCCCGTCGATCCGGCTGCAATCGACTTCCGCATGGCCCGTGCGTTAAAGAATATGGGGGCACTCGAAGAGTCGAAACATCATGTTTTGCGTGCATTGCTGGAAGCTCCACGATTTCGAGAGGCCCACGCATTGTTGCTCGAACTGTCGGAGCAGGATGAAACGCCGGAAAATGATGCTGACACGGAAGAGCCAAGTGCAGCCAAGGAAGAATCGGCGAGCAGGCCAACTATCAAGAACGCCGAGTCAACAGCAAGGGAAAATTCGGGCACAGCGCAAGCAGCCAGCATATCGTCTGAGGAAGAGGGTGCATTGAAGGACGAAAGTGCAACGGAAGGAGACGCACCGCAGGCGGCTCGAAATCTTTCCAGCGAATTCGATTCGTACGAAGGGGAACCGGAATGAAGGAAATGTCATCGATGAAAATGCGAAGTTGGTGGTGGAGCGGTTTCGGCGTTGTTGTCGTCCTGACGACCTCGATCGCCGTTGCACAGCGTGGTGGGCGATGGTGGCAGAACGGTGGAATTGAAACAGGACGCAACGGCGTTCCGGATTGGGGAATTGACCAGGACTTCAAGCGAGATGTGTTTACTTTCGTCCGAATCAAGTATGAGTCCGTCGGTGGACGCGGGCGGGGTGGCGGTGGTTGGCGCACGGACTATCGAGACAGTGATCTTAATTTTTCCCTGCGGTTGCAACAACTGACATCACTTAAGGTGGATCCGGAACCGATTGTGCTTGAGCTTACTGATGAACGGCTCTTTGATTACCCATTCATCTACATCATTGAACCGGGGGCATTGTACTTCAGTGAGGCTGAGGTGAAGGCTTTACGTCGCTATTGTTTGAATGGAGGCTTCCTGATGGTCGATGACTTTTGGGGGGACTATCAGTATGAAAATCTGCGGCAGCAGCTGGCGCGAGTCTTTCCCGAGCGGAAACCGTTTGAAGTGCCATTGTCACATGAGATTTTTCAGTGCGTTTATCCGTTGAAAGAAAAACCCCAGGTGCCCGCAATCAACGCGGCCTACCGAATGCAAAATGGAGAAGTTGGAACTTGGGAAAATGCTTGGGATGGTAGTGATACACGGACGCCGCATTACCGGGCGATCACTGATGACAACGACCGAATCATGGTCTTCATTTGCCACAATACTGATTTAGGAGATGGCTGGGAACGTGAGGGAGAAGACCCTTGGTATTTTGAAGAGTTCTCAGTGAAAAAAGCATATCCCATGGGCATCAATATTGTTACCTACGCAATGACGCACTGATTTCGCAGCGCGTTGGCGTGGGCTTAACTTAACACCCAAGCGTTTTGCAGAAACAAACGCTCGCAGGCCCATCGGACGCTTGGTTGTACGGCGGAATCGCCGCGTAGCCGTTTGCTTGGTAGAGCTCGATGGCGGTGTGTTGCTGATTACCTGTTTCAAGGACGATACGTCGAAAGCCTCGAAAAGCAGCCTCTTTTTCCATTTCAAATAGCATCGCCTTTGCCGCACCACGGCCTCGGAAAGCGGGCCGAACATACATCCGTTTCAGTTCACCTGTTTCACGATTCAGCGGTCGAAAGCCGAGGCAACCGATGGGCTCATTGTCGTCGATGCAAACTAAAAAAATACCTTGCCTCGCTTCAAATGATTTAACATCCAATTCGTGGATGTAGTGCGGTGGGTAATCCTGACGTAGTTCCTTTTCCAGTTCATCAACGAGCGTCAGTGCCACCTCGGAGTTGATGGGGACAGATTTGACAACCAAGTTCATGACGCGGTTCGTGGATGTGCGGCTTGGTGGGCGGGGGAGTCCATGGCGAATTCGTCACTTCAATCAGGCCTTGCTGAGCTTTTCCAATGGAACGTAAAACCGCAGATAGCGATGCCCATCACTAAAGCGTTCACCCTTGGCATTCTCGACCAAAATAGTGGCACGACGCGTGATCCGGTTGACTCGCCCGGTAAGCACTTTGCGATCATGTTGGAACCGGACTTTGTCCCCGATGCGGATGTTGAATTTGGTGAGGGCACGCTCTCGTTGTGTGATCAGTTCGTGACGATAGTCAGTGTGCCCAAAATAACGTTGTGCAATCGACTGAAAGCGGGCTTCACTGCAGTTGCCGTCGTTCCAAATGAGCATTTCTATGAGATGAACGAACTCGTGTTCAGCAACTCGTTGCATTGCTTCTAGCCGATCTTTGCAGACACGACCGGTGACTACAGCGGGACGCCCCTCGTCTTCGAACGTCTGGAATAACAGGGTGGACGAGAGTACCAGTTCGAATTGTCGCGGTGCCTCATGATCGCCGTGGGGATAATGGGTGATCATTTTTCCCGCAATCCGAGTCATGCGTGAAGAAAGTCCAAAAGACAATCCCTCTGCCTGTGCCACTGGTAAGATCTTTCCATCAAAAAAAAGATCGTCGTACATGCGGATCATTCTTACTAGATCATCGCGACCGACACTCGTAAAGTTGGGTTGGTCGATTGAACGACTCAGGGAGAGAGTGTTTTCGTGTATCTCGCGTTGCCAGCGTATTATCTGTTCCGCTGGAAAGGTGCGCAGGGCAACTTCACCAGCAAGTTTGCTCAGCACTTTGCGATCGCGGGGAGCGATCTTTCCACGAGGAGATTTCGAACGCTTCACTGTCAGGTGCGAAGATCGCGACGTGGAAGATTTTGATGGGCGTGTAGCTCGGGGCATCGACGTTTGGCTTCACTGAAAAAACAGACTCTCGATTACTCTTCCATTTTAGCGAAAACTCAATTTTGATTGGACAGCAATTCTAGTGATGTCTGTGAAGCCAGAGTTGGTACTGTAACTCGGAATTTATTAGGGTTGAATCGGGATGGTGAATTCCCGCTTTTCGCCGCCGCGGATTGCGACGATGCGGACCTTGTCACCGGGCTTGTGGTGCTGAAGGCTGTGTGCAAACAGGTCAGATTCAGTGGTTAGAGCGGTGTTGCCGTCATAGGCAATCAGGATATCTCCCTTGCGAAGTCCTGCCCGCTTGGCTGCTGCATGAGCGTTGTATTGGCCTAGATGCTCAACCAGCAGAGCCATTTGCTTTTTCCCCAAGTTCAATTGTTGTCTTTTTTGGGGTTCGACCGGCGTAAGCCGCATGCCGCCGGTGACCATGCGACGGTAAGCCCATGAAGTTGCCCGCCACGAGAGGTCGCCACCTTGTCTCCATGCTGGGGGAAGGTTCAATTCCAAGTTGATAACTTGATTACCACGTTTTATTGAAAGAGGAAGTTTTCCACCGATTGCCGGCGTTTGGTGTAATACCCATTGGACATCTGCAATTGAAAGCGGATTTTGTCCATCAATCAAGTGAATGCGATCTCCTGATAGAAGTCCACTCTTGGCAGCAATTGATTCAGGTAGCACTGACGTAACGGTTGCCCTCTGCTGGGGGTCTAGGATCAAACCCAGGGTTTTGGGGTGCGGGAAAGGGAAGAGAACTCGTTCCGGTATCCGTTTACCTGAATTCCAATAGTAAGCGCGTTGAGCATCACCGATCTGGTGACAGTGGATGCAACTTTTGGCGACATCTCCGGTGTAATTCAATTGGTCAGTGAACTTGTCGGCAAGGCTGGGGTATTTCTCTGGTGACGCGAATTCCGGTTTTCCACCACGTTTGCCAGCTAATTGATTTCGATTTTTGGGGTAATTCTGATGCAGTTCAAGCCCCCCTTTGAGTGCCTCTGCTAGACCTTCAAGGGACACGTCTCCCAGCCAGTCTGTGCGATGGGATCGAGTGCCAAACCTGCCGTATACGGTTCCATCGGCGTTGAGGATGAAAACAGCAAAAGACTGGTCTGTATCATATTGAAATAGCTTGAGATCAAGCCCGTTGGTGGAAACTTGACGGACACAGACAAACTTATTCAGTAAGGGACGAATGACAGGGTCTTGGTCAACGAGTTCGTCGTCAAGCTTTACACATTCATGGCAAGGAATGCAGCGAAGAACAACAAGGAGTGGCTTTCCTGATTGCTTCGCTTTTGCAAAGGCCTTAGGAAGATCGTTGTAAATCCAAAAGCCCTCTTTCATTATCTTCTTGCGATCCTCACGTACCATTTCGTCACGCGTTTGTGCCGTGCTGTATAACGAGGTGACGAAAGATACGGCAATGAAGATGAGTAGGATGCGGTAAGGTGGTGCGTTGATTCGCATGGCTAGTGTGGATGCTATGGGGAACGACTGGTGAGCAGATTATCGTCAAGCATTTTAGAGCGTGGTGAAAGCGTGATGGTGGCCAAATGCGTTAGGAAGCCCGCGCTTTCTGCTTTTTAGAAAAGACCCGGGATCGCGAAGTTCAACGCAATGAGAGTGTTGGCTGTCAAATGTACACCTTAGTGCCATGCATCACTGGGTGCATGCTGTGGGTGGGGCCATTCAGCAAGGCAAATTGATCGTCGGATGGATTCACAAGCGCCTCGCAGGCAGATCAATCGAAATGTAAAACCGCTTTGATGCAACCATCGTCGCGAGTAGAAAAAATTCGATAAGCTTCCACGGCATCGGCGACGGGGAAATGGTGTGTGATGCACCAAGACAGATCCATCTCCAGGAGTTTGGGGTTGCTCGATAGTAAATGCATATAGTGCCTTGCGGGGCAGCGACCTGTGCGGTAAGTCAAGTTCTTGTCGTAAGCTTCGGCCGGCGAAAAAGAAAAGTTCGGTGTGCAGTGGCAACCGATGACGGAGAGCGTGCCGCCAGGCCTTACAAGTTGATAAGCCAGATGTTGCGCTTCTGGCAGTCCTACTAGTTCCATCACGCCATCGAGGCCTCGTTGGTTGGTAAGATGCATTGCTTGGCTCAGGGCGTCCTCGGCATTCGCGTAAGTCAAGGCACCAAGCGACTCAGCTAATTGCAGTCTGGGTTTGCAGGGGTCGACAGCGACCACTTGGTGGGCTCCCATTTGTTTGGCTGCAGCAATGGCCAATAAACCAACGGTCCCACAGCCAATGACGCCGAAAGTTCCAGTGTTTGAAATGCAAACCATGTCAGCGGCAAAACGGCCAGTGCTGAGGTTGTCACCCAGCAGCAAGGCCGTTTCATCACTAACTCCATCAGGGATTTTCATCAACGTTCCATCGGCATGCGGAACTCGCACCAAGGCTGACTGGCCGCCATGCAGCCCCTTTCCATTTTGCCGCCAACCAAAAAGCTGGCCACTGACGCAGCGGGATGTTAATCCTGAATTGCAGTAATAGCAGTGACCACAGTTGGTTGTAAAAGGCGCGCAAACACGCGTGCCAACAGTGATTCGTTGAACATCATCGCCGGTTGCCACCACTTCGCCAATGAACTCGTGCCCCATGACGGTGCCGGGATCCAAGCCGACTTCTCGCCCGAAGAAGGGGTGCAAATCACTGCCGCAGAGGCCGGCAACCGACACTTTGACAATTGCGTCGCTAGGTGACTCGAGAATCGGATCCGCTAGTTCGCGGACTCGTACCTCACCAACGCTTTCAAAGCAAACACCGATCACGCCATCACCTTAAGTCCCTCGAGATTGTCGTGTGCCAAGTGAATAAGACCGAGCGGGGGAATGCGTGATGTAGACACGCACGGACTAGTTGCCCTTAAATTTCCTGACTACACCAAGATTCATTCATGCGTTTGCCCTGTGTGTGTGCTACTGCCGCACGAGGATGCGGAAAGCTTCGTTGAGTTGTTTGGTGATTGGTCCGGGCTTGCCAGTACCAATTTCACGATCGTCAAGTTGAACTGCCGCAATCACTTCTGCTGCGCTCCCTGTGAGAAAGCACTCGTCCGCCGTGTAGATGTCGTGACGCGTCAAGGCAGTTTCAATGGATTCGATCCCCATCTCGTCCGCCAATTCCAGAACCGCATTGCGAGTGATGCCCTCCAGGATTCCCGCTTCAACGGGAGGTGTCATCAAAAGGCCATTCTTGACGATGAAGATATTGTCCCCGGTGCATTCGGCGACCTCTCCCTTGTGATTCAGCATCAGCGCTTCAACGCAACCAGCCTTCAATCCCTCCATCTTCGCCAAAATGTTGTTCAAGTAGTTGAGTGATTTGACGCGTGGACTGAGTGCTGCCGGGTGATTGCGGATCGTGGCGGCGGTGACCAGTTCCAAACCGTTCTGGTAGAGGTCGTCTGGATACAAAGTGATTTTGTCGGCAATGCAAATTACCTGGGGGTTGTCACATTTAAAAGGATCGAGTCCTAATGCACCCGCCCCGCGAGTCACAATCAGACGTATGTAACCTTCTTCCAGAGCATTTTTCTTAACACACTCGTTTACATCTGCAGTCAGGTCGTCGATGGACATTGGAATTTTTAATCCAATGGATAGTGCAGATTCCCATAGTCGAATCAAATGCTGCTCAAGGCGAAAGACTTTGCCACCGTAGGCTCGCATGCCCTCGAAGACACCATCACCATAAAGAAGTCCGTGGTCGTAAACGCTGATTTTTGCGTCATCCTTGGAAAAATACTCTCCATTGATGTAGATGTGTTGGCTCATGGCAATAAATTTAAGACGTTCGATTGTGGGGATGCAGTGAGTTTAAGTTGGTCAGTGTCAAAGTCTGATTCACATGGATACCTGGTTAACGCTAGATGCTGTGGTGAGGTTGCCCGGTTTCATGTGTGGAGGAACATTGCGATATTGTCCCTCATCTTAGCGATCAATCAACATCTGCCGAGGTGACTGCATCGACGACTGCCGCATCAAAGTAGTTGATCGACATGCCGGCATCGACCACAAGCGATTGCGCGGTGATGCCACTGCTGCGTTCGCTAAGCAGAAATGCAGCAGTATTGGCAACTTCGTCAGTTTTCACGGCTTTCCCGCGAGGGATTACCTTCTCTGCGTACAGGTATGAATCGACATAGCCGGGGATTCCGGCCGAGGCACTTGTTTTTAGTAAGCCGGCAGCGACTGAATTGAATCGCACATGACTGAAACGACTGAATGACTTTGTCAGAAATGCAAGCGAGGATTCCAAGGCAGCCTTGATAGGTGCCATGAAACCATAGCTCTCACTTGCCATGCGTGTCGTGCTGATCCCAATAGTAACGACAGATGCTTCGTTCACGAACAGCTCTTTCAATGCATTGCAAACATTGATTAAAGAATAGGCTGAAATATCGATTGACTGCAGGAATTGCTTGCGAGTTGTTTCGTGGAACGGGCGGATCCCCTCGGGGTAATCTGCAAAAGCAATGGAGTGAACTAAGCCATGCAGTCGCACGCCCTGAGCAGTGAGTTTTCGAGCAAGTTCATCAATTTCTGTTTGTTGCTCAACATCACAGATAATTATCTCCTTTCCAGCCAGCAACTTGCTGAGGCTATCGCGACGTGCTTCGCTGCGGACGGTGTACACGACGGTGCCGCCAGATTTTTCAATCAGTTGTGCGATCCGGTACGCAACGCTCTTTTTATTGGCAACACCCATGACCAAAAAAGTTTTTCCGTGAAAGCCAAGGAAGTCGAATGGGGGTGTGTCAGTAGGCACGCTGTGACTCACGGTGTTTTCTCTGCGGTTGGAGGGCCTGGGTTGGCGATGCTGCATGCAAAGTCGAGTCGAGCGGCAAGCTTTCCTTCCACTAACATTTTGCCTGTCAAATAGTAAGCGTTGCTGATCCGCTCCTTCAGTACTACTTGAATTTCCACGGTATCGCCTGGGCGAACCATCCGTTTGAATTTTACGGCGTCCATGCGAGTTGCGACCGGGACAAGTCCCTCACTGTTGGGTGAGGGATTACCCCTTTGTTCCGTATCAGAGGGCGTTTCCGTTTCGCCAGTTTCAGTCTCCTGCCGGGTATCGGCAGAGAGCAGTATTGCACCCGCTTGCAGGCAGCATTCGCACTGGATCACCCCGGGGACGATCGGCTGTTCAGGGAAGTGCCCTTGTACAAAGAATTCATCGTCATGGAATGTCTTACGACAGACAATTTTATCTTCAGTCCGGGATACGATCTCATCCACCAAGAGCATCGGCTTGCGATGCGGGATGAACTGTTCGATTTCTTGGGTATTCATTCCCTTATCAGACGATACCTGGCTGCGATACGTCAAGCGGGCGAGTTTGCTGCGTTTGGAAACAGCGGAATTTGGCATTTCCGATGTGAAATATAGGAATGATCCCAGATCGTGGGACGAGAAAATCCCGATGTGGACGTGAGCCGATAACGTCACTCTATGTTTTGAGCCTCGTTACCCCATGTGCTTGGCGTTGTAGAAGGGGTTGTGCTGGTCGGGCAGAATGCGATCGGTTGGTTTGTGTTCCTGAGCGTGAAATGATCCTCTGCTTTGACGGTTGTGCCCTCGTGGCAGCTACGTGCGTTGTCTTGGGCGATGACTTTTTTACGGTAATCGCTCGTTTTTTGGCTCTTGCCTTTGCAAATGCAATTGGCTTCGGCACAAATGCGTCGTCAGTCGGTGCATGAAAGTGAACATGCTAGCTGGTGCAGAGGAAAGACGCAGGCGAAAGTTCTGTGAGATGTGTACTTGAATAATCCGCAACCGGGCATCGATTATCAGCGTCTGCCAACCTTGCTTTGATCCTGTTATTCTGGTGATACGCCCACCGCGGTAGGTGCAGTCCCATCGCGAGTGCTGCGGCTTTTGGAACTCGTGCATTTCTGCATGAAGCAGTGAGATTTATTTCAGTTGTGGCTTCCGTGCCGGATTACTTTTCCCAACTTAACTCCATGTTGATGCGCTCATGACAATTTATTATGCCAATGGCAGTGAAACGAATTCGCTAACGACGGAAGATTTGCGTGAAGCGCTGCGAGTGACCTTTGGGAAGATTGGAGCTCGCCACAAGGTGCTGTTGTTACCTCCTGACCATACACGGCTGTTCAGCCGAGCTGGTGAGATGACGGTGCTGTGCCGTGAGTTGTTGGGTGAGGCAGTTACCGACATCATGCCAGCTTTGGGTACGCATTCGGCGATGAATTCAGAACAGTTGTCGCACATGTTTCCGGGGGTACCCTTGGATCTTTTTCGGCCTCACCGCTGGCGAGATGATGTCGTGACGTTGGGCGAGGTGCCGGCCTCTTATGTGTCGCGCGTGACGGGTGGACTTTATGACAAGCCATGGAAGGCACAGGTCAATCGCATGCTTAGAGACGGTGGGCATGATTTGATCTTTTCGCTGGGGCAGGTTGTGCCTCATGAAGTGATTGGCATGGCGAACTACAACAAGAATGTTTTTGTAGGGACAGGTGGTGCAGAAGGGATTAATGAGAGTCATTATCTCAGTGCTGTGTATGGCATCGAACAGACGCTTGGCAGGGCAGATACACCACTACGGCAGATCCTCAATCATGCCCAGGATGAATTTTGTCAAGATTTGCCTCTGTTGTATGCACTGACGGTCATTCAACAGATGCCGGATGGCAAGCTACACACGCGTGGGCTGTTTATCGGAGATGATCATGAGACGTTTTTTAAGGCAGCGGAGTTGGCCAAGCAGGTGAATATCACACATCTCGAACGTGCTCCGAACCATGTGGTTGCTTATCTTGATCCTGCTGAATTCAAAAGCACTTGGCTCGGTAATAAGGCGATTTACCGAACCCGATTGGCGATTGCAACAGGTGGGCGGCTAACAGTTTTGGGCCCAGCAGTCGAGGAATTTGGAGAGGATCAACAGATTGACGCATTAATCCGAAAGTATGGCTACCGAACCAAGTCTGAGATCATTCAATTGGTCGCGGAAAACGAGGATCTTGCTGCAAACCCGTCCGCGGCGGCTCACCTTGTTCATGGCTCACACGAGAATCGCTTTGAAGTGGTTTACGGCGCAGGGAAGTTGACCGCAGATGAAATTGAGTCTGTGAATTACACACCTGGCGATATCAACACGCTGATGCAACGCTATGACGTTGCAAACTTGAGCGATGGTTGGCATCGCGATGTGGATGGCTCGGAGTTTTACTTCATTCGAAATCCAGCCTTGGGGTTGTGGCAGGCTCCACTGAACTGAGTTGGAGCGAGGGTCTTGTCTTTGGCTTAAGGGTCGTGGCTGCAGGGTTATGGCTGCAGGGTTATGGCTGCAGGATTATTGATCAATCTTCTTGGCTAGCTTACGAACAAAACGCAGGAGCAGCGGGTGAGCTGGTTTTGCCATTTGGCCATGGTTGTAGCCGTCAAGTTCATGCAGGGTTGTGTGCTCATGACCCGCCACCTTCATCATTCGCCACATGTAAGCGTTCTCTTCGTATCTGCCCAGCATTTCGAGCTCACGGTCGCCGGTGATCAATAGCAATGGAGGAGCATCGTCACGGACATGAAACAAAGGAGCCATCTCGTCCAAAATCGGCTGTTTGCCATCGATTCCGCGTTCTTTTCGAACGGTGAAATGCGTGATGGTATGACCACTGAATGGTATCAGGCCTGCGATTGAATTTGATTCAATATTGTATTTGTTGAGCCAGCGTTTATCCAAACCAAGCATGCTGGTGAGGTAGCCACCCGCTGAATGCCCGCTGACAAAAATTTTGTCAGCCGAGCCACCGTACTTTTTGATGTTGGCAAATGTCCACGCGACAGCGGCAGCGGCATCGTCAATGCAGTCGACTACCTTTACTTTCGGACTCAATCGATAGTCCACAGCAACGACTGCGATACCCTGCTCGGACAGTTGCTCGGGGATGTCCCGTTTGCCAGACGTAAGCCCGCCCCCGTGGAACCAAACCACGGTTGGGAAATCTTTGATGTCTTGCGGGTAATGCAAGTCAAGCACACACATCTTTGAGATATAGGGATCAGGCGAGGTACGGTAGGAAATGTTTTCATCTGTCTGGTAACTGCTTGATGTTGATGGTTGCCCGTACGTGTTCGTGCAGGTCAGGGCAAACACCAAGAAAGTCAGCGTCGTGGGAGATTGCAGGATTTGGAGCGGCATGATGGTTTTAGAAAGTTCGGGAAAGTGTGCTGGCTTTGGACACATCTTAACGAATCACAGCCGCAAAGTAGCTGTGATTCCGTGCTGGTGCAGTCTACTGTTTACGGAGTGTGTGCGAGGTTTGGGACGCAACATCGCTGGTGGATCTGCTGTGTCAATCTTGCTGTTAAAATTAAAAAACTCCCCGCGGATTTCCGCGGGGAGTTGATTGTTTTATCACATGACCTTCAGCATAACCTCTTTGTGAACCCGCCGCCTGTGGATCCTGTCTTGCAAATCGCGTGAGCGGGTGCGTCCCAGGAAACAGTTTTTGGGGGGCGGAACTGACTAGCTACACCCCATGCTGTTTCCACAGTTGTGGCACAGATAGCAGTTTCCATTTCGAACGGTGATGCTGCCACAGTTGTCACATGAGGGAGCATCAATCTGGAAGCGGGCAAATTGATCGCCCTGTCCATTGTCTTCCCCATTTGTTGCTGCCGCAGGCGAGGACCCGTTGCTGCTGGTGCTGTTTTCGCCAATGGTTGCAAGCAGAGTTGCGCGTTCCGCAAGAGCGACCGCTGCACCGGCATCCTCTTTCAGGCCATCCATCACAGAGTTGGACGGGGCAGGTGCAACTTCTGCGTCGTTGCCTTTGTTCGTGTTGTCAATCGCGGATGGAATGTGGTCATGACCACTCATGAACGTCAGGTCAAGCCAGCGGGCAATGTAATCCACTACGCTCTTGGCGATTCGAATGTCTTTATTGGACGTATGTCCCATCGGTTCAAAGCGAGTGTGGCTAAACTTGTTGACAAGGACTTCTAGTGGAACACCGTACTGCAACGCGATTGACAGGGCCGTTCCGAAACTGTCCATGATTCCACCGATGGTTGAACCTTCCTTTGCCATCGTAATGAAGATCTCTCCAGGTCTTCCGTCTGGATAAAGACCTACGCAAAGATAGCCTTCATGACCCGCGATGGTGAACTTGTGCGTCACGCTTTGGCGGGTATCTGGAAGTCGTTCACGCCGTGGCTTGTACACAATCTTTTCGACTGTTTCGGTAATGACTTGTGCGGCGGTTGCTTCTTCCTCTGCGTCATCAGCTTTGGTGTTCAAGGGTTGAGACTGCTTACTGCCATCACGGTAGATTGCGACTGCTTTGAGTCCAAGTTCCCAGCCCCAGAAGTATGCATTTGCAATGTCTTCTGGGGTTGTGTCGTTGGGCATGTTCACTGTCTTGCTGATCGCACCTGATAAAAATGGCTGTGCTGCTGCCATCATGGTGACGTGAGCTTGCCATGGAATACTTCGAACCCCATTGGCTGGTTGGAATGCACAGTCGAATACAGGCAAGTGCTCGTCTTTGATGTCAGCTGCACCTTCAATGGTGTCGTTTTCATCGATGTGCTTAAGGATGTTTGTGATCTGCTCATCGCTGTAGCCGAGTTTCTGGAGTCCCAGGTTCACGGTCTGGTTGACGATTTTGAGCATGCCGCCGCCGGCAAGCTGCTTGTACTTGACCAGTGCGATATCGGGCTCGATCCCAGTTGTGTCGCAGTCCATCATGAAACTGATGGTTCCGGTTGGGGCAAGAACTGTTGCCTGCGCGTTTCGGAAACCATACTTTTCACCGATTTCCAGAACATCGTCCCAGAGCTTCGTGGCAGCTTCTTTGAGCTCTGCTGGGCCGTTGTCATCGATTGCATCGCAGGCGTCACGGTGCATTTGCATCACGTTGAGCATCGGTTTCTCATTTTCGGCATAGCCTTCAAATGGCCCAACGACGCTCGCCAGCTCACCGCTGGTGCGATTTGCCTCACCGTGAAGCAGTGACGTCAATGAACCACAAAGGCCCCGGGCCGCATCCGAGTCGTAGGCGATGCCACGCGTCATGCAAACGCTACCCAAATTTGAGTATCCCAAACCGAGGGGACGGAATTTGTGGCTGTTGCGAGCGATTGGCTCGGTGGGGTAACTGGCGTGGTCGACGAGTATCTCCTGAGCGATCAAGAACAGGCGGCAGCTCGCTCGGAAACGCTCGGTATCGAACGAACCATCCGGACCCACAAACTTCATCAAGTTGATCGAAGCAAGGTTGCATGCGGTGTCGTCCAGGAACATGTACTCGCTGCAAGGGTTCGACGCATTGATCTCACCACTGTTGGGACAAGTGTGCCAACGGTTGATGGTGGTGTCGTACTGAACACCGGGGTCACCGCAGTTCCATGCACATTCCGCCATTTTGTTCAAAAGCTCTTTGGCATCGTAGGTGGGTGCGTCACTCTCACATTTGTCGCTCACCCATCGTGTCTGCCACTGTTTGTTGTCACGTACCGACTGCATGTAGTCGTCGGTGAGTCGAACAGACAAATTCGCATTCTGGAAGCATACGCTGCTGTACGCTTCGCCGTTGAAATTGGACTCGTAGCCCTCGCGAATCAGTGCGTGAGCTTTCTTCTCTTCAGCCCATTTGCATTCGACGAATTCCAGGATATCCGGATGCCAGACCTTCAGCGATTGCATCTTGGCGGCTCGACGCGTCTTACCACCACTCTTTACGACTCCAGCAATCGAGTCGTAAACACGCATGAATGACAAAGGACCCGAGGGTGTTCCACCACCAGACAGCTTTTCTCGCTGCGAACGGATGGTCGAGAGGTCAGTGCCGGTACCGCTGCCGAACTTGAACAACATCGCCTCACTACAGGCCAGACGCATGATGTCTTCCATGTTGTCGTCCACGCTTTGGATGAAACATGCCGAGCCTTGCGGATACTCATAAGGATTTTCTGGTTGGGCAGTTTCGCCCGCGACGGCATCCCAGTGCCAATTGCATTTGTCACCCACCACTCCGTATTGTGCGTGCAAGCCCACGTTGAACCAGACAGGACTGTTGAATGCCCCATGCTGATGCAAGCACAACCAAGTCAGGTCGCGATAGAACCGGTCACCATCTTCGGGGGTGTCAAAGTAGCCATCAGCCAAACCCCAGTCCGTGATGGTTCGTGTGACACGGTGGATGAGTTGACGAACGCTACGTTCTCGCTCATCGGTACTGTTGGGATCACCATAGAAATATTTCGAAACGACAACGTTCGTCGCCAGTTGGCTCCAGTCCGCTGGAATCTCGCAATCATTTTGCTCGAACAGCGCGTTGCCGGATTCGTCCTTGATTGCCGCGCTGCGTAACTCCCAGCTGACCGTGTCGAATGGGGTCTTGTCATCATCAGGGCAAAAGTTCGATTCGATCTTCAAGCCGTTCCCACTCTTCCGCAGTTTGCGGCCGAAGCGAGCCCTCGCGTATTCCACGCCGCACTCAGTGTTGACTTTTTCTAACGCTGGATCGCCAGCGACCTCGGCTGAGGTACGTGCATACAGAACCGTTGCCATTGCTCTAAGACTCCTGTGAGTTCATCCTTGGGGCGGTTAAAAGTGCCAAGATTGATTCGCAATCCTCGCGAAGCACCAAAACTACCCGTTCTATAAAAAGACTTGTGTACAAGTGTCGACTGCCATCCTGTCCTGAAACATGACGAACTGAAAGGAACCATCTCGTTCGACGCGTTGGTTCCCCAAATACTCGTGCATCTTGCAGTCAGTCTTGAAAGCACTACCCCTAGTGGGTTGTCGTCGGGCGGCAACTACATATGGGCGACTGGGGAATCTTAGGGATAGAATCGGTCATGTCAAACACTTCTCTGAATAAATCTTTAAAGTGTTGTTCACGAACGCTTTATGTAAAGATCTCTGCGATAAGACTGGCTGGCGGGGCAGAGGTCGCTGCTGCCGTAACTTCATAACTGATTAACAGTTAGTGAAGATCGCAACAGTTCCACTGGCTGGTCTGATCGTAGTAAAGAATTTTAAAGAATTTACGCCTTGATCCGCCCGCTTGGTAAAGCAGGGGGAATGCGTTGACTTGCATGCCGACGAACACATGGCTGGGACTTCTTTTTTGCTTTTGCAATCATTTTCGGCTGTTTGCAAGCATTCGCTGTGACTGCGTAAAGCCGAGGGCATCGTCAAGCCCCGCTTCTCAATAATCGCCCCTTCCTTCCTATCGCTCTTCAAAGCGTTTTCGATGGCAACGATTTGTCTGGCGTCTTGAATTGCCTGGCGTCTTGAATTGCCTGGCGTCTTGAAACCACTGCAGTTTATGCAAACCTTCGTTTCGACCACCAAACAGACGCTTCTGCGAAAGCTTTGATGGATGTCTGTGTCGGGGGGCCTCCTTGTAGGAAGTTCGCTTCCTCGCGTTCTCTGATTCGATTCCGTGCCGCCACTTG
>JACLAC010022496.1_pt1 | contig 17515 bp, 11 predicted proteins | sample 8027881 | NCBI WGS metagenome assembly JACLAC01 (sample SAMN15725517, study PRJNA655200) | protist metagenome | isolation source: fluorescence activated cell sorting (FACS) single amplified genomes of... | place: Spain: Blaines Bay Microbial Observatory, Mediterranean Sea | collected 2016-01-19
TGAAGAGTGGTTTTCTCGACTTTGTCTTTTTCGTGGAAAAGGTCATGATCTGACGACAGCGGTGTCCATTTTTTATCGTGATCAGCGTTTTGATATACAAGAGCACTCCAAAGTTTTTTTTCGAAAAGATCTGACAGACTTGGAATTGAGAGCCTATATTTTAGAAGGAGAAGCTCGAAACTGCGCTGGGGGATACATGGTAGAACAGAAGGGTTCATGGCTTATCGAGAGAGTTGAGGGAGATTGGTTAAATGTTGTAGGCTTGCCTCTTTTTGCCATTTTGAATCAGCTTCGTCAGCTCGGATGGAGAGATTGATGGAAGATTCTCGAGAAGCGTTGGCTGCCGATATTCGTACCTGGTTAGAGTGGCAAAAATCATGTGGAACACAAGATTGGATGGTTTCAGACATCCAAGTTTGGGAAGAGCTAAAAAACATCTCATCCGTCGCGACCCAAGTATCTGCTCGTCAGCGCCCACAAGCAATAGACAGCAACATCACAAAAGAGAAGGCTAGAAAAAAAGAAAAAGAAGCAGATAAGGATACTCGACAATCACCGGCTTCTCAAAAATTGCAACGAGAACCAAAACCGGATCTACAGCACAACTTAAAACCGTGGTGGAAATCGATTATTGATAGAAGAAATGATCGCCCACAGTTTAATCTCAACCAAATTCCTCATGGTGCTGATGGGCTGCAGCAAGCATTTGCATTTCGAGAAGCCAACTGTCAGACCAAACAATGCATGTGGGGTGTGGGTCGACCCGATGCACCGGTAGTCCTAATCGAAGGGCACGCCAAACCTCTCGCCGGCGCAGGCCTAAAAATGTTGGGAGATATGCGCGCAAAGGTGTTGCAGCTTCCAAAAGAAAAGCTCTACTGGATTCCGATGAAGCGCGGGTTTGGATGTTATCATTGCGATACAATGGCTTTGGCGCAGCTCTATGCGATTCAACCAAAGGCGGTCTTGGTCTTTGGTATGGATCCGCTTGATATTTTGCGTGTCGATGATCGCGAAGCTGCATTGCGAGGAGAGGATATCCAGATCGAAACAAATGGACGACACATACCGGCAATTTGTACGATCCATCCAATGCAACTCGTAGAGGAGCCTAGAAAAAAAGCGATTGCACTTCGCGCACTGAGAAATTTTCGTTTTCTGCTTAACAAGCTCAATATTTAGGTTTATCTGCGTTTCTTTTGTGGGTCGGCAAATAAGTCTCGAACCAAATCACTGAAATGATGACCTGTGGGACGACTCTCTTCTGATACGATGATAGGCGGATCGAGCTGTAGATTGAGTTTTCGCTTGCTCAAATCATAGGAAGAGATGAATACCGTCACTTTGCTACCAACAGGATATTTTTGAGAAGCATGGGTAGGATTTGCAATTTTGGAGTGATGGACCATACCGATCAGATCAAATTGCAAGGCCACCAACATCCCATGTTCAATATGCTGCATGACTTTTCCAGGATATGCTTCATGAATCTGATAGCGCTGTCCCAATTCCAGCCAAGGATCTTTTTTGTCAAGGGCCAACGCGATCTTTTGTCTATCGAGATCAATGGTGTCTATTTTTACAGCGATGCGGTCACCAACGGCTATATTTTTTTCGGGTGGGATTTTTCTCTTGGGAAGCAATCCTTCAATATCAAAGATAGAGACAAATACGCCAAAGTCGGTCACAGCAACGACAGTACCTTCATCAGCCATTCCCTGCTTTAGCGCTTCCAGAATCTGGGCACGAGACTCTTTGTTTTCCTCTTCCAATAATGCTTTTCGAGATGCGACAAACTCACTCTTTTGAATATCTGTAATGCGGAAAGAAAAGACCTGGTCGAGATATGTTTCGTTACTTTGCACATGAATATCGATCTGACTTTTGGGGCAAAAACCACGCATATTTTCAGACAGGAGAACAAAACCTCCTTGGTTGGCAGCGATGACTTTGGCTTGAATGCTTTTGTTTTGCTCTTTTGCCTCCTGAAAGCGCTGCAATAGACTTTCTTGGGTTTTTTGAGAGAGATGAATACCGTTGGAAGAAATGGAAGTCACAAAAGCAGATATGGTGTGATTTTTGGCGATGTCAGTATCAATCATGTTTTCTTTCCATAGAAAAGCTTCTGATTTTGCTCCGAGATCAATAATAAAGAGTTCTTTTTCGACCCGAAGAACCGTTCCTTGTACTTTGTCACCGAGCTGGATGTTGTGTGGCATTTTGATACGTCGATCAAATTCAGAGCGATCCATTTCTGCAATTTCTGAGAGTAGTGTACTGGTACTGAGTCTTTCTCGGGGTTTTGGTGTGAACCCAGACTTGACATCTTTTTTGGGAAGATTATCTTTGCGAGATTTTCCCACTTTCTTTTCTGGAAGCATCTCGGCAAGACTTCTCTCTTTTGGAGGAGCAGTGCCTTTTTTTCGACGAATCACTTTGGGTCTCATGTTGGTCTCCATATTGGTGCGTACTGTATATCACCACTACTTATCTCTCTTGTCAATTGAGAATATCAATGAATTTGGACTTTTCATCATTTCTTGCGCGCTATGACTTCACACTTCCTGAGGACAGGATCGCTCGCTTTCCTCTATATAACCGGATTGATTCTAGGATTTTACAGGTTCAAGGAAAAAAAGTCCTTGATGGAAAAATGTGCGATCTACCAGTACTTTTACAAGAAGGAGATAGGCTGGTCGTGAATGATACCAAAGTGATGCATGCCCGAATCTATACACGTAGAAAAACGGGTGGTGCTGTAGAGATATTGGTAACAAAGATCATCGATAATCAGTATTGCCTGGCGATGATTCGTCCGAGTCGACGGATCAAAAATGGTGAGGTCTTTGACATTGGGTCCCAACATATTCAATGTGTGCGAAGAGAGGGAGATCTTTGGGTTTTGGAATGTACACCTTCAGTCCATGAAGTGATGGAAAAGACGGGAGAAATACCGATTCCACCATATTTCAATCGCAGAGCAACAGCGAGAGATGAAGAGCGCTATCAAAGCATCTTCGCCAAAGAGCTCGGTGCGGTAGCTGCTTCTACGGCAAGTTTGCATCTGAGTGAAGGATTGATTCAGAATTTACAGAGCAAAGGCGTCACATTCAGTACCATTACATTGCATGTGGGCACGGGTACGTTTGCGCCATTGCGAGAAAAACAGATCATAGAAAAAAAATTGCATGCAGAATGGTTTTCGCTCTCTTCACAAACGGTTGATGATATCAAGGAAACCAAAAGCAAAGGGGGGCGGGTGATCGCAGTGGGAACGACTGTGACTCGTTGTTTAGAATCCGCAGCATTGGAAGGTGAACTCTATGCAAAAAAAGGAGAAACCGACATTTTTATACAAGAAGATTTTTCGTTTCGCGTTATTGATGGTCTTCTTACGAATTTTCATCTTCCCAGAAGCTCGTTGTTGATGTTGGTTTGTGCTTTTGGTGGTAGAGATTCCATCATGCAAGCATATCATCATGCAATAGAGAACAGATATCGTTTTTATAGTTATGGTGATGCAATGTTAATTTGGCCCACCAAAAAGCATATTTCTTAATTTCCGTGAACGTTTAATGTCTGCTTTATCATTACATATTTCTCATACTGCTGGAATGGCGAGAACAGGAACTCTTGAGACCACACATGGTTCGGTTCCAACCCCTGCATTTATGCCCGTTGGAACATATGGCACAGTCAAAGGTGTTTCGCCCAAAGAACTTCGAGAGTTGAATGCATCGATTGTTTTATCCAATGCCTATCATCTGTGGGTTCGTCCTGGTCATAAACTGATTGAACGAATGGGGGGATTGCATCAGTTTATGGGATGGAATGGTCCCATTCTGACAGATTCCGGAGGATATCAAGTCTTCTCTTTGTCTGAATTTCGAAAGATTACAGAAGAAGGCGTGCGTTTTCGATCGCCCTTGGATGGACAATATAGAATGCTCTCCCCAGAGGTTTGTATTGAAATCCAGGAAGCGTTGGGGGTGGATATGGCAATGGCCTTTGATGAGTGTATTGCATGGCCATGCTCACGAGAAGACACCCAAAAGAGCACGGATAGAACAACCCGATGGTTGAAGCGCTGTATGGCTGCTCGCAAGAAAGAACAGACAACCGCTCTTTTGGGAATTGTACAAGGTGGTTTTTATGAGGATCTCCGTATTGCGCATGCGCAGGAAATTGTAGAGCTCGATCTCGATGCGTATGCAGTAGGAGGATTGAGTGTTGGCGAGCCACAAGAGAAATTATTGGAAATGGTTGCCGTCAGTACGCCTCACCTTCCGACAAATAAGCTACGCTATCTAATGGGGGTTGGATATCCGATCGATATTATCGAAGCGGTAATACGAGGGATTGATATATTCGATTGTGTGATTCCAACGCGAAATGCGAGAAATGGGAAGATTTTTACCACCCAAGGAATCATCAATATTAAAAATGCTCGATATAAGGAGGATCAAAATCCTCTCGATCCTTCTTGTTCGTGTTATACATGTACGACCTTTTCAAGGGCATACCTGCGTCATCTTTTTGTAGCAAACGAAATACTTGGTGCAAGGCTGCTCTCTATACATAATTTGTTTTTGTATCAACATCTCATGGCAAAAATTCGCCAAGCCATTCCCAAAGGACAAGAGGTTCTTTTTGCGCTAAGGGAAGAGGTTGCAGGCTGGATGAAGCCTCTTTCTTAAGGTATATATTTTATGAGTATCACTTTTTATAATGCATCAATTCTGGCCCAAGCTGCACCACAGCAAAGCTTTGGAGATGCATTATTTTCAATGATTCCACTTTTGGTTATGATTTTTGGAATCTATTATTTTATTTTGGCTCGTCCGATGCGAAAGGAGCAAGAGGAGCACAAGAATATGGTGAATAGTCTTATTGTTGGAGATAAGGTTGTTACAATTGGTGGTCTTGTTGGCGATGTACACTCAATTGCAGAAACGGATTTGGTATTGAAAACAGGCCAAAAATCCAGTGTCACCATACTCAAAACGTCCATTCGTCGAAAGGTTAAGGAGGGTAAAGATGTCTAATGCTTGGTGGATCCGTGTTGGTGTCATTCTTTTCTCTTTGCTTTGGTCTGTCTATACATTGACGCCAACTTTTTTGGCAGAGTCTGCTGAAGAACGATTGGCGAGAAAAGCAGAAGAGGCAAAGGTTCAAAGTGAAAGTCAAAAAACCGATAGTCAACTTCTTGAAGAAGACATAAAAGAGCGTATTCCTGCAGCAACGGAATTACCGCTTTGGCTGAAGAAAGATATCAATGAAGCGGTTTTCGATTGTAAAAAATCTTGTTCAGAATATGAGAGCAATACGAGTTCAGAGTCCTCTAAGAAGGTGCAAAAGTACTTTATTAAGGCACAAAATGATCGCGATGTTTGCGCAAAAAACCGATTGAGCTTTGATCAGCAAAATCAATGTGCGGTCGATTCGCTCAAACAGTGTGTACAAACTTGCTCCAAAACAGATGCATTTTCTCTGAAGGAATGTGCAGAAGGATGTCTATTTGTCCACAACAATGAAGGAGCTGCTCCGTCTTGGGTAGAAGCCAAGCAAGAGTGGGTGAAAGAAATAGCCAAGAGAACCGAAAATCCCATCTTTACAAAAGAAGAGCAAGAGAATCTGGATTCTTTTCAACCAGAACAAATTTGGCAAAAAGCCTTCTATTTCTCTTTCTACAACGGTGTTGTGCAAGAAAGTTTTGATAGCTGTATTACCGAAGCTTCTCAAAAAGAAAGAGACTCAGAAGACTGCATCAACCGACAGATCAATAGCTGTATGAACAGTTGTCGTAAAGATCCAAAGAACGACAACGAAAACCTTCCCTTTTGGGTACAGTCTACAATCGCTTTCTATCCCAGTGCACGATTGAGCTTGGGACTCGATTTGCAGGGCGGTTTGGATATCGATTTGCGCGTCCAACTCGAAGAAGCTGTGTATTCCGATATTCAGCGTGATGTGGATATGATTAAGAGCATGGTTGTAGATGGCCTGGCTCTTGTTGACCAAAAAGAGCTAGTATACTCAGATATCACACGTGTTCGTGATCAGTATGTGTTTATCATTTTGCCTTCTGATGGATCAGAAGGGAAGGAGCCTTCTACCCGACAGCAGATCAATTCCTATGTCAATAAGAATTTTGTTTTGGAGGACAATCCACAGCCCAAGTATTCCACGGGTGAAACCTATGAAAAAAATGGAAAGGAATACATGGTCTTTCGTCTGAAGCCAGAAGCAGAAGACGGTATCGGATTTCGTTCGATCGAACAAGCATTGGAAACCTTGCGTTCTCGTATTGATGAAACTGGTGTAAAAGAACCTTCCATTACCAAAAAGTCGGATGGCAAGATCAATATTCAGCTGCCGGGTATCGATGATGTGCAAAAAGCGATGATGTTGATTGGAACCTCAGCAAAGCTGAAGTTTCATATGGTCGATGAAGAGCAGATGGATAAGATGCGCGATCTCGAAACCGCAGTCTTCGAAGCCAAAGGCACGATGGAAGAAGAGAAGTTTAAGAATGATGAAGACCTATCTGAGTATCTAAAAGAGAAAGGATCAATCCAATCTGATTCCAAATTGATGTGGGAGTATCGAGAAGTTGGTGATGGCAATAAGGTTCGCGGTCAGTTTTATGTGGTAAAGGAAAAGGTTGATCTCGAAGGTAGTGATATCAATGATGCCAATGTTGGTCGAAATGAATACAACGAACCCTATGTTTCGATGGAGTTCAAGCCAAAAGGAGGCAAGATCTTCGAAGAGCTAACAGGCGAAAATGTTGGAAAGCGTTTTGCGATTGTGCTCGATGACGAAGTTCGATCGGCTCCAGTTATTCGTTCAAAGATCAGTGGTGGAATTGCCAGCATTGAGATGGGAACTTCTGATTACCAAACCGCACTTATCGAATCCCAAGTGCTCTCGCTTGTTCTTCGTACGGGCTCTCTTCCTGCACCTGTACAGGTTGAAAAGGTTCGAAATGTGGGAGCGAGTTTGGGAGCGGATGCCATCGATGCTGGTAAAAAAGCGACATTATACGGCTTTATCTTTGTACTGTTGTTTATGGTCTTTCGGTATCGTCGACCAGGCTTGGTTTCGATCGTTGCGCTAGGGGTAAACATTCTGCTGGTGTTCTCCTTACTTGCGGTAGCGGGTGCCACACTTACATTACCAGGAATTGCGGGTATCGCTTTGACCATTGGTATGGCGGTTGACTGCAATATCATTATCTATGAGCGGATTCTTGAAGAAAGAGCTCTTGGTAAGCCGGAGCGTTCTGCAGTGGGAACAGGTTTTGACAAGGCTTTCTTGGCGGTTCTGGATGCAAACATTACGACATTTATTGCTGGTGTTGTTCTTTATACATACGGAACAGGCCCAATAAAAGGTTTTGCTGTCACATTGATGATTGGAATTATGACAACGCTCTTTACTGGAGTGTTCCTCTCTCGTACCATTATTGATTTCTTCACTCGCAAAGCCACAACCAAAAGATTTTTCTAGGATTGACTCATGTCTGTAAAAAAAACATCGTATGACTTTGTTGGAAAGCGAAAAAACTTTGCTTTGCTCTCCACAATATTATGTATCATCAGTTTGGCTTTGTTCTTTGTTGTTAAGCCGACATGGGGAATCGATTTTACCGGTGGAACAGAAGTCCATCTAAAATTCGATAAACCTGTGGCTGCGGATCAATTGCGCAGTGTGGTGGGAGAAAAATTCTCTCAGGTCAATGTCCAGCAAATTGGTAGTGATGGAGACAACGAATACCTCATACGTATCGAAAACCCGAAAGAAGGATCAGAAGGAGTTCAAGAGAAGGTAGAAGGGCTTCTGACGCAAGCTTTTGGTTCTGATTTTATTGAGGAAAGTAAGTTTAGTGTTGAGGTTGGAGCCAGAATTCTCGTCAAGCATACAGGTGAGGAGAAATCTGAGTCAGCGATCAAAGAAGTGATCAAAACAGATTTTCCCAAAGCCAAGGTGATGAATGTCAATGAGGCCAAAACTTTTTCCATTGAGCTCCCCGGACAAGTAGAAGAGCTCGAGGCGCAGGTCTCCGCCAAATTGTCGACTCCCAAGATTCTGCAAACCGACTCTGTTGGACCAAAAGTCGGAAAGGAATTGCAACAACAGGGCCTGATATCAATTTTGGCAACATTGGGATTGATTCTGGTCTACGTATCCATACGCTTTAATCTCAGCTTTGCGCCTGGAGCGGTTTTGGCTCTGCTCCACGATGTTTTGATTGTTATCGGGATGTTTGTACTGTTGGGCAAAGTGGGGCCATATCTACCTTTTGCAATCCCTTCTTTGGAGTTCAATCTTCCTATGGTTGGTGCGTTGTTGACCATTATTGGATATTCGCTCAACGATACGATTGTTATTTATGATCGAATTCGTGAAAATATGGAGCGCTATCGAAAAACCGATATGGAAAGTCTGATCAATACATCGATCAATGAAACCTTGAGAAGAACCATTAATACTTCTTTAACAACATTTGGTGCGATGTTGGCCTTTCTGTTCTTTGGTGGTGCAGTCATTCAAACATTCGCATTGGCGATTATTATGGGTGTTATTGTTGGAACATACTCCACAATCTATGTTGCCAGTCCAACCATTCTGTTTATGCAAGAACTACAGCCATTTCTAAACCGTCTCTTCTCTCCCGCACCAACCAAAGCCAAAGGTTCCGAATGAATCTGTCGGATTTACGATTAGAATTTGCCAAGCGAAACGATCTGTCAAAGAAGGATGCGGAGATATTGCTTTCGTTAATCTTCAAAGAGATGGGTGATTCTCTGCAGCAAGAGGGCAGAATAGAGTTTCGCGGGTTTGGCTCTTTCTTCACCAAATCGTATCGTCCACGAAAAGCCCGAAATCCCCAAAATGGTGAAGATGTATGGGTTGAAGAGAAGAAAAGAGTTCGTTTTCGGAGCAGCGGACAGCTCTTGGAAAAAATCAACAAATCATTGATGTAAAGGAATATAGTATATGAAGCCACAGATCTATCTTGTAGATACCAATGTTCTACTTTTCGATCCAAATGCATTATTGGCTTTTCATGGTCATCATGTGGTGATTCCGATTGTCGTGATCGAAGAGGTAGACCGATTCAAAAAAGACCTAAACGAAACCGGAAGAAATGCTCGTCAAGTATCAAGAACACTTGATAAGCTCCGAAAAAAAGGTTCTTTGGCCGATGGTGTTGAGCTGGAGACAGGTGGAACACTACGGGTTCGAATGATTCCCGATACGCCTTTGCCGACCGGTCTTTCTGGTAGAAGCAATGACAATCTGATTTTACAGGTTTGTTTGCAGCTATGCGAAGAGAAAGGGAAAGAACGAGTGGTATTGATCACTCGTGATACCAACATGCGAATCAAAGGAGACGCGCTTGGGATCAAGGCAGAAGACTATCTAAATGCCCATATTGAAGTATCGGAAGCATATAGTGGATTGACAGAAGAGACGGTTTCGCACGACATTCTAAAAACGGTTTTGCAAAACAAATCGATTGATGCAGAGAATTTGGATATGGTTCTGCACAACAATCAATGTGTCCATCTGACGTCTACAGAAAACGCCAAAGTCGAAGCGTATCTTCGTTATCAAAATGATAGGCTTCGGCTGATATCTCAATCTCCAATCAATGTATGGGGGGTTTCACCCAGAAATATAGAGCAACGGTTTGCGATGGATCTGCTTCTAGATCCCAATATTGCTTTGGTCACACTGACCGGAATGGCCGGTACAGGCAAAACCTTACTTGCCATTGCAGCGGGATTGTCTTTGGTTGCCGATCAGCAGCTGTATCGACGTCTTGTTGTTTCCAGACCGATATTTCCTCTTGGTCGTGATCTGGGTTTTCTTCCTGGTGATGTTTCAGAAAAACTCAATCCTTGGATGAAGCCAATATTTGATAACTTGGAATTCTTGCTTGGTGACAACAAAAAACGTAGAGGACAACCCAGTTATCAAGCATTACTCGATCAAAATATTATTGAGGTGGAGCCACTGACCTATATTCGAGGTCGCTCCTTACCTGAGCAGTTCTTGATTGTAGATGAAGCCCAAAACCTAACACCGCACGAAGCCAAGACGGTTATCTCTAGAGCGGGAGAAGGAACAAAGGTGGTGTTGACCGGAGACCCATATCAGATCGACAATCCATACGTAGATACAACCTCCAATGGCTTAAGCTACGTGGTGGAAAGACTAAAAAATAGTCCACTTACTGCCCATGTTACCCTCAAAAAAGGCGAGAGGTCTGCGCTTGCAGCTCTTGCAGCCAAGATGCTGTAAATGAAAAAAGAACAAGATCAGCTGGAAGGAAGAAATTTGGTCATTGAGGTGATCAATCGAAAAAAACGTCAAATAATACGTATTGTGATGGACAAATCTGTTCGTAGAGATGGCAAGATCGAGACGATTTTGGACTTTGCGAATAAGAACAAGATTCCTATGAAGTTTGTTCATCGTCAAGTGCTCGATACGATGAGTGTAGGGGGTGTGCACAATGGTGTAATTGCATTTGCCAATCCTCTGCCCTCCTACACAACAGAACAATTGATCGATCAATCCTTTGATGCCGAGGGATTTCCATTTTTTCTGCTGGCGGATGAGCTGAACTACGAGCAGAATTTGGGCTCAATATTACGATCTGCAGCAGGTGCTGGTGTACAAGGCGTCATCATTCCACGGAAACGAGGAAAAGGCGTGACACCGATTGTTCAGCGTGTGGCCATGGGTGGTGCTGAGATTGTACCGGTTGTGCGTGAAGGAATCTCTTCTGCGATTTCCAAGCTTAAGAAAGCAGGCATCCGTGTGGTGGGAGCAGATATGGGAGGGAAACCCCTATTCGAAGCCAATTTGCGAGGCTCTGTAGCGATCGTGATGGGAGGAGAGTCCAAGGGGCTCTCTGCGACTCTAAAAAACAAGTGTGATGATGTGGTATCAATCCCTCTTTCCAATGATTTGGAGTCTTTGAATGTGGGGGTTAGTGCAGCAGTTCTTCTATATGAGAAAAGACGACAGGATATGACATGACCTTTTTTTCAGCTTTTCTTCTTGTGGGTATTTTGGTTGCGATTCATGAATTCGGACACTTCATTGTTGCGAAACTCTGTGGTGTGCACTGTACTGTTTTTTCGATTGGATTCGGAAAACGTCTGTTGGGGTTTGAGTGGAAAGGAACGGATTATCGTTTGAGCGTGTTTCCTCTCGGTGGATATGTGCAAATGGCTGGAACCGATATCTTTGGGGTAAGCGAAGATGAAGAGATGTCGGTCGAGCATAAAGATGGGTTTATGAAAAAATCTGTTTGGGCTCGTATTGCCATTGTTGCTGCCGGTCCGATTTTTAATTTGTTGCTGCCGGTTGTTGTCTTTTCCGCACTCTATATGTTTGGTGAACCACAGCCAGCAGCTGTATTGGGCTCAGTAGAGTGGGATTCCCCAGCACAAGAGGCAGGATTGTTGCCGCTCGATGAGATCAAGCAGCTTGATGGTGAGAGCATACCGTCTTGGGTTTCGTTGGTGAAAACCATAAAGATCTTGCCAGAAGGAGAGCATTCTATAGTGTATGTCCGAGATGGGAAAGAGCAAAAGACAACCATCAACAAGACAACCGATGTTCCATTTGGAATCGATTTTATGAGGCCAAACAACGAGATTGGTATCGACGATCCAAATTCTCCGGCTGGAAAAGCAGGTCTGCAAACCTTTGATAAAATTGTTGCGATCAATGATGTGAAAGTATCAGATTTTTTTGAAATCCAAGCTGTCTTGAGAGGAAAATCTGCTGTTACGGTTCAGTATGTCCGAGAAGGAAAAGAACAAAAGGCAACCATGCAAAAAGATCCATCATGGAAGCCACTGCGAGAACAGAATTTTTTGGGAACCGATACATCTTGGGGAATTCTTTCTGCGACATTGTTTATTGACAATGTGAGTGAGACGGTGCAAGATGATGGACTGTTTGCTGGCTGTACTTCTGCACCACCACCAGCATCACCTGCTATGGTGAAAGGTATAGAAGCTGGAGATCGGCTGGTCAAAATCGATGATCACATTGTTCGAGAGTGGGGTGATATACCTTTTGCTGTATCGAAAGCAATGGAAGGCGAGGGAGAAAATGCGACTGTACGATCGGTTGCCGTCGATCTGATTCGCAAAGGAGAATTGCTCTCATATTCTGAACAAGATTTTTTACAATCGAAAACCGCTTCATTGATATCTTTCTTCAGCCAAAGCGGTAATTCCGTTGCTGCAGGAATACGCTCTTTTATGTCTTCTTCAAGAAGTTGACTATCGGTTTTTTGACTTTCACTTTGAACCTTTGCCTCTTCTGCTTTTCTCGCCAATCGTTCTTCAGCAGACTCTGCCAAAAAAGTTGGCGTCAATGTATAGACAGACCAAAGCAAAGAGAAAAGAATGACACCAACACGGATCCACCAAGCATTAGACATCTTTACCCTCCTTAACCTTTCGACGAATGGACGTTTTGAGTATGGTGACACTGGATTTTTGGCCTGTTTTCAATACCAAATCCGTTTCTGCAATTGAGTGTACATCGCCAACAAGACCACCAATTGTAACAACCTTATCTCCAACAATAAGACTATTCACCATATTCTTGTGCTCCTCTTGCTCCTTTCGCATCGGACGAGCCAAAATAAAATAATAGATTCCAAAAATCATAACCAAAAGTGGAATCATTGAAAATAATGCATCTCCAAAGCTTTGCTGTGGTGCAGCTTGGGCCAGAATTGATGCATTATAAAAAGTGATACTCATAAAATATATACCTTAAGAAAGAGGCTTCATCCAGCCTGCAACCTCTTCCCTTAGCGCAAAAAGAACCTCTTGTCCTTTGGGAATGGCTTGGCGAATTTTTGCCATGAGATGTTGATACAAAAACAAATTATGTATAGAGAGCAGCCTTGCACCAAGTATTTCGTTTGCTACAAAAAGATGACGCAGGTATGCCCTTGAAAAGGTCGTACATGTATAACACGAACAAGAAGGATCGAGAGGATTTTGATCCTCCTTATATCGAGCATTTTTAATATTGATGATTCCTTGGGTGGTAAAAATCTTCCCATTTCTCGCATTTCGCGTTGGAATCACACAATCGAATATATCAATCCCTCGTATTACCGCTTCGATAATATCGATCGGATATCCAACCCCCATTAGATAGCGTAGCTTATTTGTCGGAAGGTGAGGCGTACTGACGGCAACCATTTCCAATAATTTCTCTTGTGGCTCGCCAACACTCAATCCTCCTACTGCATACGCATCGAGATCGAGCTCTACAATTTCCTGCGCATGCGCAATACGGAGATCCTCATAAAAACCACCTTGTACAATTCCCAAAAGAGCGGTTGTCTGTTCTTTCTTGCGAGCAGCCATACAGCGCTTCAACCATCGGGTTGTTCTATCCGTGCTCTTTTGGGTGTCTTCTCGTGAGCATGGCCATGCAATACACTCATCAAAGGCCATTGCCATATCCACCCCCAACGCTTCCTGGATTTCAATACAAACCTCTGGGGAGAGCATTCTATATTGTCCATCCAAGGGCGATCGAAAACGCACGCCTTCTTCTGTAATCTTTCGAAATTCAGACAAAGAGAAGACTTGATATCCTCCGGAATCTGTCAGAATGGGACCATTCCATCCCATAAACTGATGCAATCCCCCCATTCGTTCAATCAGTTTATGACCAGGACGAACCCACAGATGATAGGCATTGGATAAAACAATCGATGCATTCAACTCTCGAAGTTCTTTGGGCGAAACACCTTTGACTGTGCCATATGTTCCAACGGGCATAAATGCAGGGGTTGGAACCGAACCATGTGTGGTCTCAAGAGTTCCTGTTCTCGCCATTCCAGCAGTATGAGAAATATGTAATGATAAAGCAGACATTAAACGTTCACGGAAATTAAGAAATATGCTTTTTGGTGGGCCAAATTAACATTGCATCACCATAACTATAAAAACGATATCTGTTCTCTATTGCATGATGATATGCTTGCATGATGGAATCTCTACCACCAAAAGCACAAACCAACATCAACAACGAGCTTCTGGGAAGATGAAAATTCGTAAGAAGACCATCAATAACGCGAAACGAAAAATCTTCTTGTATAAAAATGTCGGTTTCTCCTTTTTTTGCATAGAGTTCACCTTCCAATGCTGCGGATTCTAAACAACGAGTCACAGTCGTTCCCACTGCGATCACCCGCCCCCCTTTGCTTTTGGTTTCCTTGATATCATCAACCGTTTGTGAAGAGAGCGAAAACCATTCTGCATGCAATTTTTTTTCTATGATCTGTTTTTCTCGCAATGGCGCAAACGTACCCGTGCCCACATGCAATGTAATGGTACTGAATGTGACGCCTTTGCTCTGTAAATTCTGAATCAATCCTTCACTCAGATGCAAACTTGCCGTAGAAGCAGCTACCGCACCGAGCTCTTTGGCGAAGATGCTTTGATAGCGCTCTTCATCTCTCGCTGTTGCTCTGCGATTGAAATATGGTGGAATCGGTATTTCTCCCGTCTTTTCCATCACTTCATGGACTGAAGGTGTACATTCCAAAACCCAAAGATCTCCCTCTCTTCGCACACATTGAATATGTTGGGACCCAATGTCAAAGACCTCACCATTTTTGATCCGTCGACTCGGACGAATCATCGCCAGGCAATACTGATTATCGATGATCTTTGTTACCAATATCTCTACAGCACCACCCGTTTTTCTACGTGTATAGATTCGGGCATGCATCACTTTGGTATCATTCACGACCAGCCTATCTCCTTCTTGTAAAAGTACTGGTAGATCGCACATTTTTCCATCAAGGACTTTTTTTCCTTGAACCTGTAAAATCCTAGAATCAATCCGGTTATATAGAGGAAAGCGAGCGATCCTGTCCTCAGGAAGTGTGAAGTCATAGCGCGCAAGAAATGATGAAAAGTCCAAATTCATTGATATTCTCAATTGACAAGAGAGATAAGTAGTGGTGATATACAGTACGCACCAATATGGAGACCAACATGAGACCCAAAGTGATTCGTCGAAAAAAAGGCACTGCTCCTCCAAAAGAGAGAAGTCTTGCCGAGATGCTTCCAGAAAAGAAAGTGGGAAAATCTCGCAAAGATAATCTTCCCAAAAAAGATGTCAAGTCTGGGTTCACACCAAAACCCCGAGAAAGACTCAGTACCAGTACACTACTCTCAGAAATTGCAGAAATGGATCGCTCTGAATTTGATCGACGTATCAAAATGCCACACAACATCCAGCTCGGTGACAAAGTACAAGGAACGGTTCTTCGGGTCGAAAAAGAACTCTTTATTATTGATCTCGGAGCAAAATCAGAAGCTTTTCTATGGAAAGAAAACATGATTGATACTGACATCGCCAAAAATCACACCATATCTGCTTTTGTGACTTCCATTTCTTCCAACGGTATTCATCTCTCTCAAAAAACCCAAGAAAGTCTATTGCAGCGCTTTCAGGAGGCAAAAGAGCAAAACAAAAGCATTCAAGCCAAAGTCATCGCTGCCAACCAAGGAGGTTTTGTTCTCCTGTCTGAAAATATGCGTGGTTTTTGCCCCAAAAGTCAGATCGATATTCATGTGCAAAGTAACGAAACATATCTCGACCAGGTCTTTTCTTTCCGCATTACAGATATTCAAAAGAGTGAGTTTGTCGCATCTCGAAAAGCATTATTGGAAGAGGAAAACAAAGAGTCTCGTGCCCAGATTCTGGAAGCGCTAAAGCAGGGAATGGCTGATGAAGGTACTGTCGTTGCTGTGACCGACTTTGGCGTATTTGTCTCTATCTTTGATATTGAAGGATTGCTTCCCAAGAGAAAAATCCCACCCGAAAAAAATATAGCCGTTGGTGACCGCATCGCTGTAAAAATAGACACCATTGATCTCGATAGACAAAAGATCGCGTTGGCCCTTGACAAAAAAGATCCTTGGCTGGAATTGGGACAGCGCTATCAGATTCATGAAGCATATCCTGGAAAAGTCATGCAGCATATTGAACATGGGATGTTGGTGGCCTTGCAATTTGATCTGATCGGTATGGTCCATCACTCCAAAATTGCAAATCCTACCCATGCTTCTCAAAAATATCCTGTTGGTAGCAAAGTGACGGTATTCATCTCTTCCTATGATTTGAGCAAGCGAAAACTCAATCTACAGCTCGATCCGCCTATCATCGTATCAGAAGAGAGTCGTCCCACAGGTCATCATTTCAGTGATTTGGTTCGAGACTTATTTGCCGACCCACAAAAGAAACGCAGATAAACCTAAATATTGAGCTTGTTAAGCAGAAAACGAAAATTTCTCAGTGCGCGAAGTGCAATCGCTTTTTTTCTAGGCTCCTCTACGAGTTGCATTGGATGGATCGTACAAATTGCCGGTATGTGTCGTCCATTTGTTTCGATCTGGATATCCTCTCCTCGCAATGCAGCTTCGCGATCATCGACACGCAAAATATCAAGCGGATCCATACCAAAGACCAAGACCGCCTTTGGTTGAATCGCATAGAGCTGCGCCAAAGCCATTGTATCGCAATGATAACATCCAAACCCGCGCTTCATCGGAATCCAGTAGAGCTTTTCTTTTGGAAGCTGCAACACCTTTGCGCGCATATCTCCCAACATTTTTAGGCCTGCGCCGGCGAGAGGTTTGGCGTGCCCTTCGATTAGGACTACCGGTGCATCGGGTCGACCCACACCCCACATGCATTGTTTGGTCTGACAGTTGGCTTCTCGAAATGCAAATGCTTGCTGCAGCCCATCAGCACCATGAGGAATTTGGTTGAGATTAAACTGTGGGCGATCATTTCTTCTATCAATAATCGATTTCCACCACGGTTTTAAGTTGTGCTGTAGATCCGGTTTTGGTTCTCGTTGCAATTTTTGAGAAGCCGGTGATTGTCGAGTATCCTTATCTGCTTCTTTTTCTTTTTTTCTAGCCTTCTCTTTTGTGATGTTGCTGTCTATTGCTTGTGGGCGCTGACGAGCAGATACTTGGGTCGCGACGGATGAGATGTTTTTTAGCTCTTCCCAAACTTGGATGTCTGAAACCATCCAATCTTGTGTTCCACATGATTTTTGCCACTCTAACCAGGTACGAATATCGGCAGCCAACGCTTCTCGAGAATCTTCCATCAATCTCTCCATCCGAGCTGACGAAGCTGATTCAAAATGGCAAAAAGAGGCAAGCCTACAACATTTAACCAATCTCCCTCAACTCTCTCGATAAGCCATGAACCCTTCTGTTCTACCATGTATCCCCCAGCGCAGTTTCGAGCTTCTCCTTCTAAAATATAGGCTCTCAATTCCAAGTCTGTCAGATCTTTTCGAAAAAAAACTTTGGAGTGCTCTTGTATATCAAAACGCTGATCACGATAAAAAATGGACACCGCTGTCGTCAGATCATGACCTTTTCCACGAAAAAGACAAAGTCGAGAAAACCACTCTTCA
>JACLAC010008323.1_pt1 | contig 17513 bp, 7 predicted proteins | sample 8027881 | NCBI WGS metagenome assembly JACLAC01 (sample SAMN15725517, study PRJNA655200) | protist metagenome | isolation source: fluorescence activated cell sorting (FACS) single amplified genomes of... | place: Spain: Blaines Bay Microbial Observatory, Mediterranean Sea | collected 2016-01-19
GCGAGCTCAGCAGAAAGACCCAATGTAATATTGATCATGGTGGATGATATGGGTTTTTCTGACCTTGGATATCATGGGGGTGAAATAGAAACTCCCAATATCGATTTGTTAGCTAGTAAAGGGGTGAAGTTCTCTCATTTTTATAATTCAGGAAGGTGCTGCCCAACCAGAGCCACGTTGATGACTGGTTTACACCCTCATCAAGTTGGGATTGGTCACATGACAGAGTCTCCTTCAAAAAAGAAATCAAAAAATGCACCAGTGGCCTATCAAGGGCATTTGAATGAGTCTTGTGTGACCCTACCAGAAGTATTAAAAGGAAATGGCTATGCAACGATGATGTCAGGGAAATGGCATTTGGGTTTTTTCGATAAAAAGGATTGGCCTTTACAAAGAGGTTATGAAAAGTTTTATGGTTGTGTGCCAGGGGCGACTCGCTTTTTTAGTCCAATACATCCAAGGGGAATGACATTGGGTAATACCGCTGTTGAAGACCCTAAAAGCACCACGAATGAGGCTTTTTATACGACAGATGCTTTTACAGATTATGGGATTCAATTTATGAAAGAGGAATTGTCCAATTCTAAAAGACCCATGTTTTTATATTTGGCCTATACCGCACCACATTGGCCTTTGCAGGCATTTGAAGATGATATTGAGAAGTATAGAGGGAGTTACAAGATTGGTTGGGATAAATTAAGAGAGCAACGCTATCAAAGGCAGATTGAATCTGGTTTAATAGATAAGAAAAGTGAGTTATCTAAAAGGCCTGAGAAAGTTCCAGCTTGGGAAACAATAAGTGAAAAAAAAAAAGACTTGATGGATTTGAAAATGTCTATTTATGCTGCCATGATAGATAGAGTGGACCAAAATATAGGTAAGTTGGTTGCCTTTTTAAAGAAGGAGAATCAGTATGCGAATACATTGATCATGTTCTTGTCAGACAATGGTGGTTGTGCAGAAGGCGGTGTCATGGGGCGTGGAGAATTTTACGATATAGAAAAAAGAAACTTAGAAGCAGCAAATAGTTATGGTGAGGCTTGGGCTAATGTCAGTAGCACTCCATTTAGGTTATATAAACACTACACCCACGAAGGAGGAGCAGCAACACCTTTTTTTATGCATTGGCCAGCAAAAATTAATTCAAAGAAGACATGGTTTAAAGAGCCCGCTCAGTTAATAGATGTGATGCCAACCATAATGGATGTGAGTGGCTCTAGTTATCCTTCTAGTTTTAACGGACATCAAATTCTAAAACAAGATGGGGTGACTTTAAGGCCAGCCATGCAGTATGCTTCATTAAAAAGAGAAGCGCCTATTTATATAGAGCATGAAGGTAATGCCTCCATGCGTGATGGTAAATGGAAACTAGTAGGAAGGGGCGTTTCCAAAAAGAATGACTTAAATGAAAAGTTGTGGGAGTTGTATGACCTATCTAAAGATAGAACTGAATTATATAATTTAGCCCAAAGCCACCCTGAAAAACTTAACAGTATGGCGAAAAAATGGAAAGCTTGGGCAAATCAGGCAAAAGTTTTTCCGAAGTAATTTAGCCTTGTAGTTTTCCCGAAATAATTTTTGAATATTTAGAACAAAGCTGACCTAGCCTTTTGAAATCTCTTTTAGGGATTCTATTGGAAGGGCCGGTTAGCCAGATAGCTCCAATGGGGTAGCCACGAGAATCTAAAATGGCTGCTCCAATACAGCGCATGCCTTCCATCTCTTCGTCGCAGTCTACTCCAAAACCCTGCGTTTGGACTTCGGATAAATGCTCGATGAAGGCTTCAGCAGAAGTGATGGTATTAGGGGTATGTTGTTCGAAGGCAATATCTTTGATGATTTTGTCTCTATCTTCAATTGGCATGGCACAAAGCATGGCTTTACCAGGAGCTGCGGTGTGAGGGGAAAATCTAGTGCCTAAGTCGATTGAAAATTTAAAATTATGTACACCTAAGGCTTGTTCTAAGACCACACCTTCTGAGCCAATAAGGGTTCCTAAAAGGATGGTCTCTTTTGTTTCGTCTCTTAACTTTTGCATTTCATCATAAGCTGAAGCTGTGAGGCTTTTGTGACTGATGGTTTTATTTGAAATGCGAGTGACTTTATTCGTTAGTTTAAATGATTTAGAGGCTAAGTCTCGTTCTAAAAAACCTTTTGAGTGCATCGTAGCGGTGATGCGAAAGGCTGAGTTAACTGGTATATCCAGGGCAGAAGAGATCTCAGTGATGTTCATGCCTTCTGGGCAATCACTTAAAATTTCCATTACACTAAGAGCTCGCTCTAAGCTGGGAATGATGTAATTGGTCTCTTTTTTCAAAGATAGATACCTTGTATTTGAGAAGACTTATTATCGGAAGTAGCTGAAAGGTCAAACCAAAAGTAAAAACTATTTTCTATATAACAAAAATTTGTAATATAAAAATGTTTTGTTATATTAAATAATTGACTTGACTAACCTTCAATTATGGTTATTTTAATATAATAAATTATTTAAACATGTAAGGTTTTGCCTTGTTAACATTAATTTCTTTTATCTTTTTTACAGCTTTAGTGGGGTTGATCACTTGGGTGATGACCAAGGAGGATAACCATGATAGTTCTTCTGGTTATTTCTTGGGAGGCCGAAGTTTAACAGGTGGTTTTATCGCAGGATCATTGATGCTGACAAACCTTTCGACGGAACAGTTGGTGGGTTTGAATGGAGCTGCTTATAGTGATGGCTTATTGGTCATGGCATGGGAAGTTTTGTCAGCCATTGCATTAACCTTTATGGCACTTTACTTTTTGCCAAAGTATTTGAAGAGCGGTATCACGACGATCCCTCAATTACTAGAAGAAAGGTATGATAAAACAACACGATTGTTGGTGACGATCATTTTTATTGTGGCTTATTCACTCATTCTTCTGCCGATCATTCTGTATACCGGCGCAATTGGAATGATCAGTATTTTAGATTTAAAAACATTAACGGGCATTGAGTCGTCTTCGTCTTTACTGTGGATGACTGTTTGGTTTGTCGGCATCATAGGCTCTGTTTATGCTATTTTTGGTGGGTTGAGAAGTGTCGCCGTTTCTGACACCTTAAATGGATTTGGGCTTTTATTTGGTGGATTGCTTATCACTGTTTTTGCTTTAATGGAGTTGGGTGGGAATTCGTTTGGCGAAGGTGTGACGAAATTGCTGACAGAGCATCCAGAAAAAATGAATTCGATTGGTGGTTCAGATTCTGCATTGCCTTTGGATACTTTATTTTCAGGTGTGATGCTTTTGGTGATGTTTTATTGGTGTACGAATCAGCAAATTATTCAGAGAACTTTTGGAGCCAGCACCCTAAAGGAAGGGCAGAAAGGGGTCATTTATGCAGGCTTTTTGAAGATCTTAGCTCCGCTTATTTTAGTTTTACCTGGTATCATTGCTTTTCATTTATATGGCGAAACCGAATTGAAAGCGGATCAAGCCTATGGCCATTTAGTTCAAAATGTATTGCCAACGCCCTTAACGGGTTTTTTCGCTGCGGCTTTAGCTGGAGCTATTTTAAGTTCCTTTAATTCTGCCTTAAATTCTGCCTGCACGTTGTTTAGTTTAGGTTTTTATAAATCGGTTATTGCGCCTCAAGCTGAGGATGAAAAAGTGATTTCAGCGGGTAAAAAATTTGGCTTTGCTTTAGCTGTCTTTTCGATGACTTTAGCTCCTCTTTTAGCTGGCCAAGACTCGATTTTTGGGTATCTTCAGAAGATGAATGGGCTATATGCTATTCCAATATTTGCGGTCGTGATTATGGGCTTAGTGAATTCAAGAGTACCTTCATTTGCTGCGGTAATAGCTTTGTTGTTAGGTTTGGTGACGATATCCCTAGGGTATTTTATTCCTGCCTTGGCAACGATTGTTGATGAAGAGATAGGTGGTTTTCACTTTTTGGGCTTAGTTTTTATAGGTTTAGTGGCATTTTTATATGTGGCTTCCTTAGTTGCACCGAATAAGGAGCCGTGGATTCAACAAGATTCAGGGGCGGTTGATCTGACTCCTTGGCCATTGGCTAAGCCCTTGTCTTTGTTTTTAATAGGGGTAACTCTAGTTATCTACTTTATTTTTGCTGATTTTTCAGTCCTTTAAGTAAAATATTAACTTAAACCGAGGAGATTAGAATGGCTTTGCATATAAATGAAAATTTTATATATAAAAAAGATTCTATACTTGATTTTTTAGTAAAGATAATTAGTCTATCATCTATGAATAAAACAAATTTAAAAATGAAAAGCGTTCTCTTTGTTTTACTGCCCTTTATTTTTTCACAGCCTCAGTTGGCCGTAGCTGACAGTTTTGAGAAGGTAGCAAAAATACTAGAAGAAAACTGTGTAAAATGTCATGGTGAAGAAAAAGATAAAGGCGATCTGCGCTTAGATACGTTGGCTTACTCTATAAAGGGGGGTGAGTCAGGAGCTTCTGTTGTGAAAGGTCACCCAGAAAAAAGCGAATTGCTTTTTAGAGTGATGCTAGATGCAGATGATGATGATATCATGCCACCTAAAGGTGACCCTCTTAGTAAAAAAGAGGTGGGTTTGTTGGAAACTTGGATTAAAGAGGGTGCAAATTGGCCAAAAGAAAGGGTCTTAAAAGCACCTGTAGAAAAGAAGAAAGTTGTTGATCCATCCAGTATCGTCTTTGAAAGGGTTCATAGTGACTTAGAAGATGAAGATTTTTTTAAAGATGAAGTCTATCCAGTTATAGAAAAACATTGTTATAAATGTCATGGTCATGAGCCAGAAACGATGAAAGCAGACTTCTGGATGGCTTCAAGAATGAACATTGTTAAAGGTGGTTCTCTGGGTCCAGTTTTAGATTTAGAAAACCCTAAAAAATCATTGTTTCTCGAACTGATCTATGGTATGGACGAAGATAGACTCATGCCACCTAAAACAACTTTAACAGAAAGAGAGAAGGGGATTCTAACTGAATGGGTTTATAGAGGAGTTCCTTTTGCAAAAGATTTGGAACACGTGTATGTTCCTCAGAATGAAGTGAATGACGAAAATAGAAAGTTTTGGTCTTTCGTGCCTGTCGTAAATAAAGAACCAGGTGCAGTTAAAGATAAAGCATGGAGTAAAAATACGATTGATCAATACATTCTAACTCAGTTAGAGTCGCAAAATATGGTTCCATCAAAGCAAGCCGATAAAACAACTTTGATAAAGCGACTCTACTACACATTGACGGGTTTGCCACCAAGTCCGGAAGAAATTAAGTCATTTGTAGAGTCTTCTGATTCTCAGGCTTATCAAAAAGTTATAGATCGTTTATTAGAGTCAAACCACTATGGGGAAAAGTGGGGGAGGCATTGGTTGGACCTGGTGAGATATGCAGAAACAAATGGTTATGAAAGAGATGGAGCAAAGCCTGAAGCCTATAAGTACCGACAATGGGTGATTGATGCTTTTAATCAAGATAAACCTTATGACAGAATGATTGAAGAGCAATTGGCGGGAGATGAACTTGATTCCGTTACAAAAGAAACGGTGACAGCCACTGGGTACTACAGAATGCACATTTGGGACGATGAGCCTGTCGATAGAGAACAGGCTATTTATGATGATTTCGACGATGTTTTAAAAACAACCTCAGATGTATTTATTGGCTTAACGGTTGGCTGTGCTCGTTGTCATGATCACAAGATTGATCCCATTCCTCAAAAAGATTATTATCGAATGATGAGTTTCTTTAAAAACATCAAACCCTATAACAGAAGTAGTGTTGTGAGGAATATGGCAGATGAAAGTTTAAAAAATAAATACGAAGAAGAAAACAAAGAGCTAAGAAAGAAACGAGCTGGTTTACAAGTAAAGTTAAAAGAACTTCAAGTAGAATTTCTAAAGGTACTTTCCCTGAACCCTCAGGTTTCAGATATGAAAGACATGAAGTTTAAGTTTTATAGAGATACGTGGGATAACTTACCTGACTTCACTATGCTAAAGGCAGAGGAGGAAGGAGAGTTATCTCATAATTATTTCGATATTTCTAATGCTTCTCGGAAAAGTTCCTTCGGATATGTTTTTGAAGGAAAAATAACGGTTCCTGCAACAGGTTATTATGATTTTCGAATGCGTTCTGATGATGGGGCAAGATTAACCATTAACAACCAAGTTGTAATAGATCATGATGGTATACATGGCATACATGAACTAAAGTCTGGTCGCGCTCATTTAGCAGAAGGAGAGTTGGATATTAAATTAGAGTACTTTCAAAAAGAACAGGATCATGGATTAGTGCTTGGTTGGAGTGGAAGAGGACAATTTTCATATAGATCGTTAACCTTGCCAAAAGGAGAAAACTTAATCACAGATGTTGAAAAGCTGATGACAAAACAAAAAGGTCATGTCTTAACAACATTACCAATTGTAAAAGCAAAGTTAGGGAAAGCTAAAGCAAACGAAATAAATCATATCTATCAGCAACTTCATAAGTTTAAAGATAAATTTGTTAAAGACATGGTTTTATGTGTGGAAGAGTTAGGCCCAAACCCAACTCCGATGAATGTTTTTGGTCGTGGTTCTGTTCATGCAAAAGGTCCTATAGTTGAACCTGCTTTTTTATCTATCTTGCCAAAGGTAACTCCAAATATAAAAGCAAAAAAGTCTACCAGTGGTCGACGTAAAGCTTTGGCAGAGTGGATTGCCAATAAAGATCACCCCCTAACTGCTAGAGTGATGGTGAATAGAATATGGCAATACCATTTTGGTAGAGGCTTGGTTCACAGCTCAAGTAACTTTGGTTTTATGGGAACGAAACCTACACATCCAGAATTACTAGATCACCTCGCTCACGTTTTTATGCATGAGTATGATTGGAGTATTAAAAAAATGCATAAATACATTTTGATGTCCTCAGCCTACAGAATGAGTTCGAAGTCGAATGAGGCATACCTAGCTATAGACCCTCAAAATGATAACTTCTGGCGTTTCAATATGCAAAGGTTGCCAGCAGAAGATATTAGAGATTCAATTTTAAAAGTGACAGGAAAGTTAATGACAAACTATGGAGGGGCTTCTGTCTATCCAAAAATTTCACAAGAGGTTTTGGAAGGGCAATCCAGAGTGACTTGGAATGTCTCCAAGAAAAATGATCCTGCGCATCAATATAGAAGAACCGTTTACACTTATACTAAAAGGTCACTCGTATTACCTTTTATAGAAGGTATGGATGGCCCTACAACTGACACATCTTGTTCCGTGAGGTTTGTGACGACTCAGCCGACACAGTCACTTACGATGTTAAATTCGGAGTTCTTAAGACAGGCTTCAAAAGACTTTGTCGCTAATGTGAAAAGCAAGGGTTTGAAGAGTAACAAAGAACAAATTAAGTATGTTTGGAATCAAGTAACAGGACGTCATGCGTCAGACAAAACAATTCAAGAAGGCTTGAGCTTTTTTGAAGAGTTTATGAAAAGTGGTGCCAGTCATGACTTAGCTTTACAGCAATATTGCTTGATAGCTTTAAATTTAAATGAATTTATTTACTTAGATTAAGAGGAATTAATGATGAATCAACCAAATAAAAGACGTTCCTTTTTAACGGATATGGGAGCTGGCTTTACAGCTGTCGCATTGAGTGACATGTTGTCGAGAGATAAGTTTTTGCAGGCCCAAAGCCTAAACGCTCAAAATTTAAATTATGAAAACCCTTTAAAAGCGAAGCAGCCTCCTTTACCAGCTAAGGCAAAGTCGGTTATATTTTTATTTATGTATGGTGGCCCATCACAGGTGGATACCTTCGACTACAAACCAGCCTTGTTTAAACTAGATGGAAAAACAATTGATGTAAAGACTCATGGTCGTGGAGGAAAGAAAAATCAAGGTCGTGTTGTGGGCCCAAAATGGAATTTTAAACAGTACGGACAAAGCGGTGCTTATGTGTCTGATTTATTTCCGCATTTAAAAAAGCATGTCGATGATATGGCATTCATTAAATCAATGACAGTGGATTCGCCGATTCATGGCTCAGCCATGTTGCAGATGAACTCTGGACAAATTCTATCAGGGCATCCATCTTTGGGTTCATGGCTGAACTATGGCTTGGGAACGGTTAATGAAAACTTACCTGGTTATGTCGTCATGCTCGATTCAAAAGGCGGTCCGATTTCTGGCGCAAAGAATTGGTCGAGTGGTTATATGCCAGCTACCTATCAAGGGAATATTATTCGCTCAAAGGGAAGTCCTATTTTAGACCTAAAACGTCATGAAAGTTTAACGCAGTCTCAGCAAAGAACAATGCTGGATACTTTGTATAAGTATAACTCGCAGCACTTAGCAGATCGAGTGGATAATACAAATTTATCTGCTCGTATCGCGAGTTATGAGCTAGCCTACAAAATGCAACAGCACGCTCCTGAAGCTGTTGATTTAAAAGATGAGAAAGAAAAAACTTTAGAAATGTATGGTGTAGGCAAAGGAGAGACAGACGAGTTCGGGAAGAAGTGCTTGATGGCCAGAAGGCTTGTTGAACGAGGAGTTCGTTATATTCAATTATACTCAGGTGGAGGTCATAATGATGACACTTGGGATGCACACAGTGATATGGAAAAAAATCACAACAAGCATTGTAAACGCACAGATCAACCTATCGCAGCCTTATTACAAGATTTAAAAGATAGAGACTTATTAGATGAAACCCTTGTTGTTTGGGGTGGTGAATTTGGTCGACAGCCAACAGCTGAATACGCTAAAGGAACGGGTCGCGATCACAATGCAAAAGGTTTCACGATGTGGATGGCTGGAGGCGGTATCAAAGGTGGCGTCTCTGTTGGCGCAACAGATGAACTAGGCAACGAAGCAGTAGAAAAGCCATTCCATGTGAAGCAATTACATTCAACTATTTTACATCAAATGGGCATTGATGGCAATGCCCTTTCTTATTTTTACGGTGGTTTAGATCGAAAACTCGTTGGAGTGGAAGAGGCTGAGCCCATTCATGAGGTTATTGCATGAGAATTTCAAAGTTAGGTTTAAGTTCACTATTTGTCGTTGGTTTATTTTCAACCCAGCTTCAAGCGAAGTATAAATTTATCGCTCAAGATAGAGGTCAATTATCTATTATTGATGAGAAAGGAGAGGTCAGTTCTCAGATGAAATTGGGAGGTATTCACGATATTCATCAATTGAACAAGAATAAGTTTTTGACTCATCAAAAGACTAAAGTGATGGAAATAGATATGAGTAAAAAGGAAATTATATGGCAATTTGATTGTAAGAAGCTGTACCCTAAATTAAAAATAGAAGTGCATTCTTTTTTACCAAATGATGATGGGACGGTGACCGTGGCTGTTTCTGGTGCAGGGGAGATTATTACGATTAACCGAGAAGGGGAAGTTTTGTCAAAGTTTTCTATGAAATTAAATAAGCCTCATCCACATAAAGATACTCGGCTCATCCGTTCAACTCCAAATGGTAATATTTTAGCTTCGCATGAAGGGGATGGCTTTGTAAGAGAATATACGAAGTCAGGAGAATTGGTATGGGAATATCAGGTCCCAATGTTTGGAAAAGAGAGTAAAAGAGGTCATGGTGTTGATGCTTTTGGGAACAGTGTCTTTTCTTCAGTACGACTTAAGAATGGTAATACTGTTATTTGTACTGGTAATGGACACTCTGTTATAGAAGTGAATCCCGAAAAGAAAATTGTTTGGAGTTTGCATCAAAATGATTTAGAAGGGATTCAATTAGCCTGGGTAACGACGATCGAAGTTTTAGATAATGGGAATTTCTTGATTGGTAATTGTCATGCAGGTGAGGCTAATCCACAACTTATTGAGGTGAGTCGGGATAAAAAAGTAGTATGGCAATATAAAAACTTTGAAACTTTTGGGAATGCCCTTTCTAATTCAATGGTTTTAAATCACAGTCAAGCGGTCACTCGTTAAGATTATGAGCCACAGGAAGATAAGGTGGGGTATCTTGGCGACAGGATTTATCGCTCATCAATTTGCAGGTGACTTGGCATTGTGTGAAAACTCAGAGCTTGTTGCCGTCGCTTCTAGATCAAAGGAGGGTGCTGATAAGTTTGCTGAAAAGTTCAATGTAGAACGAGTTTATCACTCTTATGAAGAGCTAGCTGCTTCAGATGAGGTGGATGTTATTTATATCGCAACACCTCACCATTTACATTACCCTAATGCTAAGATGTGTATGGAGCAAGGGAAGCATGTGTTGGTAGAAAAACCTATGACGCTAAATGCCCATTTAACGAAAAACCTAATTCATATAGCGAAGAAACACGATGTGTTTTTAATGGAAGCCATGTGGACGAGGTTTATACCAGCCGTTAAAGCTGCGATGGAGGTAGTGACATCTGGAGAAATAGGGACGCCTAATTTGATTGAATCTGATTTTGGTTTTAAAGCAGAGCCAGACCCTTTGAGTCGTTTATTTAATGCAGACTTTGGAGGTGGTTCGTTACTAGATGTTGGTATATACCCACTAGCTTTAAGTTTCTTCTTTATGGGTGAGCCCGACTCATTTGTTGCTGAGATGAATATAGGGCCAACCCATGTCGATGAGCAATGTTCTATCACGTTAAAATATAGGAAGGCTGAAGCTAAATTGTTTTCATCTATTATTGAAGATACTGAAAGAGAATTCTCAATCCATGGTGATAAAGGGTCTTTAGAGTTCGTTGGGCCCATGTATGCACCAACAGGCTTTAGAGTAACTATGAAAAATGGAGAGAGTTACGTGAAAGACTTTTCTTTCAAAGGCAATGGTTATCAATTTGAAGCCATGGAAGTAGAGACTGCGATTCAAAATAAGGAAAAGATAAATAGAGAAATTGATGGCGAATTTTCTCTAAAAATATCGACATTAATGGATAGTATTAAAGCAGAAGCGACGACTGTGGATAAGATTGCTTTTAAGGATGAACTATCATTAAAAGCATCTGTGATTTAGAAACTTATTTTTCTTCTATACAAATAAGTTCTTTTGCTGTTCTATGATATAGTTTTCCATGACTGAACGAAGGTGTGTTCAGACTCCATGTTTCAGAAACGGTACCGATATCATTGACCCCTAAAAGAGCTTTTTCATCAAAAACTTCTGCTTGTGTATCAATACAGTAAACAACGCCTGACATTAAGGTAAAATATAAGACATTGTTTATGACAATGGGGTTACCATTGAAGTTCCATACCCATCCATCTCTTTTAGAACGTTTATCATAGGCGATATCAATGCCATTGCTATTAGTCGTGTCTGAGCTGACTTCTTGAGCCCACAAATACTCTTTTTTGCCGTTTGTGTACTTCGTGTGAACAGGTACTTCTAAATACTCTGCTTTGCCAGTTATTAAATGAAGTCTTCCTACGCAATACTCAGGACCTAAAGTTTTTAAACGTTTATTTTTCTTAAAACAATAAAAGTAGCAGTAGTCACCTACAATGATATTGCTATACCAAGCAGGAAAAACATCTGTGTTGTATTTTTCTTTTAGGTTTATATTTTTTTCTAAGTGGTAGGCCTTTTTTTCTGGGATATAGGTTCTTAAGTCAACCTTGTCGGTAAGTGAGAGTTTTTTTAATAGTTTCCCAGAGTTAGAATCAATTTTATGAACGAGGTTTTCTTTTTCAGTAAACCAAAGAGCTATTTTAGAGTTCCAAGTAGAATTGAAGAGAGCCGTTCCTTCAGTGGTTTTATATTGCCATATTCTTTTACCATTGTCTAAATCAATAAGAGAGTAACCATGTGGGCTTTCGGGAACAGAATGGTGCCCTCCTCTGCCAATTAAAACAGCAGCTCTTCCATCTGCTGTTGTTGAGTAACAAGGGGTGTTGTATTGAGTTAAACTATCTTCAGATATCCATTTGACTTGGCCTGTCAATTTATCTAGAGCAACAATGTAGTTCCAACCATAGACTCTTTTTCCATCCTTGAGGAGATAAGGTTCTAAATTCAAAATGGTGTTTTTGTGGCTTAAGGGTTCAAATTGTTTATTGAAGGGGTAGTGTACTCCGTTTAGTTCATCGATAGGGTTCCAAACTCTTTCCCACAGTTTTTCACCTTCTAAATCATAGCAGACTATTTTTCCACTCGCGTTATAAAACCAAACCCTTTTGCCATCCGTGATCGGTCCAGGGGAAGTTGAGTCACTAAATCCATAAGCATAGGGGCTTTTTAAAGAACCTTCTATTTTCCTCTGCCAGATAATTTTCTTTTGATTTAGGTCTATACAAAGGGCTAGAATATTTGAGCTTTTTAGGTTTTCTTTTTCAGTCGTTTTGAGAATAGGTTCTAGAGTGGTTAGAAATGCTAAGTTTTTCCAAATAGTAATGCCACCTTGTCCTATTTCTGGTAAATTGAGTTTCCAAGAAATATTTTGGTTATTCGAAACACTGAAATTTGTGATGGCTTTGCCATTTGTTGTGACAGTCCAATTTTTTTGAGGACCAGCTGGTTCATTCCAGGGGTTTCCAGATAAGAATAAGAAATGAGTAGACAGAAGAAAAGTAATAAGGCAGTATTTCATAATTTTCTGAGTATAGTTAAATGGAATATAAACTTTTCAATATTCATAACTATAAGATAATGGGAGTTTGTGTTTATGGGAAAAGTCTTTTTGTGCAAAAAGTGACTTGCCATGAGCATGGGACTAAAGCTTAGACCACAAGGTTAAGTCATTTTTCCGCTCACACTTATTAGTAGGCAGTGTTAATTTAATCACTTTTTATTCTAATATAGGGTACTTTTATTTTGTAAGTTATTGATAAATAGTTGCTTAAGCTGTTTTTTTTATTGTGTGAATAGTGAACTTTTGGGAAGTTATAGATTCTTCTAGATTCACATAGGTGATTCCTATAATCTTTGAGCCTAAACGTCCAATCAAAGACTTTCATGAGATTTCATCTATTCGTCCTAATCGCCCTTTTCCCAATTTCACTTTTTGCGGAAGTAAAAGTTGAAGGAAGTCACTCCCTTTATTTAAGAAGTGATGGAAGTTTATGGGGAAGTGGGATCAATACATCTGGGCAACTCTTAGATTATCCAAGCCCACTAGAAACTCCAGTTAAGTTAGTGAGCGGAAATGTCATTGATATGGATGCGGGGACTAATTTTAGTCTATTTGTGAAAGATGATGGTTCGGCTTGGGGGATGGGTGAGAATGGCTCGGGGCAATTAGGTACAGGGAATACGTTTAATTCATCTGTGATCGTTCAAATATTTGCTGGAAATGTGATGGCGGTCAGTGCAGGAGACTCACACAGTGCTTTTTTGATGACAGATGGAAGTTTATGGATGACAGGACTTAATAATTACGGACAGTTGGGTACAGGCAATCTAACATCTGTTAGTACTCCGGTGATGATAGAGGCTTCTGGAGTGGTGGAGGTAGAAGCAGGTTCGAATCACTTGGTTTATAGGAAAAGTGATAATTCCGCATGGGTGGTGGGTCGTAATTTTGAAGGGCAACTAGGTGATGGAACTTCAAGTGATCTGAGTACGCCAATAGAACTATTTTCTGGAAACATAACAGATATCGCGGCAGGGTTTCAGCACAGTTTATTTTTAAGTGGTAACCAGTTATGGGCGAGTGGTCAAAATTCAAATGGTCAGCTGGGTGATGGAACCATAAGTTCAAATCCAACTGTATTTTATACAGGACAAGCCAATATTTCTGAAATTTACGCTGGTCAAAATAAGTCTGCTTGGAAAAAGAACTCAAATGACTTTTATGTTGTTGGTGAAAATACTTATTCAGAGTTGGGTACTGCCACCATGCCGGTTCAAACACCTCATAACTTAACTTCTGAAGATGTTGTTTCTATTGCCTTAGGTAGTTCTTTTATTTTATTCGAAACAAGTGATGGTATCGTTTTTGGAGGTGGAAATAACCCTGATGGTGTTCTAGGTTTTAATGAAACTTCTATTCCAACTTTTACGGAAACTCATTTCCCATCTGGTTATGGTTCTGGAAATGTTATCTCGGTGAAATATGGAAACAATAAATTTCACCCTTATCAAGGTATAGAAATTCAATTTATCGTGACAGATTCAAATGGAAGACGAGTTGAATCTGATAACACCACATCTATCACCATCACACCAAGTTCTAGTGCCAATGTTACTCATGTTTATGCTGGTATAGGAGACGGTGTTTATGGGACAGATGCTGGAGCTGAAACAATTCAAGTGAGACAAGGAGTTGGCTCAATTCTTATTATGAATGATACAGTTGAAACATTTACTGTTTCTGTTGCCAATGATGGAGGGTTTGGCAATCCAAATACCTTCAGTCTAGAGACTTCAATGAGTGTTTCTGAAGCAAGGTTAGAATCCTATGAATATAGCTCTTTATTACTAGAAAGTGACGGGACTCTTTGGGGAGCTGGTCAAAATTCAAGTTATGAATTAGCGGATAGTTCAGCATTAGATATAACTGATGCACAAATCCTTTTTTCATCGAATATTTTAGATGTCGCAACAGGCTTGTCTCACACTATATTGTTGACTCATTCTGGAGAGTTATGGGGTGTTGGTAATAATACTTATACACAATTTGGCACGACGGGAATGGGAACTCATAGCTCACCCGTTAAGTTTGTTGGTGGTAATGTAGCAAAAGTTGATGCAGGTGATAACAGTAGCTATTATTTAACTAAAAATGGTGATTTATATGGTGTCGGTCAAAATAACTTTGGCCAATTGGGGGATGGAACAAATGGTGATTTAATTACCCCCTTCTTAATTTCTGGCAATGTCATTGATATGTCAGCAGGTTCTTACCACATGGCTTTCTTAAAAGATGATGGAAGCCTTTGGGCTACAGGTCAAAATACAAGTGGAGAATTGGGAGACGGTTCAGGTACTAACCAGAATACACCTGTCATGATTGTTGGAGGAAATGTGAGTCGCGTTTTTTGCACTAGAGTGGCGACTTTTTATACAGAAACAAATGGTGTGCTATATGGAACTGGCTCCAATTCGAACGGTGAATTGGGCGATGGATCGAATTCAAGTAAATTGAGTCCAATTGTTATTTCTGAACGTCATATTGTTAAACTTTCTGGTTCCGATGCGAACTCTTTTATGGTCGATATTGAAGGCAGTATGTATGCGACAGGCTATAATACGAATGGCGAGTTCGGTATTGGAAATAATCTTGGAATAAGTTATTTTATTCCTACTCATAAAAACATACAAAATGTTGCTGTAGGTACTTATTACTCTTTCTTCGTTCAAGAAGGTGAAGTTTTTGCAATGGGGGAAACGAGCTATGGCCGTTATGGTAATAGCGCTATTGGTGGCATTTCAAACAATACCCCTCAAGTTACTTTATTCCCAAATATCATAGGTAGGCCTGTTCATTTATCTGTCGTAACTGTTTCTTCTTCTCTTGGTTTAGAGAGTAGAGGGACTTTAACCGTCCAAGTCGAAGATGAATTCGGTAATTTAATTGAATCAGACAATTCAACGATGGTCACTTTTAACATGTCAGGCAATGGACAAGTCTATGGTGTAAAAACGGGTTTTGGCGATGGATCTTATGGCGTTGTCGGTGGTGCAGAAACTGTTCAGTTATTGAATGGGCAAGCCAGTATCGCTATTAGTGATGATACGCTTGAAACTTTATTTATTACTTTGAGTAATGATGCTGGCTTGATCAATTCTACGGTTAATGGAATTGATATTTCATTAACACCTTCTGTAGGTAAAGTTGCTGTAGGTCAAAATTTTACCTTGTTTTTAAATGCACAAGGGGATTTATATGGTGCTGGACGTAATGATTATGGGCAATTAGCTAAAACTTATATAGGAGATGAAAACTTGCCTGTATGGATGGCTAGTTCTGTAAGTGAAATTGCTGCAAATGAAGGTTCGAGCTACTTTGTGAAAAGCGATGGGTCTTTGTGGGCTGTGGGTGAAGGAGGCTATGGGCAGTTAGGAGACGGCATGAGTGTGAGCCATAATTGTGCTGTTGAGGTCGAGAGTGACTCAGTAGATAAAGTAGAAGCTGGTAATAGTTATATGTTATATTTGAAAAACGATACCTCTCTTTGGGGTGTCGGTCGAAACGACTTTGGCCAATTGGGGGATGGAACGTCTGTTAATCAATCGAGCCCTGTAGAAATTTATGGCACAGGAGTACTAGATTTTACTACAGGAGGATCACATAGTTTAGTCTTAAAAAGTGATGGTTCCGTTTGGGCTTTTGGTGAAGGCGCTTTCGGTCAACTAGGTGATGGAGTGGTTTCTCAGCAAACTTCTCCTGTTTCAGTGACAGCTATGTCTGCAAATGTCGTTGCAATTGCTGCAGGTGGAGAACACAGTTTGTTTTTATTAAATGATGGCTCGTTATGGGCGACAGGTAAAAATACTTATGGTCAATTAGGTGACGGGAGTAACTCTCAAGCTAATACTCCCATTCAAGTTGTTGCAGGGAATGTGACTGATATTTATGCCGGAAAAGAAACTTCTTTCTACAAGAAGAATGATGGTTCGGTTTGGGCTGCTGGCCAAAATATAAATGGAGAGTTTGGTAATGGAACGACTTCTGATTCATCCGTTTTTGTTCAAGTTATATCTTCAGGGTTAGATTTATTAGACTCTAATTATTCTGTAACAATGTTCTTATATGAGAATGGATCATTAATGGCAAGTGGTCATGAAGCAAACGGAGAGTTTGCTTTAGGAAATAGTGGCCCACAAACTTTTTCAAACCAAGTAGAAATGGGTTACTCTGAGAATAATTTAGGTTCAGTGGATGCGATGAGTTATACGGCAAAGGTTTTGAATACTGTTTTTAATCCGAGTCAATCGGTTACTGTTACAATAGAAGTTTTAGATGTCAACGGTGCATTAATAGGAGATGAAGATACATTAGAATTTACGTTGAGTGTGAATAACAATGCTTCTATTGATTCAGTCTATAGTGGACAGGGAGATGGAAGTTATGGTGTTGTTGCTGGAACAGAAGTGATAACAGCAAAAAATGGAGTCGTGAAGTTTACCATCTCTGACAGTGCTGTAGAAAGTTTTGATTTAGTGATGAGTAATAACAGGTCAGTGAGTGGGCCTACAACTTTATCATTTATAACAGACGCAAATGCTTCTACTCCTAAAGTTGAAGCAGGCCAAAATACGAGCTTCTATTTAACGACAGTCGGTAAACTCTATGGCTCAGGTCAAAATAACTTTGGACAATTAGGAGATGGAACCTCGGTCGACCAACAAAACTTTAAAGAACTTTTCTCGACTAATATCTTAGATGTCTCTTCAGGGTACAGTCATACTTTATTTCTGAAAACAGATGGGTCGGTTTGGGCTACAGGTGAGAATAGTTTTGGTCAATTAGGTGATGGAACAAATACTAATCAACCTAGTCCTGTGCTCGTGTATGCTGCTAATGTTATTGCAGTAGCTGCAGGTGAATACCATAGTTTATTTCTATTGAATGATGGAACTTTAGAAGGCGCAGGTAAAAATGATTTTGGTGAGTTAGGTGATGGAACTAATTCTAGCCAGAGTTCTCCTGTA
>JACLAC010010079.1_pt1 | contig 17512 bp, 15 predicted proteins | sample 8027881 | NCBI WGS metagenome assembly JACLAC01 (sample SAMN15725517, study PRJNA655200) | protist metagenome | isolation source: fluorescence activated cell sorting (FACS) single amplified genomes of... | place: Spain: Blaines Bay Microbial Observatory, Mediterranean Sea | collected 2016-01-19
CTTTAACAGGTTACAGGTTAGGTTTTGGTACCTACCGTACATGCTATCGATTGGAAATTTCAATTTTTGTAGAACCGAATGGCGTATACCTAATTCATCGTCATGAAGATAGGTACTCAAAATCCTCGCATTCGCTTATGATAACATGGTCAAAAAGGCTTCAATTTCATGATGAAACAGAAAGAAAAGTCAAGGCGTCGCTGGATGTGACATGACTGTCATTGTGTATGATTGTGACAGCCGCAGAATTGTAAGTCGATATAAGTCTGTAGGTTAACGATGTGCATCGGTCAGTCAGTCAGATACAACTGAAATAATATGGCGCTACGCTAGAAAGACAAGGGCGACATACCGAGCGCCGCTGTTGCTTCAAACGTGACCGGGTCAATTAAGTACGAAAAAAAGAGAATGGAAAGTGTCTGTGGACTGTGGTGTGATGAAGAGATATAATGAGTCAAGATGCCAGTGATAAACGTGTACGTGAGAGGAACTGGTGAGAGTGTGACCTACATTGAAGCCCGGGAAAAGGGTAAAGCACGTGTTGGTAATATTCTTGAAAAAAAGGGTGCTTTGGTAGCACGTCGATGCGCCACGAACGAAAAAAGAGGGGCACCGAGCTTGGAAAAAATCTGTGAAATAGACGACTTGGTCAGGTCAAACTTGATGAAAAGTAGAGGAAAGCAGGGGCAACTTACTCAGTGATGGAACAGTTTGACTAGGGAAAGTACGTCGAATGACACAGAGTCGTCGCCGTCAGTGGGTGGTGATCATGTTGTTGGTTGTTGTGAGTCAGATACGATAGGGCTGAGAGACGAGGCAAGCTGCAGCAACGTACATCTCAAGATATTACGGTTGACTGTCGTCGCCAAGATCGTGATTGTTGTTGTTGTGGTTATTCGTGTTGTTCTCGTCAGGGTCAAGGTCATGGTCGAAGTTGCATTAGTAGGCGTCGCTGGATGTGACAGCTGCAGAATTCTGTAGGTTAACGATGTGCATCGGTCAGTCAGTCAGATACAACTGAAATAATATGGCGCTACGCTAGCTCATCAAAGACAAGGGCGACATACCGAGCGCTACTGTTGCCTCAAACGTGACTGGGTCATGACTTTGGTCGATTCGGTTAAGTACGAAAAAAGACGACTTGGTCAGGTCAAGCTTGATGAAAAGGAGAGGAAAGCAGGGGCAACTTACTCAGCGATGGAACAGTTTGACTAGGGAAAGCACGTCGCATGACACAGAGTCGTCGCCGTCGGTGGGTAGTGATTCATGTTGTTGGTTGTTGTTGTGGCTGTTGTTGTCGCTTTTGTCCAGGTAGCGGGAGTTGTTACGTTCTTGTTGTTGAGGTTGATTCTGATGGCAAATCTGAAGGTATTATTTGTTGTTGCTGTTGTTGTTGTTACTGCAAATCTAAGATGATGGAACGCGAGTGAGTCAGATACGATAGGGCTGAGAGACGAGGCAAGCTGCAGCAACTTACATCTCAAGATATTACGGTTGACTGTCGTCGCCAAGATTGTGATTGTTGTTGTTGTGGTTGTTCCTGTTGTTCTCGTCAGGGTCAAGGTCGTCGTCGAAGTTGCATTAGTAGCCGTTGTTGTTGTTGTTGTTGTCGTTGTTGTTGCTGTTGTTGTTGTTGTTGTGTTGTTGTTGTTGGAAAAGCGCGTCCAATGACGCGATGGTCGTCTTCGTTGCCAGGGTCATCGTTGTCGTTCTCGTGGTCGTGGTCGTAGTGGTTATTGGTAGTTTGGAAACAGCGCGTCTAATGACACGGGGTCGTCGCCGTCGCCGGGGTGTGATTGATGTTATTGTTGTTGTCGTTGTTGTTGCAGCCGCCGCTGGTCGTGTCGATACACAGGAAAAAATTGGAAAATAAGATGTGGGGAGGGAAAGGAAAATGAAGGTCGGGGTGCTCAAGGAATACAGGAGAGGGGAGAAAAAGAGAGCTACCGATCTAAATGATAGCACTGAGAAAGAGGGAAGAGAAGTTACTGTAAAAGATTTGAATCTTTTGAGGAAAAAGGAAGATTGATTAAGAGAGCCACCGCTCTAAATATTTGAGCGGCGAGATTCAAATAGAGCAGATCTCAACAACCTTGATTGGGGTTTGGGTTGAGGGTTAAGGTTTGTGTTAAGGTTTGGGGTCCAGACTTTCAACAAATACAAATAACATGAAACGGAACTGTCAAAGATCAAATCGACTCACTTTCGTCGTTGCTGCGATACAGCGGATTTGATTGCCATGGTTGCGGGGCAGTTGGGTTCTGCAGTTGTTGTTGTTGAAGCTGTTGATGCTGCTGCTGCTGATGCTCTATTGGCTTCTGTTTGTGTTGTTCAAATCCCGATGGACCACCAACCGAGAATTCCATCTTGGCAAGCTCCATCATTCCGTCAATATCCGTGAGACCACGAGTGCGCTTGCCATTCGACTTATCGTCCGTGTTGCCAGACAATTGCGGTAGCTCCGACTCGGGCTCCTCGTCATTCTTCTCTGCGGCGCGCGACTTTGCCCTAAATACGGTAAGAACCGTAATAGATACACCGGCTACAATGACAGCAAGGTTGAGCAGCAACACAAATCCGGCGACAACATCACTTGCGATCCAGCAGATACAGAATTAGCGCGAATCGCGATGCCAGCCGTCATTGTCAACAGAGTTGCCCAAAGTGAACAAGACTGGAGCATGTTGTCAACAGATCTGTCGAACGGTTTGACACTCTCATGAAGGCCCATAGCAACAAAGCACACAAATTGACCAAACAGCAACTGCAGCGTTGTTCCACGTCCACAAAAGACAATGATGCCTGTCAGAAGGAATTTGCGAACGGTCTCACAAACCTCCCAGTAATAGTACGAACGCTTATAGCGACGATACAGCAAACCAAGCCTCGCCTTGACAGTTGGGTTGGGATGTTCAAAATCCATTCGGTGGCGATACAGCCAAATAAACATAACGGTAGGCCAACCAACGGGAATAAGGGCAATAACGAGCCCAGCCCAGGCCTTGTAAGCTTCATACTCGGCGCCTTGACACTGAATCTTATAATCAGCTTCGAGGTACGGCACACCGTCAATATCTCGACAGACAAAGAGCGAAAGCGTCTTGAAAGACACAATTGGATAAGCCAGCATCATTAGTACAATGAATCCTTGCATCGATATGTTGCGAAAATATTTGGGATTGGATCCACAGAGCAGCGGAGCCAACAGGTAGTTAACAAGGAGCATACAAGACAGCAACAGAGTGAGCAACGTAAGAAGGAGTAAGCCATCGTAAAAGGTGAAGTCTCCTAAACATTGGACACCCGTAACCTGAAGAACGTCTCCAAGAACCAATTGCAGAATCGCCATTGCATCCAGGAAGAACTCAGGCCACGGAATCGAATAAACTCGCTGCGCGGAGGGAGAGTACATGGGTTAGATACAGAATTCGAACGTGGATTCAACAAAAATGACTTACCGGAACAACAGAAAGAATCTGGACAAACGCGACAATGATACCGATTTGAGAGAAGGAGATGCGGCGTTTGCTTCTGCGATTCTTGAAGAGCCATAACGCAACGAATACAATAACTACGAGGCCGAGCGCAAAGACAACGGCGATCGCAGTCGTGGACGAAGCACCACAAGCGACGCAGGCATTGTTGCGAAGGAAGTATCCGTCGGCGCAGACAGCACAAACCACACCAGTGTAGCCTTTGGCACAGCCGAAACCGCCACCGAGGCACGCCTTGTCACCAAGGGGACACGAATAGAAGGCACTAGAAGAGGCCCATGAACCCGGCAGCGCAATGATGGCGCCGGCCATGGCACCGGGATTGGAACAGTCACCACCCAATGGGCATGCTTCGCACCCACGATCTGACATGGCATAGCCGGCCGAGCAGACGCAAGCATGACGTAGGGCATCTGGAAACGACTCAGCGGGACACGGATCGCACTTCAATGCGCCAATTGCAGACAAAGCTACGATATGGGCGACAGGGCAAAGAATTGCAGCCTTACAGCGATGAAAGCCGGTAGAGTCAGCAAAGGTGCCGCTGGAACAACGTGAGCATTTCCCACCCAAACCAGCAAACCCAAGGGGACACGGGTCACACACCGTCCCATTCCGAAAGCTGCCATCCACGCAGGTACATGCCGTACGGTTATGATTGGCAGCGGCCAGCGAGCCACAAGGAATACATGCATCAGTGGCAAGAGATGGAGCAATGTGATCGGCAGGGCAATCAAGACACCGAATGTTACCGGTGGCACCTGCGTAAGTGCCAGCCGGGCAAGCCTCACACATAGGGCGACCAAAGCCACCATCTGACGCAAACCGGCCAGGTGCGCAGGGCCGATAATCGACAGACTGTCCCTCGGCTGAAATGGTGGCAAGACCACGATACTGAACCAAGATCACGGGGTTACCGATCAAAGCACCAGCGGGCAGGGTGCACGACAGGTTACGGTGTCGCAACAGAGGGCCAGCCGCATGAACAACATCGCTGCAAACACCAAAGCTTCCGATGAAGACGCGGGCATCGGCTGCACCAAAGTTCGACCCAATGATCGTGATTCGGGTTCCGCCGACGCGATTACACCCGGTAGCTGGACATCCTTCGACGCTTATGAATTGGGGCGCCGCGTACGAAATCAAGGGTTGCGCCTCGCTTTGGATGCCACCCGGACCGCTGACAACGGTGCTGATCCGGTCGCCGGTTCCAGCTACCAAGAGACACAGAAACGATAGACGCGACTCGACAACGACGCTTGAGCAAAGCTCACACGACAGCGGTGTGCCGAAATTGCTTCCCGAAAAGGTGAGCCAGATGCCACCTTGGGTTGGGCAATCGTACGTCGCATTGCCAATCTGCCGGCTGCATCCAGACACGTTGAATAGCTCAACTCGATTGATGATATTGATCGAGGCAGCGGACGGTTCGCTGCTCTGATTACCCGCAATGACAACCAAGCTCAAATCGAGCCCAACGCTAGAGTGCTCCGGAATAGAACAACGCAACTGGGACGGGCTCAGATACGAAGCATCAACAAAGCATTCGGTTAGTATCCGCCCTGAAACATCCAAGAGATACGCAGCAACGTCAGCGGCCTCAATACCAAACCCGGAGCCTTCGACTTCAATGGAAACGCTCTCGGAAACGAAGATGGACAGAGAAGAGGAAGGCGAGAAACCGCGACGGCGCAGCGTTCCAGGCGATAAGGTCGGCCGCGCAAAATTGAGAGTCACCATCGGTTCCGAAGCAAAGTCAAAGCGGGGCGTATGACGTCCATCAACGGCAACAACAACTGACAAGTTAGTTCCGACCGCGCCAATGGGGATTGTAACATTGAGCAGCTCATTAGCATCGTCAGAAACGGAAAGTGGAACGGGAACCAGGCGATACTTGAACGGGTCCCAAACAGGACCGTACCAAGCCTCGATGAGGCTACCAGCGAAGAAGCCAGCACCTTCCAAAACAAAGCTTTGGCCGTCGCGCAGGCCAACAAATCGGGCTCGAGCGAGCGACGGTGCCCAATCAGTTACCAAAGAAGCGTTGGCCGTCGCGTCAACGATTCCAGCCCTAAATGGTTGCCACGATCGTAATGATAGCGACTCGTCGGTGTTTCTGGCCTCACCGAAGATATCAAGGCGGTTTAGGTTGATACGGTAGGCCGTCGATCCTCCGGCAAGTGCTGATAGAGTTGCGTTCGGCGATAGCGGGATATTGACGACGGTTTCTTCGTCAGTAGTCCACAAAAAGGAAGACGCGATGACAACATCAACAGCACGCTGTCTCTGCATTGGTTGAAGAATGACAACTGACTCGTCCGATTGCCCAACATTCACAGGCGCCGCAAAGAAAAGCCGAATGACGGCGGTCTCACCCCCTTGTGAAAATGAAACGGGAGCGGGAACGCTGGGGACGACGAGGGCAAGGAGCGCAACGACATGACTCGAATTGACGCAACGGTCGACGAGCGGGTCGTACGAAAAGGCGCGCATATCGACCAAAGCAGGCACCGTCGAAGGCAAAAGCGAGGGTGGGCACGGTAGACAAAGGGCGGAAAATGTATACGGCACAAAATAGCCTCGCTGACAAACCGAACAGTTGAAGGTGATCACACCTGTGAGGGGCTGAAAAAAGGGCAAGCGACATGGCAGGCACTGTACCGGGTTACTGACATTGTTAAACATTCCAGATGGACATGGCTTCCGCTGAAACACAGCAACAACGTAGGCAGCCGAATAAGTCACGTAGACAAACCTCGAATCTGGGGACGATATAATACTGGAAGGATAATGAGCCCGCCCCGACGATGTAATGGGATCTGAGCTCATGGGATGGCTGAGTCGCCCCGTAACAGGATCGCGAGACCACGATACGACGGTTCTGGACGACCAAGCGACGGCGTACACCGAATAGCCATCGTTTGAGACATCAACTGACAACGCACCATCCAGAGGAGTAGAAAGAGAGTTTCGGAAACTCTGAGGGTTGTACAGCGCGCCCGTTAATCGGGAGCGTTGAAAACCTACAAGCGAGTCACTCCATTGCGACACAACATAGAGTGAGTGTCCATCCGATGATATCGCCACGGCCGCCGGGTAATCCATCTCAATCAAGTCACCATCGTCGTGGACACGTGTCGCATTACTTAACGTTCCGGTTACGAGAGACCGGCTATACATCACGATTGCGTCGTCACTGGAATCAGTAATGTAGACGAAGCGGCCGTCTGGAGCTATAACTAGTCCGGTTGGCTTTCCGATGCCGGCTATCGTCCGAACACCCGACAGATCCCCCGTCGATAAGCGATCACATGTCACGACGGTGCCCCGATAGGAGCTGACTGCGTAGACTGACATGCCATCGGGCGCAACGACAATATCACGGCCATCAGCCAGGACACCAGAATCATAAACAAAGCGCGGATTGGTGAGCGCACCAGTGACTAGGGATCGGTCAAAAACGGAAATGCTGCTAGAACCAACTACATAAACGGAATCGTCGCCCGGCGAAACTGCAACTGCCCACGGTTTCATCATGTTGATCGTCGAGCCATCGTGGTAATGCGCAGAGACATAAACCAAAGCGCCACTCTCCACAGAGCGGGCAAAGACAAAGATTCCGTTCATGCTACGTGCCAGCACGTAGGCAGAGGCACCGTCAGCAGAGATTGCAATGTCCCACGGCTCATCAATCCGCACACCGGCCGGGTATGGCGGAATAAAACTGTCCAGCGGCACAAGTACACCGCCATCTGAATTGTTGAACGTGACGATCGAATTTGAGGTTTTCCCGATGGCATAAGTGTTCGTGCAATTGAGGGTGAGGACGATGGCGTAGGGAGTGCGCAGATTGATCGTTGTGCCGTCGTGAGTCACCTTCGACAAGAACGTCAGGGCGCCCGTTTGAGTCGTGCGCTTCCAGACAGCGACGCCAATAGAATTAACGTCTGTGCCGAAACAACTGTACAGGTAGAGGCCATCAGACGACACAGCCATTCCCGTTCCAGCGTATGAGGACATCTTTGGAAATATGGGACCCCAAACTGTCCCGTTGGCGAGAAACCTTTCAAAAGTCCAAAACCCCTTGTACGAAGACACATAGATGAACCTCTCGTCTGGAGATACCGCAAAACTTGAGTACCTCCGAAGCGTTGGGTCCTCATCTAACGCATAGCTTGCGTTGCCCAACGTTAGCCGCGCACTAGTCGTAGAACCGTATGAGCAGGTAAACGAAACAACCGATTCGCTTGTGATGGTTGTTACAAAGCGCTCGGTCACCGTCAGCTGGCCCGGCTTGTGGAGAACCGAGCCAGGCAGTGTAACACTGATCATGTCGCTTATCGAGCCATCCAAAGATGACCGGCGAAATATGTTGACAGAGTTTGCAGCCGCGCTAGTGACCACAACGGCGCGGTCGTTAGGCGATATTGCGACACATTTGGGATTGCCGCCGACATCCGACCCCGAAACCTGCTGAAGAAACGCAAGATCGCCAGTCTCAACCGATCGCTGGAACGTGAAGACCCCGCCATAATTGTTGGTTACGTAAGCATTCTTTCCGTCGTTCGATATCGCCACCCAATTGGGTCCTAAAAAATCATGGTCGATGCCCGACATGTTGGAAAGCGCACCCGATTGGAGGTCGCGATTGAATTTGACCAGCGTGTGGGAACCGAAGCTGGTCGCATACAAGAAGCGCTCATCGGGAGAGAGAGAGATGCTGGAGGGAGAGGACAAAGCGTTCATCCCATCAATGAGAAAGCGGGGAGTCAGATCAGCGGCAACTTGGACCCCGGTGCCGGGCCCCAAAAGGGCAAGGGCAAGGGCAAGGGCAAGGGACGCGAAAAGACACGCACACGCGACAAAGCGGCCCACCAGTGCCACCACGACGGAATTGACGGAAAGCCTGGAAAGGTGATTCAATTTCCACATCGCCGTTGGTGTGACAGTGACACTCAGAGCGGATGATACCATTGATACGCGTGTAGTACACGGACGGTAGTTACACAGCTTACAAATAGACATACTGTAAGCACTTTACATTGGCGTATGTGATGGGTCATGGCTCTGCCAGGTCTACGCACACTGCACACTGAGAAGTGTCAGAGAACGGAGAATCTCTGCATCCCCCATTAGGGTTAGCTAGGGTTAGCTCAGCTCAACAATTATCACGTACCACGTGTACCACGTTCCACGCGACGCGCTAGATCGCTGCATCCACCGATTCGATCTGTGCGAAGAGCAAGCGTTCATAATACTTTACTGTCCAGCCGTTCCGCCATCCGCTGCTCCCTGTCTGTTACAAGCTTGGGCTTCAGACCTGACGTCTCCATCTTCTTCGTCGCGGTTGAGCAGGCACACGAAGCGTATGCGGCATGCTGCCGGCACACAGCGTTTAAGCTCAGCTATTCAGTGACCTTGCCAGGGCTCCAGCCCCGTGAACAAGGAGCGAGGGGAGTCGGAAGTAGATGCTTGACTAACAGTCGTAGGTCGACCATCGTTTCGACAGCATAGACGTGCCGGCAGCCGGGCAGCGGGCAGCCCGGCCAGCGGTAGCGGCCTGTGGGGCTGGGAGCCGGCTCATCTGCATCAGCACTTGAAAGTACTAGGCGGACAACTAACTTGAAAAAATGCTCTTGTGTCCGCCTTGTTCTTCTTCTCGACGGTTCCCATTGACACGACTGGTGTACCTGCAGATCCATAACAATTGATAAAGAGGCTTATCCAGGAGAGGGGCAAAATGCAGGCGCCGAAGCGGCGAAGCCGGAGAGACGACAGACACATACGTCACAATAGCGACCGCATGACAAAGAGGCCCGTCGCCATTGCGGCTGTAGCGGCCCATAATATTGGTGGCAGCGATGAAGCGGGGTTGCAGTAGGTGCAGTTGATGCCCACGGTCGAGCCCCCGCATAAGAAACCGCCGAAGTCTCCGTCAAGGTCTGCGGTCAGCGACTCGCCTGAAACACGAGCCAAGCAGTTGTCCTGGTAGCAGGAACAGCACCAGCCTTTGACATTTCCATAATACTGCCCATCAACAGAGGCGTAGACGTACTGGCAGAAGGTGAAGAAAAGGACGTGTGTCGAGTTAGGCAGGATGAGGGCACAAAACTAAGCCAGGGACACATCCGAAACATGAACGATATTAAGACGAGAAAGAAGAGGAAGGGAGAGGTGAGCTAAACAGTGATCACATAGAGATGGACAGACAGTACATACAGTGATGTTGGTTGGGCAAAAGTCACCGCAGTAATCGACGCAGGCTGGGCAGAGACCACCGTCAGTACCTTCCCGTCCACGACCTGTCCATGTCCAACCAAAATAGCCCTGGACGACGACGCACCGCGCCTCCCGTTCGGCCTCGGTTTCGTTCCTGGTCACATTGCTGATGGCCTGTACCTGTTGGGGAACCTGCATCACCGACATCAAGGCGAACAGAGAGAGGGCTGTTGCAGCCACCATCATCAGCGAGGACGACGAGAATGCAGTCCGATGCGGTGACATGATTGCCATTGATCAGTTCCGAGTCGATGCAATGCGCAGGGTCACTTGCGCCGTCCTTGCGCTAACGATCATACCATTCTAAAATTTAAAGCCGGCGCCGGCGCAGTGATGGCGAGGCCGCGAGCCTCGAGGGCCACATAGACCATGGTCGCTGCCGCGCCGTGCTGTAAGACTGAAAAACCAAAACCGGTCGGTAGGGTTACCCAGGAGGGCCAGGCTAGCCGGCCGGGGCAAGGTACTGCTACAGTGTAGGTAGTCTTTTGATATCATCGATCGAAGTCGTGATCATGTCATCATGTGAATGATCATTGATGTGATCATGTCATGTCGCGGCGATGAGACTGAGACTGAGTTCACGGCCTATAAGCTCAGGTGATCACCAACACTGCAACAGCCACTCCTCACCTACAAGCGATATGGACCTCTGACATAGAGTGAGAAAGCAATTTGAGGCTTTCAAGTTTCAAGTTTCGTTCGACCTTGTGAGTCGTGACGTCCTTGTCGAGCCTCGTCGAGTCTCGACTCTCGAGGTGTGTTAATTCAAAAGAGGAAAAAGTAAACAAAAGTACTCAAAAAAGGTACTCAAAACGTGTTTTCCATATATTCATCACTGAGTCAGTAAAGCGAGTTTCAATGAATGGAACGCAGATACTTACGTGAATATGTACATGTGCATGTCGGTACGCGTAGTACGCCTGCTGAATCGGTTGTGAATTCGCTAATTTTCCTCACTGTGGCTCAAACAATTTCCAAGTGGCGCGTGTCCCATTTCCCGTATTTCCCTCACTCAGAACTTAAGCGGCCTGGCATGCTGGTCACTTACGAATACACGTAACAACTGGTAGTTAAACCTAAAGAGCACCCCCTGCCGCTACACCAGCGCCAACTATTACTACTCATCTCTGTTTTGCATTTTCTTTGTGCCCAGATCTCGTCTCCCCCCACCCGATATCGGTATCCGTAGCCATTCCGACTTGCGGTTCATTCGTAGCGCACGCACGTAAGCTCATCTTAACAGGGTCGATTTCCAACCAAACTAGATACCCGACCCTCCCCTCTCGATACCTTTGCATTGCTCTCTTTGCCACCCCTATTCGGGTTGTGTAAGGGGGAGCGTTTGGATAGTTAGGCACCTTTAGATGGGCTTGAGGAATCCTCTTGCACTTGGCGGGTCTTGCAATTGCATCACCACATTCAGCAGCCTAAGCCAGGAAAGAGTGATCTGAAGTACCGGCTGGGGTACCACACAGGGTAATGAACTGAATAGTTAGCATAATGTCCCGGGTGGGTCTGTGGCATGTCTCTCATGTCTGTTAATGCTGATTGATATCCGCCATACTCAGCCATAGCCGTTGCCGATCCGATGCCACGTTAACATCGCCTCATCAGCACACCACCAGAGACATCCGGATAGCCGCGAGGCTGGCATCAGGAAACATCTTTACTCCTCTTGCATAACCTCACCAGAGCTGGCCTCGCGCCTTCGGTCGAGGACGGGGCAGCGGCCTGCAAACCTGACAGGTGTCCGTTGCAGTTGCAGTGCAGTTGTGATGTTGTGATATACTGTATTTCACGACTGGTGAGATCAGATGTCCCAGTGAAGAATTGTACCATTTGAAGGTTTTTCTTTGCGATTAGGGTTATTAGGGTTATTAGGGTTGTTAGGGTTACTGAAACTGAAACTGAAACTGAAACTGAAACTGAAAATTAACTTGAAGATGACTCTGACAACCAGCACTACAAAGAAGGCCAACCACCAGCACGCTGCCTCCTCTTCGCAAAGGCCAGAGAGCGCCGGGTCCGTGTCCAAGTTCAGGGAGGGTAGAGAGAAGGGCCGGAGCGGCAGACGGGCTGGTACCGGTAGTGGCAAGAGGGCTTTGTCCGCGTCATCATCCGGATTAAGACCGAAGTCATCATCATCATCATCATCATCATCATCATCATCATCATCACTAGCACCGACCGCGCCCTCGGGACAGGCCAAGCGCTACTCCCTGCGCAAGGAACAGATCGCCGACTTCCGCAGGAGGGCCGCGGCCAAGCGGGTGACCGCCCTGTGGCAGCAGCAGAGGCAGCTCAAGCAGAAGCTGTTGAGCCGCTCTGGCGCTGGCTCCAGCAGCACGAGCTCGAGACCGAGAAGGTCCTCTACGAGCAGGCCGGCTGCCTCCACCTCTGGTCCGGCCTCAAGCTCTAAGGATAAGGATAAGGACAAGGCTCCGGCAGCGACAGCGACAGTCTTGGCTGCGTCCAAGTCCAAGTACAACTCCAACACCGCTCACTGCGCACCCACCAAAGGTACCTTGCCTACATGCCATACGCCCCTTTCCCCTTTTTTCCCTTTTTTTTTTTTTTTTTTTTTTCCCCATTGCATTTGTCTCTGCTTGTCCGTCTCTTTGTTGGTCTCGTTGGTTTCTCTGTGTTACTCGTTGCAGATGACTGAGAGTGCATTCTGGTTACTGATTACTCTCGTCCTATCATACAAACGACTTTGGTGACGCTTCTTCCTCTCAACTTGACTCTTTTTTCTTTTTCTTTTTCTTTTTTGTCTTTAACTTGAATGATTCCTTCTATATCTCTTCGTTCGCCTCTTCTCTTTGTTGCCCTCGTCGACTCAGCTTGTGCTACTATGATTCTCGTTCTTTCTCTTTAGAAACGACTTTTTGTGTTCAGCGACACTGATGCAGCCTGCCTCTCTGCTTCCTCTTGATGTGACCTTTTTTTTTTTTTTAAAGAAAACCTTATTTGAATGAATGAACTGACTTTTCTCGGACACCTGCTGCCAGCCAAAGATAAACGCCCTAGCTCGGCCAAGCCGCTCAAGTCGAAGCCGGCCAAGGTTTCCCATCCGTCCGAGGCCAAGGGCACGACTGCCAAGGCCAAGGCCAAGAACAAGGCCAAGGGGAAACGGAAGGCGAAGGCGAAAAGCAGCCGCACTGGTGGCGGTAGCAACAACGGTCACGACAAGGAAAACGCTATGGCGTCGGACAATGTAGAGCCGGCGCCCAACATGGCTGAGCTGCGGCACCAGCACGAGAGCCTGATGTCGCAGTGGGCGAAGCAGGCCAAGCCGCATCATTCGTCGTCCAAGCAACAACATAAGTCGCGACGAGGGCCAGAGGCTGCCACTTCGCCTGAGTCGGCCAACGTGCACCATCTGCACACCCAGCTCAACGACCTGTTTGAGAAGATCCAGACCAAGCGGCGGACCGTAAGCAGCAGCAACGGTAAGCGCGAGGCCTGGTCGGCAACAGCATCGGGAGCGACAGTTAACTCTGAGAGCAGCAGCGGAAGTGGGCAGGGCAGGCAACAGCATCACCAGCGTCAGCGTCAGCCACGGCAGCAGCAGCAACAGCAACAGCAGCAGCAGAAACAGCAGCAGCGAAGACGGCGGCCACGACCTATGGAAACGAATCCGGAGATCTTTGTCGATGACGACGCACCGCCAGTGCGGAGCGAAAAACAGGCAGCTGTTATCCGAGCTCGCATCCGACAGCAAACGCTCGAGGCCGAGCGCCGGACGCAAGCCTTTCGTGAGAAACAGTCGCACGGGCGCCGCGACGTGAGACGGGAAGCGGAGCTGCGTAAGCTGCAGATGCTGCGCGAGCAGACGCGGGCGGCCAGCGTCCGTGTCCAGCGGATGCATAAGGGACAACGGCCGTCATCGTCGGCATCTGTGCAGCGTCGGCGTGAGCGGCGTGCGGAGGAGACGCAGCAGCAGCAACAGCAACAGCAGCAGCAGCAGCAACAGCGGCGCTCACAGTCAAAGCAGAAGCAGCGCTCCCAGCAAAGCGAAGACGTTCCCGCGCTTTGGAAGCGTAGTGCGCCGACTGGCCGGTCAGCTGCATCGTCGTCGTCCTCATCGGGATCTCAAACTGCTCGGATGAGCCGCCGCGAGGTGTCCGCATGTAAGGAATCGCCCAAGGTTTCGTCGACGCGCAGCTCGTCTCGCGAGGTGAAACCCCCAAAGGAAGCCGTAGACAGGATGTCAGAGGTGTGCGCAACCGCGACAGCGGCCACGGTGGTGCAACCTCAGCAGAAGTCAATGCAGCGGCAGCGAAAATCGGCTGTGGTGGACGAGAAGAGCAAACCTGAGCCTGTGCCACAGAAGCGATCATCTTCATCGGCGACTTCTGCTTCTTCGTCGTCGGCCTCCGAATCGAGCAACAAGAAGCGGCAGTCTAACATCGACCGGTTTTGGGCCGATGAACAGAAGCGACGGCAGCAATGGAACTCGAAACACAAGAAAGCGGCGGCGGGCACCGCCGCCCAGCAGTATGAGCAGTCGAAAAAGAAGCGTCGCGTTCCGCTGGCAGGCATCGATCAGGCGCGTTCCTTGTGGACGCGCATGAGCGAGGACCTGAACAAGAAACTGGGCGACTACGGACGCTCCGATTCTCCCAAGAGCGAGGAGAATCCCGAAGCTGTGCTTGAGACCGATACAAAGGCCTCGGCCGCTGATTCCCTGCAGCAGCAGCAGCAGCAGCAGAAGCAGCAGCAGAAGCAGCAGCAGAAGCAGAAGCAGCAGCCTGCGACGGATAGCAAGTTTGCTGCCTCCGCGGGACCAGAGGTAGAGTCGGTTCCCGAGGCCAAGCCTAAGAGGGCTTTCGACGAACCGATTCCCGAGATCCCCTCTTTTGTTGAGGTCCACCGCCGGCCTCGTCCCAATCCTGGGGCTTTTCAGAAGAAACCCAAGCCATTTGTACCCGAGGCACCCCCAGCGGCGAGTCACAGCCGCGACAACAGTGTCGATAACGACGGTCCCTCGCCCGTGTATACGCCCGTTCCGGCAAGCCACAGTCGCCACAGTAGTGTCGGCAGCAACAGCCAGGCGCCCGTGTACACGCCCAAGCCGGCGAGCCACAGTCGTCACAGCAGCGTCGGCAGCAACAGCCAGGCGCCCACGCCCTCCCCAAGCCACAGTCGCGCCAACAGCCGCTCCAATAGCGCCAGAAATCTTAACAACGGTCGCTCCAGCAGTAGCAGTAGCAGTAGCAGTAGCAGCGACAGCGACGAGACCGCGCCACCAGAGCGCCAGACCGAAGCCGCGGCCCCTCCACCCGCTTCGCCCGCGATGCCACCGCCTGCGGCCTTTCAGCGGCGCTCGGCGCAGGCTTACTCGTACCAGCCAGCCTCGGGCCCGTCGGCCGTCGAAGCGGCCGAGTACCAAACCTCGGAGACATTTGAGCTGCGGCTGCAGTCACTCTCTGTTTCGGAACTCAAGCGGACGCTCAAGAAGTACAAGGTCTCCTATGCCAGTTGCTTCGAAAAGAGCGACTTGCAGCTGAAGGTGCGGCAGCTGTACGCCGCGCGCAAGTTGAAGGAGCGTCAGCGCAAGGCCGAGGCCGAGGCATTGTACCAGGCCCAGCTGCGCGAGAAGGAGGAGAAGCGCAAGATGCGTGCCGAGGAGGATCTGCGGCTGCGCGTGTCCCATTCCGTTGACCAGTGGGCCAAGGGAAAGAGCCTGCGTGCCATGCTCAACGACATCAATGAGGTCAGGAAGCCTGAGCAGAGCAAGTACTTGCCTCGCAACAGTAATTTTACACCCGTTCACAAGGCCTACAAACGGGCGCTTCTGAAAATCCATCCGGACAAGAATCGGGGTGACGCCGAGAAGCATATGCGGGCCACCGAGATGTTCAAGGTTGTTTCCGACCGCATGCTCAAGTTCAAGCAGCGGATGAAACGCAGCTAGACATGGTCGGCGGGTCAGATCAGACTTGGAAAACTTTAAAAGCTTTTCTGTTTAGCGGTTTGTCGAGGTGATGGCGGTCGAGCAGTATGGGCAAACGCCAAAGACAGTGTTGAACGACTGGCGTGAGCTGGGCAGCGACTTGAGCCATTCATAGAGGCAGGCTCGGTGGAAGGGCCGGCCGCAGCGCGCGTTTTCGCACACGCGGTCAGGAAAGGCGCCCTCCAGCTTGTAGGCGTAGCAGATGCCGCATTCCAGGGAGAAGTCCTTCTTCTCGCTCGTCCGCGGTGACGGGAACTCTAGATCCAGAATAGTTTCCAGGTTGTGGCGGGGCGTCAGCTTGCGGTCCCACAGGTGGAGGCGAGCGTTCAGCTGCTGGCGGATCGGATTGACGCGCGCGTCGGAGCCCAGGAAGCGGCACTCGCACACAGCCCGCGGCCGCAGCGGTTTGATGCTAACGTGGAGCGAGCAGTGAGAACCAATGGCGATGCGCCGGAAGGTGGCCGAGCGTGACGGGTAGTCGGGCTCGAGGACCCAGGTGTTGGTGTCCCAGTCATCCATGACGTCCCAAAAGTCTTGGTAGAGTTCCAGTTGCCGCTCAACCTGGTCAACAGCATCGCCCAGACAGCAGCCCGAGTTCCAGCGCAGGGTCAGCTCGATGGGCAGGTTAGCAGAGCAGGTGGGCGCCGACTCGGGATAGTCGAGGGGCAGGCCGACGAGCAGCGAGTGTGGCCTGTCCGCTGCGTCGCGCAGGCACAGCTCGAGCGATGACATGGCATTGTCAATGTGGACCAACCGATCCCAACCCACTAGGTCCATCTCACGGATCAGCCGGTCGTAGTAATCGACCTTGGCCGCCATCCGCATGCCCGAGCCGAGCACGTTGTTGCCCGTTCCAACAAACGCGCCGGTCATCTTCTTCTCGGGCGCCAGACTCGCCTGTTGCAGCAGGCGTTCGATGACGTCTTTGAGCTCGACCATGAATTCGACCAAGTCCCGGCTCTCGTCGAGTCGCTGAGTTTTGTTTGTCAGGTTGTTGGTTAGTTAGCTATAGCAGGAAGGATGGGAACAGTCACTCACTCACGAGGCTCGACTTCAATTCAATCGCCAACAAGGCAACCAACACGTGTGAAAATAACACGAGCGTTTGATTCGATATCAAAGAAGAGTAATTGAAACGAGCAGAAGACATCAACAAAGGTATGTGTTCAAGTTAGGTCTTCTTACATGCTGTACAATCTTGCGATGCCCATCCAGCAGCTGAGCCAGGTCCGCATCGCAGTGGAACTGGTGCGTGGCTTGGAAGGCGGCATCATCGCTCGGGCCACCGCGTCCAAGTTGGGCAAGGGCTCTGCGCTCAGCGCTGCTGCCTCGTTGGGGATACCGCACTCTGATATGCCAGCTGATGCCCATGACCTCAACATAGCCATGGTACCATTCGAAGGACACGTCCTCAGGCAATAGCTTGGGACAGACGCTAGACAACCTGGCGCCAGAGTTGGCCGCACTGGCATTGGCATTGGCATTGGCATTGACACTGGCATTGGCATGGGCATCGGCATCGGCTTTGGCACGTGCCATGGTGGCAGGCCACAGGCCAGGATAGGGTACGACCGCCGCCGGGCCGTTGCAATCAAACCATCAGGTGGCAGTGGCGGTGGCAGCCAACCTGAGCCAACGTTGCCAACCTGCGCGTGCTGAGCATGGCCGCCATCATGCCATCATTGCCATCATTGCCATGGCCAATGGCAATGGCCATGGATGAGTTAGATCCGACCGAACACTGAACACTGTTACAGTCCTCCATCCGTCCATCACAACTCAA
>JACLAC010008324.1_pt1 | contig 17498 bp, 13 predicted proteins | sample 8027881 | NCBI WGS metagenome assembly JACLAC01 (sample SAMN15725517, study PRJNA655200) | protist metagenome | isolation source: fluorescence activated cell sorting (FACS) single amplified genomes of... | place: Spain: Blaines Bay Microbial Observatory, Mediterranean Sea | collected 2016-01-19
AACACAGGCCGAATTATATTTGATGTAGATAGTTCAGGTTTTCAAGATGGTAGATTGAATAGGACAGGGCTAAGGCTTGGCAGTGGGAATGCACAGGAAAAACTAGATGTTGCGGGCAATGGAATTGTTGAGCAGAGTTTGAGTATTGGACGAGCAAGTAGTCCTTCATCTAACTTGAGTCTTTCGGGAACGATGGACGTCAGCTATCAGATGATCAGCTCAAACACATCGGAATTGACCTCGAGTTATATTTTCGCTAATAGTAGTAACCAAGATATCGTGATTGATTTACCTGATCCATCTTTAGCCGACGGTCGATTGTATCGAATTAAGAAAATGAGTGCCAGCAACAATGTTACCATTACATCGAATACGTATATTGATGACATTGATACTCAGAGTCTCTCTATCGAATCAGGTACCGGTCTAGTTGAACTACTCAGTCAGGGAAATGCTTGGTATACATTCGATACATCAGGAACCATCACCACGAACTGGACACCTTTATCACTGGGAAACCTTTTAGGATGGTACGATGCTCATGATAGCTCCACGATGACGTTTTCAGGAAATGAAGTTAGCGACCTACAAGACAAAGGCCCATTGGGGCAACATGCGACAGATGATGGCGCTTCTAAGTACCCTGAATATTATCAACGTACCATCAATGGACGACCAGCTCTAGACTTTCAAGGTGAGGACCTTTTATTGGATGATAGCTTTTCATCATCTGGCTCCGGAAATATCAGTTTGTTCCTTTTGGCCATGCCAGAAGAAGGATCAGAGTTTAATTATTCAAGTATATTAGCCTTAAACTCTGACGAAGTTGGAGATAATGACTTTCAATTTGCTGTAGGTAGTACAGATGATTTTTTAGCACAAATTTCTGTCAATAATGCAGGTGGTGGCATTGGTAACTCTGGAACCAATTTCGTGAATGAAATTCATTTATTCGAAATAATTTTTGATGTAGATAACGATAATACCTATCGATATATCGATGGAAGTTTAGAGGCTTCTAATTTAGGTGGTTACACAGGTGTATTAGACCAAGGTATGAAATTGCGTATTATGGCTAATCGTGGAAAAACTGGATAAACCAATGGTGTCTTTGGGGAGCTCATTATATGTGAAGATATCGATGCCACATCTAGACAAAAAATAGAGGGTTACCTCATGTGGAAATGGGGCTTAGAAGACGACCTTCCATCTTCTCACCCATATAAAGGCACTCCACCTAGGTGATTTTACTAGATGTTTGCCATATTTGACCCTTGGCCTCTTTCAAAATGTTATTTTTTATAAAGAACTGTTAAAATAGCAGACTCGAAGGCTATAAATCACAATTTTACGAATATGAGGTTTTTGATATTCAAAAATTATGATGTTTTTTTGAATGAACTGTCTAAACAGATCAAAACGTTACGTTTATTTATATAAGCAAGGGGTTTCATTTCTTCATATTTTAAAATGAATAGGCAAAAAGTTAAATTATATCAGATCAATTGTGTTCACTTCAGCTTGATTGAACTGATGGTGGTGATAGCCATTTTTTTAATTTTGAGCTCTTTGATATCGCCTTCTTTAAGTCGTATAATAAAATCTAGCAATCAAATTGTTTGTGTTAATAACGTAAAACACATGGTTTCTAATACTTTATTGTACACAGATGATAATCATGGATCATTTCAAATGACTTATAGGCGTCTACCTGAAACGGGGACCATCTCTTGGGATGATTTATTGAGTCAGTACGATGGCAGAAACCTCACAACAAATGAAATGAGGTTAAGAGGAGGCTTTTTAGAAACCACTCTCTATCGATGCCCTGAAGATCATCGTGAAAATGAACCAAGAGATATCTCTAGATCTTATGGTATTAATAAAGTTATTGGAGCTAAGGCTCAAGGAGAAGATATCGTTATCGATCCTAAAACGGTTGATTCAATCAGCGCTCCTTCTGAAACGATCTTGTTCGCTGAATACCCAAATAGTTCAAGTTTAAGCTTAAAATTTCAGTTTTCAGAAACACGTTATAGAGTGAATGACAATAGAGTAGGGGAGTTTAATTCACAAGTAGGAGGAGGAAGACGATTTCTTCATTTGTTTAATTACAGACAGGGAATTCACGGAACTCCACTGCATGCCAACTATGGCTTGGTGGATGGAAGTGCCCACTTTATGGCTATTTATGATTTAACTTTAGGTACTGGGCTAGACCTACTTCAGCAAAATAAAGAAAAAGGTACTTATTTTGATGTTGATAAATAAGTATATAGAAAAAAAGAATGCTTACTTTTTGATGACTAATTCAGGTTTTATACTTTCTAACTCTAAAAGAGTTGCTTTAGGTATTTTTGTGTTTTGAACATTCAGGTATTTTAAATTTTTTAAACCATCTAAATACATCAAACCATCACCTGTTATTTTTGTTCCTCTTAAGCTCAGATGAGTGAGACTATACAGATTTACTAAATGCTTGAGGCCACTATCTGTAACTCTAGAGTATGATAAATCTAGATTAGTGATTGGGCTTCTAAGATTTTTTAACCAAAGAAGATGGCTATTAAAAATTTTATCGCGAGTCATTCTCATGAGTCTTTTGTTTTTGTCATATTTGATAGAGGCTGATTTGAATCCATCACTCAAGTCTTTAGGTATTGAAATAGTGTAGCCAGGAAGGTCCTTGCGACGTTCGAACATTCTAAAAAAATCTACCGGGGTAGGAAAGAAGGTGGAAGTTCCTCCGCCTGTTCTATTTTTGGTAATTCGAGCTTTTGAATTGAAAAACACCTTTTTTGCATTTTCAAATGTGTTGTCTGATATGACTAAATTATTTAAAGAGAACATTTTTTCCAGGTTTTCTAAATCTTTTTTACTTAAATCGACATTCACCATATTTAAATATTTTAAACCAGACAAACCCGTGATTTCCTTTGGTGCTTTAGATGTTATTTCAGATTTCTCATACCATAAACTATCTAAAAAAGGTAAGTCTTTCAAAGCACGAAAACCTTTTTCATTTAACTTACAGTCTTGCTTTATAAAAACAACCTGAATAGGAGGAAGATCTTTGAATCTCAAGAAATCTTTTTCGGCTAGTTGGTCACCTGAAAATATAAAAACTCTCTTGTTAGAAAACTTTTTAGTTTCAATGATTTGACCTTTTTCAATAAAGTAAGATTCAGTCTTTTTATTTAAAGGGCTGATCCAATAATTAGAACTAAACCCAACCTGACTATTTGGTAAAGTTCTATTTAGAAGAGCCTCTTCCCTATAGCTGAAATATTGTTCTTGCTGATAATTAGGAACGATAAGTAAAGTCATTAAGTTTTTAAGGGGCGCTAAATGCTGAAAACCTTTTGAATCAAAGAGGTTCGAGCCTAAAGTTAGCATCTTCAAATGTGTCATTTCTCCAATGACTTTCAGCATATCATTCGTAAGCCCTCCTTTATCTATGGTTAAATTTTTTAAAGATTTAATTTTTTTTATTTCAGTTAAATCTTGTGTCGTCAACTTAACTCCCTCTAAAGACAAAACCTTTAAATGTGGAAATGAAGTTAAGGCAGAGCAGCTATTTTCCCTTTTTAAAGCTTGGCTTTTTATCGTGAGAGTATTGAGGCTTTTGACTCCAGCTAAAACCTTTAAATCTTGTATATCAAGCCTTTTACTTTCCGTAAAGGATAAGCTAAATAATGAAGGGAATTTTAAAAGTAACTCTAACCCTGATTTACTTAAGGGTGTCTCTTCAGGGATGACGAAATGTTTGATATGTTTTAATTTATCGATAGATTCTTCTAATTGCTGATCATCACAATTTAGAGTGATAGATTTGTAAGCATTTTTGCGTAAAGACAAGACTCGTTCAACTTCGTCTTTAAATCCTTTCGGTACTACATCATTAGAAAAAAGGTAAGAAGAGCAAAGTAGATAGACCGTGAAGTAAATGAATCCTTTTTTTAGTTTAAAGACATTCATCATACTAGTCTCGATCAACACTAAAATTAGTCATATCTATTCTTTCAAAAAATGAAGAAAACTTTAAATGAGGTACTATACTTTTACTGATTTGTATCTGATTTTTTTGTTGGCAGAATAGAGCAGGCTTCTTTGCACCCTAAAAGTCGACTGATCAAATGTCGATTTTGGCTAATGCACTTATAAACGACTTCAGCCACTAGAATAACAAAAGGAAGGTATAGAACTAAAGTAAGGGGGAAAAGAAGTGGTAAACTAAAGCCTATAAAACGTATGGCTCTTGCTCCACGATAAGTGATACCTTTTGTAGAGATGACATGAATGGCTTCGAGTAGATCTTCACGTGTTAAAGAAGGGTTTGCTTTTTGGGCTCTTGGGTCTGATAAAGGTATCAAGTTAAGCTTCGCTTGCCAGTCTAGCCAAGATAAGCATTTCATTTGAAAGGTACACATGGGGCAAGCATCGTCATAGAGAACGATGTGTTTATTTGTATCAGACAAACTTAACCTTTTTATGAATGTTATAAAATTATTTTATAACTTAATTCTTTTCTGCTAATTTTGGTAGGTTAATGAACTTCGAATGTCACTTTGATGTCAGTGGAGACTTCGATTGTTCCGACGGGAAACCCAAAGTTTTCATCGGCATTTAAAATTAATTTATCAGTTGAACTCGAGGCTGTTTCTTCTACTAATTGAACTTCGTCTAAATCTAATTTAAAAGTTTTGGCTATTACATCCGCTCTTTCTTTTGCTTTTAAAAGAGCTGCTTTTAAAACAGTTTCTTTCGTTTTCTCATAAGCTGTAGAGCTTTGGACGACTGTTTTTAAGGTGATGGATTCGTTAGCTAAGAGGCGAATTAAAATGTTTTTAACTCGAATTCCTGGTGGTGTTTCTATGAAAAGGTCTGCCGCTAAAAAGTAACCTTTCTGAAACTTTTTGCCATTGGGGTCTTCAATGAAATGTTTTTTGAAAAATGGAGCTGAGAAACGATAGTATTTCTCATTATACTTAATTTGCTTAAACATATCTAAGATCCCTTTTTCTAACTTATCGAATTTAAGAAGGCAATCAGCTAGCTTTGCTTCTTCTATATTTATGGATAGTCGGTATTCTTCATGATTAGGCTTGATCTTTTCAGTTGCACTTGCATGAACGGTGATGTAGGAGTCGAAGCCGTGCTTTATTTTGCCACTTGAGCTTTTAGGCAAGATGAGCGTTCTCGTACCCGAACCTGGGTTAATTTGTACGGGCAAGGCTGCGAAAATTACAGAAAAGCAATTTAATATGATAAAGCTTAGACTAAAATATTTCATTCCCACCCCTTTTATTTATGACAATTTTAAAATCAAGCCAATAGGAGCAAATGATTTATAATATGAAACCTTGTTTAGGTGATTTTAATTAAATGTAAGCCTTAATAAAGGAAGGTTTTTTCTTCATAGCGACAAATTAGGGCAGAAAGTACAATATACCTTATTTTTAGTAGATATAAGAGATGAGTATAACGATCTTGATAAGATCTATACACAAGCTAATAATTTGTTACCCAGACAGAGACTCTTTGATCATCGGTAGGCTGTGGAGATAGATTTTTATTATTATTTTGGCTTAGCTGTGATTGTTTGCTTGGCTAGCATGATTCAAAGTTTAGTTGGCTTTGCTTATGCTCTATTTGCGACACCGCTGTTGTTGTGGATAGGCATGCCTTTGCCCAATGCTATTGTTGTTATTGCCACTTGTTCTTTTATTCAAGCGAGTTTTGGTGTGAAGCACCTTAGTGCTTCCATCCCTTGGAAATTATCATGGATGGCTACTTTTGTAAGATCCGTCACTTTGATGATAGGATTGCTGATACTTTTGAAGGTATCTGGTTCAGATCCACTTCAAATAAAATTTATCATAGGTACTGTGTTATGTATCTTAGTTTTTGTACAGATGGTGTTCAAGATTCACTCAAAAGAAAAGGTTCATTGGGGGTGGGCTATTTTATCTTTTAGTGCAAGTGGAACTTTGGCAGGGATATGTGGAATGGGTGGGCCACCACTCATTCTTTGGGCGATGGCTCATGATTGGTCTACGGAGAAACTGAGGGGGTTTTTATTTTCAGTATTTATGGTATCTATACCTATACACTTACTCATGATGGTTATGACATTTGGAAATGAGATACTCTGGTCTATTGGATTGGCCTTTCTGCTAACCCCTATTGTTTTTCTGGGAGCTAAAATAGGCTTGCCATTAGGAAATAAATTACCGAAGTTGGTGATGCGTCGGTTGGTGAATATTCTTTTATTATTGATAGGGTTGAGCTCAATGATCCCTTATTTACTTAAATAAGGGGTCTTAAAAAATTAAAATTTGGCCCGAAAGCATTTAAGTAGAATGACGTATTAACAAAGGTATGTTTTGTTGTTCATATAAAAAATGTGAAGGACTCTCTATTAAAAATATCTGAAATTATTTATAATATCAGATATTTGATACTGAAGCTAAAATTCCTTGTGATTTTTTAAAATAAATCGTAATATAAAGGCAGGCTGTGTTATTTACACGGGAGTTTTCACCATTAAAAATACATTTTATGAGAATTTTCCTTTCGGCTCTTTTGGCCACCATTTTACTAACTTTTACGTCTGTAATAGCAAAAGACAAACCAAATGTCATTGTTATTTTAGTCGATGATTTGGGGTATGGTGATTTGGCTTGTTATGGGGCAGAAGAAATGCAAACCCCAAACCTAGACAGTTTATTTGCCAGTGGGATGCGATTTGATCAGTTTTACGCCAATTGTACCGTTTGTACGCCAACTCGTGCGGCATTGTTGACTGGAAGATACCCTGACATGGTAGGAGCTGGAGGTGTTATCAGACAAAACTCTAGCAGTAATTGGGGCTATTTTCAGCCAAATGGGCCTACATTACCAGCTTTATTAAGTTCTGCTGGTTACAAAACTGGCATTGTAGGAAAGTGGCACCTTGGCTATGAAGCTCCAAATATTCCTAACGATCGAGGCTTTGATTTCTTTCATGGTTTTCTTGGTGACATGATGGACGATTACTGGAATCACTTAAGAGGTGGAAAAAACTGGATGAGGTACAACAAAGAGATCATTGATCCAGAAGATGAACATGCCACAGAACTATTCACAAAGTGGGGGATTCAATATATAAAAAAACAATCAGAGGATAAATCGAAGCCATTTTTTCTTTATTTAGCCTATAATGCTCCACACTTTCCCATTCAACCTCCGAAAGATTGGTTGGATAAAGTGACGAAACGTGAACCTCAACTCGATGAAAAGCGAGCCGCCAATGTGGCCTTTGTCGAGCACACAGACCATGAAATTGGAAAAGTTATATCAGCTGTAAAAGAGCTTGGTATAGATAAAGAGACCATCATTATTTTTTCTTCTGACAATGGAGGTTCTCTATCTCATGCACAATCGAATGGTGACCTGCGAGGTGGCAAGCAAGATCACTGGGAAGGCGGGATTCGCGTTCCTACTTGCGTGGTTTGGCCTGATAAAATTCCAGTAAAAAGAAGTCAAGAATTAGGCATGACAATGGACTTTTTGCCAACTCTTTGTGATATTGCCGGAGTAAAAGTAGAACAAGAAATAGATGGACGTAGTTTGAAAAATATATGGCTTGAAAATGGTAAGGGTGATCCAAACCGAACGATGATTTGGGTACGTCGTGAAGGGGGAAACCGTTATGGAGGTCGAGCTTACTATGCGATACGTCGTGGACCTTGGAAATTATTACAGAATCATTCTTTCGAACCGATGCAACTAGTGAACCTTGAACAAGACCCTAAAGAAGCCAACCCAAAGCTCAAAGGAAAGAAAGTGAATGAGCTCAATAGTGAGCTTATGAAGCACATTCAAAAGGCTGGGAAAATAACCTGGCAAAAGTAGTTTTTATATAAGAGTTTAGATATTTAGGTATATAACGATACTCTGACATGGTTCTCTGATGTCGTCTCATTGCTGAATGGTTAAATACCGAACAATGAGTCATATTATTTATGATAACTTTCCTCATTATCTAGGCTATGTCAGGTATCACGACTCTTTCTTTAAGCGATAGTTTACCTCTGACATGCTCTCGTTCTGGCACTTGTTGTCATGGTAACTTGGTCATGTTAAACCCTTGGGAATTAGCCCAATTAGCTCATGCTAAAGGTATGACAACAAGGGACTTTAGGGACCGTTATTGTGATTGGGGTGGTATTCGTCTTCTATTTAACGGAGTCAAAAATTCAAATAACAAAATATCGTGTAGTCAGTATGTCCCAGGAGAAGGGTGCAGTGTCTATTCAGGTCGACCAATGGTATGTCGTCTTTTTCCATTAGGCCGTCAAAAAGTCAGAGATGAAGTAAACTATATTTTTAAAGGTGAAAGTTTTCCATGTCTGACCGAGTGCCCTGAAGTCGTCGAACTTCCAGAAATGAAAGTTGGAGACTACTTGAAAGGGCAACAAACTGAACATTGCGAAACAGCCCAAGATGTTTATCTAGATTTAATGAAGGATTTAGTCGATGGGGCCTATGCCATGTTTTTTGATAGTGGATTAGCTGCAACGGGAGATAAGAAAACGTTAGAATTGTGGAGCCTTATGGGAAATGAACCCCCAGAAGACCTTAAAGAAGGCCTAGGGGATGAATGGATCGATTTACTCATGATACCAGAGCTGTCATTTAATAGCAGCTCTCCTTTAGATTATTCTAGAGCTCACTTTCAAATATTACAAACTCGAGCACAGCAAGCTTTTGGAACGTCATCAACTGTGGATGAATTTTCAAAAGCTTCAGCTATTTTGATGGGACTGGCTTTACACTTAGCTCGAGGGTTGGGTGCAAACCCTGCTACTATAGTTGAGCATTGGGTAAAAGAGGTGAGGGCTGCTGTTGCGGCTGAAACATAGTTTATTTACGAAGGATGGCTCTAAAGAAATTATTTAACTTGAAGAATGAGTTTAAAGTGGAAAAAGAGCTGACTGGCTATGAACTAGTCTTTTTCACTAACAAACAGGAATAGATTTTTTTTTTACTGAAACAATGTCAGATAAGACAAATTATCAAAATGAATGGGACATTTTTTCTCAGTATAAATTTAGTAAAAACAAAAGCGTAAAGCGTATTCATAGAATTTCCAAAGAGCTCGTTCAGAGTGAATTTGTGAGCTTAGATCAGCAACATCAGTTCTTAAATAAAAAACTTGGTGTATTGGTAAGAAATGCATATCGCGATGTTCCTTATTATCGAGATTTATTAGAGGAGGATTTAGTAGCAGGTTTTAATTTAGAAAAATTTACAGAACTTCCTATTCTAAATCGAGCTACCTTGGTGACACAGGAAAAAAGGCTTGAAAGTACCTCTCCCTATTTTAAGACTCAGTCTCGTGTTACCTCTAGTACTTCTGGAACGAGTGGACCACCGGCAAAAGTTCATATTCACCTGCCAGCTGTACAGTGGTTTTCTATTTTGTGGCTACGGCAAGCGCGTTGGTTTCGCTACGATCTGAGTAAGCGTTATGCTCGCTTACGTTTACCTCAGCAGCTCAGAAAAAAGAAAAGTGGGGAACCTTTAGCTATGGGAGAGTCAATAATAACCCCATGCTGGCAAGTGATTGGACGTATCGTTAAAACAGGAGACGAAGTTCAGTTTTCTAGTCAAAATGACCATGAGGCCATATTGAATTGGTTGGAGAAAAGCCAACCTTCCTACTTTATGAGCTTTCCTGGCCTTTTGGAAGAATTGGCTTTATCAAATAACTTAAAACCTCTGGCCTCTTCTATCGAATCTTATCTGGGTGTGAGTTCTTTAATGACACAACCTATGAGAGACTGCTTAGAGTCAGCCTTTCAAGCTCCTGTTCATGAAAACTATGGTCTCAATGAAATTGGTTTAGTGGCAGCTCGGTGCTCATTTGGCCGATATCATATTCATTTGGAGCATGCTCACGTTGAAGTGGTGGATGAAAAAGGGAAAACGCTTCCTCCTGGCATACCTGGACGTTTGCTGGTGACGGGTCACAACAATGCTCTTATGCCTCTTATTCGTTATGATACTGGAGATATAGCCTCACTTTCCTTGGGGCCCTGTCCCTGTGGAATAACATTACCTACATTTGAAAATTTAGCAGGACGTTATTACCGTTATTCTCAAACCCCTGAGGGGACTCGCCCTAGAGTAAATGGGATGCTAAAAGCCATGACGTCTCTGCCTCATGAAATGTTGGAAGGATTGAAGCAATATCAATTCCATCAAAAAAAAGGTAAGAAATTTATGCTGTATCTTAACATTGATAGTGAGCCTAGAGAGGAGTTATTGAATCTTTTGAATGAAGCATGGAAAAAGCTTAATCCAGAGAACGATAGATGGAGTTTTGAAATTAAAAAGGTGGAAAAAGTTCATCGTTCGATCAATGGAAAGGTGATGGACTTTTATTCTGATTACTACCCAGAATCGCAACGAGCGCAAGCATCACAATCAGATAAAATTTAATAGTTTTAAAGCTTTATTTTTAGCTAAGGCTATTCTTTCTCTGGATGATAAGCTGTAGAGTAGTTTTTGGTTTGGCACCTCCACACTTAATGTTATATCATTGGGAAGTTTTTTTAGAATATCTTGAATAGGTAATTCTCCATCCCCTGGCATGAATCTACTTGTTCGGGCCTCTTGCCGTATATCCATGGGGTCAGGTTCAAATTTTAATGGGGCATCGCAAACTTGTACAAAGCGTAGGAACTTTTCAGGAATAAGTTCTATATGTTTTAATGACATTCCACAACGAGAAAAGTGAAAGACATCTAGTAGAATACCTGTGTTATCGAGCCCAGGTGTCTGGATCATTTTTAAAGCATCGGGAATATTTGTTATAGTTGTCCATGGCATGGGTTCCAGGTTTAAAGTTAAACCATAGGGTTGAGCTAGATTAACTAATGAACTAAAGGTGTCGGCAGCTCTACTCAAAACGGGATCATCATTAATAACTGTCACAAACTGTGCTTGGAGTTTTGCAGAAACCTCAAATAATGGGAGGAAGCTTTCAGGAATAGTTTGAGGAGATATCCTAATTAATTCAACATCGGCAATGGAGATTGGATGGTCTGTCAATAAAGAACATACTTCTGATTGTAGTTGGGGTTGGGTGAGAAGAGGGTATTCAGACTCTCCAGGAACGGCTGGTATTAGTCTTATACCCAGTTTGTGAATACCAAGTTGGCTACATTGTATAATAGCCTCTTTAGGCCCTATGTCGGGTATGGTTAGAAAGGCAATGGAAAGCTCTGCCACGCTATGTTGCTTTGCTAAAACAGACACAAGGAAACTGCTCGCCTAGAGTGTAATGGGGTGTTTTGACACCTAGGTAGGTCATATTTGTCGAGGCCTTACTAGCCATTTCAATAACTTCTTCTAATGTGACGAAGCTATAGCGAGCAGGAAGGTTGCGATAGAAATGGAGGGCTTTCAGCTCCATTTGAGTCCAACCAAGTTGGCTGCCAATGTCTTCAAAATCGGGTATATTTTTTTCAACTGTTTTCCAAATGTCGTCAAGGATGACGCCATCTCTCGCTGAAGATTGAAGGGCATTTCCAAGCTTGATTTTAAGTTTATTTATACTTGTGATGGTTCCTTGCTTAAATTTAGTCATGACCTCATCAACGCTTTCTCGTTTTTTAGGGGGTGTGAATAAACGAGTGATAAATCTCCCTCCTGGTTTGAGTTTTGAGGAAATAGCTGAGAGTAGCTTTTGTTGTTCTTCTGGATACTGAACGAGATGTAAGCCTCCATCAAGTAAGATAAGCTCGAAGGTCTGATCAAGTTGCTCCAAGTCTAACCAATTATTACGAATAACATTTTCAGGATTACCTGGCCAGACATGTTTAATCATATCTTCTGTACGATCCATTGCAAAAACGGAATACGAGGGACTGAGCAGATTGTGTAGTTCTGGAGTAACGCCGAGAATTAATGCTCTTGGTGAGTCATGTTTTAGCGGAATAGGGTCAGAGAAATGCTTGAAGTTATTGAGGTCGGGTTCAATAGGGCGTAACGGGTGACCCACGGCAGTAAGAAAGGCTTCTGCGATACTAGGCCATTGTCCATTTTGTTCTAAACTCATTTCTGTTTTTTCACTTCTTGAACGATCGTTCGTTTTTGTTGAAGGGCTAGTTGAATAAAGTATTGTAACCTTTTCTTAGATTCACCAAAACTAGACTTTTTAATCGAAGATATTTTTTTGAAAAAAGAATAGCCTAAAGCCAGTTCTTCAAAGCTTAAAGCTCTTTTTTCTTCTAGTAGTAGTGCTAGATGATTTATTTCATGGCCAGTTAATTCTGGGTAATAATAGTGTAGAAGGCGACTCCTAGAAATGGTCTTCAGGTTGGATAAAAGTCCTCCATTTTTACTATGCCTAGAAGCATTATTGGGATGGCGACGCTTTAAGAGTAGAACATCTTCTATAGAATTGAAAACCACCCCAAATGGAATTGCAGAAATCCAAAAATCATGATCAATGCCAAGTGACCCTCGAACAGGAGGAGGGTAGTCAAGATGGTTGGCTTTGAGGAATGCCACTCTGAACATCGTTGAGGGGTGACTTAATGTTGACGCATTGAGGAGGAGAAGCCGAGATTTAATTTCAGAGTCTTCGGTAGGGTGTATTGGTTCATTTGTAATATTTGATGAATCTTTATGAAAGATTTTGATTCTAGAACCGAGAATATGAGTCTTTGGATGTGTATCGAGGAACCTAACTTGAGTTGAAATTCTATGAGGTAAGGTGATGTCATCTGAATCCATAACGGCTAAATACTCAGCTTCGCCAGCTAATCGATTCCCAATATTTCTAGCAATAGCATGACCACAGTTAGTTGGTAGTTTATGAATAAAAAGTCTTTCGTCCTTGATGTTTTGTAGTTTCTCATTGGTTTGATCAGTGGAGCCATCATCGACGACAATTAGCTTTAATTCTTTAAAGTCTTGCTGAAGGATAGAATGGACGGCATCGAGAATATAATCTTCAGAATTATAGGTCGTTATAACTACAGCTACGCGCACTATTTTATGATCCATTTTGGTGAAGATAACTTAGCCTAGAAAAAGTCATTTCCATAAATCCGTGAGTTGTGAGATATTCACGGCAATATCTGACCTTTTTGAAATTTCAAACCCTTGTTCTCGAATTTCATGGGGGACGGGTCCTTTTATAATTTCTGTTGCTTCTTCTATGGTATCAAAGGTATAGCCAACGCCATCAATATAATCTTTGATATCGCTACGAATATTTTGAATTAAAACCCCGACTCCAGAAGCACGAGCTTCATCTATCGTCATCGGCCAGCCAATGGTAGGGACCTCAGGGTTAGCCGTATAAACAAGCCACTCTGATTTCTTATAAACTCGAGGCATTCGATCTGGTTCAATAGTTTTTCTTACATTAACAGGCGATCCTAGATTTTTATTAAATTTTTTAAGATGAGGGGTGAGATAACCAATGGGTAAAATAGAAAACTTTTTTTGCGGAACTAATTTAGATAACTCGAAGAAGGACTCCATATTTTTCTTGGGGATCGCTGCGCCAGTGTTGAGTATGATATTTCCATTGGGCTGTTTGTCGTAAAACCTGTTGTAATCCACAACAGGCATGGCTGGGATGATTTTTTCAGGCTTTATACCACAATCTTGACAGCGCTGCATTAAAAAAGGAAAAACTAAAACGTCTCTACAGAGCTCATGATTGATCATATCTGCCTTATCGCGAATAAATGAGTCTTCAACTTTAAGAATATCAAAAGAGTGGGTGCGAATGGTGAAAGGTTTGTTAAATTTTAAAGCTGCCTGAAAAACAAGATCAGTATAGTGTAAATAATGGCAATGAAAAATATCGGGCTTGAAGGCATGAGAGAGCTTTAGCAAGCCATCTATATTATTGATTCGTGTAAAAGGATAGTGCTTAGGATATTTTACATTTCCTTTATTAAAAGAAGCAATTTCTAATTCATGAGTGGCCTGTAGGTATTTTAATTCCGTTTTCTTGTAGGTTTGAGAAAGTGCTGGGTAACCTGACAGCACCATCATAACACGTTGTTTTGACATGAAATTTTAAATTCATTTGAGTTCTTGCTTTAAAGGTATTATCGACGATTTTTTTATCAGTAAAGAGAGAATTTCTAGACGAGTAGATAAGTTTTTTTATTCTTACGATAAAATGATGAGAAATTATAATGAAAGGTGACAACGGTTATTTATATCATTAAAATGTATCACAGCTTGTTTTTAAATAATTAATATTTATAATAGAATTTAGCTTTTGAGGGGAATTATGAGAGCATTAAGTGTTTTATTTGTGTTTTTTGGATTTATAAGTTCTCTTTATACAGCTCCAAAGTTATATAAAAGATTGGGTGACCTTCCAAAATCAACTATTATTTATCGAGTAAATCAAATTTCATCCCCTATTTTTGTCGATATAAGGTCTATTCCAGATAAGTTAAGTTATAGAATTAGAAGAAGCCCTAAATGGTTTAGTAAAATAAGTATGGAAGAGGTAAAGAAAGGGCAGCTTAAAACGCCTCAAGGTATGATTTATTATAATGATCCTTATTTATCAGAATCTGATTCAGAATTATTCCTCACTGAAAGCGGAATTTATATAGAAGCGAAACATTTATCTCTAAAAAATAAAGAAAAGTTAAATAAAAACACGACTTTAGTTAAGATGAATCCTTCTCCTTTTTCTGAACAGCAATATGAAGAGGTTGAACAAGTTTTCGATGACCTCTTAAATGAGTTTGTAGGGAAGGATAAATCTATTCAAAAATATGGCACCGTTAATATTGTAAATGCTGTTAATAAGTATCATAAAAATATCAAAAGTGCGAAGGCAATATTAAGTAGCCATATAAAGATTTATTCAAACCATGTGAATAAAGAAAAAATGTTATCGGCCATAGAAAGTGGCGATGTTATTGAGGAGTTGTATGCTAAAGGTGAAAAGCAACTAAGATTAGCTATTGTAAACTATAATAAGGTGTGCCAAAATAACTATGAAGAATTAAATAAAGTACTTGATTCTCAATTAGAGTATTTAGTCAAAAAAAATCGTTTAAGTTTGGCTAATAAAATTGCTGAAATCAGTCTAACATTTAAGATAAGTAAATCAGTATAATTATTTCTTCATACGAAAGTATCTATTACCTTGTTTATTGAAGTTATAGTTTTGGAGTTGTATTTGAATCACCTAATCATATAATTTTCTTAAGATAATTAGACATAATTAAAACAAAACCACTACTTTGGCAACTAAATATTCACTTTGAGAGTTATTTTAACAGCGGTTCTTTTAGTTTTACAATTTTTACCCGTTTTAGCGATTCAAAAACCTCCATTTCACAATTATTGTGAAATGCTCGAAAGAGACATTCAAGGAAAGATGTACTCATTTCTTGCTGGAAACCATATGTACTACATTGGAGGTAAGGTGAATGAGTATTGGGACCCCGTTTATTCAGAAACCCTTGGTTTCAGTCATCCAATATTTAGAGATGGTCGTGCTCGTGGCTATGGTATTGCTAACGGTAAAGGTGGAAAAGGCCATGATAAGTTTGGTTGGGAGTTTTGGAATCATGTTAAGGGTGCTGTAGGCACTGTTGTAGTAGATGGTAAAAAATACCCTAAGCCAATACCACTAAAAATGCTTTGGCGTCCAGATCGTGTCACTCATCATTACAAGGTAGGTGGGGTTCATATTACCGAGGTAAAGTTTATCGCTCGAAATGATGTTTTATGTAGTCGAATAACAGCAGATAAAGATATCGAGATTGAATTTGAAGGACATAGTTTTGCAAATGAAGGTGGTTTTCCTACTTTTGATGGAGATAAAGCGGGCCAAAAGTTCACCCAAACAGTGACAGCATCTGCCAAATATGATTTAGCCAACAATGCCATTCAGGTTATTGAAGGAGGCACTATTTTAACTAAAACTGGCTGGAAAGAAACTCAGGTTGGAAAAATAATGTATGATGGCATGAATGTTGTACTTTCTTCATCTCAAATATTAAAAGATATCAGTTTATCAAAAGATAGTGTGGGTCGTCAGGTCTATAAATTTAAAATAGCCCTTCTTGCAGGTGAAACTGAAACTCTTACTTATGCTCAATATGATGACTATAAGACGGCAACAAAGAGAACCAAGCAGGTCTTGAGCTCATCTGAGAAAGCCTTAAACGATAAATCATTTTGGTTTAATAACTTACTGAATGAGCAAATTCCATATTTTAGATGTTCTGACCAGGTTGCGGTTGATACATATTATTATTTATGGTCTTTGTATTTTATGTATTTTACTGAAACCAATAAGGGTTTCATGACTTACCCTCATACTCAAACAGCTATCAATAACTTTATGGGTTTACACTTATGGGATTCATGGGCTTATACGGCGATGGGGTCTTGGGTAAAAGATAAATGGGATTGGGGTTACGGTAATGTTTTATCCTGGAAACACATGGTGCCTTTTAAAGATAAAGCCAATGGCTTACCTGATAACTTTGGGACAACTTGGTATTCACCTGAGGTATGGATGAATTTAGTTGGGTCAGTTGAGTTTGGCTGTGATATGTATCGAAAGTCGAATGATAAAAAATTCCTGAATGTTTTATATAACGAATTATTTAAACCCTTATATTGGGATAATAACGGCCCACAAATTTCAAAGGGAGAAGAATTGAATGCTCTACGAGATTTAATTAAAATGGCTAAAGAGCTAGGCCAGCATGAAGATGTACCCCATTGGGAAAAAATGCACCCGAGAATGTATCAGTCATGGGCTAATCAATGGGAGGGATATGAACCAGGTTTTTTCGCTCCTAAAGGTGCTCCTTGGAAAGACATCTGGCACATTATTTCATTGATGAATAAAGAAATGCCACAGGAGTGGGCTGATGAAATGACGGAAAAGTGGGTGATGAACCCTGAGGCTGGTTTTTTAGGTCCAGTATCGCTCTTGATACGCCCACCTGTTGATCCACCAAATGGAGTTTTCACTGTGTCTACCATTTCTACTTGGCTAGCAACTGAAGGGTTGTTTCGTCATGGTAAAAGAAGAGAAGGAGTACATGTCACTCTTAACCATATTCATGGGATGAATAAGACTTATGGTTTTCCAATTGCTCCGGAATGTTGGGAGCCAGAAGAGTTTGGGCCTTGGGGGTCCCTTTATTATAATTGGGATGGTCCTATCACTGACTTAATGATTAGAAGAATTGCAGGGATTGATTTTTCACAGCAAGAAAGTTTTTATTCCGTCAGTGAGAATTTACCAGAAAGTTGGGACTGGTTAGAAACTTATGTCCCCGTATCAGTTGATGGAAAGATACATTGGGTTTATCAACATGTAGAGCAGTCTAACAAAGGTTCGAGCCTTTCTAAAACAATCACTGTTAAAAACTCTCCTTTCAAGAAAATTGTTCTCAATCCTTGGCTCGATTCACGAAAAGTACTTTCATCTT
>JACLAC010024104.1_pt1 | contig 17498 bp, 4 predicted proteins | sample 8027881 | NCBI WGS metagenome assembly JACLAC01 (sample SAMN15725517, study PRJNA655200) | protist metagenome | isolation source: fluorescence activated cell sorting (FACS) single amplified genomes of... | place: Spain: Blaines Bay Microbial Observatory, Mediterranean Sea | collected 2016-01-19
GAGTAGGGCGTAGGCGTCAGCAGACAAGGACAGAAAAAGGGTGTACGGCGAAAAGTTTCTAAATCTGCGATGCGGCTGGCTTACGGACGTGCCCTAGCGCACTTCGGTAACCCGAGACGCATAGGAGGTCTGGGGTGCCACTTCAATCCAATCGGGCATCCCGGCCAACCCAAGCCTTTCTCTCTACGTAATGCTACGAGAAGAACTTTTAGCACAAATACGGATGAGGTGGGCTGGGGAGAGGGCAAGGAACACTTAAAAACAGTCACTTTGATCGGTAGGCCAAATGTTGGTAAATCTAGGCTTTTCAACCGGTTTGTCGGCAAGCGAGTGGCTATCGTGAATGATGAACCAGGTACAACTCGTGACTTTCGCGAGGCAGTTGGGACAGTTGCTGATTTAAACTTCAACATAGTAGACACAGCTGGCCTTGAAGATACGACAAACTCGCTGACAGAAGAGATACTATACTTGACGAAAGAAGCAATTGCAAGATCGAATGTGATATTGTTTCTTATTGATGCTAAGGAGGGTGTGACAGCTATCGACGAACACTATGCAAAATGGTTACGGAAGGAAGGTTACAAAATAAAAGTTGTTGTCAACAAGCTTGACGGTAACTTGCTAGACGATGATATGGTAATCCATTCCATCAATGCAGAGTGTCTTAAACTTGGGTTTGGGGATCCAATCTTCATAAGTGGAGAGCACGGGCACGGGATAAGTGATTTATATACAGACCTTTTAGAAGATTTGGAAAATGCGGAAAATGAAAGCCTTGCTGACACACACGTTGAAGTCCCATTGCAGTTGGCTATTGTCGGTAAGCCAAATGTAGGAAAATCAACTTTGTTGAATCAGCTTGTGGATGCGCAACGTGTTCTCACTGGCCCAATGGCGGGAGTTACAAGGGACCCAATTCGCATAGATATGGCTCATCCCAAAGACTCTGAAGCAAGAATTCAACTTATTGATACGGCAGGGATGCGCAGAATGCTGAAAATACAAAATAAAAAATCGCAGACATCTGTTGATCAATGGGCTGCGTTGGAATCGTCTCATGCAATAAAGCATGCTCACGTCGCAATGCTCGTAGTCGATTCTACAATGCCACCAACAAAAGACGACAAAGCTTTAATTGGGCAAATATGTGAGGAAGGGAGAGGGCTTGTTATTTTAGCCAACAAATGTGATCTAATGGAAGACAAGTACATGGCTGGAAGATCAATTACATACGATTGGATCCAAGAGTCTGTAGAAGATATTATTTACCGCGCAATTCCACAAGCGAAGGGGTACGTGACCTACCTATTTTGTCTTCCTTATGATACAATTTCTAACACAATACTTGTTTACATCTGCAGGGCTCCGGTACTGCCTATATCAGCATTAAAAGGCAATAATACACAGTTAATCTTGGATGCCGCTTTAGAAGTCTACAAGAAATGGAATACGTATATAAAGACATCTACGTTGAACAGGTGGATCAAAGAGATACAACGTGTGAGGCCGATGCCTGGTGGTGGAAAAATCAAGTATTGCACTCAGGTTAGCTCAAGACCACCAACATTTGTCTTGTTCACTAATAAAAATCCAAAAACGATTCCGACGCATTACGTGCGCTTTTTGAGTACCTTATTTAAGGAAGAATTTGGGATGACTGGGATCCCGATAAGGATCAACATCAAGGGAAGACCGGGAAAAAATATGTAGGGGCCCACACGCACATCTTGGATACAAAGTTTTTGGATTAAAGCAGCCAAATAGGCAAAGTGAACATGATAAACATTGACAAATTACATAAATGTAGCGAGTGTAAAAAATAATTAAATATTCGTGTGTGTGTATGTTTTTTTTGTGTACCAGTGCAACAGTGGAGGTTGTAAAAAAATCTGTCACGCCCTTGTCTTAGGTCACGGCCTCATACAGCGCAATTTTGTAACTCTTTATACTTCCGTTTTAGGCGAATTAAAATCACTACCATGACTTGGCGAACCATTGTCAACGCAAGCTTCCTTATTTCTTAAGTACGCGTTTAAACCACGTATTGGTGCTTCACTGAAGGGCTGCACAGACCGAGCTTGAAGAGCTTTCCGTTTGTTGTGCTTTGCTGATTGCATACGATTTTCAAACGCTGAAATTCCGTTTTCAGGAGAGTCATACTTGATCGTTTTGCGTCTCTTTGTGACAGAAGCCTTGAGCTCATCAAATATTGTTGGCTTCCTATTGTAACCTCTTACGTTACTGCTCCTCAATTGATTTTCATCATTTTCTTGCTCCTTAGTGTGATCTTCTTCCTTCCTTGTTTTTTTCGGGGTCTTTTTCAAGGAACGTAGCGCATTTTTTAGATCCATTTGACTGAATCCAAGTTTAGTCGTTGATTCTGACTCTGCATTTTCTCTTTCCGTGGTTTCACCTTTTACCTTTGCAGGAGTCTTTCTTAACTTGGGAGTCCCATTTTTAATATCGTTAAGAAACGGCAAACCGGCGCTGGGCGCTTTTTGCTTAATTTTGTTCGCGGACGTTCGTGGGGAGCGTCCAAAATCACTTGGCTTAAACAGTACACTCGATGTCGAGCCTTGTGCATCTTCAACACTATTAGTAGATGGCGTTATGGAAGCCGATCTCAAAGCTTCAATATTTATATCCATGAGGCTGCTTGGGATACTACTCTGCTCAGGAACAACTTGTCTTGGACACCCTGGAATATCTTTCCAAAGTGCAGCTGGAGGCAGAGGTGGTGGAACTGGAATTTTTGGCTTCCTCTCCTCTTTTTTCCCACTCGCAACACTCTCCTCTACAGTAGCAATTGGGTGTATTTCAAAGTCCTCTACTTCTTCATCCATGTTAACGGCAGGAGATGTGTCCACCTGATCAGCATACATTTCGTTCGTAATCTTAAAGTTTCTAAAATTGCTTGACATGAAGTTTAGCGTTACCCTAGGCAGGCAGTCGTCACACACACGAACAGGGTCCATAAAATCTAGAAAAGGAATTGCAATCCGGGATGATGAGCACTTATAACAGTATATATGGCCACATGCACGACAATGATGTCGGCGAGTGAATAAGCTGAAGGAAGTTTCGCATTTATTGCACTTTGAGGTGGTGTAGTCTGGTTGCCAAGTCGGTTTCTCTTTAAGCGGTTGGAAGTTGTTCGCTTGAGCCGAGTCAGCCCCAAAATTCAAATCAAAATTATCTTCGTCCGTTTTGCTTTCTTCGCACGATACATGTTCTTCTTTATGCCTGATCACCGCTTCACGAATACTACGAAGTCTGGAGCTTATCGCTTGTCTTCTTTTCGTCGGCGAGTCACTGACTACGTCAATATCAAACTCGTTTTCGAGCTGAATAACCTCTCGCAACAACATCTTCCCCTCGTGCTTTTCGTTCCACAGCTTTTCCCATATTCTTTGGTCCGTCCGTGAATCGGACATGAGAGAGGACATCGCAGATTGGCGCTTGTTTTAACGTTTGCGCTGGATACAAGAAGACGATTGATCCGACGTTCCCAGATGTCCGCTGTTGACCCGCCGTTCGTCGTTGTTTCACCAGCCTCCCGTTTCAAGTAGTTGCAGAGTGTGTTGTTGTAGTAGAGAAAGAAGAGAGAAGAAAAATAATACTACTACTACTAATAATTATTAAATAAATAATAATAAAAAAATGAAATAGCAGCATGCAGCATAATAATACAAAATACACTACGACGATTCAATTACATTTATTATTATTAAAATATATTATTATGCAGTAGTAGAGTAGTGAATTATTAACTTCATAGTAGATAAAAAGTAATATAATAAAGGGATATAATGGTCAATGATGCACAATAAATAAATACAATATATAACATGTTACTCTACAACAATCTGTAGTTAGCAGTGGTCCACCATAGCATCAATACATTTTAATAATACATTTGTTTTTCTTCTGCGTTGATAGGAGAAAATATAATGAATAAAAAATAGGAAAACAACAATCATTTACACCCATGATTGATGCTGGGGATAAAAAGAATCACTATGGAGACAACGACCATTTATAGTTTCGCTTTTGTATATACTATAAAAAAAACGTCACAGTATGCTGAATCTGCTTTGGGAATTGTGGTAGGGCATGCAATCCCTTGCCGTGCGCAAGTATAACTTCGACCCTAGGATCGCGTAGACTCGTGTGATAGCTCGCGATGGATGTTGTACTATGGGCGAGCATTGCGTAGACTATGTCCACCAGAATTCTTTTTTTGATCGTCCACCAGGGCCATAGCATTGCTGTTCCCCAACGTCTCGGCGTCCCTCAAACAAATGCCGGCGTTCTGTGGCGACCGGCAACGTGCAATGCTATGTCCCTGCTGCGATGCATTTGCCGATACTGATACTGATGCTGTGTCTATGCTGCAGTACATCTCCATGCTGTATCGATGCTGCGGTGCATTTGCCAGCATCTGCATGCTGTGTCCATGCTACACATTTGTGTTGGAAAGAAACGATGGGGGGCCTCCGTCTGTTTGATTCAGGCAAAAAAAAGAATTAACTGCCGGAGTGAAAAGTCGGCGTTAAAGCAGTTATTTTTCCAATACTGGACCACGATGATCGCGAAAGGCATCATTGTATTATTATTTTGATGCCTCATACTTTCATCGATTATGATGTTGCTCGTGTGTGCAATGCTAATAGGAGTTTTCTATAGCGGTGCTATCTTCTGAAGTGAAACATGATTATTATAATAGGGATTTTTGCTTCTCTCCTCTCCTTCTTCCGTTTACAAAATTCTCATTCTTCTTCTTATACTATTTATTGTTTGCTGTTTTTTTCCAACAAATTTGTTACTTGTCTTCTATTCTATGGTGTCGTCTGTAGTAAAAATATCATTTATTTTGTCGGCATCATACGTTGTTTAGTAGTAGACGAATAATTAGACAAAAAAGCATTGAATTAAACACTCGGTAACAACAATAGCACCACCACATCATCCAAACAGCAAACTGTGTAATTAATAATAATACAGGGTAATAATAAAAGAATCTAGAATAAAATATATTATTTGTATTATTTATTACTTATTATTATATTATTATCACAGTAATAATAAAGCTGCGATGAACAACAACAGCAATCATCATTCATCATCCTCGTCTTCTCTTCTTCTTCTCTTCATAATCTATAATATATAATCCTGAACAAACCAATGTCTTTACAAGTGCCATTTCAAAAGCTGTTTGTGGCATCCGATAGTGTTAGACTATTAACAACCCGTAAAAGCCAGAGATCCCCGCGGTAATTTTCTGCTGGCAAATAAAATTGAAAACAAGAGGCTGCATAAGTTTGTGAACGCAAACTTGCGTTGGTGATCGTGCAGTCCATTTGCTGAATAAAGATGAACACGCAAAGCAGAAAAAATAAAGCTAGCAAAGTCAGCTTCTTCGCATCCCTTTGAAACGATCCCAGAAAACCCTCTAATATACTGCCGAATATCAGTTGCATAGCAGCCTCGTTAGCCGGTGGCAAGCACAAAATGTTAAAATGACGCACGAAGCGGGGTGTCAAGTCGTTTCTGCCTCCACCTGGGGGGCCTCCCGCTACAAACAAAACCGTGTCGACAATGTCTCTCCAATTTTGCTTTTCTCTATCAAAAAATCCTTTAAAATCTACGAATTGCCTTAACAATTCGACTGGCGGCTGTGCACCGTACTCTTCCACTGTCGGCATGTTTACATCATCAACAAAGACAACTGCTAGTTTATTGACTGGTGCACCAAGCACAGTCCGACTCTTTTTTTCGAGCATGACTTCGATCATACTTTGAGTCACAGCAGCGTTAGTTTGTGCCGAAAATCCTATTACATTGGGTAGCACACCTAAACCACCGTCATCTTTTGAGGGTTTCAAAGACGTAAGCACTTGCTGAACCATGACACTTTTTCCTGTGCCAGTAACTCCCGTAAAAAAAGTAGCTTTTCGTACGTTTAGTAATTTTTTCATAAGAAATGAATTTTGTACAGTTGTTTCAGTTGGTACAAGCATTTGAAAAAACGGAACGTTTACGTTGTACTCGAATTTTGGCACAATTTTAGACCAGGCCTGAAACTTGTGCGAGTCCTCTACATTGACAAATGATTCGTATAATGTACCCCTGCGAGGTAATTCGGCGGCAATTACATTGGAATCATTGAATAGCGTCTGCATAAAATCGTCAAACTCCTCTCGGAATTGGTCGTCGATAGCCCCCCCAATAGACCATGTGTAGCTGAAAATATACATACGCTCTAATATAGCTTTTAAATCTTGTTTGCCATTGAATTCGACCTTCTCAGATGATGCGAAGCAAGCCTGAAAAATATGACACAAGCTGGAAACCAAATTCAAGTCTGTTGACTCAATGGGTTCCTTGCATTTTAGTCGTACATACTGCAAACCTTTGTCAATTGTATCAGTAAAGCAATTTTTCAAATGTGATAGCAGTTCTTCTGACAATGTATCCGTGTCTGAGTTAGCCGTGCCGGATCCTCCATAAGTTCTTTGTATCCAAGAGTCCACATATGGCTCCCACCCCATGTGTGATGGTGTCACATACATTACACCGAGGCGACTGACAGTGGCTGGGGATGCAACCTCTAAATCTTGTACTTCAAAAATACAACGCAATTGGGGTCTGAGCTTAATACGTTCGCCATTAGCCAGACACAGTGTCATATTGTCATCAAGTACTGTATTCATGTTTTCAATCCATAGAGCGTCGATCGGCCCATCAAAAATAGTCCATTTGCGTGTTGAAGTTACCTCTGCGGCATAATTGCGAAGAATGGTCGAGGCCAAACCGTCTTGCCACTCTTGTGAAAGCGTGTTGAATTCACCGTATAACTCACCCATTGTTACAGATTTTGGGTTCAGCACAGACAATACTACTTCATCATAGCTATCACCCCGATGACCACCTTTTGCTAGCGATGTCATTGCTTTTGATAATATCTGGTAACACGTTGTTTTACCGCCACCAGTAGGACCTACCATGCTAACACCAAAACGAACATTTTGCGTTTCGAAAAGCTGTATCACTTTTTTCAAGAATCCTTCGTTTTCTTGTAAGCCATTTGATCTAATCTCACTTCGAATAGCCTCTTCCAATTCGCCATATGTGTCATAAGGAACTTTTACGCCGGGGAATAGATCCCTCAAAATAGCATGAAATAATGGCAAATCTTCGTCCAGAAATTTTGGTACATTACTGTCCCGCATCGCTTTTATTAGTACAACATCTTCCGAAAGCTCGGGGTTGCCACGTTTTAAGGATCCAGCCATCACTAGCACTGACTTTACTGCACGTAGTCCATAATCATAATGCCGCTGCTGAGATAATTGTTCGCTGCTAAGCTTGTACATTTTTGTCATTTTTCGCGACAAGATAGTTGCAGAATCAAAGCCTTCCGCAAATAGCATGATTTCCGCGATCAGAGCATAGTCTGGCACCATCATTGCTACTGGTCGAAACATTACCTTCAAATTGTCTGGTAATTCGGTTCTTCCTGCATAACCTGGGTTCATTGTAATTATGACATGATGTGAGCGAATTGGAATGTCATAACCATCAAACATTGCACGTTCGTGGCCAGACAGTCGCGCTTGACGTAGAACGAGCATTTGCTGAGCAATGACAGACAAAACTTCAATATCAATTCGATTGAATTCATCCAAGCAAGTCCAAGCCCCAGCAGATGATAGGCCTTTAAACAACTGGCTCATCATTTTTATATCTATTTGATCGCTACAGTTAAAAACAATGCACTGAATTGCCATTGCTTTCGCAAGATCCTTACTACTTTCAGTTTTCCCTGTGCCAGCAGGTCCAGCAGGACTTGCCCCTAATTTTAAATGAAGAGCACCAGAAATCGTCATCCAACATCGGTCTGTTAACGGTGTAATTACCAAACAGCCCGTTGCGCCTTCATATTCATACCCGTAATCGAAAACTGCATTACTTTGTCTAACAGTCAATAGCTCGTTATCGGCATCCCAGTTGTATCGTAGTTGCTTTTGCCACAGAAAACTTGAAGGGGAATCGCACTCAGAAGAAATGAGCTCCCGTACTATATCCCTCGCGTGAACATTAATTGTGGCCAAAACGACGATAACCTTCCGTTGCAGCTTGCTCAGTTTTTTTCTGATGAGAAAAGTTAAATCAAGAAGCCATTGTAGATTTTCCTCTAACCATTCATTCATCCCTTGTGAGTTTTTCCCTTGTGAGTTTTTCCCTTGCTCGAGATCTCTCAAAACGTTTTCCGTCTTGTAGCACCACATCACTTTATCCATTGTATTCACAACTTGCGCTGGGTGGGAAAATACCCATTCCATACGATCTCGTTTAGCAAAATCTAATGCCCCTTCTCTCATGCATCCTTTTAGGGCTACACGCATGCGATCTTCAACATTTGTAAGCCATTCCTCTACAGTGCCCCTTGCTTTTAGATTTTTTCCTAGAGCTACTTCTTCTCCCTCGCTTGAAAACATTTTTCGTATGTCTAAAATACCGGAACCTTTGAATTCGAGCCTTACTAAGTTATCAAAGCACTTTCTCAAGTAAGGTTGTACAGCACGAGGATCTTTTGTTTGCGCCAATATTTCCAAAAGTTCGTCGTTCGACAGAAAATAAAAACGAGGAAATGACGCACGTTTTGTTTCCAAGTATTCCTCAAGTTTCTTCTGGATAGAATCTAGTGTTGCATTATGCTTTGCGAATAGCTCTTTTCGCCCTTTATGCGTTCCTGTGGCAACGCAATTCGGGTTTGTATTTACGACGCGCATAATGCTTTTCCAGCTTTTATCAACTTTCTCAAATTTCGAAGTCTCTGCTGGTAGCTGCCGCTGTATATCAGGCGCTGCAAATATATTCTCTAAATACATCCAATTCCGTTGGCATGCGAGCCATTCATCTAGCGTTTCTTGGAGCAGTACTAGCTTTTTTTGATACGCTTCAACCTTTTCTCTTATAGCGGCCACATATCTTGAACCCATAATAGTACCAAGCGTTACCAACGAATCGTCCATTTTTTGCATGACTTCACCAACAGGTCCAAGGACAAAGATGCCTTTTTGGTCTTTATAGACTAACACTTCAAATTCTTCCCGTTTCCACAACCGTACGACGCCAAGTAACATCTCTTCTAAAATAGCTTCATTGATTGCCTCCAATGCGATCTCATTTATTTTATCAGCATGGTTCATTATTCGCCTTTCAATCAGTAACCCACAAGTTACACCTTCAATACCATTAATATCGTATCCAACTAACGCGTGTATTTTATCCCAGTGCCTAGTTTGCAAATCCTTCGTTCGTAGATCGTTGACGACCGGCATCGTTAACTTAAAGTCTTCAACACGAGCGCGAAGCAGTTGCGGTACATCACTCCCAGGTAATTTCTTTCCTGAGGAAATTGCAACTTTAAAATACTTTTGCACCTCCTTTTCAATTATGAAAGGATCTACGGTTTCAAAAGGCTCATTTAACCACCCAGAGGTTTTTCCAGTCCATGAAAATAGTGCATCCCACAGCTGCTTCTTAAGTTTTAAATCAGATTTTAAGCGAGGGAGATTATCATATTCTGCTACCATATACCCAAGTGCATCTTGCTGCTGTGTGTATGTTTCTGCATTTCTCACAATATCTTGTAAATTTTCGTGCGTTTTGGAGAGTAATCCAACAACTTCATGTAAGTTCGATTTTGAAGAAGAAAACTTTTTATCTTGCAAAAATTCGTATGTCGTTCGTATGGTGTCTTTTAATTTTGCAATATTATCCTTCAATTCTTGCCCAAAATATTCCATATGGTTTGACATCTGGTCCTCTAATTTTGTTATGGAAACACTGAGCGAACTTTTCAATTGATACATCATAAAGTTCTTAGAAGACAATTCCTCCGTTACTTCAATTTCTTGATCTTCCATCATTTTAAAGAATTTCATGACGTGCATACACTCATCTTCTAAATCGTACATTCTCTCATTAGTTGCATCCAAATATTCTCTAAGATCAACCAAATGTTGGACTTCCAATGGCGATGCACTAATTGTGTTGTTACGCTCCTGTAATTCATCAAGCGCCTTTTGGTTTTTCGCGTCTGCCAAGTCCGGCAAAAGGTTATGCATCAACTTATTCAAGCAATCCGAAGGGGATGGGCGAAACGTTTCGAAGAGCACACTTGCGTTAATCTTGATTAAGCCCGTAGTCAATAATTTTGGTATACCCTCTTCGAAATACGATTCTTGCTTTCTGTAGTAATCTAAACGTGCCACCAATTCTTCTATGGTATGATTAGCGTAATTTTCGACTACCATACCTTTCATTACATTTACATTGTCTAAGAAATCTTTCAAAAATGGATGGTATTGTTTGATAGCCGTATTACCATTTACAAACATTTGGGAAATTCGCTTATTGATTTCTGTCACAGCCATTCTAAAATTAGGATTGCTCATCATAATTGTCTCAACGTCAGTCGTGGTACCAATTTGTCCATATTCATCGATAAAGGGCTGGGCATAAACATCAAATTCATCACATGTAAGAAGACGTATAGGCGTCGCTGCAATCCGAAGAGAGTCAAACATGTACATATCAAGTGTCCCTCTAAACTCATCCGGTAATGGTGAAAACGTTAGCTGGGAATTTTTTAGCAGTACGCTGATCTCAAACATCGTATCATTCTGTTGTCTCAAACGATTTAGATATGACATTGTTGAATCCACACTTAAACTAACATGGATACCCATTACTATGTAGTCGACCATTCGAATAAAACGCATGAGGCGACGACACTGCGTCCTCATTGCAGCTCTTTCTGTGAAGGTGATAGCTTGCTCTTCATCTTCGCTTGTGTCAGATATACTACTAGCATCGTCTCTTTCATCCGTTTGTGGAAAACCATTCAGCTCAAGGAACGTTTTCAGTGATGTCTTACATATGCTAACCATTTCAGTGTATACCTGTTCTGTGAATTTCGCTATCCCATTGTGAACAACCTTGCGCTGTTCTTCTTGTGCATCCTGAAAACTGCTCAAGGTATACGTATCGTCCTTCAAATCTATGCTAAGCAAGTTAGTCCTCAGCAGCTGTACACCATACTTCGAAATTTTTAGTAGAGTAGGAGCAAATTCACTTGACAGTTTAAATAAATGTTTGTTCAAGGCTTTTTTTGCGCTTTGTATTTTTGAATTTCTAACGTTTTTTTTCCAGAAAGTGAAGTTCTTCCACTTTCGGTATATCTTGAAAAAGCGAATATTTTTCATCTTGTGAAAGCCTGTGTGCTCTGTTTCATATTGTTCTATTGTCATAAAGTCTGTTTGCTTGCCAAAAGTATATGTTATGCCGTTTTTATTCAGTGTGAAGAATTCCATCGACGTAGATCTGCCGTTTCCGAGAGCATTTGAGGAAATTAGTTTCAAATTATACCGATGGTCTGAATCATCATTCTTTACCAAATACTGTGTTCCACCTTGAATAAGTGCTTGAACGTCAAAAGTTTTGTCCTTGTACAATGCTGCTAAAAAGCTAGAATGTTTAGGATACAGAAGCAGTTGCCTTAGGGACTCGTCATCGGCAAATGATTTATTGAAGCGCGCTAATTCTATTGCCAATTTTGCTTTCTTGTTAACATATTTACAGATATCGAAACCGTGTTTTTGTTTGTCGTCCTCCACTACTGTTAACAGTTCTGTTTTATTTCCTAAAATTTCGCGTTGGCTTTGAGCGCGAACAGGTTTCTTAACGTTTGGTGGTTGAGGTTTCAGGACAAACAATGATTTATTGTGATTCCTGAAAGGCTTGGCTGGGCCTGCTATATTTTTTGGCCTGAGTTGGCGCTGTAAGGGGTTCTGATAGAAACGTTTTGTAGAAGCACTTCCAGGTCTACTTCGCTTATTCGTCGGTCGAGCTTTATTTACCAAAACGTTTCCTTTTTGCCAAGATTTACTATTTCCAGCATACATGACACGTGATAGCAGTTTTTCAGTATCATCTGTGTTCGGGAATGCTTTAGATTCGTCTTTGTCTGTCTTTCTTTCGTAATTCGTTGTGGGAAGTCGAACTTCACTGACTTTGCTAGCTTTATTTTTTCTGCTTTGCGTGTTCATCTTTATTCAGCAAATGGACTGCACGATCACCAACGCAAGTTTGCGTTCACAAACTTATGCAGCCTCTTGTTTTCAATTTTATTTGCCAGCAGAAAATTACCGCGGGGATCTCTGGCTTTTACGGGTTGTTAATAGTCTAACACTATCGGATGCCACAAACAGCTTTTGAAATGGCACTTGTAAAGACATTGGTTTGTTCAGGATTATATATTATAGATTATGAAGAGAAGAAGAAGAGAAGACGAGGATGATGAATGATGATTGCTGTTGTTGTTCATCGCAGCTTTATTATTACTGTGATAATAATATAATAATAAGTAATAAATAATACAAATAATATATTTTATTCTAGATTCTTTTATTATTACCCTGTATTATTATTAATTACACAGTTTGCTGTTTGGATGATGTGGTGGTGCTATTGTTGTTACCGAGTGTTTAATTCAATGCTTTTTTGTCTAATTATTCGTCTACTACTAAACAACGTATGATGCCGACAAAATAAATGATATTTTTACTACAGACGACACCATAGAATAGAAGACAAGTAACAAATTTGTTGGAAAAAAACAGCAAACAATAAATAGTATAAGAAGAAGAATGAGAATTTTGTAAACGGAAGAAGGAGAGGAGAGAAGCAAAAATCCCTATTATAATAATCATGTTTCACTTCAGAAGATAGCACCGCTATAGAAAACTCCTATTAGCATTGCACACACGAGCAACATCATAATCGATGAAAGTATGAGGCATCAAAATAATAATACAATGATGCCTTTCGCGATCATCGTGGTCCAGTATTGGAAAAATAACTGCTTTAACGCCGACTTTTCACTCCGGCAGTTAATTCTTTTTTTTGCCTGAATCAAACAGACGGAGGCCCCCCATCGTTTCTTTCCAACACAAATGTGTAGCATGGACACAGCATGCAGATGCTGGCAAATGCACCGCAGCATCGATACAGCATGGAGATGTACTGCAGCATAGACACAGCATCAGTATCAGTATCGGCAAATGCATCGCAGCAGGGACATAGCATTGCACGTTGCCGGTCGCCACAGAACGCCGGCATTTGTTTGAGGGACGCCGAGACGTTGGGGAACAGCAATGCTATGGCCCTGGTGGACGATCAAAAAAAGAATTCTGGTGGACATAGTCTACGCAATGCTCGCCCATAGTACAACATCCATCGCGAGCTATCACACGAGTCTACGCGATCCTAGGGTCGAAGTTATACTTGCGCACGGCAAGGGATTGCATGCCCTACCACAATTCCCAAAGCAGATTCAGCATACTGTGACGTTTTTTTTATAGTATATACAAAAGCGAAACTATAAATGGTCGTTGTCTCCATAGTGATTCTTTTTATCCCCAGCATCAATCATGGGTGTAAATGATTGTTGTTTTCCTATTTTTTATTCATTATATTTTCTCCTATCAACGCAGAAGAAAAACAAATGTATTATTAAAATGTATTGATGCTATGGTGGACCACTGCTAACTACAGATTGTTGTAGAGTAACATGTTATATATTGTATTTATTTATTGTGCATCATTGACCATTATATCCCTTTATTATATTACTTTTTATCTACTATGAAGTTAATAATTCACTACTCTACTACTGCATAATAATATATTTTAATAATAATAAATGTAATTGAATCGTCGTAGTGTATTTTGTATTATTATGCTGCATGCTGCTATTTCATTTTTTTATTATTATTTATTTAATAATTATTAGTAGTAGTAGTATTATTTTTCTTCTCTCTTCTTTCTCTACTACAACAACACACTCTGCAACTACTTGAAACGGGAGGCTGGTGAAACAACGACGAACGGCGGGTCAACAGCGGACATCTGGGAACGTCGGATCAATCGTCTTCTTGTATCCAGCGCAAACGTTAAAACAAGCGCCAATCTGCGATGTCCTCTCTCATGTCCGATTCACGGACGGACCAAAGAATATGGGAAAAGCTGTGGAACGAAAAGCACGAGGGGAAGATGTTGTTGCGAGAGGTTATTCAGCTCGAAAACGAGTTTGATATTGACGTAGTCAGTGACTCGCCGACGAAAAGAAGACAAGCGATAAGCTCCAGACTTCGTAGTATTCGTGAAGCGGTGATCAGGCATAAAGAAGAACATGTATCGTGCGAAGAAAGCAAAACGGACGAAGATAATTTTGATTTGAATTTTGGGGCTGACTCGGCTCAAGCGAACAACTTCCAACCGCTTAAAGAGAAACCGACTTGGCAACCAGACTACACCACCTCAAAGTGCAATAAATGCGAAACTTCCTTCAGCTTATTCACTCGCCGACATCATTGTCGTGCATGTGGCCATATATACTGTTATAAGTGCTCATCATCCCGGATTGCAATTCCTTTTCTAGATTTTATGGACCCTGTTCGTGTGTGTGACGACTGCCTGCCTAGGGTAACGCTAAACTTCATGTCAAGCAATTTTAGAAACTTTAAGATTACGAACGAAATGTATGCTGATCAGGTGGACACATCTCCTGCCGTTAACATGGATGAAGAAGTAGAGGACTTTGAAATACACCCAATTGCTACTGTAGAGGAGAGTGTTGCGAGTGGGAAAAAAGAGGAGAGGAAGCCAAAAATTCCAGTTCCACCACCTCTGCCTCCAGCTGCACTTTGGAAAGATATTCCAGGGTGTCCAAGACAAGTTGTTCCTGAGCAGAGTAGTATCCCAAGCAGCCTCATGGATATAAATATTGAAGCTTTGAGATCGGCTTCCATAACGCCATCTACTAATAGTGTTGAAGATGCACAAGGCTCGACATCGAGTGTACTGTTTAAGCCAAGTGATTTTGGACGCTCCCCACGAACGTCCGCGAACAAAATTAAGCAAAAAGCGCCCAGCGCCGGTTTGCCGTTTCTTAACGATATTAAAAATGGGACTCCCAAGTTAAGAAAGACTCCTGCAAAGGTAAAAGGTGAAACCACGGAAAGAGAAAATGCAGAGTCAGAATCAACGACTAAACTTGGATTCAGTCAAATGGATCTAAAAAATGCGCTACGTTCCTTGAAAAAGACCCCGAAAAAAACAAGGAAGGAAGAAGATCACACTAAGGAGCAAGAAAATGATGAAAATCAATTGAGGAGCAGTAACGTAAGAGGTTACAATAGGAAGCCAACAATATTTGATGAGCTCAAGGCTTCTGTCACAAAGAGACGCAAAACGATCAAGTATGACTCTCCTGAAAACGGAATTTCAGCGTTTGAAAATCGTATGCAATCAGCAAAGCACAACAAACGGAAAGCTCTTCAAGCTCGGTCTGTGCAGCCCTTCAGTGAAGCACCAATACGTGGTTTAAACGCGTACTTAAGAAATAAGGAAGCTTGCGTTGACAATGGTTCGCCAAGTCATGGTAGTGATTTTAATTCGCCTAAAACGGAAGTATAAAGAGTTACAAAATTGCGCTGTATGAGGCCGTGACCTAAGACAAGGGCGTGACAGATTTTTTTACAACCTCCACTGTTGCACTGGTACACAAAAAAAACATACACACACACGAATATTTAATTATTTTTTACACTCGCTACATTTATGTAATTTGTCAATGTTTATCATGTTCACTTTGCCTATTTGGCTGCTTTAATCCAAAAACTTTGTATCCAAGATGTGCGTGTGGGCCCCTACATATTTTTTCCCGGTCTTCCCTTGATGTTGATCCTTATCGGGATCCCAGTCATCCCAAATTCTTCCTTAAATAAGGTACTCAAAAAGCGCACGTAATGCGTCGGAATCGTTTTTGGATTTTTATTAGTGAACAAGACAAATGTTGGTGGTCTTGAGCTAACCTGAGTGCAATACTTGATTTTTCCACCACCAGGCATCGGCCTCACACGTTGTATCTCTTTGATCCACCTGTTCAACGTAGATGTCTTTATATACGTATTCCATTTCTTGTAGACTTCTAAAGCGGCATCCAAGATTAACTGTGTATTATTGCCTTTTAATGCTGATATAGGCAGTACCGGAGCCCTGCAGATGTAAACAAGTATTGTGTTAGAAATTGTATCATAAGGAAGACAAAATAGGTAGGTCACGTACCCCTTCGCTTGTGGAATTGCGCGGTAAATAATATCTTCTACAGACTCTTGGATCCAATCGTATGTAATTGATCTTCCAGCCATGTACTTGTCTTCCATTAGATCACATTTGTTGGCTAAAATAACAAGCCCTCTCCCTTCCTCACATATTTGCCCAATTAAAGCTTTGTCGTCTTTTGTTGGTGGCATTGTAGAATCGACTACGAGCATTGCGACGTGAGCATGCTTTATTGCATGAGACGATTCCAACGCAGCCCATTGATCAACAGATGTCTGCGATTTTTTATTTTGTATTTTCAGCATTCTGCGCATCCCTGCCGTATCAATAAGTTGAATTCTTGCTTCAGAGTCTTTGGGATGAGCCATATCTATGCGAATTGGGTCCCTTGTAACTCCCGCCATTGGGCCAGTGAGAACACGTTGCGCATCCACAAGCTGATTCAACAAAGTTGATTTTCCTACATTTGGCTTACCGACAATAGCCAACTGCAATGGGACTTCAACGTGTGTGTCAGCAAGGCTTTCATTTTCCGCATTTTCCAAATCTTCTAAAAGGTCTGTATATAAATCACTTATCCCGTGCCCGTGCTCTCCACTTATGAAGATTGGATCCCCAAACCCAAGTTTAAGACACTCTGCATTGATGGAATGGATTACCATATCATCGTCTAGCAAGTTACCGTCAAGCTTGTTGACAACAACTTTTATTTTGTAACCTTCCTTCCGTAACCATTTTGCATAGTGTTCGTCGATAGCTGTCACACCCTCCTTAGCATCAATAAGAAACAATATCACATTCGATCTTGCAATTGCTTCTTTCGTCAAGTATAGTATCTCTTCTGTCAGCGAGTTTGTCGTATCTTCAAGGCCAGCTGTGTCTACTATGTTGAAGTTTAAATCAGCAACTGTCCCAACTGCCTCGCGAAAGTCACGAGTTGTACCTGGTTCATCATTCACGATAGCCACTCGCTTGCCGACAAACCGGTTGAAAAGCCTAGATTTACCAACATTTGGCCTACCGATCAAAGTGACTGTTTTTAAGTGTTCCTTGCCCTCTCCCCAGCCCACCTCATCCGTATTTGTGCTAAAAGTTCTTCTCGTAGCATTACGTAGAGAGAAAGGCTTGGGTTGGCCGGGATGCCCGATTGGATTGAAGTGGCACCCCAGACCTCCTATGCGTCTCGGGTTACCGAAGTGCGCTAGGGCACGTCCGTAAGCCAGCCGCATCGCAGATTTAGAAACTTTTCGCCGTACACCCTTTTTCTGTCCTTGTCTGCTGACGCCTACGCCCTACTC
>JACLAC010023512.1_pt1 | contig 17497 bp, 15 predicted proteins | sample 8027881 | NCBI WGS metagenome assembly JACLAC01 (sample SAMN15725517, study PRJNA655200) | protist metagenome | isolation source: fluorescence activated cell sorting (FACS) single amplified genomes of... | place: Spain: Blaines Bay Microbial Observatory, Mediterranean Sea | collected 2016-01-19
AGAGGCGATGGTGGGTTCGATTTGGCGAAAGGTTTTTGCGCACTTAGTGGAGTGGGCGCAAAAGTGACATTGCGGGCGAACTGTTGCTATGGCAGTTTTAGGCGTCGCGCCGCCGCCACGCGTCTTTTTTTTGTCGGCTCGGCACCTGAACCAAGCGGTCTTCTTCTAGAATGTAGGCGCTGAGCTGGTTGCCGTAGACGCAGCCGCTATCGAGGCCAAGGACGAAGGGGCAGGCGTTGCGCTCTTTGACGACGAGGCCGCCAGGCGCGTCGTGGCCGAAGACGATCAGGGGGTGAACAGGTTTGTAGGCGTCGTGCCAGCGGGGTCCGGTGTGCTCTTTGCTGGGCGGCCAGGAGCGGATGGTAATGAATTCTTCATGGCTAGTGCCAGCCAGCCCCTTTTCGGGATTGATACCGGCGTGTACCAGAAGAAAGTCTTCGGTCTCGATATAGAGCGGGACTTGTCGTAGCCAAGCTAGGATTTCGCTGTGGGCCGATTCGAGTTGTGTGAAGGTGTAGCGCTGATCGGCCTTTTTCAGCTTTGGCTGATGGCCGGCGGCGGATTCTTCTAGTCGATCGAGCAGGCCCGCGTCGTGGTTGCCCAGAACCATCTTGGCGTCGGTGGCCTGGATAAGACGCCAAATCCCGATCGGGTCGGGTCCACGGGCGAAGGCGTCGCCGGTCAGCAGCAGGCGGTCCTCGGTTCGATCATAGGCTACCGCGGTTAGCATGTCCTGTAATTCGGCGGCGCAGCCGTGTGTATCGCCGATAAAGATCGTCCGCATGAAGAATGCCCTGTAGTTGCGTTAAGGGGGTGCACATGCTATCATAATCACCATCTCAAACTAAGGCCATACGAAAACCGTGACCACACCGACTCAAGCACCGCAAAAACCGGCAGCCAGCCATATAATGGCCAAGCCGTCGGGCTCAATCTGCAATATCGACTGCAAATACTGCTTTTATTTAGAGAAGGAAAAGCTCTATCCGCAGGCGGGTCAGAATTGGCGCATGTCGGACGAGACACTCGAGCTCTACGTTAAGCAATATATCGAGGCGCAGGATGTGCCGCAGGTGAATTTTGCCTGGCAGGGCGGCGAACCGACATTGATGGGCTTGGATTTTTTCCGCCGAGCCATCGAGTTACAGGCCGAATACGCCAATGGCAAGGCCATGACTAATGCCTTCCAGACCAATGGCATTTTGCTCGATGACGAGTGGGGCGGCTTTCTATCCGACCACAAATTTCTCGTCGGTCTGTCGATCGATGGTCCGCGCGAATATCACGACCGCTACCGCGTCGATAAGGGGCAGCAGCCGACGTACGACCGGGTATATTCAGGATTGCAGACGCTGAAGAAATACAATGTGGAGTTCAATACGCTGACGGTGTTGCAAAACCACAATGCTGCTGATCCGCTCGAGATTTACCGTTTTTTGCGCGAAGAAGGCTCGGGATTTATGCAGTTTATTCCCATCGTTGAGCGGATCGCGCACGAGGTCGACGAAGACGGCTTAGAGCTAGTCGACCCCGACTATGAGGGCCGTGCGCCGGTTTCGAAATGGTCGGTGGGTTCGGGGCAGTATGGCAAGTTTTTGTGCAAGATCTTTGACGAGTGGGTGCGCAATGACGTTGGCGAGGTCTTCGTGCAGCTTTTCGACGTGACCTTGGGCTCGTGGTTGGGCCAGGATGCGAGTCTGTGCATCTTTGCCGAGACTTGCGGATCGGCGCTGATCATCGAGCACAATGGCGATCTTTACTCCTGCGACCACTTCGTCTATTCTGATTATCGCTTGGGGAATGTGCACGAGGAAAACATCCGCGATATGGTTGCTAGTCCACAACAGACAAAATTTGGCCAGGATAAAAAGGACGCCCTGCCGCAGTATTGCGTCGAGTGCGACTTTCGCTTTGCCTGCAACGGCGGCTGCCCCAAACACCGTTTCACCAAGACCCCCAGCGGCGAGGACGGGCTCAACTACCTGTGCAAGGGATATAAAATGTACTTTGCACATGTCGATCCCTATATGCGTTTTATGGCCGATGAATTGAGGCACAACCGGCCGGCGACGGGGGTGATGGAATGGGCGCAAAAAAGAGATTCCGTGAAGGCAGCTTTGCATCAGAAGGACCCGGGCCGCAACGATCCGTGCCCGTGTGGCAGCGGCAAAAAATACAAACGCTGTTGCGGCCTAGCCGCATGACACAAGGAGATAACATGATCGATATTCAGCTACAACCCGAGAATTTCAAGGCCGTCATCAGCATCGACGGCCAACTTTTTACCGAGTACCGCTACGGCCACTACGTATGTCGGCCCTATTTCTATCCGGTGTTGACGCCGAAGGGTGGCGGTTTAACCCGTGCCTATCCGATGGAAGAAGTCGAAGGTGAAACCCAGGACCACTACCACCACCGCGGGATCTATACCGCCCATGGCTTGGTCAATGGCGAGAATCTCTGGGATGAGGGCACGGGCCACGGGGCGATGCTGCAGCGTGGTGAACCGGTGGTCGGTGTTGAGGATGGCGCGGTGCACATCGACGGCATCATTGACTGGTTCGGGCCGGAGGGTGAGCGCTTGCTGGAGGAGCGACGCACGATCTCGATTCGCGTCGAGGGCGATCTGCGGGTGTTGGACCAGCGCAGCGAGTTTCGCTGTAAATACGGTGATGTGAATTTTGGCGATACCAAGGAAGGCGGCTTGTTTTCCATCCGCGTGCCAACTTCGATGGATGCCAAAGACAAGGGACGGATCGAGAATTCAGCGGGTAATGTCTATGAGAATGGCGAGGGCGAGGAGACGACGTGGGGCGTACAAGCGGCTTGGGTCGACTATTCGGGTCCGTTAACTAATGGTGAAGAGTGGGGGCACACGGTCGTAGACCACCAGGATAATCCTAGGCATCCGTCGTATTGGCACGTGCGCGGCTACGGGCTTTTTACCGCCAATGCGTTCGGGGTGCACGATTTTAAGAAGGACGAGAATATTGACGCGAGCTTAACTATTCCAGGTGGAGATAAAGCGGTGTTTCGCTATCGTTTGGTGATGCATCCGGGGCGTGGGGTGGATGGGCATCCGCAAGTGCGGGCTTTGATAGACGAATTTCAGGCGGAGTAGTGTACGGGCTGACGTAGGATATTTCCAACCTCAAAGTCGAAAAATACAAAGAAAAACCGGTCTTGTGCCGGTTTTTCTTTAGTACTGCCGGGCTTTGCAAGAGGCTATTGTTGAGAAATTAATTTACTCGAATGGGGTATTAATGGCTAAGAAGAAAAAGGACAAACTGCGCGTTGCTTTTATAGGCGCGGGCGGGATCGCCGGGGCGCATATGCGTTGTTACAAGGAGATGGAAGATGTCGAGATGGTGGCGGCATCGGATGTGATGGCGGCGAGTGTGCAAAGTCGTTGTGAGGAATACGAGATTGCCGAAGCCTATACGGATTACAAAAAAATGCTTCAACAGGTACAGCCGGACGCGGTCAGCGTTTGCACGCCGAATGGCCTGCATGCGCCTTGCACCATCGCTGCGTTGAACGCCGGGGCGCATGTCATCGTCGAAAAGCCGTTGGCGATGAATGCGGCTCAGGGGCAGAAGATGATCGACGCCGCAAAGAAAAATCGCAAAAAGTTAGTCATTGGTTTCCAGCATCGCTACGAACCGCGCACGCAGTTTATCAAGAAAGCGGTTGATAACGGTGATATGGGCAAAATTATGTATGGGCGGGTGCAGGCATTGCGTCGTCGTGGCATTCCCAACTGGGGCGTCTTTGGCCGCAAGGATTTACAGGGCGGAGGTCCGTTAATTGATATCGGCGTGCACGTATTGGAAACTACGCATTACGTGATGGGCTCGCCCAAGCCGGTGGCTGCCAGCGGTAGCATCTATACCTATCTCGGCAATAAGAAATCGAATGTGCTGTCGACCTGGCCGAACTGGGACCACAAGTCGTATACGGTCGAAGATTTGGCGGTCGGGCAGATTCGTTTTGAGAATGGCGCGACGATAAATATCGAAGCCAGTTTCGCCGCTCATATCGCCAAAGAGGAATGGAACTTCACGCTGATGGGTGAGAAGGGGGGAGCGACTTGGGACCCACCGGGGCTGTTTACCGATGCCAACGACCACATGGTCAGCATCAAGCCCGATTGGCTACCAACAGGGCCGGCAGCTAATGCCTTCTCGAAAAAGATGCGCAACTTCGTCGATCACGTGCACCACGGCAAGGAGACGATGGCGCCGGGAGAGCATGGGCTGATGGTGCAGAAGATGCTCGACGGGATCTACGAGTCGGCAGCGAAGGGGCGGGAAGTGCGGATTAAGTAAATGGGTACCGGGTGACCGTCTGAGGCGCAAGGTCACCCGGGTATATTCGGCAGTTTCCCGAACAAATTTCAAGAAAAATAGCGCATCGGTGCGGCGGCGTGTGCCTGGCGCTGTGGCGAAAAATTCTTTAAATTCTCCACGGGGAATGTGAAAAATAAACTTCTTTAGGCGAGCCGGTCGGGGATGGGTTCGCCTCTTTTTCTGGTTGTCGCGGAGGATTGCTACGGAAGTGATAATAATCGCATGCTTAGGATGGAAATCAGGGTTGGGCGTCTATTGCTGATGGTGGGTGGCATGGTTTCTCTATGGAGTTGCGGGGGAGAGGTTCGTGATTATGAACCTGTGCAGCAAAGTAGATCTACAGTCGAGGCACCTGCCGTGCAAAACGACTCGGAAGTAGCGGGTGAGATCCTGCGTTCGGCGTGGCCCGAAAGCTGGTTTCACGCTCCGCGCAAGGCTTCCGAGATTGGGCTGGCTGATTTTCGGCAGTCGCCGGTGCTCGACGCGCAGGTCGCAGCGGGCGAATTGCCACCGGTAGAACAACGACTGCCCGACGATCCGATCGTCGTCGAGCCGATTGACGAGATCGGCGTCTACGGCGGCACGGCGAAACTCTTTATCGCCGGTGAACAGTTGCTCGCCGTTCCCGAGGGCACGTTGCGACCGGGGCCGCAGTTGCAATTGACCTTGCCCAACTTTGCCGAGCGCTACGAATACAGCAATGATTCAAAGACCATTACGATTTATCTGCGCCCGGGGCACAAGTGGTCCGATGGCCATCCGCTGACGGCCGACGATTTCCTCTTCTGGTTTAACCACGTGCAGATGAACAAAAACCTGACGCCGGTGGTTTCGCCGCGCTATAAGGGCGCGCGCATCGAAAAACACGATCCGCACAGTTTCAGCTACCACTTTCCGCAACCGATGCCGCTCTTTGTCAAGCACCTGGCCCACAATAGCTCGCATATATCGGTACCGGCCCATTTTATGCGCCGTTACCATCCGAGTTTCACCGATCCGGTGCAATTGGAGCGCGAGGCGGAGGAGGCGGGGCTGCAGGACTGGCGGACCTATTACCAGTCGGTGGTGAATACCCGTGACCTGATGGTCTACCACAAGCCGGTATTGACCGCTTATATGGTGATGAGCAAAACCTCGACCAGGGTGAGCTATCAGCGCAATCCCTATTATCCGAAGGTCGACCCGCAGGGCAATCAGCTTCCCTATATCGACTATCTGGAAATTCAGCGGGTCGACAGCCCGGAGATTATGGCGGCTAAGGCTTCGACCGGTCAGGTCGATTTCGCCGGCAGGCAATTTAAGACCAGCGATATTCCACTTTTCAAGCGCTTCGAACAAAAAAACGCCTATTCGACCTATTTGTGGCCGCGGCCCTATGGATCGGATGTGGCGCTGATGGTCAATATGACGCACCCGGACGAGAGGTTGCGCGAGATCTTCCAAGATGTGCGTTTTCGTCGCGCCCTCTCCTTGGCTATCGACCGGCCGGAGATCAACGAGATCGCCTACTATGGCCAGGCGGTGCCGCGCCAGTTGACAGTGGTGTCCAATAGCCTCTATTTCGAGCCGGAATTTGCCGCAGCCTGGGCCGCACACGATCCGGTAAAAGCACGCGCCCTTTTCGACGAAATGGGACTAGTCGATAAAAATGGCGATGGTCGCCGCGATCATATTGACGGCCGTCCGCTGGAGATCACGCTCGAATATTCCATCGGCGAAACGCCAAAGCAGATTACCGTCGACTTAGTCACTGCCCATTGGCGCGAAGTCGGCTTGCACGTCAACCTCAAGCAAATTAGCGGTAGCTTGCAGAGCATTCGCGCCCGCGGCGGGTTGATGGATATGAGCCTTTGGCATTCTGACCGCAATGCTGATATTCTCTTTCCCATTGAGCCATTTTGGTATGTGCCTATGCACATCGGCCAGGAAGTGACACAGTGGCCGGAGTGGTCGCGTTGGTATCGGTCAGACGGAGAACGTGGTTGGGAACCACCCGAAGAGGTCAAAAAGCAGATCGCCCGATGGGAAGTGCTGCGGCGGACGACGGATTTGGCTGAACGCATCGCGACGGGCAAAGAAATCTTGCGCAGCCAGGCGGAGCATCTCTGGGTGCTCGGCGTCATCGGTATGGGACCGCATCCGGTTATCGTCAGCGACCGTTTGCGCAATGTGCCGCGCGACGGTTATTGGGGGTGGGATTCGCGCTGGTCGTGGCCTTATTATCCCGAGACTTGGTATCTGAAACGAGACTGAACTATGGTCAGTTATATTATTCGCCGGATCCTGATTATGATCCCGACTCTGATTGTGATTTCGGTGTTGGTGTTTACCATCATCCAATTGCCGCCGGGCGATATCATTACTTCGCGCTTACAGGAATTGCAGGCCGAGGGCCAGGACATATCCGAGGAACAGATCGCTGCCCTGCGTGCGCGCTACAATCTCAATGATCCGTTATATGTCCAATATTTTAAGTGGATCGGCGGTTTGTTGCAGGGCAATATGGGCTACTCGGTGATGTTCGGCCAATCGGTCAACAACCTGATCTGGGAGCGGCTGGGTTATACTTTGCTGATTACAACTTCGGCAACGCTGTTGACTTGGCTGGTCGCTTTCCCCGTCGGTGTCTATTCGGCGCTGCGGCAGTATTCGCCGCTCGATTATGCGGCGACGCTGACGGCCTTTATCGGTCTGGCGACGCCCAATTTTCTCTTTGCGCTGGTGTTGATGTATTTGGGCTACGAGTGGTTTGGTATCGCTGTGGGCGGGTTATTTTCTCCCAAATACGCCAGCGCCGAATGGAGTTTAGGTAAATTGGGCGATTTGCTCGCGCATCTGTGGATCCCGGCGGTGGTGATTGGTATGGGCGGCATGGCGGGGTTGATGCGCATTATGCGAGCCAATCTGTTGGACGAGCTCGGCAAGCCCTACGTGACGACGGCCCTGGCCAAGGGCCTTGGCCCCATTCGCCTGGTGATCAAATATCCGCTACGCATCGCAATCAATCCCTTTATCAGCACGGTGGGTTGGATGTTGCCGCATCTGATCTCGGGTTCGGCGATCACCGCCGTGGTGCTCAGTCTGCCGACGACGGGTCCCTTGCTGCTCGATTCGCTTAAAAACCAGGATATGTATCTGGCCGGTAGTTTTCTACTGATGCTCAGCGTGCTGACGGTGGTTGGCACACTGCTCTCGGATATCTTGCTGGCGATTACCGATCCGCGGATCCGCTATGAGTGAAGCCGCGGCGGGTGTAGAGCAACAAGGGGTCGACGACCAGCAGTTGGCCTTTGCCTCACAGTGGCAGCTGATGTGGATGCGTTTTCGCCGGCATCGTCTGGCGTTGGTCGGTGGCGCGATTCTGCTCGTGTTCTACTTTGTCGCGGCGATTTGCGAATTTGTTTCGCCCTACGAGCCTAATCAACGCAACGCGGCCTATGTGCTGTGCCCGCCGCAGGAGATTCGCTTTTTTGACAGCAAGGGTCATTTTCACCTGCGGCCCTTTGTTTACGGATTGCGGCAAAACCCGGATGCCAGCGAGTGGGAGCGAGACTATCTGATCGATACGCGCGCGATCTATCCGATTTATTTTTTCGTCGACGGTCCGGCCTATGAGATGTGGAATCTCTTCGACGCCAACGTGCATCTGTTTAGTGCGGGCGATGGGCCGATGTTTCTCTTTGGCACCGATGATTTGGGCCGGGATCTTTTTAGTCGGATCATCTATGGCGCGCGTATTTCGCTAACCATTGGCCTAGTCGGGGTGGTGCTGACTTTCTTTATCGGGATCCTGCTCGGCGGTTTGGCCGGTTATTATGGCGGATGGATCGATATAGTCGTTCAGCGGATGATTGAGGTTTTGATGGCGATACCGCAGTTGCCGCTGTGGATGGCGCTGAGTGCGGCACTGCCTGCGGCTTGGCCACCGTTGCGGATCTACTTCGGGGTAATGGTCATTCTGTCATTGATGGGCTGGACGGGTTTGGCACGGGTAGTGCGCGGCAAATTTCTGTCGATGCGCGACGAGGATTTCGTCGTCGCTGCGCGTTTATCTGGCACCAGCGAAATCAAGATTATTTTCAAGCATTTGCTGCCGTCTTTTCTCAGTCATGTGATCACGTCGGCGACGATGGCGGTGCCGGGCATGATCCTCGGCGAGACTGCGCTGAGTTTCTTGGGCATCGGCTTGCGGCCGCCAGTGGTCAGCTGGGGGGTATTGCTGCAGAAGGCGCAGAATTTTCAGGCGGTGGCGATGGCGCCTTGGTTATTGCTGCCGGGTCTTTTTGTCTTGATCGCGGTATTGTCCTTCAATGTGATGGGCGACGGAATGCGCGATGCAGCCGATCCCTATGCGAGTCGGTGAATTCATGAAGGCTAAGAGCTTATGACGATCGCAGCGGATTCTCCGTTGATAGATGTACGCGACTTGAGCGTGGTGATCGACCGCGACGAGGGTGTAGTGCGCCCACTCAATGGCGTCAGTTTTCGTATCGATACCGGCCAGGCCGTCGGCATCGTTGGCGAGAGCGGTTGCGGCAAGACGATGACCTCCAACGCACTATTGCGCATATTGCCTCCCGCCGCCGAGATCACCAACGGCCATATCCGCTATCGCCGCAAACGCGACGAGCAAATGGTCGACCTGGCGACAATCGACCCGAAGAGCGCGGAGATGCGGCAAATACGCGGCGGCGATATCTCGATGATCTTTCAGGAGCCGATGACGGCCTTCTCGCCGGTGCACACTATTCACAACCAGATAGCTGAGATGATCCAGCTACACGACCCGATGGACGATGCGGCGGCCAGAAAGCGGGTGGTCGAGCTATTGGATCTGGTGGGCATTCCCGGGCCTGACGAACGCGCCGACGACTATGCCTTTCAGCTTTCGGGCGGGATGCGTCAGCGGGCGATGGTCGCGATGGCCTTGGCGAGTAAACCACGGCTGTTGATCGCCGACGAGCCGACCACTGCGCTCGACGTAACTGTACAGGCCAGGGTGCTCAAACTAATCCAACGTTTGCAGCGCGAATTGGGCTTGGCGCTGATGCTGATCACCCACGACTTGGGGGTGATTGCGCACACGGTCGAGTATGTCTACGTGATGTATCTGGGGCAGGTCGTCGAAGAGGGACCGGTGGCGGAGATCTTCGACCATCCGGCGCACCCTTATACCCAGGCGCTCTTGCATTCGATCCCGAGTCTGACCAACAAGAGCAAACGCTTAGAGCCGATCGAGGGCAGCGTGCCGAGCGCCTACGCACTACCTACGGGATGCCCGTTTCACACCCGCTGCACGAAACAGGTCGGTGATCTATGTAAGCAGCAGATACCGGCCCGTGTCGAGGTCGGCAAGGGGCATTATGCGAGTTGTTTCATACACACCGAAGAAGGTAGCTGATTGATGAGCGATTCAGCGACCATCGCCGATGACGCGATTCTGGAGGTCAAAGATCTCAGGAAGCACTTCCCGGTGCGGCGGGGCCTGTTGCAGCGGCAGACTGGTTGGGTAAAGGCAGTCGACGGCGTGAGTTTTACGCTGCAGCAGGGCAAGATCCTCGGGTTGGTCGGCGAGAGCGGTTGCGGCAAGACGACCACCGGGCGCATGATTTTACGTGCGCTCGATCCGACCAGCGGGCAAATCCTCTTCCGTCAGAAAAGCGGTCAAGTGGTCGATATGGCGCAGCTGTCGCGCCATCAGATCAAGGAGACCCGCTGTGAAGCGCAGATGATCTTCCAGGACCCCTATTCGTCATTAAATCCGCGCATGCCGGTATTGGATTTGATTTCGGAACCGCTGGTAGCGCACGGCTGGTCGTCGCGCGATTGCGAGTTGCGCGTGGCGGAGTTGATGGAACGGGTCGGTTTGGATCCGCGTTATATACGCCGTTATCCGCACGCCTTTTCCGGTGGCCAGCGCCAACGCATTGGCATCGCTCGCGCCTTGGCACTGAGCCCGTCGCTGATCGTTGCCGACGAGCCGGTCTCGGCGCTCGACGTTTCCGTGCAGGCGCAGATTCTCAATCTGTTGCAGGAGCTGCAGGCCGACCTAAATTTGACCTTGCTGTTCGTAGCGCACGACCTGAGCGTCGTGCGCTACTTGTGCGATGAGGTGGCAGTGATGTATCAAGGTCGGTTGGTCGAGCAGGCAGCAACCGAAGACTTGTTCACCGACCCTCAGCATCCCTATACGGCGATGTTGCTCAATGCTGCGCCGGCGCCCGATCCACATGCGGCGTGGATGGAAGAGGACGAGGACTTGAGTGAAATGGGTGAGGCGACGGAGTCGGGTGAGGTGGGTTGTGCGTTTGCGCCGCGATGCCGTTATGCCAACGATATATGTCGACAGCAGGTGCCGGCATTGCAGGGCGTTGAAGACTGTCAGCATCATCTGGCCGCTTGTCACCACAATCACGAGGTGAAGTTGAAGGGCGTGTAGGCAGGCTGCGAAATCTCCTGAATTTAGCCGTTTGAAGCTGACTTACATTGGTCATTTGCTATAAATCTAACCCTCGCCATGCGCCTACTCTCACTTTTTCACAATATGGGCAAAGTTAATTTTCGCGGGGAAGACTATCCTCGGGCCATACGCGCTTTTGACCGGGCGCTCGAGATCAAACCCTATAAGCAGAATACGCGCAAGGGACTTAGTGATGTCTACGCTGAATTGGCCTTTCAGCGCGTTGAGAAAAATCGCCATGATTTAGCGATCGAAGCCTACCGCCAAGCCCTAAATTTCAACCCGGATCATAGGCTCGCACGCATCAGTCTGGGCTGGCTATTTTATTATCAAGATTGTTGGTCCGAAGTCATCGATCAGCATCGACTGGCTCTCGAACAAGAACTTGATGCCGACGCTCAGTTTGTCCTTGGCCTACCGTATTTGGCAAATCGGAATTACAAAGCAGCGCAGACGACCTACGCTTAGGGAATCCGACTATTTGGAGGGCAGAGACACAGAGAGTCGACGCATTGCAAAACTTAGATGCACTAATCAACAATAAAGAGGGAAATATCGTCGCTCGGAAAATTCGCATGACCTATTGGCCTTGAGGAACACGGATCTTCAAGGCCTAAAAGACGGGTAACCGTTCATAGTCACCAACGGTTTATGCGTTAGCTGCGTGATAGGGCGCTGGGTCGAAACCCTTGTAGCGCTTCGCCATGCCCTCGATAAATTTCTCTGTCCACAGCCCGTCGCCCGGTGCTGGGAAGCCCAATAGTTCGCGTTGGCGTGGGGTTGCTTCGGCCATAAAGCGGTTCATCGCCTCGCCTTTGGCGCCGCTTTTGTAGGTGAAAGTGCGAGCGCCGTCCCAAGGACGGTCCTTGCGGTTGAAACCCACCCACATCGCCGGGCGGTGGCCCGTTTCGCCGATGAAATTGGACGCGGCGTGGCGGGTGAAGACACTGTAGAGGCAAACCGAGCCGCCGGGCACGACCATCGGCACGAATTCGTCGTCGGGGCGGCCGTTGTGTACCATGCGGATCGGCGCGGTATCTATGGTCACGTCGTCAAAGCAATAAAAGCAAGCCAGGTGCATAAAGTCGTCGGGATCGATCAACGGTCCGAGCGTATTGTTGCCGTAATCGATATGAAAATTGGTGTTGTGCTGTTGGCCGGCGTATTTCATGCCAAGGTGGCCTTCGCCAAGGCGGATCTCGCGGGTGCCTAGGACGCGTTCGGCGGCGCTGATCAGGTTGGGATGAGTGGTGACGTGGTTGAGGCCGGAGTGGTCCCAGGGGAAGACAACTTGGTTCGGGGTGTCGTTTTCACGATTGTTGGCGACCCAGCGCTCGTAAGGTGGAGCGAAGAGGTTAAAGATGCCGTCGAGCGCATCATCTTTCTCTTCGGCGGTGAGGAAGTTTTCTACGATCAGGAATCCCTGTTCTTTATAGGTCGCCAGTTGTTCGTCGGTAATGTACATATAGTGCTTTCTCCTTTACGGCTTTGAGCTGGTGGATATTGCTTGCGATTGCCTTCTAATAATAGCGGTCGCGATAATTCCATACAAAAGTCCGAAGATTGTCGATGGTCAGGCAATTGGCTATAATCCGATATACCGCACAAATGTTCATCCCGCCAAGTAGGTCAATCATGTTCGTATTCGTAGGAGACGTCCTTACTGCTCTGGGTGGAAAGAGGTCGGTGTTGGTCGGCTATAGGGCCGTTGCTACCGCAATCAGTGCTTAGCAACTGAGCTTCGACTCGCGACTGGATTGGGCGGTTTGGCAAATGCTGTTGGGCGATGGCGAACACGCCATAGCGGCAAGCTGGGTGTCATCTGAAATTTATCTATTGAGACACTGGATCAGCAGCGATGCCCCGCAACAGAGCGAGAGGCATATCGCGTCGGTAGTGTAATGGCCGGCGATATTAGTGCGCCAAAAGGTGATGTAAGTCTTTGGGTAGCCCTTCGTAGAGCGAGGGGGGAAAACCGTCGCGGTATTTTGTTTTGCGCACGAAATCGACGAGCCATGCGGCAGATGCATCGTAGAAGGACGTGAAATAAACGTAGCGCGTCTGTTGGCTTGCGTTCTTCGATGCGGAGTGCAGGCACATGGCGTTGAAGACGATCAAGTCGCCGTCTTCGCCGCAGATTTCGATGCCCTCATCGGGGTCGATACCGGCAACGCTAAGCGGATCCTGCTGCAGTTGTTGTCGCTCTTCCTCGCTGCGGGGCTCTGCGTTGGCCGCATAGGCGAGTTTGTGCGACCCGGGGACCAGCATGAAGGCGCCGCCGCCCGATTCGACGGTGCTGCAGTACTGTAAGAGTTGATAATAGATCCGGCCCGGTGTCGATTCGTATTCTTCCTTTGTAAAAGGCGCGTCGATATGCCATCCTGTGGGACCGTAGGGCGGTGCCGTCGGATCGGTGCGGCTCAAGACCTGCTCGCGCATACGCAAATCGGCGAGTTTGGCGCCGAGTAGGAAGCGGCCCAACTCGATAGTGCGGTGATTGTCGGCGATTTCTGGCATGATCGAACCGGCTATCGGGTGGCGCAGTTGGCGAATGCCGCGCTCGTCGTTGCGGTAGATGCGTGCCTTGTCGGTCTCGGCCCAAGACATATCCTCCTTGGGTAGGTCGCTGGCGACTACAGTGTCGATATGAGTACGGATCGCCGCCGTAGTTTGGCGGTCGAGATAGCTGGGGATGACGGTAAAGCCTTGCTGCGACAGTTCATCGAGGTGTCGGTCGAGGCCGGGGATATCGAGCGTGTGTGTGGCTACCATCGGACAATTCCTGCTGACGATTAGGTTTGCAGAAAATCAACTGTAGACAAGTATAGACATATAACCGGCGCTGGATCAACGCGCCGCAGAGGAGAGCAAATATGGAATTGGTGCGACTGAGGCAGGATCAGCGCGATTTCTTCGATCAAAACGGCTATCTCGTGTTGCCCAATGCACTGGCCACGAGAGAAATCGAGCATTTGACCAATATCAGCGATCGGATGGTCGGGGAGTTTGTGCAGGAGCAATGCCCGGACGCCCGGCCAAAATATGTGCAGCGCCGACCGGGCATCGTCGAGACGCGCGAATTTCACCCGCTGCTGGCACATTCGGCGACGGTGCCCCTGGTGGTGCAATTGCTATCGGCGAATATCCACCTACACACCACCGCGATTATTTACAAATATACGCAGGGCGAAGCGGGTAATAAAAACGAGCGTGGTTGGCATCGCGATATCGGTATGACCGAAGACCTCGGGCACGCGCATATCGTTCGGGCCGGGATCAAGGTCGGCTATTGCCTGACCGATTTTACCGCGCCGCGCTCTGGTTTTACAATGTTCGCACCGGGCTCACACTTGCTGCCGACACCCTTGCCGATCCCAAAGGGTGCGGTTGATCCAGAGAATGCGGTCGATCTCTGCTTGCAAGCCGGTGATGCGTTCCTGTTTGAAAATCGCGTGTTTCATACTGCGGCGCCGAATCTGAGTGAGCGTACGGCCAAGGTTATTATCATCGGTTACAGCTATCGCTGGATGGGCGGAAGCCACGCCAACATGAAATTGGTGCAACCGGGTGAGGATGTGCTGGACCAGGTTGACGATGTCCGCAAGCAATTGTTGGGCGGTCCGTGCAACGGATTGCTCGACTGGGCAAAAGAGCAGGGAATCGACAAAGAGGCATTCGAATGGACTACGGAAGTTTGAGACTATGAATAGCTGTGATATTAATGTTCAACGCCCTGGTGGATACTTATGAGAGATCGTGGCTCACACTTGGGCAAGTATCCCCGCTATTAGTAGAGGAAGTACAAATAATTATGTGGATTAGGCTGAAATGGAGAACAGCTACGTGACTTGCACCGTTTTTCATGAGCCATAAGACCGCTTTGGAAGGCCCTTGATGGATATGAGCGTGGGGGGCTGCGATACGACGCGATCTGGAGGTGGAAGAAGGAGATCTGATTGAGTGGTAGTCCGCCGATTCCCCAACTAGGTTGCCCCAGGTCGCGGCGGTTGTATTGCACAGAGCGAAATTGGGAGATAGCCGACTCGTTAATTCGTATCTCGTTAAACTGCTAGCCAAAGAAGACCGAAAGGTGCTTGTCGAATTGCAATGGGGAGCCGTGCGGTCGGCGCCATTCCTCGCGCTAATGGTCGCGGATTGCCCGAGTGCGTGGCTGGTGCGCATGGCCCGAGTCGCTTAGCCACCTGTCGATCGCCGCGATGAGGTATACCCAGGAGAGATCAAAAAGTCGGTGGCGACCTAGCCTGACCGCGAGTCGGCAAAAACGTCGGGTATGGAGTTTGCGGCAGGTTGGCAGCATAAAACCATCGCGGCTCCAATCCAGGATGTGGCTAAACGAGGAGACATGAGGTGGATGCCGAAACTGCCTTCATCATATTTTATACCGTCGAACTTATTGTGGGCGCCGGACTACTGGCGCCCTTTTTGTATCCCCATTTATCGGTTTGAGATGTCGTCGCGCATCGGTTGTCGACGATTCGCAAGGACGACAAGATTCTCGTGTAGCTCCACGGTCGATTCCGCGAGCATGGCCGCCACGAAGAATTGCTTGAAATGGTCGGGATCTATCACCGTTTGCATCAGTTGAGTAGAAGGGAGAGGGCCCACGCATCGCGGTGGCGTGAGCTGAGTACCCGAGGAGTCTGTATCTGTGTCCTCGCAATGTATAGATGTTAAGGACGAGCCCATGCTGGACTGGGGATCGCGCAATATTTGCCTGCCGCGCGCGAGGCCCTGTCATCGGCCGATGTTGACCCGCCGGGGTAGGCTCCTCATTCCCATCGCAGATATTTGAGAAACACCGCTAAGAACGACGGTCGGGATGCGACGAGCCGACCATTGCGTCGAGAGCATCACAGTCTTCACTGCTGAGTGCCCACTCGGCGGCGGCGGCGTTAGCGACGACCTGTTCGGGACGGGTCGCGCCGGCGATGATAGAGGCGACGGCAGGTTGTGCGGCCAACCCGGCGATAGCTAGGTCCAACAAACTGTGTTCTCGTTGCTGGGCGAAGCTTTCGAATTTATCTAAAATGTCGAAATTGGCGTCGGTGAGCCGTTCAGGCGTGTGCCTTCGGGAGCGGCTTCGCCGTGGCGGTATTTACCGGAGAGAAAACCTGATTCGAGTGGGAAGAAGGGTATTATACCGACCCCGTAGGCCTCGCAGAAAGGTGCTACTTCGCGCTCGATATCGCGCTTGAGCAGATTATAGTAGTCCTGCACCGAAACAAAGCGGTTGAGGTTTTTGGCGATAGAGGTCCACTCGGCCTCGCACAGGTGCCAGGCGTCGAAATTGGAAGCTCCGATATAGCGGACTTTGCCCTGTTGGATTAAATCGTCAAGGGCGCGCAGGGTTTCTTCGACGGGGATCCGGCGGTCGACGCGGTGCAACTGGTACAAGTCGACATAGTCACTACGCAGACGCGTTAGGCTGGCTTCAATACTGTCCATTATATGTTTACGCGAGCCGCCCATCTGCATCGGACCATCGCCGATCTTCATGCCAAATTTGCTGGCGATGAGCACCTTGTCGCGCCTGTCCTTGATCCAGTGCCCGATATGGCTTTCCGATTCGCCGGCCGAATAAATATTGGCCGTATCGATAAAATTGATGCCTGAGTCGACGGCTTGGTCGGGTACTGCGGCGGATTGGGCCTGGTCGCAGCGCCGGCCGAAGTTATTTGTGCCTAGGCCGACGAGTGATACTTCAAGACCGGAATGGCCGAGTAGACGATATTGCATAAGGATTAGCTCCTCATTATTTGTGTATGCCGTTGTTTTAATGCGTTGTATGTGCTTATCGCGCGTCGTCTTCGATAAAATGGACATAGCCAAAGCGTTCGGGCACGTGATAGGAATGTCGTTTGAGTGGCGCCCAACCGGATAGCTCTTGCGAGCGAACGGCACCGCGCGGGCGTTCGTAGCGATTGATGTTTATACGCCACACGTCACCCGGTTGCGGCGGGATATTCGCCGAGCCGGCGACCTTGCCGAATCCGCTCCACGGCAGGGCCAATTCGAAGACCGAGCCTTGGTCGACATCGGTGCTATCGTTGACCGTGCCGTGGTTAATAATAGCGTGACGCATGCCCTGTAGTGTCCAGCTGTAGAGGTGGTCCCAATCGACTTTTTCGCCATTGGCGTAAACGAATCTATTGTTTGGGACCCAGAAGTCGTTGATCGTGTCGAGGGCGTTGAAATGGAGTTCGGCATAGTCGTTGGTATCGCCGTCGGGGTCGATAAACAGCTCGATCGTCTCTTCGCGGCACAGGCATTCTTTGTCGCGTACAAGCATAGTGCTCCAAATGTCGGGATCTTCGACGGCGATAAGGAAATAGAGATTGTCATTATCCCACAGCATTTTTGCTACCGTCTGGTGGTGAGGCTGTAGATCCTCGTGCTGAAAGCGGGTGAAGGAGCCGACTTCGGGGGCGAGTTGCCAGACGAGTTCGTTTCCCATGCCGTCAATGACGGGTGGGAATTGCGTGAAGGCACTGTCGTATTTGCGTTGCCAATTGTCAGTTTCTAGCGCCTGGGCCGCGATTGGGGTGAAAAGCATTAGGCAGACGAAGCAGGTGATCTTAGACATGTTAGACCCTCCAGGATTTCTATAAGGCTCGGCCGTGAAATATAGATGTTACAACACAACAGATCTCAACTATGACGATTTGTG
>JACLAC010012902.1_pt1 | contig 17494 bp, 21 predicted proteins | sample 8027881 | NCBI WGS metagenome assembly JACLAC01 (sample SAMN15725517, study PRJNA655200) | protist metagenome | isolation source: fluorescence activated cell sorting (FACS) single amplified genomes of... | place: Spain: Blaines Bay Microbial Observatory, Mediterranean Sea | collected 2016-01-19
CGGACTTGTGGCCCCAACCAAGAATAAAGACCCTTTTGTTTTTCAAAATAAAGGAAACACTAAAACGGAACAGCCCACACCCCTCAAACCCTACTGTGACTTTTGCTGGTCTTGTTTCCCCAACCAAGAATAAAGACCCTTTTGTTTTTCAAAATAAAGGCATCACTAAAACTCAACAACCCACACCCCTTAAACTCTGCTGCGGACCTTTGCTGGGCTTGTAACCCCAACCAAGTATAAAGATGCTTTTGTTTTTCCTATTAAAGAATGCTTTACAAATTAAGAACATATAGGACCCACTCCTTATTAGGAGTTCTGCTACTCCCATGATATGCTCTGCAAAGTTTTTTGCAAGTCAGACTCTGTAGGCATAGTGTAAATAGAGGTGGTGTTAATGCTAGAATGGCCAAGTATTTTTGCCACTCTATCTATTGGTTGCCCTGCGTCAATCAGGTTTTTTGCACAAGTATGTCTTAAGGTGTGAGGAGATATTCCCACTATCTTTGCCTCGTAAGAGTACTTTTTTATAAGGTGGCGAACACCCCGAACTGTCAGAGGTTGTCCTTTTTGCCCGTAAAAAACATGTGTACTTCTTTTTTTAGAAGAAGATTTATCTTCCTCTGACGCAATATGCATTCCAAGAGATTTTAATGCTGTTGAGTTAAGAGGAACATGTCGAGCTTTATTACCTTTACCGTGCGTAACCTTGATAATTCCTTTTCGTCCGTCAGTAATAATATCGCCTGTTTTTAGATGGCATAATTCACTAACACGAATTCCGGTGTGTAGCAACAGATTGATAATAGCTAAATCTCTCTTTCGGCCTGATCTCTGTACGGCTCTTACTAGTGCTAGCTGCTCCTTACGTTCGAGAGACTTTGGTCCTAGTGTTTCTCCAGTAATAGACTTTATATTTTCACTTGGGTCACTTGGTACAAGGCCGGATTGATAACTCCATTTACAGAAACTAGATAGGCTAGCCAGATGCCTGTTGATCGTGGTTGATTTTTTACCGTTTTCTTTTAACCACTTTCTATAATTGACAATATCAAGTGGAGTGATGATTTGTGGTGAAAATAATTCATCGACTTGCAGTTCTAACCAGTGGCTAAAAGTGGATAGATCAGATAAGTATGCCCTAATGGTTTGCTCTGATTTATCGTGATCGTATAAGTGATCCAAAAAGTCTTGTAGGTAAGTATTCATAATCCTTTCTATTATCGGACATTATTTTGGGGGATGAATAATATCAAACTTATGACAAAGTTTGGGTGAATGCTAAAACCCTGTCTAGGAAAGGGTTTTACTGGTTATCTGAACGGTGTTTGGGCGGGTGCGGTTTCGGCTGAAAGGTAATTACGATCAAATATAAACAATTATCGGACATTATCACTACTAATAACGTCCGATAATAATATTTATCGGACATTATTAGGTTCGCTCCTTTTACTATTCTAAGTGTGATTTTCTCCGTTTTGTGAAACACAATTTATAAAAGCCGACATTTCTACTCACCTGAAATTATCGGACATTGTTTGTGTGTAACCAAAAGTTGTCATTAATATATCTTTGGTTGCCGAAAGTCTTAAACACTCATTGGAAACCAATGAGTGTTTAAGGATCAAGGGGATAAGAGGCATTAGTTAAAATTGAAGTTGCAGGCTTGAGGCCATAGAAATTTTGTACAACCTGGAGTCAACATGGGACTGGTGAAGAAATAATGAAAAGGGCCGAATATGCTTAGAGGGTACGGTTATTCTCTGAATAAAACCGGTTCCCACCCTGCTCACCACCAATAGCCCAAGTGCCACGAAATAGTGATTGCCGTTTGGCAGTCATCGATTCAACCTGATGATGCTCTAGATTAAGCCTATGCCATTGAGCCCAAATCGAATTATAGCAATTAAAGACAGCACAACGTGGATTATCAGGATTTGTCCAGTCATTAGCTGCGTGGAGCAGACTTTCAGTGAAAATTAACACAGAACCTGCGGGACAGCTATAATCTTCCATTGCTGCTCTCATTTCGTTTTCCCATGGCGATCCTCCAATATTAGGTTGTTGTTCACTCGGCCCGCCATAGCTAAAATGGGCTTTGTGTGAACCACTCAAGAATGATGTTCCTCCTTGACCCGATTGAACAGTTTCTAATTCCCAAACAACCCTTGTCAGGCCAGAGAAAATTTTGTTTCCCGCAACTTGATAACGCATGGCATTAGCTCGTTGAGGTGGTCTCACCACATGAGGAAGCCCCATATCCCCTCGAGCTAGTTTACTCCAACCAGGAGGACGAATTGTTGTGAATGACCCTTCACATCGAAAGCTATAGCTTTCGTCGCCAACAAAACTAGATTCTGATAAAATTTCTGTTAAAATTCCGACGATCGATGGGTGATCTAGCAGTTCTTGCAATCGGCCAGTATAACTATTCCTAGCACCATCATATACTTCACGTTTCATTGCTTCAATTTCATTGGTTGACAATACAGCTGGTATTACAATCCACCCCTTCAAGTCGAAAAAGAATTTCTGTTCTTCTGTCATAACTATAAACACCTCTGTTTGGGCCAAAAAGAAGCCAAGAGGGAGATTTCTTTTTAGCCAGATGAAAAATTAAAACTGACCAATATTAGAGTCTTGTTGTTAATAAAAATATCACTATTTAAAAGAAAAAGGGCTGATTTGAGATTTTCACCTCCTAGTTTTCTTTATTCAATAAAAAAGATTAGTACGAGTTGGGCATAAAAGTGCACTTGCCCAAACAGGATAAAGATGCTGCTTGATTGGCTGAAGAACGACCGATCAATTGCCTCAGGTTTTTTTATTTGTTTTTTTTTCTAAAAGGCAGCCGCACCCATCCCCAGATAAAAACACCTCTATTATTGACAAAAGGAGTACTGTTACTGTTTAAAATAAAGACACCTTTATTTTAAACACAAACTAACCCTAAGGCCCCCACCAAAACTAATTGAATTCAGGGCAAGAAAAGAACCCCACCATATGAACAGGAAAAGGTTCTGCCTGCTTGAACGAAAAGCGACCGCTTAATCACCTTAAATTTTTACTTGTTTTTTTCTGAAAGTTAGCCACGATCATCCCCAAATAAGAACACCTTTACCCTTATGAAAAAACACCACCTTTAATTGTCAAAACAAAACACCCGTCACTCTGAATGAAAAACAATGCCAAAACCTCACCGATGCCAATTGCAATCAGGGCGGGCAAAGAAGCCCACCATATGAATAAGTAGGGACATTGCCTGCCTAGGCACAAAGTGAACGCTCAATCACCTTAGATTTTTATTTGTTTTTTCTTTGACTAAAGATTTAAAAAAATATTTTTATTAAAAACACCACTACTTGAAACAAGACAAACTGTGCTGCAAATCATACTAATTAATATGATTTGCAGCTAAACGGTTTATTTGTGTCTCCATCATCTTGCGTTGACGATGAACTCGCTCAGGGGTGATACGCTCTCGTGCTCGTGTAATTTTAAAATTTAAATGATCAACTTTTAAGTTGTGTAATACCGATCTTTCAACCAAACTATAATCACCAGGATAAGGCCGATTGAAATCCATTGGTTGTTGAAAAGAGACAGCTGGGTTAGTGATGATTCTGGGACGACCAGATGGGTTTTGTGAAGCGGAATGTAAGATATAGGGATGGAGCAAAAATACATCTCCAGCTCGGCCTGTGACTTCCTCAAACTTTTGGCATTGTTTAATCAATTGACTAAACTCAGCTTTTTGGGGCGTGATTCCTTGTGGGTATTGCAAAAGATATTTAGCAACAGGACCAATTGAGTCAGTTGCAATGTAAGTCCCCCCACTTTCTGGTTGTACATCATCCCATAAGACAATCGTCAATAAACCTTGTTCTGGACTATCCAGAAAATGACGAAACCAGTCTCCATCTTTGTGCCACCCACTAACTTTTGGGGATGGGGGTTGCCATTTCTGATTAGCCCCTAAACGGAAATTAATTATGAAACTATCACCCCAGCACACAGGTTTCTTAATCCTGCGTGCGCCCCCCATCAATTCGCATATAGCTTGCCAAGCTTTAGGGGCAAAATCAGGAACCTCAACTTTATTCATTGAAGGTAAATGAACCTTGGCTTCAACCCACGTCAATGGATCATCTGCCGTGTAACCGAGACGACTAAAAGCTAAATCTATCCAGTCTTGGACACTAGATCGATCAAAACAATTTTCTATTTTTACGTAGCCTAAATTCAAAAACTGTTCAACCTGTAGAGAACTCAATATATTGTCTGGCAAAACTTGGCTCCTTAAATATTCTATGATTTCACGCAATTACATCTGAAGAATGAACCAAAATCCCTCGTTTCATTCAAGATGAATCTTCTATTTTTCTTAGAAAAAAAACGTTAATAACAAAAAGAGTTGTAAAACTTTGATTAGTGATCAATACCATATAATAATCCAACACTTCGCTTACAATCTGGCTAGGATTTCAAGTTACCAAATTCATTTAAGTACGTCAATATCTAAAAGATGAAGAATGGAATCTCTATAGAAGTATTGAAATACCGATCTAAGATGATGAGTTAGTTTTTGAATAAGCAACTGTTTACCTAGCCTAAGGCCAGAAATTATACATTTGCTTTTGAAAAATAATACTGATAAAACTCCATAGGCCACCAGCGAGAAAATCACCTAAAATTAAGCCGAAAGAAAAATAACGTAGTTTCAATACTCCTTTTAAACCAAAAACTTTGAGTACTGCAAGCTTAATCGCCCAACATAGCAACATGCAAGTCCACAGGTAAGCCATCCCCCAGTCGCTAGAAATCAGGAAACCAACTGGATGCAGTGGGAACCAAAGAAAACGTGTTCGCATCCACATCAAAGATAGGGAAAATCCGAACCCAAAAACAATACCAATAAATGGTAGAGGATTCGGTGGTATCGGAAGAGTTAACCACCTCTGTAACTCACCAAAGATTCTGCTTCCAAACTGCATACTCCAACCACTACCACCGAAATTCACAGCACCATGTTGATAATATAGGTGAAGCATAACCCAAAATACTGATACTGAAGATAATATTGAAAATCCGACTAATGCTATATACAAATGTTGGCGAGTAGAAGGTGCAACTATCTTGAAACCTTCTAACTGGTGTGGCATTGGGTGGCTCGAGTAACTACGGATAAACCAACGATATAGAGTTAAGGCAACCAAGTTAGACTTTCCTAACCCCTGACTACCAAAACTCCCAAGAAGTAACCGATCGATCTGAATATGTTCCATCGCATGAGCAGGGAAACCTAACTCAGCTCGAATCCGTGTCAAAACTATTATCGTCACAAAGTAGAGTCCAAAGAAAATTGGTACTAGCCAAAGCCTCATACCAACCTGAATAGAGAAGAGACTAATCCCGAAAAAACAAAGGATCAAACCTAGTATAGCAACCCGATATAGTTTTGATTCTTTTGATTGCTTTATTTTTTTTAGTTGGCTAACAACTGATTGGAAATGATGCCAACCCAAAATCATCAAAGATAAGAATAAACCTAAGATTGCTCCAAAACACTGTTGATCTACGTAGGGAAATCCTGGTATTTGCGATAACCCTAGCAGGCTAGAAATAATCAGTTCAATTTTGTAAAACAAAAAGAAAAACCAACTGGAGAACAGTAAGTCAATAGGCATTAAAAACCCTAATCCAATTACAAAAGGATAAAATGAGACACTAATGCGACCAATAGCACTCCATGGTTTCTCAGTAAATACATGACCTAAGCCTTTCCACCCACCAAGTCGCTTGACTGGAATTTCTGGGAGACTCGGCAAGAGAAAGTGTAATCCGTTCAGCAAGCAAATAGAGATTGAGATTGATGCGCCAACTCGGAAGAAAGATTGAGAAATTAAGGTTTTGGTTTGGCTAAGTAATTGAAAAGGTAATTGGGCTATCGGATATGTGAGTCGCTCTCGTTCTATCCATTGCTTGCGCAATAGGATATTAAGACAAAGCATCATTCCCATCAACAAAACCATAAACCCTGACCAGAAAAGAGCTGGGCGTAACCACGCTAAAAAGTGTGAGGTTCTATAGATAGTTGATTCTCCTAAATAATATCCTGAAAGAATTGACCTATCCTGTATTGTTAGCCAGGTGGGTAAGGCGTCCCAAAATAGGATACGCCACTCGTTTTCTGGGGTGTCAAACCAAAATGCATGCCCAAGTGTAGTAATTAGAATCGTCATCAGTGTTATTGATGGCAAAGCACAAGAAATACTCAGAAGAATATAGATTACCAGAAGTTCTTGAGCCGAAAAGTAGAAGCAATTGAAAATTTTCTTGTAGATAAGATTCAATACTAGCAGGATAAATACAGTAAAAATAACATTATAAAAAGGCACTGCGTAGGTATTAAGAGCATAACCAACGAGTCCGATTTCCCCCGCAATAATCCAATAAAAACTGAAAGGTATCAGGGAAATAGTAGTTAAAATTGACTTACAAGTTATGCCCGATCTTTGATTATCACTTGAAATTTTCACTAGCTTAGTATCGTTTAAGGATAGAAAAGTCATTAAAAATGAACACTGAACTTTATGTCATTCAACAAACCGAATAGCAAATCTATGTTAAAGTGATATAGTACAAACCTCAAGCTATTTGTGAGAAGTATTCTTTGTTCCTCTCCGTTTGAAATATAACTTTTGGTTTCATAGTATCTTATTCACCAATATACAGGTGCTGTTTATTGCTTCTAGTTGACACCTATACTAGAGTAAGTTAACCATTTGTATATCGTCTTTATGTAACTTAAAAATGAACGTAGTGGAATTTCGATTGTGCCCTAGGGATGTGTTACTTTTCAACCCATCGACTGACCACCATTTTTGCTATTATATTTATAGTTGATTCAATATGAAGTTACATGACGGCTATTGTTTACGCCCAGTTAAATTACACCTAAAAATATGGAGAGTATTAGTCGATGGCTACGAAAAATAAAAATAATGATGATTGGTTATATCCTGAGACCCCTTATTCGATCGCACACAGAGGTGCGAGTGATTATGAATTTGCAAATTCAGTGAATTCCTTTATTTTGGCGCAAAAATTAGGTGCGGATTTTTGGGAAATTGATTTGCAATTCACCTTTGATAAACAGGTCATTGCTTATCACGATGAGCATCTAGGAGATGGAAAATTAATTCGTGATTTAGAATATGATGAAATCAGGAAAAGGTGTGGTTCAAACAGAGTCCCGCTATTTTCAGAAATAGTAAAAATAGCAAAAAAAGAGAACATTGGTATTTATGCAGATATAAAATCTGAAGCTGCAGTAGATCAAATTATTTTCTTGTTAAAAAAATACAAAATTAAACGATCTATACTATCATCCTTTAACCGGGATTTAATTAAAAGAATTAATACAATTGAACACAGTTACCCAACAGCCATATTGGTTCCAGTAAATACTGATCCTTTTTCTTATAGTCAAGATGCCGAAATTATGCATTTATGTTGGGAAAAGTTAGAAAGACCAGAAAAGTTTTTAGATGACAATTTTTTTGATCGATGTGAGAAAGAAAATAAAAAAGTTGTTCTATGGCATGAAGAAAACCCTACTCGTATGTCTTTTTTACGTGAGAAATCAGTATTCGGCATTTGCTCTAATAGGCCTGAGTTAGTCAAACCATTTTTTAAAACAGATGAAGAATGGCCTGTTAAAGTGGTGTGTCATCGAGGTATTAATAATATTACACCTGAAAATACCGTACCCTCCACGCATTTGACGTTTGCCGCAGGATTTTCACATGTAGAAGTCGATGTTCGTGAAACAAAAGACGAGAAGTTAGTCATCATTCATGATAGTACATTGGATAGAACCACCAACAAATCAGGAAAGATCTCTAATATATGTTATTCGGAACTGAAGGAGATTGATGCAGGGAGTTGGTTTAGTGATTTTTTTATAGGGTTACAAATCCCAAAGCTTGAAGATATTTTAGAAATCGTCAATTTTTACAATGGGGAAATTTACATTGAAATCAAAAACGCTGATCCTGAAAGGGTTTGGAATAAGGTCTGCGAATATAACCTGCAAAATAAGTGTTTCTTCTGGTCAGGGGATAAGAAAATCCTAGAACAGCTAGCAAACAAATTTCCTAAAGCAAAAATTATGCTTAGGAGGAAAGACTTTAAAACTCTTGAAGATATTTTATATAACTTTTCTCCATCAATAATTGAATATACTATGGAAGACGACTTAACTGAATTCGATACGCTGAATAAACACAATATCGAAACCATGATAGCTTTTATGGGAAACGATAAGAACAGCTTTCTGAAGTTAATCGAAAAACGCCCTAACTATGTAAACTTAGATGCTCCTCTAATATTCAAAAGATTTTATGAGGAGAGATTTTAATAGTTTTTTAGGTTTAATAAATGAAAGTCCTTATCTTTCGGTTACAGGTGAATTCGATCAATTTTAGTACTGGCTACAAAAATAACAAGACTTTTGGATCTTGCGCATGTTGACCTAAAAGGGCATTCGTAATTCAGCCTGAAAAATACTTTTAGAATTATGGATAAAAGTGGCTTACCTATTATTGGTAAATACTTCGAAGTTACAAACAGAAAGAGCTTTATATTTGCCTAGCATCATTTATCTATTTAGAAGAAGTCTTCGAATTCTCGTTCACTCAAAATACAAGAATGCAAAGCTAGTGTACTTTTCGAGATTAAATTTGAGTTGGTAGTTTTCTTATCGCTGAAATAATTTTATCTTCTAGTAAGTCTTCATCACTATTTGGTATACGATTATGTTGATCCATCCATTCGATATTTTCCAACAAACTTTCTACCAGAGGTGTTTTGGGTTGGAAGTTGGGAATTACTTTAGCTAGTTTTTGATTGTCGAAAACCTGAGTATGGCCAAAGTTATCCGCCAAGCCTTTGAATCTCTCTGCGTTAATGGCCACTAGTGTTTCTTGAGCAACTGGCACCGTCCGTATTTCAACCTCGAGAGCTTTGGCTACCGAACAATACCATTGGTTCCAAGTAATGGGATCAGGATTAACAATGTTGTAAACTTGTCCTAAACATTCCTTTGTATCTATTACTTCAGCAAACCCTTCTCCAGCATCGTGAGATGACAAAAATTGAAATAGATTTGATCCATCACCGGCAGACAAGATAGGTTTCCCCTTTCGTAAACGGTCAATCCAACTACCATCACCACCAATTTGACGATGAACATTAACCCCCGGCCCGTAGGTATAAGATGGTTTCAAAATAGTGACAGGAAAATCGTCTTCTAGATACGATTTTAAGAGTAGGTTATCTGCTGCTATTTTTCCTAGAGCATAAGTAGATTTTCCATTCAAGCAATCGTTTTCAGTTATATTAATGCCATTACGGGGGAAAGGTGGACCATAGGTCATCACAGTAGAGCACTGAATAAAGTGTTGAATTCGACCTTCGAACGCGCGAATAGCAGAAGCTGCATCTTCTTCATTAAAAGATATCATATCGATAACAACATCAAATATGTTTGCCTTCATTGTTTGCTCAAAACGGGCTCGCTGTTTCCGGTCGCCAATAATTGTTTCAACTTCTTCTGGAGGAGAATCTGGGTGTTGTCCTCTGTTAAAAATCGTAACTTGATGATTTCGATTCAACAGAGCAGAAACAATTCGACGACTTATATTTCCAGTTCCACCTATCACTAATACTTTCATAGTTGTATAAAAACTCTTCCACCGATTAAAACTCTTCCATTTTCCCTGATAAAGTAAGAGTTTCAACGGTCTTGGACACAATATAGATGACTCCATTGTGTGTCCTCAAGTGTGTCCTTTTCTGGGCTTAATATTTCTTTTTTGTGAAAATGATCATAACAGGATTAGGATTGTTTTTCAAGGGGTTTAGACTAAGAAAGAGGAATACCTGATATCAGATACTCCTCTTTTTACAACTTGTCTATTATTTATAGAGAGTTTAGTTAATTCATTAATCCACACTGTTTAAACTGTTCTACCTTTGCTTCCTATATTTTTCGTAAAGTGGCACTCTTTGCCACTGTCGAAAGAAACGATTTCTCGCCACTGATTGCAACTGCCACCAGTGCTAAACTTACTGTCTCCACCAGCATCTTTGCCAATAGTTTTTCACTGTCAGTTGATGTACATGATTTCACGATTTGCCTACCATATTTGATACAATTGTTATGCTTCTTAATTGCAACACCCGCAGAGAAATTTCCTGCTTCGTCTAATACAACATCGTTCAGACTTCGGTATTGCTCCATGTTCTCTATTACTTCTTGAAATGTTTTCATATCACAACCTCTCCAACTGTTTTCGTTGGTTAGTATGGCAAGCAACCATGTCGTCCTTGTGAGTTATGGTAAGCAGTTGTAATACCTTCTCTATTATTTGATTAAGATTCAATGATTGACCGTTGCTTCGAGCATATTCTTTATATGCACGGACATCATCTAAAACTGATGACGAAACCTTAGAGGTTTCTTGTCTTGTTGAGTAGTCCATTGTTGATTGTCTCTCATTTCTGATTTTCCTTTTATTACTCATTGATAAGATTTCATATGTTGACCATAATGGAAATGACCATCATGGTTTTCATACTCTTATTTATCAGTTTCAATCTTTTGGGAAATCAAAAAATAATAGGATTGTCAGATTGTAGAACAGCACCCAAAGTTGCAATCAACAAGATGATCAAAAACACAGTCAAACAAGAAATGAACCTTACACCATTTCAGGTAGATCTGTAACCCATAAGCATAGATCTGACTCGGTATTTGTTGCCCAATCTTTTACTCTTGATATGCCTAATCCAGAAGGAATTGGTTGAAAGAAAACCGATCTTTTGTAGTTATATTTTACAAGGTGAATTTTTATTGATAAGATCAGACAACATAAGTAATTAGTCGGTTGAGTTGGAAAACGATATAGTCTTTGAGTTCGTCAATCTACTTAAGGACTTTCTTTTTTGGGGTTGGGGCAATTACAAGATATGACATTGTACAATAATCTGCTGAATATGATTATGAGACATAGTAGACGTAGTAGAATAATTAAAAAAATAGGGATTAGAAGTGAAGGTGAGAGACAAGATTCTATATATGTCATTTGGTGCTGGATTGGTTATCTTGGGGATGTCGTTCAACCTTTTGTTTCCTTTTTTGGTTACCCATGCTGTTTTCACTGATGTTAGGTATCGAAATTTAAAAATAGAAGATAAAGATGGACAAATCACACTTGCTACTATGAAGGAAGGTTATACCCCGATGGCACACCTGGGTGAAAATCGCGAAGGTTAGACGACTTTTTCCTTGTATTCATCAGAGAGAGATGATGAGATGATAACCATTTCCACTGACGAAAATGGTGGAAGTTTGGGTTGTTTCAACCAAACTGGAGAAAATGCTATTAGTCTAACCGTGGGTCTTGATGGTAGTGGTCTAGTCGAAAGGATTCTTAAAGACAGTTCAGATTCAAAGGATCAGTAAACAAAAATAGTGGTTCATTCAAAGGCATGGTCAAATAATAAGGAGTTAGGCATGAAAATCAGGGATTTAGTTTTATTATTAGCCGGTGGTGGTTTGGTCGTTTTTGGTATGGTGGTCGGTGATTTACTGGAGAATGATGCGTTTGCGGATGATCATGCTAAAACTGAACTTTCTGAATTGGAGTTGAAACAGAAGGTGAAATCTGCTGAGTCTAAAATCATTAATTTAGAAAAAAAATTGGAATTTGCTAAAAATGAGAACAAGTTAGTAGAGTATGAGTATACGGTTATATGATTAATGCTAAGTAACAAGAAATGGTACATAAAAGTTGGTCATAATGGACAAGAAAAAGTAGCATATAAATATAATAAGAATCCTGTAGAGGAATTCCCAACATTTCTTGAACTACAACTTGAAGCACTTTTGAGAGTAGAGTGTAAAGATGAATGGGTTTATCAAGACACCATAACCAACGGAAAATATTATAATGTAATTCTCAAAAGAGTTAAAAAAATAACAAGAAAAATATAAACAAAGATATAGAGGTTACGAAAACGGAACTGGAAAACCAAAAGACGGATGAGTATGCGTCAGATCTCCAAACATTTATCAGATTTGGGTTACTTCAACGAACGGGGCAACCCATATAGTGTACAATCGATCAGTGATATGGTTAGGCAATAGTATCTATGGAGAGTTGATGAGATTATTTAAAGTCGTAAAACAACTGTCTCTTCTTTTGGGTTGGAAGTTAATTTGGGGTCGTTTGTTATCCCTTTTATTATCTTAATAGAAGAAGGTCGAGAATATTCTAGAGGAACATCGTTAAGACTAATGTATTTTGTTCCAATTTATTATTGTGAAGATGGTCAAAGAAGGAGGTCAGAACCGATTTATGATGGTACTGATCGGATATTTACCGATATGTCTCGTGAGAAGGTGGGCATTGGAACTACTGGTGCACTGATACTGCGAGGAGACAAAAAAGGATGTGAGACAGTAACCGGTTTTCTACCCGAGTTCGATGCGGATACAGGTCAAGTAACTTCCGCAAGACTGGTGTTGTTAGTTATCAGAGTAAACACATGTAGCAAAGTTAGAATCAAACAATACACAATCGATTAGTGATATGGTGAAATAATAAGGAAGAGATTATGAGTGAAACAAAAATTAAAGATGTTATAGATGATAATATCGAAAAGTTTATGGCAGAAGTCGAACGTCAAGAAAATACTGCAATGGGTCTATCTAAAATGATTCATAAATCACTTGCCTCTGTGTTGATTAGGAACACTCTGAGTGATATTTTTCAAGTGGTTCAGGAAAAAGAAGGTTTTGAAGATTCTGATGAACTTCGATGGATCAGAGAGAACACTTTGAGAAAATAGGATTATGAAAGTGCCGTTGGTTTTAGAATCAGTTCTAATGGTGGTGATAGTATTTGAGAGACAAATAAGGAAATCAGTATGCAGGATATAACAGGTAAAAAAGCAGTTGTTTTAGTCCGAGGTAAACCAGAGGAACACGATAACCAACCTCTACGGATGGTTCTACGATTACCGGAGTCAGGATAGTGACTGGGCATTTCGCAGATACCAAGATCGGTTGACATTTACTAAAGGTGTCGAACGGGAAGTTAATTGCATTCTTGTCGAACCCAACTTCTTTTTCAGTATCGGTCAGACCAGTCGGTTTGCACAGAGACTAATAATGCAAATGATGGAGAAACTGAATGTGCCACTGGTTTCGATTACTGGAACTTTTGACAGTTTGAGTTACCATCACTCTACTCCCTGATGACGACCAGTTGTTTGAGGTAGTGGTCGATTACGAAAAATTCAGGAACCAGTTATCCAAGTTACGGAGAAAAACCCAAAACCAGCAAAAAGGAATTGTGGATCTGAAGGGTCGGGGCAAAGTCGATGGTCGTAAATCGGTATTGGAAACCAAACCTGAATTAATTAATCATGTAAAAGAACTCAAATCAGGTGACTATACCAACCAAGAGATCTCTAACATTTTGTTTAAGATGGGTTATACCAACTCCAAAGGAAAAGCATACCATCGAGTACAGATCACTGATTTCTTTCGACAGAGTAAGAAGTTAGAGTAGTTGAATCGATTAATTGCTGGAATTCTGGTGTTTGTCGAATGTTATCAAAATCAGGGTCTGTTTTAGAAGACTCAATAAAACTTTTATCCAAGTCAATTGCTTTCTGTAAATATTCTATTGCTAGTTTTAGTTCATTTTTTAGAAAAAAATATATTTGGAAATCTATCAATTAAACTTAATTTATCTTGTAAAACAATATCTCCATTCACCAAGATAGATATTTTAATTTCAAAAAAAACTGCTGCGAAAACTTCAATAGATTTTATATCATCAGAAACATCATATTTAGATAGAAATACTTTTTTGGGATTTACAAACGCATCAGCATTTTGATCTAAATGTTTATCATCCAAATATAAATCTGCGAAACCTTTTATCCCATTCCACCAATTAAAATCCTACTAATTAGATACTTTGATTATTTTTCCATTAAAATCAACTGACCACTCTTTGTAATTTGGTTTCTCCATTTCATTCCCACTCAACTCAATTACCAATAACAATTGCCCAAACCAATAAAAACGACCAACAAGACTATTTTAAGAACTTTCATTATTTAACTTTTTTTTCATTTGTCCAAGTAAATCTTTTAAAATATGTAACCTGTACTTATACCTAACAACGGAGGAGGTGTAGTTGCAAAGAATGGTGTGAAAGATAATCTAAACATAGGATCTGCTACTGCTGGTTGATACCTATATCCTACAATCCCCAAAACTCTAGTTGATCGTGAGTCTGACCATGCACTATCTAAAATCGATATTCCTCCTCCCAACTCCAACTTATGCCGACTTTCTCCTACCAATTTTGATAAGGTTATTGAAGTCGTTAGTGGATAAAAAAAGAGGGCAGTTCCAAGACCAACACGAAGAGGCATATCATCTCTAATAAAGTATTCGTAATTTAGAGAAATACCAACCCCACTTCCTCCCAATTGAATATATATGGAACTCTTTGCATCTACTTTGCTAACTGGCAGTGATATAGAACCAAGGCAGATTAACAATAAAAAAAATCTCTTCATATTCAATCTCTTAATTCTGGAAATAGTTTATTCAGAACGTATCGGATATCTCATATAGGAGAGATATTTAAAGAGGAGAAAAGGATAGAAGTAATAACCGATGGGTGTTTCATTGATTTCTTTCGACAGAAGAAGAATTTGGACTAACTGATAATTCAAAAGTCCCAGATTTCTTTGTAACGTAATCTCCTACTTCGATCTGATAGTATTGTTGTTTTCTAACCTCTTTCCCTACTATTTTGCCGTTTGCTTCGAGTTTAATATAGTAATGACTACCAGAACTATCTTCAGAATGTCTTTGAGATAATTTATCCACTAACAAACCTTCGTAGGTAGAATTATATCCATTTAAGATGTACATAATTAGCACAGATAACATTGTCCCGAAGACCAAAATCATTATTAGTAAACTTGTCTTCTCGATTGTAAACGACGGGTCAAACCAAATATTAGGAAAGACTAAACTAGCAACTAAGTACAAAAGAAAAATAGAAAGTATAAATGCACAGATTGAAGCACCCAGATAGTATCCGAAACATTGTTTTAAGAACTTCATTGTCTGTTCTATTTTAAATCTCTTGTTACATTAGTTTTGTTTATCTTGATTCCTGATATGTAACTGATTTCTTTCGACAGAGTAAGAAGTTAGAGTAGTTAGTCGGAATTAATTAACTGCTGGTATTCTGGTGTTTGTCGAATGTTATCAAAATCAGGGTCTGTTTTAAACAACTCAATTATACTTTTATCTAAGTCAATTGCTTTCTGTAGAGATTCTATTGCTAGTTGAGGTTGATTTTTAAGAGAATATATACAGGCAAGACTGTAATGTGCGTATCCTTCTTTGGGGTTAACCTTAACTACTTTTTGGAATTCAGCAAGTGCCTCATCTAATTTATCTTGTGTAAGGTAAATCATTCCCTGGTAGAGGTGTATTTGTTTCCGATTAGGTGCGATTTCAATCTCATTCTGGATGATTTGTTGGAATGTATCAATCGCATCATCTAGTTTGCCCTGCTGTCTATAAATTAATCCCAAATCAAAATTTGCATCCACAGCAAAATAGGGTGTTATTTCGATTATCTTTTGATAGGCAGCAATCGCATCTTCTAGTTTACCTTGTTGATGATAAATATTTCCCAGAGCATCATATGACCATGGTCGATCCAAATCAATAGCAATTGCTTTCTGATACTCAGCAATCGCATTCTCATACTTACCTTGCTTTCTATAGACGAATCCTTGACGGTGATGTGCTAGTGCAGCAGAGTCAGAGTTAGAATCAATCTCAATTGCCTGCTGGAATGCAGCAATTGCATCCTCATACTTACCTTGAAGACTATAAACATTTCCTATTGAGATATATGCTTCTGCTCCCCAATTATCAGGATCAACCTCAATTACCTTCTGGTATTTAGCAATTGCCTCTTCATATTTACCTTGTCCCCAATACTTATCTCCTTGATACATATGTATCATTGCTCTTCCACAACCAGACAGTAAACACCCCACACTAATAAAAATAACTAAAAAACCGATTTTAAGAACTTTCATGATTTAACCTTCTATTGTTAGTAAACCTTTTTGTAGTGGAACTAAAATCTGAGACCGTAAGATGCCATTAGACCTTCACGTGGGATGTAGTTAAGGTTGAGTGAAATCGGTGTATCTTGGGATTGGTGTTTTTTCTGTTTTAATGCCTCGATTTTCTGATTGGATGACTGATTGATCTTTTTGGCAGACAGGTTGGCATCGATGACTGACCAGATGTAACTACCAATGATCATACTTGCTCCTGTTGCTGCTGTCACATTATCAGGGGGGTCATCATCGAACCCTGAAAACATTATAAAAATACCACTAACACTAAGAATAAGGAAACCTATTCCTTTGTCCTGCTGACCATTATAGAACTGGGTATAAGCAAGGAACTGAGAGTAATAATGCGGCACGTACAGTTGCTGTGGTTCTATTCCTAAACTTTACTTCAACTTTACTCATTTTTTCTATCTGCTCAAACGGATATATTTTCAATTCACCTTCATCGGGTTCTTGTAGGAAAAAAATCCCTTGATAAGAATTATCTAAGACATGGGTTTTAAGTTTGACAGTTTGGTTGGGAATAATTTCAATGATTTCACCTACGACTACACTCCCATCAGTTAAGTGAATTACGTCAAGCATCTGGGTTTTTGCTAATGCTTTGGTAGTAAAAACTGATAGAACCAAAACACTTAAGACTAGAATTACTGTTTTCTGCATTATTATCTCTCTAACTATAAATTTATGATTGCACAAAAAGATCAGATTAAAGCATTAAAAGCATTAGACGTGCCATCGTTCTCAGTCTACAATTCTCCCGTCAGTACTGGGTATTAAGACAGAACATAACCGGACAGGTGCGACATTCATATCGCAGGTGAGACAATTTTGAATGTCTACAGTGTAAAGGACTTTTCAATTTAGGGAAAAGGATAGTTAAAAACTGGGGAATAGTTAACGTTTGATAATGGAGATTATCGGACGTAAATGGTATGTTATTGAGACTGAACCCAAAACGCCCCCTGATTATGACTGGGTTTATTTTCTGTTATTGAGTCTCAAAAGGCAAAAAAATGTCCGATAATAAAAAAGGTAGAAATAACCTCTGCACAGATCACTAGGTATTGTCAGTGGAGTCAGAGGCAGGAATCACTTGTAATCCGAATGTCTTAGGTTCTTTTTTAACGTAATCTCCTATTTCTGCTACCCCATACTGTTCTAACTCGACGTGTCTAATAAATTCTCTCCCACCTTTGCTGAATTTGAAATAGTAATTTATGCCACCTTTTCC
>JACLAC010018494.1_pt1 | contig 17487 bp, 17 predicted proteins | sample 8027881 | NCBI WGS metagenome assembly JACLAC01 (sample SAMN15725517, study PRJNA655200) | protist metagenome | isolation source: fluorescence activated cell sorting (FACS) single amplified genomes of... | place: Spain: Blaines Bay Microbial Observatory, Mediterranean Sea | collected 2016-01-19
TATGCTCGTCAAAATATTCATTGAGTTCACAAAATTTTGGTTCTTCTCACAAAAATAACTCTCTATGGTCAAGAGATTCATCATAGATCGAAGTAAATGCAAGTAAATCAATCGATTTTCAGAGCATATGGTGTCCGAGGACGCTATCCCGAGCAAATCAATCCTCAGTTGGCCGACCATATGTTGGGGAAAGGTGATGGATTAGAAAAAATTCAAGAATTGATTCGTACAGAAAATTATCTGGATACTTTGAAAAAAGGTGCCCTTACCACGGCTAATTCTAGACAACCTTTGTTAACAAGATGCGCACAGTTGCTCTGCCCAAATTAATTAAACCGATGAAAAAAGTTGCTGATACTGGTAATGGAATGTCTGGACCAATACTGGGCCAAGTTTACGATTGTTTGCCTCAGATCGAACTAATCCATATCAATAAAAAACCTGACGGAAGATCGCCAAGTCACGGTTGGGATCCACTTCAACCTGAAAATCGCCTCCAGTTACAAAAGAAAGTCATTGAGGAGGGCGCAGATTTGGGCTTTACTTTCGATGGCGATCGTTTTTTTGCTATCGATGATAACGGAATTCTTTTTCCTGGCGATTTCCTGACATCTCTTTTCTCACAGTATTTTTTAAAAAAATACTGGTTCTAAAATAGTCTATGATGTTCGGTCATCATCTGCTATGGCAGATCAAGTCAAAAAATTGAATGGAATCGCAATAAAAGAGAATATTGGTCATTCGTTCATAAAAAAGCGCATGGTTAAAGAAAATGCTATTTTTGGTGGAGAATTGACAAGACATTGTTATTTCAGGGGTTTTTACTTTTTGGATACTGTCATATTACCTTCTTTGATTTTGTGGGAGGTTCTTTCCATCTCGGGCTCATCATTATCGTCTATATCAGAAAATCTGAAAAAAGAATATTTTCTCTCTGGTGAAATTAATATCCCGGTTACAGAAAAGTCCCAAGCCCAAATTAAATTCCAAGATCTAGAAAGTTTATTCGAGAAAAAAGTCGAAATTGAAAAAATAGATAGCGTTTCTGTAATCTCCACTGACTGGCGTCTTAATCTGCGATTATCAAATACGGAACCATTAATAAGGCTTAATTTGGAAGCCAAATCTAAGTCCATTTCAGAAAAAAACTTGAATTTTTATTCAAATTTATTTCTCAATGAGCAACGGCTTGATTATCTGTTTTTATGAGAATATTCTATATCTTTGTGCTTATACTGGAGTCAGTAAATTATGAATTTATTACCTGAGAAAATCATTCGCTCCTCACTTTTAGAAGCAAGAGAGCTTTTGACACTATTCATAGAACATCCTGATACTATAAGAAAAATGATTGAAGTGGCAGATATCATACAGTCAATTTTTGAAAAAAGAGGTCGGGTATTTGTCTGTGGTAATGGAGGAAGTATGTGCGATGCTATGCACTTTGCAGAGGAATGGACTGGTAGATTTCGTAAAGATCGAGATCCAATGCCGGTTATTGCTTTGGGAGATCCATCCCATCTTACTTGTGTCGCGAACGACTTTGGTTTTGAATCAGTCTTTTCGCGCTCAGTTCAAGCACTTGGGCACGATGGTGATCTCTTGATCACTATTTCAACTAGTGGAAACTCAGAGAATGTGATTCGGGCTGCACAAGTAGCGAAGACTCAAGGCATGATTGTTTTCGGAATGTTAGGTCAAGATGGTGGTAAACTGAAGTCCACATGCGATCAATATCTAATCGCACCAGGCAAAACTTCGGATCGAATACAAGAAATTCATATGTTAGTTTTGCATATCTTAATCGAAGCCGTAGAGGAACGGATGTTTCACCGTTAGTGTAGTTGTAAAGTTTTTAGCTTTGGTTTGTTTACAAATTTGTCTATAAAGCTAGGAGGAGTCCAGTATCTATTTGTAAATTTACATATATACTTTATGGTTCGGTATTTGCTGGATTTCAGTAGAAACCGAGCGGGGTTTAACCGTATACGAATCCCCATGATTCGGCACACACTTGTTGAGTCATAAATAACTAATGTTAAAATTGGTTTTCCCGAAAAAGTTATTCTAATGTAGTCTTAATCATTATCTTTTTCCATGAGGCTTTGTCTAAACTATCTTGACTATAAGATTTCAAAGTCAATCTCTTGTTAATGGGCAAAACCTGCATCCAATAAAATCACGTTGATGTATCGCGAGATTTCGTTTTCTTGTTTGAAGATTAACCCAATGTTTATTATCTTTGACAGTGGTACACTTTTTTGCTATTCTTTCGTTCAGCTATACGTGTGGGAGTTTACTCTTAGTTATGGCAATCGGGTCAAGCCAAAAAGCTGTAAGAAAAATCATATGCAATTCTATTTTTGTTACGAAGGCTGAAATAAAGCTTTGGAATTACTAGAAAAACTAAAGGAACGTACAGCAGTAGTTGGCGTAATAGGACTCGGCTATGTAGGTTTACCTTTAATCACTAAGATAGCCGAGTCTGGTTTTAAAACAATCGGATTTGATACTGACAAAGAAAAGATTAGTTTGGTCAATTCCGGTGATTCCTACATAACTGATCTAGACGCTGAAAAATTTCGAAGTCTAGTAAATTCCGGAAAAATTGTTGGAAAGGCGGATCCGTCCGCGTCTTATTTTGCTGATGTAGTTTGTATTTGTGTCCCGACACCACTTAGTAAAACGAAGACCCCCGATATAAGGCACATTATCTCCGCTACCGAGTCAATAGCAAAAGACCTTCGCAAAGGTCAGTTGATAATTCTAGAAAGTACAACTTATCCTGGAACAACAACTGAGGTTGTTTTGCCCTTGTTAGAATCGACAGGGCTAAAAGTTGGCCAAGATTTCTATCTTGCCTTTTCTCCAGAGAGAATAGATCCAGGAAACAAAGAGTACCACATGGGTAATACTACAAAAGTTGTTGGAGGACTAACGGAAAACTGTACGACGGCTGCAAGTGGTTTTTATCAACAATTTGTCAATGATGTCTTTGAAGTATCTTCGGCAACCGCTGCAGAATCAGTAAAGCTACTTGAGAATACCTTTAGGGCTGTTAATATTGCTTTGGCTAACGAGTTCGCTCAAATATGTGATATGATGGATTTAGATGTGTGGGAAATTGTTGACGCGGCATCAAGCAAACCGTTTGGCTTTATGCCTTTCTATCCAGGCCCCGGTCTGGGGGGCCATTGTATCCCTATTGACCCACAGTATTTAATTTGGAAATCCCGTTTGCACGGCTATTCTCCAAGGCTTATAGATTTAGCATCCCAAATCAACGCTGACATGCCACAATACGTTGTTGAAAAAGCGACTAATAAATTAGACGAATTAAAGATAAACATCGAAACAGCGAAAATCCTAATTATTGGTGTTGCCTACAAGCGTAATGTCGCAGATCTGCGTGAGGCACCAGCGTTGGCAATAATCCATCTGCTGCAACTTCGTAAGGCCTCAATTAGCTATCACGACCCCTATGTTCCTCATTTAACAGTCAATGAGATAAGTTACAAATCTTTAGCACTTTCAGATTCAATGTTGAATTCATTCGATTTGATTGTCATTGTTACTGATCATTCAGTTATTGATTACGGGCAATTCACTACGCACATTGATCGTGTCATCGATACACGTAATTGCTTGCAACAGTAGTATTTTAAGAAGATGTACAAAATTCCCGTGTTTCATTTGCTAATATCTTCGAAGATACTATTGCATCATTGATATGATTGTTGGTAATTTTCTCTGCCTAACTTCTTGATTTTTTAAAGGATCTTAGATAGGGTTCAATTCATGAATGTATATCCAGTTGTCTTATGTGGTGGTTCCGGAACTAGGTTGTGGCCACTGTCTAGGGTTAGTTACCCTAAGCAGTTCTTGTCGTTGTATGGGGCTCAAAGCCTTTTTCAACAAGCCATTAATCGAGTTACAAGAATACATAATCGCAAAATTTCACTTAAAAAAGTAATTGTAGTTACAAGCGAAGCACACCGTTTTTTGGTGCAAGACCAATTACGAGAGCTTAAGTCCGTAGATGCCGAATTGTTGTTAGAAAAAAATGGTAAAAATACAGCACCAGCCTTGACACTTGCAGCTCTACAAGCCGAAGCATCTGATAAAGATGCTATTCTTATAGTAACTCCAGCTGATCATAATGTTTTAGATGAGATAGCCTTCACTGAAGCAATACAGAAATGTATTCCCATTGCCGATTCGGGCGCAATTGTTACTCTTGGTATATTGCCAGACAGGCCAGAAACCGGTTATGGTTACCTAAAATATAAAAAGGGAAATAGCTTGGAGACTGGATACTCCGTTGTGAAATTTGTTGAAAAACCAGATGCTGAAAAAGCACAAGCTTATGTAGATAGTAAAGAATACGTTTGGAATAGCGGTATTTTTGTACTGAGGGCTAGTGTTTGGTTAGATGCGCTAAATCTTTTTCGTTCGGATATCCTAGAGTCCACTCGAAACGCATGGTTGGAACGGGCGATGGATCCACCATTTATTATTCCAGATGAGTCTCTTTTTGATTATATCCCGAGTGAATCGATTGACTATGCTGTCATGGAGAAATGTTCATCTTCAGATATACACGTTCAAATGTTGATGTTAGATGCCGGTTGGAGTGATTTGGGAAGTTGGGAATCAATCTGGAAAGTTCATAAGAGAGACATGAATGGAAATGCTTCTCAAGGGAAAGCTGTTATGATCGATACCAAGAACTCTTTTGTCTATTCTTCCAAGCGTCTTGTAGCGACAGTCGGTGTTGAGGATTTAGCAGTAGTAGAAACAGAAGACTCAATTCTTGTGGCTCACCTAAGCAAAAGTGAAAAAGCTAAAATACTGATTAATGAGATTAGGGAACTTGAAAAAAAAGAGCAAACTAACTATACCTAAATCATACTGATAGTTATTTAAAGTCAGTTATAGCATTACCGTTCGAAATTCGAGGCCAATATGCGGTTAGACCCAAAGATTTTTAAAGCATATGATATCAGGGGGCTTTATCCTGAACAGATTACCTCGGAGATGTCATATCATCTTGGTCGATCGATTTCTAAGTACCTGAAGCCAAATCAGGTAGTGATTGGAAGAGATATGCGTGAAGCAAGCGATGCAATGTACGAAGAGTTAATCGCTGGCTTCATTGACTCCTTTGTGGATGCGATCGATTTGGGAATGGTGAGTACAGATGTATTCTATCATGCATGTGCTGAGTTGAATATACCTGGTGTGATGATTACAGCATCACACAATCCTCCTGAATACGGTGGATTTAAAATAGTCAAAAAAATACCTTATATTTTGGGGCAAGACGATGGATTGAGAGATATTTACGATATAATCGTAGAGGAAGACTATTTTCAGTCCTTCCGAAAAGGGAATCTTAGTCATTCTGATTTCAGGGAATCTTTCGTTGGTAAAGTTCTCTCACTCGTTGATTATGAATCTATAAGGCCAATGAAAGTTGTGGCTGATACAGGTAATGGTATGGCTGGACCAATACTTCAGAAAACCTATGCGTGTTTGCCTCAAATCGAACTAATTCATATCAATGAAGAAGTAAATGGCAAATCACCGACTCACGGCTGGGACCCGCTTGATCCAGAAAACCATAGCCAATTACAAAAAAGAGTTATAGATGAAGGGGCAGACCTCGGATTTGCATTCGACGGAGACGGCGATCGTTTCTTTGCTATTGATGATAGGGGAAACTTTGTTTCTGGAGATTTTTTAACAGCCCTTTTAGCCCAACATTTATTAAAAAAAAATCCTGGTTCTAAAATTGTTTTCGATGTTCGCTCATCTTGGGCTGTTCCAAACCAAATCAGAAAATTTGGCGGAATACCAATTCAGGAGAAGGTCGGCCATGCTTTCATTAAGAAAAGAATGGCTGTGGAAGATGCTATTTTCGGTGGTGAAGTAACCGGCCATTACTATTTCAAAGATTTTCATTTTGTAGATAGTGGAATATTACCATCTTTAGTGCTATTGGAAATGCTGTCTGTCTTGAAGTGCACAATGTCAAAGGCATTAGAAGAATTAGATAGTACATACTTTATTTCTGGTGAAATCAATATACCAATAGAAAATCCGTCTAGAGTTAGCAAAATTCTTCAAAGATTGGAAGTCTTTTTTAAAGGCAGTGGCAAAATTGAAAAGCTAGATGGTTTGTCCATTATCTTTGATGACTGGCACTTCAATGTACGCTTTTCTAATACTGAGCCCCTGTTGCGTTTGAACCTAGAGGCTAATTCTAGCGATCTCCTAAACAAAAAACTTGATTTTGTACTTCGATTAATCCAAGGTGGACTTTTCTAGAAGATGAAATTTACATTTTAAACGATGTTTTTTGCCGTATATCAGGTATTAAATGCCAAATTATTCGATTCGGTTTATTGTCTTTCTAAGAGGTCATGCAGAGGGGTCGTGAGACGGTATGTGTCGCTGATATGGTCTCCTTCCACTTTTGGACCTCTAGTGAAAACGTAGAAAATAGAATCCTCCAACGATTTGAATGCGTGTTTCTCAAACGTCTCTGTTTTAACCAGATCTCCCGCTTCTAAAATGTGTGAGGCTATTTTTTCATTTCCTTTCTGTGCAAGATACTCAAGCCTTCCGGAGTGGATGTACATCCATTGTATTGTTTCTTTATGATAATGATTTCCACGAACAGCACCCCTCTTTGATGTTATTACCGTAACATGTTCAATTGGTTCATTCACAAGAATATCTTTTATTATTCCTCTTCTGTCTTCAAAGCTTGGTTTGACTTGTTTAGTCTCCATTTTTGATTCCTTTAATGTTATTAGACATTTTTCCAGTAAAAAGCTCTAGCCATTCAATCAGTTCATCACAAACCCTTTCTGGTAGTCTGATTTTAATTTACAAGACTACCCAGAACAGAAAAGAAATGTACTACAGTTTTAGATCTGTATCAAATTGGAAAGCTTACAGCTTTCATACCACCTCGTAGTTACTGATAAATAATTTTGACCGATACAGGGAAATACACTGATGGAAATCACATAAATGAGTTTATAGACTATACCATAATAGCCAAAAATTAGGTTTTTGTATATAAGTATTCATGTAAAAACTGAACTGTTATGCTCATCTTTCTATTTTGCGTGAAAAGATGAAATATTGAAGTGAGATTCATCGTATCATTTCTTGCTTCTCAGTATTTGTGAAAAATCAAGATTAGCTTAGGTAAAATATAAGAAAGCTAAAATTCTTCTCGTAAAAAATATTCATGTGTCAAAAATAGTGACTCCATGATATCGATATATTAAATAAATCTGATTGGATATTAATAAGGAATTCGATTGCTTTTGTCAAGACCTACGAGCAAGATTTCTTAATTTTTTGTGGACTGAGATATTTACTTTTATTTTATTTAGATCATTCTTGAAGTTTTCAATTAATAGAAATAGTATTCACGAAATATATGATCAACTCTTAACGTTGAGAAAAGCTACAGAAAGTTTTAGTTTCAGTTTAATTTTGTGCACACTAATTTATTATTTCAATAGGAATATTTGTATTAAGAAATATACTACTAATGGGTTTGGACGTAGGTTGGTGAAGTGTTTGTATATCCACATTCTGTGTGCTTAATTGAATTATTTTGATTAATTTATCCTTTAGAAGGGACAGTATGTCTGGGACAAATATTCCATATATAGAGATAAGGTTAGGTGTCATATAATTCTTATTGGTCATTCCTGATCTGTTAATTATGATAGAAGATTCTAACCGAAATGAGAGGGCGCAAGCAGTTGCAAAAGAAAATCAGAATTGTTATAATGGTTCGGCTCAGAGAGAGTTCTCAGGGAGTAAATGAACATCAAGTTGGCTAGAAATTGTCTGCTGGTGTTGGTGCTGACTGATAGCAATCGGTATAGTTATTTTAGCGGATTGGAGATATTATGAAAAAAGCATTAATTACTGGTATAACGGGGCAGGATGGTGCTTATTTAGCTGAATTTCTATTAGCGAAAGGGTATCAAGTCCATGGTCTAAGACGTCGATCATCACTATTTAATACGGATAGAATTGATCATCTGTATCAAGATCCTCATTTGACTGACACTAGGATGTTTTTGCATTATGGAGATATGACGGATAGTTCAAGTATAGTGAATGTCGTGGGATTAATAAAACCAGATGAGATTTATAATTTAGCCGCACAGAGCCATGTAGCTGTAAGTTTTGAGCAACCAGAATACACTGCAAATTGTGATGCCCTAGGCCCTCTACGAATACTTGAAGCAGTAAGGACGCTAGGACTTGTTGAAAAAACTCGTGTTTATCAGGCTAGTACATCAGAGTTATATGGATTAGTTCAAGAAATACCACAGAGCGAGACAACACCTTTTTATCCTAGAAGCCCCTACGCTGCGGCAAAACTCTATGCATACTGGATAACCATTAATTATCGAGAAGCATATAACCTTTACGCCTGTAACGGTATATTATTTAATCATGAGAGTCCGCTCAGAGGAGAAACCTTCGTAACTCGCAAAATTACGAGGGCGCTATCTCGGATAAAAGTTGGTCTACAGGAACAGATTTATCTTGGGAATCTCGATGCTAAACGTGATTGGGGGCATGCAAAAGACTACGTTCGTATGCAATGGATGATGCTACAACAAGAGCAACCGGATGATTACGTTATAGCTACAGGTGAGCAACATAGTGTTAGAGAATTCATCAATGTCGCAGCATCTAATCTGGACATGAGCATCAGATGGGAAGGCCATGGTTTAGATGAAAAAGGGTACTGGATAAAAAGTGATTCTGCAGATGAGATATCAGGACACCAAGAAGAAAAACTTATCATCAGCGTAGATCCTGGCTATTTTCGTCCAACGGAGGTGGCAACCTTATTGGGGGATGCTCAAAAAGCCAAAAACAACCTAAACTGGGAGCCAAAGATATCATTTGAAGATTTAGTGGCTGAAATGGTTCAAGCAGACTACAAACTCGCGAGAAAGGACGCTCTAATTGAGCGTGAAGGTTACGATACAAAAAACTACTTTGAGTAGTGTTTTGATTAGTTCTCGTCTTTGCTTATTTTGTGTTTTGCAAATATTTTTGAAGGTTTCACTCGTATAATATTGGGGAAAGCGTTTTAAGGATCGATGTCATTGCAAGAATTACATTCTAAAATTAAATAACAAGGCACGGAAAATTTACGGCTAACAATAAACGGTCAGAAAAGCATGGAAACGGTCAGACATAATCAATTGACACTAGCGTTGATCCTTCGTTCTACATATCAGTCCGAGGGTCTGAGATTCTTTACTCCAGATGATTTTTCACAACAGTTAGGTTATATGAATCATCCTCAGGGCCATGTTATTAATCCACATTCCCACACCCCCGTCCTACGTGAGGTTCTACATACTAAGGAAGTTCTTTTTATTAAGTCGGGCAAAATTCGTGTCGATTTCTATGATGATGATCAAAAATATATTGAAAGTCGAATTTTATATCAAGGAGACGTTATATTGCTTGCATTCGGTGGTCACGGTTTTGAAATGATTGAAGACTCTGAAATCATTGAAGTAAAACAGGGACCATTCGTGGGTGAAGCAGACAAGGTTCGGTTTTCAGGGGTTAGTGCTGACGCAGTCAAAATTAGGCAAATAAATTAAGTGGCATATCATTAGGTCATAAGAAACAACTGATGCTATTTTTTGAAATTTCATAGCTTACTAAGAAGTCCATCGGTCTTGTGTCCATCCCAGAGCTATGCCGTATTGGTCCTAATACATAAAAAATTATTGATGGTATAAGAGAAACGGATGATGTCGTCTGTATGCTTTACTTATAGGATTTTCTCGGTTTCGGGGGGGCACAATTCTTTTAGTGGAATAAACGTGGACACCCAATATTATTGCTATATATAGAAAATGAAAGAAATACCAAAAATATTTAATGCCTACAGTCGTTACTATGATTTACTTTATCAAGATAAAGATTATAAAGGTGAATCTGAATACATTAGTACCCTCCTAAATAATTACGGATTAAGCAAAGGGAAACTTCTTGAGTTTGGCTCTGGTACAGGGAAACATGGACTTCTATTGGCTAATCTTGGTTACAAGGTCCATGGTATTGAGAAAAGTACCGATATGATAAAAAGAGCCAAGCAAACTGATGGATTCACCTGTCAACAAGGGGATATTTGCACAGTGAAAACAGGGCAAAAATACGAGGCTGTAGTTTCACTTTTTCATGTTGTGAGCTATCAAGTTACAAATGAGAAAGTTCAGTCTGTTTTCCAACGTGCATCCGAGCATTTGCAAACCGAAGGATTATTTTTATTTGATTTCTGGTATTCTCCTGCCGTATATAATCAGCGACCGGAAGTACGAATCAAGCGTATGTCGGATGAACAGTACGAAATAGTTCGTATTGCGGAGCCTATGGTATACACGAACTACAACAAAATAGAGATCAATTTCACCGTTTTTGTCCGAAACTTGATAAATAATCAGGTGGAGACATTTAATGAAGTCCATCCAATGAGGCACTTTTCTTTACCAGAGATTGAGCTAATCGGTAACGCAAGTGGATTTCGAATGCTGAATGCTGAAGAGTTTCTCACAGGCAAGAGTCCTAGCGAGAATACTTGGGGGGTTTGCGTTGTTATGAAAAAAGATAGAACTGAGTTGGTAAATTAAAATGTCGAATTTTATTCCAGTTAATGTTCCTTTACTAAATGGAAACGAAAAGAAATATCTCCTCGAATGTATTGAATCTGGCTGGGTATCCTCAGAAGGTCCTTTTGTCAAAGAGTTTGAAGACAAATTTGCTGCCAAAGTTGGAAGGAAATTTGGGGTTGCTGTTTCAAGTGGAACTGGGGCATTAGATGCTGCAGTAGAGGCTCTCGGAATTGGTCCAGGTGACGAGGTTATAATGCCGACATTTACTATAATTTCCTGCATCTGTCAAATCGTACGAAGTGGAGCAAAGCCTGTATTAGTTGATAGTGATCCTATAACCTGGAATATGAATGTTGACCAAATTGAGGAAAAAATTACTTCTAAGACTAAAGCCATAATGATTGTTCACATTTATGGACTGCCAGTGGATTTAGATCCTGTGCTAGAAATTGCGGATCGATTTGGTTTGAAAGTAATCGAAGATGCAGCTGAAATGCATGGTCAAGATTACAATGGAACGCCTTGCGGTAATTTTGGGGACGTCAGTACTTTTAGTTTCTACCCAAATAAGCACATCACTACTGGTGAGGGAGGGATGATTGTTACTGATAATGAAGAAGTAGCCGAAAATTGCCGACTCCTTCGAAATTTGTACTTTGAACCAGCTCAAAGGTTTGTGCATCGAAAGCTTGGTTGGAACCTGAGGATTACAAACATGCAGGCAGCATTAGGAGTTGCACAATTAGAGAACTTAGAAAAGTCAGTTAAAAAGAAACGGGAAATAGGAAATTTATACAACGAGTTACTTAGCGATATCGAGAATTTACAACTACCACTAGTGGAAACTGATTATGCCGAAAATATATATTGGGTATATGGAGTCATTCTAAAAGAATCGATCTCATTTGATGCTAAATCCGCAATGAGTCAGCTTGGGCAATCAGGTATTGGAAGTCGACCTTTTTTTTGTCCAATGCATTTACAACCCGCTCTCATAAATATGGGGCTTTTCGAAAATGAAAAGTATCCTACAGCAGAAAATCTTTATAAAAGAGGTTTTTACCTACCTAGCGGATTAGCTCTCACTGAATCGGAAATTGTTCGAGTGTCAGAATCTCTAAGACTTTTAATTGAGTCATAGAAAAATCTGCAAGTAATTTCTGAATAATTTCCTATGAATAAGAAATTATTCGGTCAGTCTAGAGATTTCGTTACCTAGTTTGTTGCTATATTGAACGACTCTTTTTCAACGATTGATGGAAGTCAACAGATATCTCCAAATACCCTCTCACTAGACTGACCGAATTGTCACTACATTTTTTGGAGTGCTTTTGGTTTTCAAATTAACCTCCTCCCAATAAGATTTAGGTTCTAAAATGACCCAGAAGAAATACTAGATTAAATTTCGTCTAGATGTATGGAAAGTAAAGTAGCTGCTCTACCGACTATAAAATCAAAAAACCGAAAACATGTTAAGTTAGACGAAAATACTGATTTTTAAAATGGGTCTCACTTCTATCTTTCAGGCTGTATTCTCGAGCTATTTAACTGTTCTTTTCTAGTATGACTTGCCCGAAATTTTTCAGTAATTATGGCTAAGATTGAATACCTGAGTACTCTTGAGAATTTTCAGTCAGGAAAATGAACAAAGTTTTCGCTAGAAAGAAGGGCAGTTTAAAAAGGTATGTGAACTGGTAGCTGTAAGAAAAATGCTCTGTATCCTGAGTTGTCATCTTTTAAGGTTGTATGAAAAATAGCTATGGTCAGAAATTTCGTGGTAGCCAGAGCCACAACCCTTATATATCTGATATGGACTTTTTGTGTTTATTCTTATATCAGGTTCCCTTCAATGTCACTAATTTGCGTACTATGCGTTTAGTCATAATAAGCTTTAAAAGGCCTTAGGAAATACCTGAAAGATCCTCTGTGCAAGCAAATTATCAGTTTTCTCTATTTCATAGACGATATTCAACATTTTTCTTTGTTAAGAAATATACGCCTAGTGACTAGATTAACCAATTGTTTAATTGAATATTTCTTATTCTAGGCCTAATTATTAAGCTAATCAAAAACAGGGTCGTTTATTTCTGTTATACATGTTTAAACCAAATAGTTACATTTTTAGTGCTTCTGCTAAGTGTGTTCAATTTGTTTATTTCTTTCTTTTGATAAAAATTTCGACTGTGTACCTAAGTACAGAAGAATTCGGATTTTTCTTCTTAGTGTACAATGCTGGGCTTTATTTTTCTGCAGTTTCACTTGGCCAACCAGCTGCTAGTATATTGCGTTTTTATCATGATGTAACACAAAAAAAGAGACTCTATCGTGTCATATTTAAACAGTCAATTTTTTCTACGGTGTTTTGCTTTTTGCTAACAATGGTTGTGATTTCTGTGGTTTCTTTCTTGGGGTTTGACTTATACGAAATTGGTAAATTTTCCGTTTTGTTCGGAATTGCTCATGGTATTTTACATTTAATACTTTCGACAGTAAGGACACAGGGAAAATTTCATATCTTTTTTGGAGTTATACTTGTGCATTCTTTTAGTACCTTGATAACTTTATTTTTATTCAGATCAAATCTTTCATGGAAAAGGCAAATCACCTTGATGATTATCGCAAGTGTTTGTGTTTGTCTACTTACAAGTATATATACTAAGATTAATGTAAAAAAAATTTATCTGGCTGAATACGACTACGATCTGAATAAAAGAACGTTCGCATATGGCTTGCCAATCGTATTAGTTGCTTTGTTTAACCAACTTTTATCGTCTTCGGATCAATTCTTTTTAAAGTTTCATGGGTACTCAAAAGAATTGGGGATTTACACGGCAAATTATGGGATTGCAGAAAAGGGGATTTTCGCTTTCTTATCTGTTATTGTAACTGCATTTGTTCCCCAATTATATGAAGCATATGATGGTAATAATTTTAAAGCATTTAAGATGATTACAATAATGACTTCAGCATTTCTCTTTTTTGTTGGCCTTGAATGGATATTTGTCTACAATTTTTCCTATGAATTGAGCTTATTCTTTTCAAATTCAGAGTACGTTGAAGGGCACAGGCTAATACCACTTGTTTCATTGGGGTGTATATTTTTAGGTGTAGCAAGTCTTTACTCTGAAATGCTTACTTTACAGAAAAAAACCAAAACGTTAGCTTTATGTTACTTTTCTGGAGCAGTCTTAAATATGATTTTGAATTTTATCTTTGTTAAAGATAATGGGATTTTTGCTGCTGTATATACTAGTATTAGTTCATACTTTTTACTAATGGTAATTATGCTTGGGATTGCTCTAATTGAAATTAGAAAAGAGAAGAGTAGTAGCAAAAAATTAGCTAGTCCATAAAAAATACTGGGAACCATATTTTTTGTTTAAAATCTCGTGAAAGTGAGGATGATTTTGACTAAACCAACAATCTATTTGTCGCTAGATGGAGTGGATCCAAGCTGGATAGTTGGCGCTATTGCACGTGACATACAGTCAGTACTTCTGGATATAGGATTCAAATGTCGATTGGGTTCACCAGATGAATATAATGGAGAAGATATTTGCCATCATATGGGGTTTGCCTATGCGATACCTGAAAAACATGCAAAGTACAACTCGGTATTCATAACTCATATTGATGACAAAATGAAAGAAAAAGAACTCATGTCAATCAGGGACAAATTTGACTTATTTGTATCTATGTCTAGCCATGATGCTGAATATATTACGGGATTAGGAATACCGAGAGAAAAGGTCGTCGGAATTGTACCACCTATTCGAAATCCATATGTAAAACCCGTTAGTATTGGTATAATGAGTGCTTGCTATGATGATGGAAGGAAAAACGAGGATTGGCTGATCGAATTTTGTCGCTCTCATGATGTCATCGGCTTATTAAATTTTATTTTTATCGGCCCTAGATGGGGAAAAGTTGTTACCTTACTCGAAGAAATAGGAATTGCTTTCGAGTGGCACTATTCTAATAGTCATATGGAATATGAGTACGAATACCAAAAAACAAAATTGGCTAATACTGATTATTACATTTATCTGGGATTTGATGGTGGAGCAATGGGATCGTTGGATGCTTATGGGTATGGAAGACGATTGATATTAGTCAAAGATAGTTATCACATGGATATTCCTGAAGTTGAACATTATATTGATAACAAGACGGACTTCTTTAAAGTGGTGCGAGAGATATGCGAATCGCATCAACAACGTTTAGCTTTTTTTAGACAGAATAATGCCAAACAATATACGAAAAAACTACTATCAACTTGGATTGAAGATAGGCCAGAACTATTCCCAGATGTTGAAGCAAATGCTAGTCGCGACAAATCTAACCATAATGTCGCTCTTAGTAGAGAAAAATTAGACCAAATTGTCAATTTGAAAAGGCAAAAATATACAAGCCTAACGTTTAAGCGAATAATTAGTAGTTTGTTACGTTCTTTGTTGAAATGGCGAAATTGAGCCAAGATTGTATTGAGGCAACTAATTTGTTAGATAAGGGGATTTTTACAATTTCACTAGATTTCGAGCTTTATTGGGGAGTGAGAGATAAAAGAAGCATAAATTCTTACTTTTCCAATCTTCAAGGAGTGCCGGAGGCAATTAAAAAGATTTTGAACAGCTTCGAGAAATATGAGGCTCATGCAACTTGGGCTATTGTCGGATTCGTTTTGTTCGAAAATTTAGCCAATTTAAAAGAGTCATTCCCTAAAGAATGTCCCAAATATAAGGATAAGAATTTATGCTCATTCGAATACATCGAGCGATCATCTCAGTTGAAATACGACTTCCACTTTTCTCCTGAACTTATCAGGCTTATTCAGAATTATGAAGGCCAAGAAATAGGATCACATACTTTCTCACACTACTATTGTCTTGAAGACGGGCACGATCTTACTTCATTTACACAAGACATTAAAAGTATGAATAAAGTTACCATCGATAATGAAATAAAACTTAGGAGTTTCATATTCCCCCGAAACCAAATCAATGTTACATACTTATCAGCTTTATCCGAGAACGGAATAACAAGTTTCAGAGGTAATGAGAGCTCCTGGCTGTACTCTGCACGACCTCATTCAGCCGAAAGAAAAGTGAGACGGATTTTTCGGATTATAGATGCGTACTGCAATATTTCTGGGCATAACACATATGATCTTGATAATGTATTCAAAACATTACCGTTTAATATTCCTTCGAGTCGATTCTTAAGGCCGGTGTCTAAAACGTTTGCATTTCTTGACAAACTAAGACTAAAAAGGATTACCAATGCTATGACTTTTGCTGCTAGGAATAATCAGCTCTTCCATCTTTGGTGGCACCCACATAATTTTGGAGTGAATTTGGATCAGAATATTCTATTTTTGGATCTCATATTACAGCATTACGTAGAATGTGCTCAAAATTACAATATGACATCTCTAAATATGCATGAAATTTCTTCTTTATATGAACAATTCAGAAAAGAGTAAGCCAAGAGTAATCATGTTAATTGGTTCTGGCAATTCATCGAGAATGATGTATCATGGAATCAAAGATCACTGTGACATAACCCAAGTTATTATTGAAAATAAGCCGTCAAGCTTAAAAATTATAAGAAGAAGAATTAAAAAACTAGGTTTTCTTACTGTTATTGGCCAATTAAGTTTTATATTGATCAACAAAGTTCTGTCCCGACTTTCCAAACCTAGAATTCTCGAATTAATGCGAACTTATCAACTTAATTCTGAGGAGATACCAGAGGAACTTATTACTCGTATCAAATCAGTGAATTCGAAAAAAACTGTGAAAATCCTCAGACAGATCAACCCAGATGCCATAGTCGTTAATGGAACACGAATAATTCGCAGATCAATACTAAATTCTATCGATGCTCATTTTATCAATACCCATGTTGGTATAACCCCGAAATATCGAGGAGTACATGGTGGGTATTGGGCATTAGCGAACAAAGACAAAGAAAACTGTGGCGTTACAGTTCACTTAGTGGACCAAGGAATTGATACAGGTGGTATATTATATCAATCGACGATAAGTGTTGGTCGGAAAGACAACTTTAACACTTATCCAATTCATCAAATTGCAAAGGCTATTCCTCTAATGATAAACGCTGTGAATGACGTATTTTCAGGGGAAATACGAATAAAAAAAGGGGAATTATCTTCAAAATTGTATTATCATCCAACAATTATCCAATACTTATACTACAGGTTTATCTATGGTATTAAGTAATACTTAGTAGTGATTTGTTTCGGTATAAATACTATTAATCATTATTTAAGTGTTAATAGGTCTTTCACAAGTTCGGTAACGCGGGTTTACGAAATCGGATTTACCGAAAATAAGTGAAAATGACTGTCAATTAAATATTCAGCTATCTGATTTAAGTACCTTGTTTTCACTTTCAACAATTCTGATTGTTGCGATCTTAGAAATTATATGGATTTTCTATTTTCTGCAAATTGAACGCATTCAAAAGAAACACCTCCCAACATTTTTCAAGTCTCTATTTATATTTCCTCTTTTTATCGTGGTAGGTCTCAAACACCCTTTGATCAATCTAGATACTTATCACTATCAAAACTACTATAATTATTTCTTTGAACAACCCCCGTTTTCATCGTTTAGAGATGCCAAAATCCGAATAGAGCCAGGATACCAGTTTTTTTTGATCTTGTTAAGTCGTATGTCCTTTTTAACAGAAACCAGTGTATATAGCTTCATATCTTTAGTTCATTCGATTTGTTCATTTTCAACAATCAATTTCGTTTCAAAAAGAATAAAAGTGAATA